>Ga0209048_10005042_pt1 | contig 12530 bp, 13 predicted proteins | sample FrelakmetCRP12CR_FD_187146 | JGI IMG/M metagenome (GOLD analysis project Ga0209048, IMG submission 187146) | Freshwater lake sediment microbial communities from the University of Notre Dame, USA, for methane emissions studies - CRP12 CR (SPAdes)... | ecosystem: Environmental > Aquatic >... | reverse complement strand
TAATTTATTTCTCTTCGGGTAAATACCCCGCCGCTTGCGGCGAATGCTTCTTCCGGTTTTGGTCTTTGATACCCCGCTGCTTGCGGCGGGGAGATTCATTCGGTTTGTAGCACTGAAAAATGAGGGGGAAAAATAATGTGGGGTAAAAAGAAAGACGTCATTGGCCTTGATATTGGATGCAGTTCAATTAAACTGGTGGAATTAAGAGAGGATAAGAATGGGTACAAGTTACAGAATTTGGCAATCTCTCCTCTGCCGCCAGAAGCGATCGTTGACGGAGCCTTGATGGATTCGGTTACGATAATCGATACCATACGAGATGCGATCGCCGCTTCCAAGACAAAAACGAAAGATGCCGTGGCTTCTGTCTCTGGGCATTCTGTCATTGTGAAGAAAATTTCTTTACCCTTTATGACAGAAGCCGAGCTGGAAGAATCTATCCAGTGGGAAGCTGAAAGATATATTCCATTTGATGTCAATGATGTCAATATCGATTTTCAAATCTTTGGGTCGGCGCCGGAGAACCCGGAAGTCATGGATGTCGTTTTGGTAGCGGCCAAAAAGGATATTATCAATGATTATGTCTCCGTCCTCATGGAATCCGGATTAAACCCTATCATTATCGATATTGACTCTTTCGCCTTGGAAAATATGCTGGCGATTAGTTATGAAATAGGAAAAGAAGAGACCGTTGCGATCGCTAACGTGGGAGCGAGCGTTACCAATATTAATATCATTAGACACAATATCTCGGCCTTTACCAGGGATGTTTTCAAAGGAGGAAATCAAATTACAGAAGAAATTCAGAGGCAACTCCATGTCGACCATGAAGAGGCTGAGAAAATCAAAGTCGGGACCAAAGTCGACCTCACCTCGCAACCGATTGTTCAAAATGTATTAAAAACAGCCTCCGAATCATTAGCCGTGGAGATAGGAAATTCTTTGGATTTCTTTCAATCCACTACGACTTACGAAAAAATCTCCAAATTATATTTGAGCGGCGGGGGATCGAAGATTAAGGATTTTGACATCATTCTGCAACAACAGATCGGGATACCGGTGGAGGTCGTTAATCCATTCAAAAAAATAGACTACAGGGGTAAAGATTTCGATCTTGAATATTTAAGAGAAATTGGCCCGATCATGGGAGTGGGAGTGGGTCTTGCTTCAAGAAAGGTAGGGGACCGATGATCAAGATTAATTTGCTTCTGGCGAGAAAAGAAAAGAAAAGGGGTGGGTTGAAGAAGGAATTTATTGTCGTCATTCTTTCCATCGTCTTTTTGTTGGCGGTCTTCATCTTTATCCAATTGGGATTAAACAAAAAAGTAGAAGATACCTTGGCCCAGAATACCAAAAAAAAGGATGAGATCGCCAAGTATAAATCTCTGACCACAGAAGTCGAAAAAAAGAAAGAAGAACAGAAGATGTTGCAAAACCGGTTAGATATCATCAACTCGTTAAGAAAAGACAAGGCAAGGGCTGCGAGGGTTTTAGATGAGTTGAGTATTGATAAACCGGAAAAACTTCAACTTGAATCTCTGAAGAAAGAGGGGGCGAAGTTAGCAATTGAAGGAGTCGCTTTGGACGACGAAACGATCGCCAATTTCATGACCAATCTTCGAAAGTCGAAACTCTTTAAGAATATCGACCTCATTGTGAGTCAGCAGATTGAACAAAGTAAAATGAAGGTGAAGAAATTCGTTCTTTCGTGTGAGATCATTCAAACATAAGGAGAGGGAATCAAATGGCACTGACAATAGATTCTATCCTAAAAGTCCCGACGCCTAAAAAGGTTCTCATATTGGTCATTATTTTATGTGCCATGGCCGGGCTCTATCTGTGGCGTTTTTTTCTCCCCACTCAGGAGGAGCTTAGTGCGGCGCAGAGGGAGGGGAGTAAATTGGAGAATGAATTAAACAATAGTAAAGCCATCGCAAGAGATCTCCAAAAATATAACGAACAGGTGGCGAAGTTGAATGAGGAGCTGAGAAATGCCCTGACACAGCTTCCTAATGAAAAGGAGATCCCTGAGATACTGAAAACCATATCCAGCCTGGGGAAGGAATCGAATCTTGAGTTCACCCTTTTCAAGCCTAGACCTGAACAGCCTCAACAATTTTTTGCCCACGTTCCTATCGACCTGGTTGCATTGGGAACCTATCATAATGTAGGAATTTTCTTTGATAAGTTGAGCAAACTTCCAAGAATTATTAACGTCATCGATTTCAATCTGGCAAAGGCAAAAGATATCAAGGGAAAGAACGAAAATGAAATTTTGTTGACGACATCCTGTATGATCAGTACTTACCGGTTTATAGAAAAGAAAAGCGAGGAAAAGAAAAGTGAAAAGAAACCTGTTCCATAGAAAACAGAGGATGAAGAGATCTCCAAAACCAGAAAGAAATAAGATGGGGCTCTGGTGGATGACCTTATCGATCGTCTTCCTCTTTTTGATGGGAGGGTGCGGAGAAGGAACGCCCCCATCCGCCATTCCTTCAAAACCGAAGTCTCCCTCTGTGGAGAAAAAGAGGGAGGGGCCGACCAAAGTGACCGAACAAAAGGAGCCGGAGAAGAGGGAGGAAGCAGAATATTCGTACAACCCTGCGGGGAAACCGGACCCTTTTAGACCCTTTGTTCAATTAACCTCTGCCAGAGGAGGCTCTAAGACTGCTCCCCTCACTCCTTTGCAGAAATACGATATCAGCCAGTTAATACTTGTGGCTATCATTTCCAGTCCTGACGGGAACATTGCCCTCGTCGAGGATGTAGCGGGTAAAGGTTATTTTCTGAAGAAAGGGACGTGGGTTGGGAAAAATGACGGAAAGGTCACCAAAATCCTTAAAGATAAGGTGATCGTTGAGGAGGTCTATCAGGATATTTTTGGCCAAACAAAAACGAATGAAATTTCACTATTTCTTCATAAAGTTGAAGAAGGAGGAGAATCATGAGACGTTCTCAGATCCCTAACATGACGATGGCGGTTGTTTTTTTGCTCTTTATAGCAGGCTGCGCCAGCAAAAATGCCGTGGTGCAAACGCCCAAACCGGATACGTCAGCGCCGGTTGCAAAGGTTTCTACTATCCAAAAGATATCCTTTACTGAAGAACAAAACTATACAAGAATTCAAATTGAAGGGTCTGAGCCCATTGCCCCCGCATTTTATAAATTATTGTCCGATCCTCTCAGGATTGCCATCGATGTTCCAAACATCGATTTGAAACAGATTAAAAGCCCCCTTAGAATTGAAAACGGAACGATTGGGAATGTGCTGACCACACAATATGATGACAAAGGAAGAATTGAAATTAGCCTCCTTCAAATGACCAACTATAATATTTCAAATGAAGAGAAGGATCTCATCATTGATGTTGAGAAGGTGAAAAAAGTCGAAGAAGCGAAGGGGGTGAAGAAGGAGGAAGAGAGCTTAAAGGAAACAAAGGTTGAAGCACCCGTTACCGAACCCAAAAAGGAAGAATCTCTTCCCACCTTGCCACCTCTGAATAAGGCCAAAAAAGTGGTCAATGTTTTATTTGAGGAGAAAAAAGATTTCATTATTTTTAATATCCTGGCCGACGGAAAGATCGAGAACTTCAACGCTTTTAATTTGGATTCACCTCCAAGATTGGTCTTGGACATTTGGGGAGTGGATACCCGTAAAACCTCTTTTAAGGTCAAAAATCCTTTAATCAAAGGGGTCCGCATTGGACATTACCAGGATAAACTGAGGTTGGTTTTTGATTCCCAAAAAAACCAACTCCCGCCCTATCAAGTCAACCGGATTGACGATAAATTGATGGTTTCCCTTGGAAATATTCCACAACCCTCTGAACCCCAAATCTATGTCCAGGACAAATCGGCCAAGGAATCTCCTGCTGCTCCAAAAGCTCAAATAGAAAGTCGTCCAAAACCTGGTAAGCCAAGCACTCTGACAAGCATCGATTTTAAGCGGATGGATGATAAATCGAGAATCATTCTCTCCCTTTCGGTAGAGGATCTTCAATTTGAATCATCCACCCCTTCCAAGAATATGATCGCTATTGAGGTAAAGAATGCCTCTGCCCCAAACCGTCTTCTGAAAGGAATCGATACGAGTGTCTTCGAGAGCGTTGTTAATTATATCGATCTTAGGAACATTAAAGTCGGGAAAGGGAACGACGTTCGAGTCTTGGTTAAATTAGGAGAAGAAGCCCCCTATGAAACAACCAAGGAAGGCAAAGAAATCTTTGTCGATATCAAGGAAAAAACCAAGAAGACCGAAGCAAAAACGGAGGTCCCGCCACCGGAGTTGAAGAAAGAGGGGGCGGCTGAGGTTAAAAAAGAAGGTGTGAAGAAAGAAGATGAAGTCAAGAGAGAAGAGAAACCCGCACCTGAATTGAAAAAAGAGGAGACGAAGGCTGCGCAAAAACCCATGCCTCCGGCGACAGTGGCCAAGAAGGTAAAGGTAGAAGGGGAGAAAAAGGTTTTTGGTGAAGGAGGCCCACAAAATGTCTATTCAGGAAGAAAACTATCTCTCGATTTCAAAGATGCGGATATTAAAAATATTCTCCGGTTGATTGCCGAGGTGAGTAACTTAAATATCATCGTGGCGGATGAGGTAACCGGAAAGATTACCATGAGATTGGTAGATGTGCCCTGGGATCAAGCTCTCGATGTTATTTTGCAATCCAAGCGCCTCGATAAGAGACAGGCTGGGAATGTGGTACGAATTGCCCCGGTAGATGCGCTCAGAAGAGAAGACCAAGCCAGTTTGGAGGAGCAAAAATCGAAAGAAAGGTTGGAACCAATGGTGAACGAACTGATCCCGGTCAACTATGCTACGGCCAAAGAAATTATGCCCCAAGTGAAGAGTATCCTGAGCGAACGAGGGGATGTCAAAGTAGATGATAGGACAAATACTTTGATTATCAAAGACGTCTCTAAAAACATTCCAGGCGTCAAAAATTTAGTAAAGTTCCTGGATACGAAAACACCGTTGGTCTTGATTGAAGCAAGGATTGTCGAAGCCAACCTTGCGTTTCAAAGAGAATTGGGAGTGCAATGGGGATTTTTGACCCGAGGAAACAACACCACTGTAGGGGGGGGTACGTCGGGGACAGCTCTGGGAAGCGCTGTCAATAGAGTGGTCGATCTTGCTGCTAATCCCCGAACAGGCTTAGGAGGTGGAGGGCTTGGGGCGGCGGGTATCCTTACAGCTATTTTCAGCAAAGGAACAATACAAGAGATAGATGTCACTCTTTCGGCTCATGAAAATCAAGGGAATGCTAAAATTATATCAAGTCCCAAGATCGCCACCCTCGATAACAAAGAAGCATCGGTTGAACAGGGGCTCAGGATTCCTTATCTCAAGTTGACGACAGAAGGAACCGTCACAACCGACTTTATTGATGCCAATCTCAAATTAACCGTAACCCCTCATGTAACAAATGATGGGACCATCAAATTGATTCTTAAAGTCAAGAAAGATGCTCCGGATCCATCCATCACCGTCCAGGGAGTTCCCAGCATTGATAAGAAAGAAGCGATCTGTGAGGTCTTGATCAGAGATGGTGGGGTCGTTGCCATTGCAGGGGTTTACTCGATTGAAAAGAATGACGGAGCGGAGGGCGTCCCTCTCTTCAGTAAGATCCCCTTATTGGGCTGGCTGTTCAAGAGAGAAAATAAGGAAGACAAACGAAAGGACTTGTTGATCTTTGTCTCGCCAAAAGTCTTGAAAGATGAGGTTTGAGAAGAAGCCCCCTGGTGCTTTTCCTCAATGATGCATCAGGGGGTATTTTTTATCCAAAAGTGCCAACTAATTTCTGAATGCGGTCTATTTTATTTTGGGCAAGGTATTTTTTTATCCCATGAATGACTTCTATCCCTGTTTTCGGATTAATCAAATTGGCCGTTCCAATTTGGATCGCTGAAGCCCCCACCAGAATGAATTCGATCGCATCCGTAGCATTCATGATCCCCCCCATTCCGATAATAGGAATGTTCACTGCCTGACCGACTTCCCAGACCATTCTCAACGCAATCGGTTTAATGGCGGGGCCCGAGAGACCCCCAATCGTATTTCCCAGTTCTGGCTTTTTCGTATGGATATTCACGGCCATCGCCCGGAAGGTGTTCACCAGGGAGACGGCATCTGCTCCCCCCTCCTCGACACTCTTAGCCATTAAGGCAATGTCTGTAACATTGGGTGATAACTTTACAATCAAGGTTAATGCTGTCGCTTTTCTTACTGCCTGCACAAGGCGGTAGGCCATTTGGGGATCGGTGCCAAAAACAATGCCACCTCTTTTGACATTGGGGCAGGAGATGTTCATCTCAAGGCCTGAAATGCCGGCAACGTCATCAAAACGTCTTGCCAGTTCAACATATTCCTTTTGGGTATTTCCAAAAAAGTTGATGATCAGATGGGTTTTCAGGTTTTTATAATAAGGTAATTTACTTTTAATAAACTCTCGAAACCCGGGGTTTTGAAGCCCAATGGAATTGAGGATCCCTCCTTCTGTCTCAAAAATTCGAGGCGGAGGATTCCCCGCCATGGGTTTCAATGAAATCCCTTTCGGGATGATAGCGCCCAGACGACTCAGGTCGAAGAAATCCTCAAATTCCTCACCAAATCCAAAGGTCCCCGAAGAAACGACTACGGGGTTCTTGAGGTTCATCCTCCCAATTCTTACTGTTAGATCACAGTCTTCCATAAAACCGTTCTTATTCCCAGGCGATGTCCTCTATGCGAAAAACAGGGCCTTCTTGACAGACCCGTTGGTAGGGTATCTTGGGATGTTTCGTTTTGACGACACATCCCCAACAGGCTCCAAAACCACATCCCATTCTTGTCTCTAAGGAAACCTGGCAGATGAACTTTTTGGATTTTACGGTTCCTGCCAACGCCCTTAACATCGGGACTGGACCGCAAGCATAAATATAGTATTTTTCATTTGTTTTGAATTTTTTTGTTTGGGATATGAACAGATCAACGACCGTTCCTCGAACACCCAGACTTCCATCTTCTGTAGCCATGAGAATATTTGAATTGAGTTTTCTAAAATCCTCTGCACCCAGAATATCGTTTTTTGTCTTTCCCCCGATCAAGACAAAACATTTTCTGCCCCTCAATGCCTCGGCCAAGGGATAAAGCGAGACGATACCCACCCCTCCTCCTATAAGAACACAATGAGCAGAAGAGGGGAGGGGAGGGAGGGAAAAACCGTTTCCTAAAGGGCCGATGAGATCCACCTTTTGTCCTTTGCTCAAGGTGGTCATCCTTCGAGTCCCTTCTCCTACTTTTTTATACAGGATGAACAAATGACCTCTTTTTCTCTTTTCCGGATGGCTGGCAGGGTAGCTTTTGTAAACGCTAAAGGGACGTCTCAAAAGAGGAGACATGTTGTCAGAAACCTTGAGCATCACAAATTGGCCCGGCTTGATTTGATTGGCAATCGGAGGGCAATAAATCCCCAGCATAAAGTAGAGAGATCTTATTCTCCCGTTTCTTACAACCATTCCATCTATCTGAAGTGGCATCATCTTTAGACTTTTTTCGTCATGAGGAGAGCATCGAACTTTCCCTGATAGAATTTCTTCCTCATCCCCGATGATTCGTAAGAAAACAACTGATAGAGACGGATGGCTGAGTGATTTGAAAAATGGACTTCGAGATGAAATGTTTTGATTCCTCTTCGCAGGCCAAACTCGACATAAAATTCCATCAGTCTCCTGCCGGCACCCAATTGTCTGTAATCAGAGTGCACACAAATATTGAGAAGCTCGGATTCTTCTGCCACATTCCGAAAACATATAAAACCGATCACCCGCTGTTTGGATCGGTCTTCTATCCCCATTACAAAACAATAGGCAAAAGGATTCCGCATCTCTTCGATGAACATATTCTCTGACCAAAGGACCCCGGAGTTGGGGGTCTCGAATGAAATGACCTCATCCAAATCTTGGATGTCCATCTTTCGAATGGCCACCTTTTCCCATTCCACTTTTTCAAAACCCACGGAGAAGCAAGGGAAGCGAGTCGGATCAACGGGATTCCATCCGACTCAATAATTCCTTCGCGGCTTTCTTCATCTCTTCATCTTTTGATTGATCGAGGATGATCAGGTAGGATTTTTTGGCCTCCTCATATTTTCCCCCTCGCCTTTTGAGATTCCCGATCTCCAAATGAGTCAGAAAGAACCAGGAGGAGGTCCCTTCTAAATATCGCATCGCTGTTTCAAAAGTTTGAAGGGCTTTTTCAAATTTCCCTTGCTGATAAAATATTTCCCCCAAGCTGAAGTAGGCCTGACCGAATAATTCTAAGATATTTCCCTTCAGGACGATTGAGTAATAATGGACGGCCTCGACAATATTTTTCTTGCTGAAATTTAAATTTCCTAATTGTAACGCAGCGTGATAGAAGAGGGGATGATTCGGGAAATCCTCCAGCACTTTCTTAAAAGCATTTTCGGCTTTGTCCTGTTCACTTCGAAATGAATAGACACTTCCCATCTGAGTAAGAGCAAAAAGGTGCCAAACATTCTTCTTATATTGACGAGCGAGGAGCCTATAAGTTTCTAAGGCCTGATCCGAATTCCCTGATTTGGCAAGGCATTCGCCTTTGATGAACAAACCCTCTTCAAGGTACTTGGAATTTGGGAACTCAAGGAGCAGAATATCTAAATTGGTAATGGATTCTCTAAACTTATTTTCGAGGAAATATCCTTTTCCTATCTGGAAGAGCGCTTTTTCTCTAAATTGCGTATTGAGGATGTTGAAATAGTAGGGGAGGGACTCCGATACCTCCCCCTCGGTATAAAACATTTCAGCGTTTAACCATTGAATAAATATTTTCTCATCTTCGAGATGGTCTGATTTCTGTAATCGTTGGAAAATTCGATTGGCCCCCTCTCGTTCGCTCAATTGGATGTAATCCCAATAAAGGGTAAGGAGGGAAATCCCTCCCCAGCTATTTCCTTGTGAAGCATTTAGAATGAAATTTAATTCCTTAATCGAAGAGAGGTAATCACCGTTGATCAAGAGCATTTTCCCCAGCAAATAGTAAGTCGATAAGAGAAGAGGTGAATCCTTAAATTGATTCTTAAATAATTGGAACGCTTCTATGGCGTTCTTGATATTCCCCAATTGATATTCGCAAAAACCCACCCTCCAGGCGATCTCTGCCACAAGAGGATCATTCTTAAAGCGGTCGTGAAAAATCTGGTAATAACGGTTGGCTTCATTCATCCTGCCCAATTTTAATTGGGACTCCCCCAGCCAGAATAAAGCATATTTTAAGTACCCTGGGGGAAGGGATTTAGGGTTTTCCCAAAGGGTCTGAAAATACCCCGCTGCCGTTTCATATTGCCCCTGCCGGAAAGACAGGAGACCTAACCAGAACTGGGAGGACCGAATGAGTTCATTATTTTTCGAGTATCGAGAAACCTTCTTAAAAGTTGAATCTGCCACAGTCAATTGATTTGATCCAAGCTCAAGCAGTCCCAAGAGATAGTAGGAATGATCGATCTGGTCAAATTTCGGGTACCTCTTGATAATTGACAGGAGAAGCTTCGCCGCCTCATCCCGATTGCCTAACCTCATCTCCAATTCTGCCATTCCCAGAAGCGTATCATCCATATTTTCAAAGCTCTTCGCTTCATTGATAATCTTTGAAAAAACCGTTCTCGCTTCCTTTAATTTTCCCTTAATGACTAACGTCCTTCCCAGAAGATAATAAATGTCAAACACCCTGGCATGTTTGGGATAATTACTTATAAAATTCGTAAATTGTCTCTCGGCAATATCATAAAAACCATCCTTAAAGGCTCCCGTCCCAACCCATATCAATTGTTCATCTTCGTTCAAAGTCTTGGAATGGCTTTCCGGGATAAGAAAGAAGCCCCAGACGACAACGCTAAGAAATAAACAAAAAGCTATTTTCCTCTTCATTTTAGGTAGGATTCTCTATTGCTTCTAATCGATAGTAATTCTTCCGGTGTATTCACATTGATAAACGACTCTCTTCCAGGATCGAAACAAAGGAAATCTTTTTCATCAACGATTTTGACGTTGACCTGGTCGTAAATATCGATAATCTTAGATTTTCCTTCGTCAATACTTTTTCTAATAGGATCTACGCAATTCTTAGAATAGATCGCGTGCAGTGGCTGTAATCCATCTTTCGTCCGAGGGACAATCACATCCTCATCGTCTATCTTTTCAACCAAATATTGAACCAAAGATTCCTTTATGAACGGCATATCACAGGCGACACAAAAAGAATAATGGAAAGAGGAGAAAAAAATTCCGGTATACAAACCTCCTAATGCCCCTTTGCCGGGGATTAGGTCTGAATAAATTTTCGAATGGAAATTCGAAAATAGTTCCTTCTGGTTGGTAACGATAATCACTTCCTGAAACAATTCTTTAAATAAGTCGTAAATTCTCTTGATAATAGGGACCCCTTCGATTTGAATAAAAGCCTTATTTTCTCCCATCCGGATGCTCTTACCTCCGGAAAGAATAATGCCCGTGATTTTTCCGCTAGATTTCAAAGTAATGTCTGATAAGATATATTATGTTAACTTTAATTTCCTGCCTTGAAAAACCCTTTCCAACCATTCTCTCCCTTATCCTTCTTCTTACTCAACCCTTCAAATTCCCTCAATATTTCCTCTTGTCTTTTAGTTAAATTATTAGGAGTCTTGACAATAATTTGAACAATTTGGTCGCCCCGGCCATAACCTCTCGTTTTTGTAAAACCCTCTCCTTTTATTCTTAAAACTTCACCACTTTCAGTTCCCCTAGGTATCGCTAAATTCTTTTTCCCACTTAAAGTAGGAACTTCTATTTCCGTTCCTAGCGCGGCTTGAGGGAAGCTTATGGGTATCTGGCAAATAATATCGTCTCCCTCCCTTAAGAAAAAATCGTGCGACTCTACATAAATGAAAACAAAAAGGTCTCCAGGAGGGCCTCCTCTTTCTCCCTGTTCTCCTTCACCACGAATTCTTAATTTAGATCCGGTATCGACACCAGCTGGGATTTTTAATTGGATTTTCCTTGTTTTTCTTACCTTCCCATGTCCGCGGCACTCTTTACAGGGGTGAGGAATGATATTTCCTTCTCCGCGGCATTGGCCACACGTCGTACTGATCGTGAAAAACCCTTGAGAGCGTGTAACTTGTCCTGTTCCTTTGCAATTCGGGCATTGGGTGGGGTAAGTTCCAGGTTTGGCCCCGGTTCCGCCGCAGACTTCACACGCAACATTCTTTGGTATTTCAATCTCCGTTTCCTTACCGAAGGCAGCATCATAGAATGAGATCTTCAGGTCATATCTCAAATCGGCGCCTTGATGAGCCCTTGTTCTGCGTCTGCCGGTCGTCCCGAACCCAAAAAAATCCTCAAATATGTCACCAAAGGTTGAGAAAATGTCTTCAAATCCTCTAAACCCGGTAAACCCGGTGCCTTTCAAACCTTCTATTCCATAGCGATCATAAATCTCCCTTTTTTCCGGATCTCTGAGAACTTCATAAGCTTCCGAGGTTATTTTAAATTTTTCCTCTGCCTCTTTATTACCAGGATTTCTGTCGGGATGGTACTGCATTGCAATTTTCCGGTAACTCTTTTTTATTTGATCCTCAGTAGCATCCCTTGAGACACCAAGAATTTTGTAGTATTCTTTTTCTTCCATAAGTTAAAACGGTCTAAGGATTAGGGTCAGGAAGCCCGTTTAGTTTTGAGTCAATGGGTTGAGAATAAAGGTTTTGAGACTAACGACATAACCTAAAGACGAAACTGGCTTCTTTGCCCTAGCCATTCGAGTAAGAACTTTTATTTGTTGTATTCGTCAAGAATCTTCCCCGTCCTACCTCTTTCAACAATATCATCCATTTTAGGTCCCAAATCAACGCCCAATTCTCTCATCCTCTTCTTGGCCCAGAGTCCAACATTTCTTGAGTCTTTATAAAATTCATCTCCCTTAGGCTTTGACGTATCGAAGTTTGTCAACCGAGATTCTTCGGTTTGATGGACCCGGAATGAAGAAACTAATTTGGTCAGGCTTCGGCTATGGCAGTACTTACATCTGATCTTATTAAGCTCTTCTGCGTTAAGAAATAGTTCGCTGAACTCCCTATTGCATTGATTACAGCGATACTCATATATTGGCATGATTACTTCCCTTTCCCTTTTACCTTCTTTTTTACCCCCTTCTTTTTAGATGATGTTTCACTCACCTCTCTTGATTCAACTTCGCCTAAATCGGTCGAGGTTTCTTCGGGATTGAATAACTTGTTGCTTACATCCGGCAACCTCGACACGAAGGTTTCATAATCTTTTTGAGTAATTATGCCGTCCTTCATATTCTTCGCAATATTCCTCTTATCAAATTTCTTATCTTCATCAATATGCATACTATTCTCCTCGAATTATTTTGATCTGATTAGAATTAGCACAATTTACCATTTCCTTCAAGATGTTTTATAACATATTGTTATTAAAATATAATTCTGCCTGTTTCCTTTGGTCAATAGATGATACAGGTTTAAAACCCAAGG
>Ga0209048_10005041_pt1 | contig 12531 bp, 9 predicted proteins | sample FrelakmetCRP12CR_FD_187146 | JGI IMG/M metagenome (GOLD analysis project Ga0209048, IMG submission 187146) | Freshwater lake sediment microbial communities from the University of Notre Dame, USA, for methane emissions studies - CRP12 CR (SPAdes)... | ecosystem: Environmental > Aquatic >... | reverse complement strand
ATCACTGCTGTCCAAAATAAATTAGAGAGCAGTATAAAAGTTTGGAAAACAAGGCGTTTAGGACAGATTTGGGTGCAAGCATTGGACTAGGCCCCCCGATGCTGTCCAAGATCGAACCCTGGAAACACCAACTGTCCGTCATCGGGGACAATCGGTGGACAATCATACGGGTTGTTGAGCCAACTATCTAAATCACGATAGGTAAACAGGTTAAAGCGTAACAGGGCCACCAAGTTCGAAAAGGACCAGCCAAAGCTGGAAAGGGCCTTCAAATATTTCAACAGCAACAGGGCAATCAATGCTGTCCAAATCTGCACCTTCAGTGCATTGGGTGATGTTCCGATAAACGTTTTGACCTTCAGTTGCTGTTTCAACGTTTTAAAGAAGATTTCAATCTGCCAGCGATCCTTATAGATGTCACTGATGGTGCTGGCCGCAAAGGTAAAGTTGTTGGTTAGCAGAACGATCACCTTTCTCCTTGACGCTATCCCAAACGGCGATGCGGCGAAGATCAACGGGACAATCCTTCGCTGCATAATAGCCGGTGAAGTGAATGCGCTCGTCGGAGAGGATATTTCCTTTGGTATGAGGAAGAGCAAATTCTTCCACGACATAATAGGCGGCTTTGTCTTTCATGCGGGTGACAAAGGTAATGCCCTGCTTGCACCAATTGGCAAAGAGGGTGAAATCGATATAGCCGCGGTCAAAAACGATAATACTGCTCTTGGGGAAGGTGAAATTGGGCAAAGATGCTCTTTTGCCGCCTTCAGTTCATGCATAAGCCCTTCGGTAATATGGGCGAAGACGGGCAAATAGCCGTCATGATCGAGAAGGACGTGCAACTTGACCGCTCCTTTCCCTCTGGCGAAAGTGTGCCCACGGAAACAGGGTCAAACATAAATTGATGATAGTGGCATCCATGCTGAAGAGTTTGTTCTTGAAGCGGAATGATTTTTTCCCTTGTCGCATACAGGTGGCAGCACATTTGCCCAAAAGCATATGGAAAACGTCTTTATAAATTTCCCACGAACGATTTTCATTGGCGTACGACAGTGTCGACCGGTGTGGCGCTTTCGACATCCGCAGATGGGTCAGCTTGCCCAGACATGTGGCCAGTCCATTGCAGATTTCTCTCAAGGATTGCGCTTTCCCCAAGTGGCAAAACAGCATCGAAACCAATTGTTCCCACCAGAGAAATCCTTTGGCCCCTTTGTCGCCGCCATACTTTCGAACAATCTGTTGAAACTGTACTCGATCGATGTGGCCTATGATTTGTCCGAAAATACTCGTACCTTTGCTTGTCGTGTGACACTCCAGTTTGTTGGTAGATTGGGTTAGTAGTAACTCTAATATACCACTTGCTGGAGTTTTTTATTCATTTATTTTGGACAGGTCTGATGCGACAGCGCATTTGAGGATCCCTGATATCTTGCCACAAATATATGTTTTCGGGCGTCATTTTTCAAATATTGTTCTACCGTTCGAGAGTTGAGAAATAAACATCGTTCTGAAAACATAAAAGCCCACCATTCATAAGTACTTGCAGAGGTCCAGACCGCCTCCGAATCTTCATTTGGATACCCCCCCGGTTGGTTTGTTTTTCCGCCTTTAAACGGCACACCTAAAAACATAAGAAAAGCTATGTTCCCTCAGAGAAATTGGCGCATATTCATCAATCTGAGAGGATAAGGGGTCAAATCTTCTGGATATCAGTCCAAATACAGGTAGGAGTGTCTTGACTTACGGGGGTCCGCCCGAGCACGATAGTGCCGAATGAGGCTCCGATTCAACGGACAGTTCCAAGCAGATGGTTCAGGACCAAGAAATGAAGGCAGGCTGGATTCAAACAATCCGTTGATCTTAACACGGAATCCCCCCATCGGAACATTTCATGCCGACCAACTTGTTTGATTTTATCCCTGCCAAACCTTATAATTAGTGCGACCAGATAATTAACGCTTCCCAACATCTATGAGGCTGCCATGAAACTCTACAACATTTGCCTGTTTTTTATCGCCATCTTGCTGCCTTTCACCGGCACATGCCAAGTAAAAAAATACGACATCAAATCGGGCATCATTACCTTCGAGCAAACGATAACCGCGGGGAAAATGACCATCAAGGACCAGATTGTCGTGACCTTCGACGATTATGGGTTCAAGGAATGCCGCGATACATACAGCGGGAAAACGCTCGACGAATCGTACATGAGCGACGGAAAAACAATCTACAAAATCAAACCCAATCAAAAAACTGCCTATGCCATGGGAAAGGCGTTTAGGGGAACGGAACTAAAATCCGACTGGAACGAAGTCTCAGAAAAGGATAAAAAAGAGGGAAAAGCCAAAATGATGCCTGCCATGACCGTGGCGGGGAAAAAGTGCGAGGCATTCCAAACCATATCGGGTACAACAACCAGCACATTCGCTGGATTCAAAGGTGTAACCCTCTTCAGTGAGGTTAAAATGGGACAATCGACGACAACCACGCGAGCCATAAAATTTGAGGAAAGTGTTAAAATACCTGCATTGAAATTTCAGGTTCCTGGCGGCTACACTGTGAAGCAATTTGCACCCTGATTCATCAAGGCATTAGAAAATAGCGTATCCCTACAGTCCCCTTCTCATGAAACAATCGCGGCGGGGACGAATAGTCTGTCGTCATTGAAAACAACAGGAATTGACGGGCGGATGAAAAACACCACACTCAATTTTCTCCGCATCGCTAAATCCAAATCTTTCTGTAGTCCATGATGTTTGGGCACGTTGTTGTAGAACATGAGTGGTATTCCCGAAAGAATTGGCCTTATGCAACGTTCTGACGCTTAAATCGATGTTCTTTCTCATGGCCGGGAAAGTTTCGGAGAAATTGCATCACTCCCGGTTTGTATTGGCTTCCGCTTGAAACTTTGCATCTTGTGCCAAAATTGTCACGGTACCAGAGGTAATAAACACCATTCGACCGCTTAGAGAGGAAAACGGAACAGACTCCTTTCACAAGGAGTGGTTTCACGAGACCCCAAAAGGGGGGGTGCGCCCGGAGGTAATCTTGAGTTATTGTGGGCCCTGTAGGACTTGAACCTACGACCCGCAGATTATGAGTCTGCTGCTCTAACCAACTGAGCTAAGGGCCCCGATTGAAAAACATCCGATTTCATGCAATTTCCATAATTTACAACCGGACTATGAAAAGTCTTTGAAACATTGCAAAAATTCGGATTTAACTCCCAGTAATTTATTAAAATCTTTCCACATTTACAAGGAGGGCAGCCGATAAACATTTTATTTTAAATTGCCTGACGGTTACTCGCCGTTAACCCGCAGATATCGATCAAATATTCAAATGCGTTCAGCGAGGCACCCCTTCGGCATACCACTCAGCAAAACGCCTCACTGAGCGCTCTTGTTGTAACCCGTCCCCCCAAAGGAGATTCCACAGCAATATTTTTTGCCAAAGAGGGTCACCGGAGGTTCCCTGCTGTAATTTGCTCGAACCATCATCCTGAAAATGCATTAAAGCATAGGTCAGAAAGCAAGAAGAGACCGATCGATCGGATCTCCAGGAATAAGATGTGAGATACCATATATTTTTAAAAATTATAGAGGTAATGTGTTCTGAGAGAACTCAAAATCCAGTGAAAACATTTCCGATAGATTGAAGGTAGAGAGTATATCTATAAATTTGAAGCCCTCTGGAGCCCCCAGTCAATATTTTGTAAAATGGCGGTTTCCCTGCGGGAACAGACCGGAGGCCCACTTATTCGCAACCTGTTTGTTCCGTAAAAATTGAAAATATCCATAATTCCGGCCAAATTGCGGAAACCGTCACGGCACATTTGGAGATTTCAAAGGCAGGTAGTATATTATCGCCAATTGTTTCAAGGCTGACAATTAAGGAGCAAAAAGATGAACATTCTAGTTGTTGACGACGAATCCTCTTACCGGATCCTATTAAGCGACTATCTGAAAGAACAGGGCTGGAATGTTTATGCCGCCTCACACGGCGCGGAAGGCCTTGAGAAATTGGAAAAAACGAATATAGATATCATCGTATCTGATGTCTACATGCCTGTCATGGACGGGCTCAAATTTCATCAGAACGTCCGGAAAATTCCGGCGTTCCAGAACATCCCCTTTCTCTTCGTTTCGGGCTATGACGATGAGTACACACGAGGTTTGGTGAAAACACCCAAGCTTGAGGGGTTCTACAAGAAGTCGGCACCGATCTCCGAGTTAAAATCCTGGATTGAATTTCTGACCACTCCTTTTGAAAAACGGCTGGCATTGTATCCATCTGGGCCCTCAAGGGGTAATTCCCGTTACTCGCCCAGGAGAGACGACCGACCGGGGAGAAGATAGCATTTACGATTTAAAAACTTCAGGTCCGGGTGGCGGCATTCTGGTAATACAATTTCAACTGAGGGAAGAAATTCATGCTATCAGGCGGATTCTTCAATTGCTTATAACTCTTATCTTTGCTATATTCACAGAAATTTTATTGAAAAATCAAGGAGCAGCTTTCCATGTCTGACCCGGCCAGAACCCGCATTCTTATAGTTGACGACGAGGTGGATATAACGGAACCGCTCGGAGAGCATTTGTTCATTGAAGGATATCAAGTTGCCTCCGCAGGTGACGGGCAGGAGGCAATTTCCCTCATCCACGGGAAAAAATTCGACGTGGTCATACTCGATCTCTATATGCCGAACATGGACGGCTTCGGGGTCCTGAAGTATCTGAAGGGAACATTTCCAAAGACAAAGGTAATTGTCATGACAGGCCACCCGACCCCGGAAAACCTCAGCAGGTGCAAAGATCTTGGCGCTGAAAAGATTATCCAGAAACCTTACGAAGTGAGAGATATTCTTAACGCCATAGAGGCTGTCCTGGAAAAGTAAATTCCCACACCCCTTTTTTGGTGCGATAGATATCGAATAAGAAGCCCCAGCTACCTCGGGTAGCTGGGGCTTCCGTTTAATGCGTTCCCCGGGTTAAACCCGCCCGGAGGAAATAAAGGTGTCCATACTACTTCACCAGCATCATCTTCTTCACACCGACGAAGGTTTCCCCTGATGGCACACCTTCTTCATTAAGAGACTCCGCGGTGAGCCTGCAAATGTAGACACCGGAAGGCAGATTGCCCGCATCGAATAATACCTCCTGAACTCCCCCCTCAAGCTCCTCCTGCTCCAGCAAAGATGCAACCTCCTGACCTAACATATTGTAAATTTTCAAAGTCACCCTGGAAGCTGCAGGCAATTCAAACTGGATTGTTGTGGTTGGATTGAACGGATTCGGGTAATTCTGATCCAGTTTGTAAGCTAAGGGTAGTTCCTCGGGAGTAGGCTCGAGGTATCTGGTACTTGGCGCATCCCCCTTCCCTTCCTTCAGGTATGACACATCTTCCACACACCTGCAGCCCGGCATCTCAAGGATTCCCGGATATGGCTGCCAGGGGGGATCATTATATGCCCAGGCACACTGGAACGCGGCATTGATCTTCGCCACAACTGTATCGAAGAGCTTATAGGTGCCGAGGGGTATATAATACCAATACGTCATGAAGACATCCGCAGTATCGGCGATTTGCTGAATCGTCAGGTTCGAGAGCGGATTCGGAGGATCGTTATACACAAGGGAGCTTAGCCCCTTAGGTGTTATTCCCATCGCACTGGCTTTCAGGTTAATCTGCAATGTGAGCAGTTCCTGGAAGAGATGGTTGTTGTGCTTCTTGGCCGGAGATATTTCCTTCCATCTCCCCCTCATGGGAGTTATTCCACTTGCCCCCAACTTCCAGTCAAAACCGCGTGGGGTCTGAGTGTGCGTGATGCCCCTATCGCAGTAGCTGGTCATGATCTGCTTGTAATTACCACTCAGGAAATATGGCGGGCATTTACTCCCCTGACATCCGACGATCCCCACATGGATCGGATTGACCTTCAATAAGAGGGTGGAATGGTTCGGCTTATGATGCTCGGCCCATGGATGCCCGGGTCTGGGCGGCGGATACTGAGGTTTTATCTTAGCGCAGGAAATCGATTCCATCTCTGCGCAGATAAATGTCCGGTAACGGTAACAACCGTAGTTGCAGAAATTGTACGTCACGTTGGTACCGCTCTGCATATTAAAGGTGTAGCAAGTGTCGCAGGATGCCGCCCAACCCGGCGGGAGATGCTCGCACACTGTATATTGACCGGGACCGAGGTTACAGATAGAGTAATAACCGTTGGCGTCCGTCAGCATTGTCGTTACTCCACCGGCACCATTGTGCAGATAAATCGGCCAGTCTGATATGCCGGTTTCGCTGGAATCTCTGACACCATCCCGGTCGCGGTCATAGAACTTGACGCCCACAACACAGGCCTTCTTGAAATTACCGAAATTGAGCACGGTGTCTCTTCCTGTGACCAAGATAACATGATATATTCCCCCGGGCGGTTGCGTCGCAACCCATCCGTTCTGGACAATCTCGGATAGGGACACGGTGTCTGTTGCCGTAAAACACAGCCTATAGAAACCCGTGCTGTCTGTTACAGTACTTATTATATTGCCGCCCCAGGATACCTTTATTGTCCAGCCCGCCAGACCCTCTTCCCCGGGATCCCGTACACCGTCGCCGTCCCGGTCATTATATTTAACTCCGGTGATGCAGATCTGTGTATTAAAGTTGCAGAAGTCATGTACGTAATCGACACCGCTTATCGCGACGAAACTGTAGCATGTATCGCACGTAGGCATCCATCCGGGTTTAACCTCCTCGCACACGGTATGCGCACCGGGAGTGATGTCGCAGAAAGTGTAATGCCCGGAGTCGTCTGTCACTGTTACCCTCTCACCTCCGGCGCCGCCCAGAAGATGGATCGTCCAGCCGGGCAAGCCCGGCTCACCCAGATCCCTGACTCCGTCCTTGTCGAGATCCAAAAATTTCACGCCGCTCACACAATTTCCCTTGTAATTGAGGAAATTGAGGGAGTCCTTGTCCATGCCGCTGTAAGGTTTAAAACGGTACATTCCCCCGGGAGGGTACGTCGCTATCCATCCCGCCTTAATGTGCTCGAACAGAGTAACGGTGTCGGGTCCTACATAACAGAGTCTATAATAACCCGTGCTGTCCGTAACTGTAGAAATCGAGTGGCCTCCCCATGTCGCCTCAATGGTCCATCCGGGAAGACCTACGTCTCCGGGATCTTTCACACCATTACCGTTACGGTCGTTGTATTTGTATCCACTGACGCAGATTTTCTTGAAATTGAGTATGATTTCATTGTCATTGGTCGAATCATGGGCAATGGGTACGAAAACTCCGGTATCGATCCCGAGGGGAGCGGTGGCCACCCATGGATCTGGCACAATTTCCCGCTTCCGGTATACACCCGGCCTGAGGATAGAAAATCCATAGTAGCCGTTTACGTCTGTCGAATCGACAGCTACAATATGGCCAGAACTGTCATAGAGAATTATGACCCAGCCTGCCATCGGCGGTTCTCCCTGATCCAGACGACCATCGCCGTCGATGTCGTTATACTTGTGGCCGAAAATCACTGATCCTGCGCTGTTACCGAAATCTAACCCGGTGATACTTCCGCCAAGAGGCAAATTCACCGTATAGGTACCACTATTGGGTTTCGTCTGAATCCAACCGAACTTAATCACCTCCGATATGAAATACTCACCAGGGGGCAATCCGCCGAAGAAATAATTTCCACTGGCATCGGTTTGAGTAGTTCCGATCACGTTCCCCAGAGAGTCTTTTATTATAATTGTCCAGCCGGCGAGCGGTTCATCTCCAGGATCTTTGATTCCGTCGCCGTCGTGGTCGCGGAACTTCATACCCTGGATATTTCCAGTGTCGATCGGGAACTGGACAAAATCTCTAGAAAAAGGCATTTGGAACAAGGAATCAAGGCCAACCTTGAAAATCCAGAGAGCCCACAGGGCACCCGGCGGAGGTGTCGGCAATTGATACGTGTGTGACGCGAAGCGCGGCAAAGAAACCGACTGGGGCGGAAAATTATAGACGCCCATGGGTATCCGCGGAGTGTATGTATTCAAAGTCGCTAGAGGCTGCCTTTGAGCGTAGAACTCTACGGAAACGTTTCCTATGAAATACCTGGGGTGAGGACCGCATATGGAATCGCTCACCGTGTTGCTCACGATCAGGTTTCCGACCCCAGGATGATCGGGTGTATGCGGCCAGATCTGGATAACAGGTCCTACTATTGAATCAAACAATGTGAAGCACATGTCCTTCAGATAAAAATTCCGGTCTTCGACAGACCAGCCGATATGCACCGTTCCTAAAAGTGGTATTGGCCCCGGTAGGGGATTTAGCCATTTAAGCTGCATCGGCATAATCGGATCCGGCCCTTTCACGAACGTTTGAAAAACCCAGCCGCCAGGTCCACCCCCGTCATAATGCCCGGATAGGTGGACCGGATTGTAAAAGTTGACATCTATGTTGTTGACGGGTTGCTGAAGGTTGTTAATAATATCCTTGTTGAAATCAACCTGCGCCCACACATTCCCGCCGACCAGGAGTATCACAACTGGCAGAAAAAAGAAGCATAATATAGCTCTCATAGCTACCTCCATTGTGTCATTTAGGGTGGAATAATTTATGAATTGTCTGGCAACTTAGTGATCGTATGCTGAACCGGGGCCCTCCTTTCCGATAATAACTGACTGTGCTTCGAACAGCTGGAAATCGGCAAGATGTTAAATCTTGCCACTGAATATTTACGTTAAGCTGTGATCAGGCCCAGGGGGGCGGATCGCGCAGCCGAAACTGGAAGCGAAGAGATTGCCATTTATATAAGAAAACGTAGCGGCTTTCAAAATATTTGAATGACGGTCTATATATATAGCCTGAGAGGGTTGTTTCCCTGGAAGCTTTGGCTTTTCGAGAGGTGCGGTAGCTCTTACTGCTTTTGAGGGGATTTTTAAAAAATATGGATGATAATATCAAAGAGGCGACGATGCACGCCGGCCTATTTTTACCTCTTGCCATCGCGACCGGCAGATCAAGATATTCGGCGCAAATGAAGGCGGCCAAGGCAGCAAGAAGTATTAAAGCGAGGGTACGCTTCAAACTGATCAATGCAATTCAGAGGAAAATGGGTATTAAGCTCTCCGCTTTTAACCTAAATCCAAAACAGAAAATAACTTTAGTCGGGAAATTTTAAAGAAACGAATGATCTATGACTGCTGAGCCACGCAATAATGTCAGGGGTAAGGTAAACAGCTACTGTATGATAAACGATTTTTTTCGCGCCTCGCCTCGCGCGTTGGGCTCATAATGATCGTTTAATTTAAATTAAAATACTTTGAATGTCAACTATTTATTGAATATAGCCGGTAAAAGGGGGCACGACTTTGCATATAGAGATCAGTCATCTGGCTCTTCAGGTGAGCCTTTATTTCAGGATTAAACTGGGATTACCGACTGAGATTTATAATGACATCAATGATTATTTTATATAATTTCCAAACTAACAATAACGTTGCGATGAGAGACCAGGGATCGGCTTGAATAACTTCCCCCATACAATATCCCTAAAGGAGGTTAAAATGAAGAAGATACGAGGATTTACTATATATTTTCTTACTCTCATTTTTCTCTGCATTACTTCATCTGATTTCGCGCAGATCCGCTATGCCGACAGCGTAATCGCATATAGCAGCGAATACTCAAGCGGTTCGTACTCTGTCCAGCAAATTTTAGGCGCGCCAGATGCATATCCCTCCTACGGGGATTTTTACTATGCATGGGCCTCATTAACGTCCGACGGCCAGCGGGAATTTGTGGAGCTCTATTATAATAACCCTGCGCCGGTAAGCTCATAGCCATTGTCGAGACCTGGAATCCGGATGCAGTCGATACAGTATATGTTAAAAACCCCAATACGGGGCTGTGGCAAATCGTCTGGTCGGGAATCGCCGCTCCGATCGGTGTGCAGGAAGCACGGGTTTATTATGTCAATTTCCCCCTAACATCTTTCGATGTCAGCGAAATCCGGCTTGCGGTCAATTCGCCGGCTGTAAACGGGTGGAACGAAATCGGCGCCGTAGGCATATCCTCCTGTCAAAGGTCTCGCCTAAAGGCGTGGGATTTCCTCCCTTCCCAATAATTGGACACTAAAAACTACTCGATTTATGTATCAAGGAATGACAGCGCCTTTTCACCCTGGATCACCAATGTGACCGACACGGCGGCCCGTTATGTGGGATCTCCCGGAAACCTGTACCGCTTCTTCTCTGCAGCAACCGACTACGCCGGCAACGCAGAGCAGATGAAGCTCTCCGAGCGAGGCATCGATACTGGTAACCGGAGTTCGTGAGGATAGAAAGGCAATCCCCTTGGATTTCTCGCTTGAGCAAAACAATCCAAACCCCTTCAACCCGGCCACCAGGATCAATTACACCCTGCCGGTTCAGAGCAGAATTACGCTGAAGATCTACAACATCCTGGGTCAGGTCGTGAAGGTTCTCCTGGACGGAGAACAGGATGCCGGCTACAGATCGGTGGAGTGGAACGCGCAAAACGTTGCAAGCGGCATATACTTCTGCAGGCTGGACGCCTCAGGCAGCCAGGATCCCGGCAGGAGATTTGAAAAGGTGAATAAAATGATCTTGATGAAATAAGGATCTATTGCACCAACATCAATTTGCGCACCTGTGTAAAGCTTTTGGCCGGCTCAGCCGTGCTGGTTGCATCCAGCCTGTAAAAATAGACGCCGCTTGCAGTACCTGATCCGTCCCAATCAAGGTGCCAGGAGCCGGCCCCTTGGATCCCCTCAGTGAGGGTTGCCACCAGCTGACCGAGCAGGTTGAACACCTTCAGGCTGACCCGGCTTTCGAGGGGCAGCCGGTATTTGATCGTAGTCGACGGATTAAACGGATTTGGATAGTTCTGGTAGAGCGCGTACTCTTTCGGGAAACCAGTCTCGGGATCTTTCACACGCACAACAGATCGCAGGCGCATGAGCCTCAGCGAGTCCTCAGGAACCCCCGCAGGAACTTCCCTCTGCTCGTACCGCAGGCTGAGCCGGGCCTGAAATCCGGAACCTCCTGAAGCAGCTACATCATATACACGACGGATGACAGGTATTGTGTCGTTTACCCAGCCTGTTTTTCCGGATCCGTTTTCTTCTCCTTCCAGAGTCGCACGTGGAATCCCAAAAGCCCATCTGGAAAGATGCGTAACACTGTCGGCTGTTATCGTATTCAACGTCGTATCCACACGGCTCTGGACAACTTCCCAGTCCGAACCGAAGAATGAGGGATTGGTGTCTGGATATACCGTTACTGCGACTGAAACCGGGATTACACCCGCTCCCCCAAATTGAATGAAGCTGGCTGAGCTCTCGAAGCTGTACGCCCCCGCGCTGCCCCCTTGAATGTTCCTGCTCACCGTACCTTGGAGGAATTTTCCCGTACCGTCAAGCGCCTGGGGTAAAGCTGCTTGTATAAACACCGTGTCAGAGCTGCGCAGGCTGACATTTCCAACGACGGTGCAGTGGTTTTGCACAAGAACGTTCCCGGATGTTCGCATTAAAGATGCGCTGTCCAGGAGAAGGTTATAAAACGCACCTGCGAGCGTGCCGCTGCCGTTGAAAAGCACCGTTGAGCGGGAGGGTATGAAGCCTTCATCCCCCGCCGGGTTCTTCAATTCTGATAAAATAGGTGCATCGGTCCCGCCAGGCTGAATGCTCCAGCTTCCGCCCACTATGATCGTAGTAGCTGCCGGAGGTCTTACCTCCAGGGTACCCTGCACCGTTACGTCACCCAGCACCACGAATCTGGGAAGCAGATCCGTTATTGTAAGACGCCCGCCTGTGAGTATGTTAAGTGAAGCGATCACAACCTGCTGCTGTACTGAGTCGATGACCGGACTCCGGGCAGCGGCTGGAATTATTACGCTATCCCCCGGCAACGGCACCCCGAAAGGAGACCAGTTGGATTTATCGTTCCACGAAGAATCCAGAGCTCCCGTCCATGTCCATGTTTTTGGATTGAGCGGCGAAGCTGCGGCGCAGAGGATGGTGCCCCCGCTGCCGGTGATATACTCAACGAGGCCGCCGGACTGTTCTATAACCTCTACCCAGTAAAAGATAGCAGACGAGGGGCTGACGCACGGGATCCAGGAATTTCCCCCGTTTGTCGTACGGATAATCGTTCCCCCCTCCCCCACAGCCGTCCCGTAGCCCTCTTTACTGAAAGAGACACCGTTGAGCATAGCAGCCGTGCCGCTGGGCTGTGAATTCCAGGTGCTTCCTGCGTCGCTTGAATGCAAAATCGTTCCCCGGCTTCCCACCGCAGTCGCGTTCATTGAGTCAGCCCAACACACGCACCAGAGGTCGTTGGAGGTGGGGGCAGTAACGCTGTTCCATGTTTGCCCACCGTCCGTTGTAAGTACGATCGTTCCACGCACACCTACCGCGATGCCTCGAGGACCAGAAAATGCCACCCCCACTAGGGCTTCATTTGTGTGGCTGGGCGGACTTGACCAGTTTCCCCCCCCGTCCGTAGTGCG
>Ga0209048_10005040_pt1 | contig 12531 bp, 11 predicted proteins | sample FrelakmetCRP12CR_FD_187146 | JGI IMG/M metagenome (GOLD analysis project Ga0209048, IMG submission 187146) | Freshwater lake sediment microbial communities from the University of Notre Dame, USA, for methane emissions studies - CRP12 CR (SPAdes)... | ecosystem: Environmental > Aquatic >... | reverse complement strand
CCGGTGGCGGGCGCCGCGCCGGCCTCCGGCAAGCCGGCCACGAGTGCCGCGCCCGCCGTTCCGGCGGCAGTCGGCAACGCGACGATCGCCGGTACCGTGCGGCTCGCGCCGGCGCTTGCGGCGCAGGCCGATCCCGGCGACACCGTATTCATATTCGCGCGCGCGGCGCAGGGCCCGAAAATGCCGCTCGCGATCGTGAAGAAGCAGGTGAGGGACCTCCCGTACGCCTTCACGCTCGACGACACGACCGCGATGGCGCCCAACATGGCGTTGTCCAATTTTCCCCAGGTCGTCGTCGGTGCGCGCGTATCAAAGACGGGCAATGCGGCGCCGCAAAGCGGCGACCTCGAGGGGATGTCGGCGCCGGTCAAGCCGGGCACCACCGGCGTCGCCATCCTCATCGCGGACAAGCTTCCGTAGCGACAGTTCGTCGCCCCCCGGAGGGGCTTCCGCGGACGCCGATTCGCTTGACTTGCGTCAACGCCGATTGCGGTGCCGGCGGGCACATTATTGGTGCGTCGTGCGGTTTCGCATCGCGATCGCCGGCAAGTCAGGGAGGTCATCAATGAATCGAAACATCATCCGCGGGGGTGTGCGCCTGCTCGCCCTGATCGCGCTCGCCGCGGCGCCTGCGCTCGTCGCGGCGCAAAAGGCGCCCGTGGCGAAGCCGGCGGCGTTCGACGCCGCGCCGTGCCTCGCGTGCCATGCCCCCGTGAAGGCGCTGCACGACTCGGGCAAGCACAAGTCGGTCGGCTGCAATGCCTGCCACGACGGCACGGCGGCGCACCTCGCCGATTCCACCAAGCGGCCGGTGACCCGGACCGATCTCGCGACCTGCGGCGGCTGCCACCAGAACCAGTACAAGACGTACGCCGAGATGGACTGGCGCCGCACCGCGCGCTTCGAGAAGAAGCAGGCGACCGGCCCCGCACCCGATCCCGCCTACGATCTCCTGATGACGCCGCACGGCTTCACCAAGGAGCACAACCTGCCGCGCTCGCACACGTTCGCCCTGCTCGACCAGTTCGTCGTCGACCGCGCGTTCGGCGGCCGCTTCGCGACCAGGGACGGCTGGCGCTACCTCGCGGGCTCGGGCGATTTCAACGTGATGGACGTCGTCGTCGACCAGTACCCCGACAACACCGACCAGAAGCCGTTCAAGCCCGGCACCGCCGCGGCCGCGAACCCCGTCTGCCTCTCGTGCAAGACGCAGGACCACATCCTCGACTGGGCTTACATGGGCGACCCCGTCCCCGGAGCGAAATGGAGCCGGACATCGAAGGTCGTCGAGCTCGCCAAGGCGTCGAAGCACTCGCTCAACTGCATCTTCTGCCACGACCCGCACGCCGCGAAGCCGCGCATCGTCCGCGACGCGCTGATCGACGTCGTGACGCGCACCGACTTCCCGACGCTCTACTCGCAGGACCCGCGCAAGACCAAGGTCGACGTGATCGACATGGGCGTGCGCGGCTACACGCGGAAGATCGGGATGCTGGAGCGCTACGACGGAAAGCTGCAATGCGCACAGTGCCACGTCGAATACAACTGCAATCCCGGATTCAACCCGACCACCGGCGAGGCGATCCCGATGGCGGACAAGCGGACCAACTACTTTCCGTACGTGGGCCCCGCCGACATCCTCAAGGCCTACGACCACATCCAGTTCCGCGACTTCCGCAATCAGTTCACCGGCGCGGCGCTGTGGAAGGCGCAGCACCCCGACGTCGAGACGTATTACGGATCGAAGCACGAGAAGCTCGGCATCGACTGCGCGACTTGCCACATGCCGAAGATCAAGGATCCCAAGACCGGCAAGCTCTTCACGTCGCACTGGCAGACGAACCCGAAGAACTACCTGAAGGAAACGTGCCTGCAGTGCCACCACGAGTGGACCGAAACGCAGGCGAAGTACGTGATCGAGTCGATGGCGTCGCACTACCAGGGCAAGGTCCGCAACGCCGAGTTCTGGCTGGCGCAGCTCATCGGGAAGTTCGGCCAGGCGCAGCTGGTCGGCGTTCCCGAGGACGCGCTGAAGGCGGCGCGACTGAAGCACGGCGACGCGCACGCGAACTGGGAATGGTGGACGGCCGTCAACGGCGCGTCGTTCCACAACCTCGATCTCGCGAAGGAATCGCTCGCGCGCTCGGTCACCGCATCGCAGGACGGCATCAAGATCCTCGACGACGCGATCAAGGCGAAGCAGGCACCCGCGGTCGCCGTCGCTGCGCCGACACCCGCGGCGGCGCCGGCCGCACCGGCTGCGCCTGTCAAATAGACGAAATTGATTCTCCTCAATGGCGGGGCGCGTTGCCTCGCCTTTTTTTTCGCCGAACGGCGATAATCCGGACGAGCCGTTCCGCGCCGGACCATCGGATTCCCGGGTCACCGCGGGCCGCCGCACGCCTCCCATGACGCAGTCGCCCTACTTCATCGCCCCGTATGCCATTGCCGGCGCAATGGCCGTCGTCGCGCTGGCCGCCGCGCTGCCGCGATTGCGTGCGCGCCACGGCGTCGCGAAGACGCAACCCGCTGGCGCCGCATCGCGCACCCGCGTTCTGATCGCCGTCCTCGCTGCGGCGTCGGCGGGCATGCTCGCGATGGGATTCGGGTTCTACGCGTTCCTCGCCGACGCGCCAACGCCCGACCTTTCGCTCCCCGGCATCGCCGACGTCGGTGCTGCGCGCGCCAAGCTCGTGCGTCATCTCGAGCGCAGTCCGAATGACGGCCGGGCGTGGGTGCTGCTCGCGCAGATCGATTTCGCCGCCGACCGCTATGCCGACGCCGCCGCCGCCTACGCGCGCGCGCTCGAGGCGAGCCCCAAGGTCGCCCGGGACCCCGGCATCTGGTGCGAGTACGCCGATGCGCTCGGCATGGCGCAGGGCGGGTCGCTCGCGGGGCGCCCGCGCGAGCTCGTGATGCGCGCGCTCGCGCAGAATCCCGCCCATCCGAGGGCGCTGGAAATGGCCGGCAGCGCCGCGTACGAGGCCCGCGAATACGCGGCGGCCGCGCAATTCTGGCGGCAGCTGCTTCCGCATCTCGCGGACAACCCGCGCGCGCAGCGCGAACTCGCCGCGGCGATCGGCCGCGCCGAACAGATGACCGTCGGAACCGACGCGCAACCCGGCGCGCCGGCCGCGGGCAAGTGAACAGGATGACCTGATGTCGACCGATGCAGACGTGCTCGTGATCGGCGGCGGCCTCACCGGCCTCGCCACGGCGTTCTATCTGAAGGAGCATGGCGCGACGGTCGCGGTGCTCGAGTCGGCGTCCGCGCCGGGCGGCGTGATCGCGACGCGCCACCGTGGCGGCGCGCTGATCGAAGCCGGCCCGAACAGCACGCTCGACACGACGCCGCTCATCAACGCTCTGCTCGATCGGCTGGGCATCCGCGACATGCGCAGCGATGCCAGCGCCGTGGCGTCGACGCGCTTCATCGTCCGCGGCGGAAAACTGGTCGCGCTGCCGACCTCTCCCGGCGCGTTCTTCACCACGCCCGCGTTCTCGCTCCGGGCGAAGCTCGCGTTGCTGCGCGAGCCGTTCGTCGGCCGTGCGCCCGCCGGCACCGAGGAATCGATCGCGGCGTTCGTCCGCCGCCGTCTCGGCAACGAGTTCCTCGACTATGCGATCGATCCGTTCGTTTCCGGCGTCTACGCCGGCGATCCCGAGGATATCTCGGTGCCCGCCGCGTTTCCGCGCCTCCACGCGCTCGAGCAGAAATACGGCAGCCTCATCAAGGGCCAGATCAAGGGGGCGCGCGAGCGTCGCGCCAACGCCGAGACGGCGAAGAACACCGCGGGCAGCTTTTCATTTCGTGCCGGCATGCAGACGTTGACGGACGCGCTCGCCGCTGCGGTCGGGCCGGTGCAAACCGGCGTCACCGTGGCCCGCGTCGCGAGCGCCGCCGATGGCGCGTTCCGCGTCGAAGGCACGCAGCAGGGCGCCGCCTTCGTGCGCACGGCAAGGGCCGTCGTGCTCGCCGCCCCCGCGTACGCAGCCGCCGGGCTCGTGCGCGAGGTGGCACCTTCGGCCGTGCCCTTTCTCGAGGCGATCGACTACGCGCCGATCGCCATCGCGGCATCCTGCTACCGGCGGTCCGACGTCGCGCATCCGCTCGCCGGCTTCGGTTTCCTCGTCCCGAAAAAGGAACAGCGGCGCGTTCTGGGTTCGCTGTTTTCGAGCAGCATGTTCGAGGGCCGCGCGCCGGAGGGCAGCGTCCTGCTCACGACATTCGTCGGGGGAAAGAGGCAGCCGGAACTCGCGGCAAGGTCCGATTCCGAAATCGCCGCGATCGTGCACGAGGAACTGGCAGCGCTGGTCGGTGCCGCCGCCCCGCCCCAGTGGACCGAAATCACGCGCTGGCGGCAGGCGATTCCGCAGTACACGCTGGGACACCTTGCGAAGGTCGCCGGGCTCGAGGCCGCTGAAAGGTCCTCGCCGGGGCTCTTCCTGCGCGGCAGCTATCGCGACGGCGTTTCCGTCGGCGACCGGATCAAGGCGGCGCAGGCCAACGCCGCTGCCGCGCTGCAGCACCTCGGCTGAGCCCGAACGGCGATCACAGGTCGACGCCGCATTTCCAGCACAGCTCGAAGGTCGCGGGGTTTTCCTCGTGACAGGCGCGGCAGAAGACGATGCCGGTCCGCGCACGCTCGACGCGGTATTCGCGCAGCACCATTTCGGCGCGCGTGCGGTCGGCGTCGTCGTCCAGCCAGACCTGCGGCAGCGCCACGTCGGGCGGAACGTCCCCGACGATGCTCGACATGTGCTCGTTGAAGACGTGCGCCTTGATGCCGGCGCGCGTGAGCCGGTCGAGCAGCAGGTAGGCCTCGAACCGCTGCGACGCGATGAAGAATCGCAGCATGGTCCGTCAACCCGCCGGGCGCCAATCGAGCAGCGCCCGGACGAGCCGCTCGAGCACGCCGACGAGCGCCGCAGCGCGCGCAGCATCGAAATGCTCGGGCGCCGTCTCGTCGAGATAGCAGGCCTGCGCGATCTCGAGCTGAAGCGCATGCACGGAGCGCGCCGGGCGACCGTAGTGGCGCGTCACGTAGCCCCCCTTGAAGCGCCCGTCGACGACGTGCGTGAAACGCCGCGCCTCGCCCAGGATGCCGGCGGCCGCATCGCGCAATGCGGGCGCGCAGCTCGCGCCGTTCGCGGTCCCGAGGTTGAGATCGGGGAGGCGCCCCGCAAAGAAACGCGGCACTTCCGCTCGGATCGAGTGCCCGTCGAGGAGCAGCGCGTACCCATGCCGCCCGCGGACGCGCCGGACCTCCGCGGCCAGCAATTCGTGATACGGGTCGAAATACGCGGCCCGGCGCGCGAGAATCTCCTCCGCGCCGGGAATCGCGTCCGCCGCGTAGATCGGGGCGCCCGCGAAGGTGCGCGTCGGGCACAGCTCGGTGTTGTCCGCCCCCGGATAGAGCGCAACGCCGGCGGGATCGCGATTGAGGTCGACAACGTAACGCGAATGCGTCGCGGCGACGACCGTGACGTCCATCGCCGCCGCGAAGCCGTAGAGCTTGTCGACGTGCCAATCGGTGTCTGGCAGCGATTTCGCCGCAGGCGAAAGGCGGTCGGCCAGTGCCGCCGGCACGGCGGTGCCGGCATGCGGAACGTCGATGACGAGCGGTGCGTCGCCGCGCGAGATCGCGCCGACATTCATGCGGACCGCCAGCGCACGACGGCCCCGTCCCGCACGATGCCGGCACAGGGATTCCCGCCGATTCGATACGAAAGCTCTGCCGGTTCCGCGATGTCCCAGAGCACGACGTCGGCGCGCATCCCGGCGGCCAGCGCGCCACGATCGGCGAGGCCGAGCGCGCGCGCCGCGTGGCACGTGGCGCCCGCGAGCGCCTCGGCGGGTGTCAGCCCGAACAGCGTGCTCGCCATGTTCAGCATAAGGAGCAGCGACGATACCGGCGAGGTACCGGGGTTGCAATCCGTCGCGACCGCCATCGGCACGCCGTGCGCGCGCATCGCGGCGATCGGCGGCACCCGCGTTTCCCGCAACGCGTAGAACGCGCCGGGGAGCAGCACCGCGACCGTTCCGGCCCGCGCCATCGCGGCGATTCCGGCATCATTCGCGTATTCGAGATGGTCGGCGGAAAGCGCGCCGAATTCCGCGGCAAGCGCTGCGCCGCCGGTGTCGGACAGTTGATCGGCGTGCAGCTTCACCGCGAGCCCCGCGGACCGCGCGGCCGCGAACACGCGGCGCGTCTCGTCCGGCGTGAAGGCGATGGTCTCGCAGAACGCGTCGACGGCATCGGCCAGGCGCTCCTTCGCCAGCGCGGGAATCATCTCGCGGCATGCGAGGTCAACGTAGGCGGCGCGGCGATCGGCGAACTCGCGCGGTAGCGCGTGCGCCGCCAACAGCGTCGTGCGGACGTCGACGCCGCACTCGCCGGCAAGCGAACGCGCGGCGGTGAGCAGCTTGCGCTCGTTCGCGGTGTCGAGGCCGTAGCCCGACTTGATCTCGACCGTGGTCACTCCCTCGGCGGCGAAGGCGGCGAGCCGCGGCCGGCTCTGCGCGACGAGATTTTCCGTGGTCGCCTGCCGCACCGCGCCGACCGTCGCGTTGATCCCGCCGCCGGCACGCGCGATGCTGGCGTAGCTCTCGCCGGAAAGCCGCGCTTCGAATTCGGAGGAGCGATTGCCCGCGTATACGAGGTGCGTGTGGCAATCGATGAGGCCCGGCGTGATCCACCCTCCCGCCGCATCGAGCGTCCGCACCGCGCGCGTGTCCCGGGCAAGATCGCGCTGCGGGCCGACCCATGCGATCCGCCCGCCCGTGATCGCGATCGCGCCATCGCGCAGCTCGCCGCAGCGCGGGCCGCCGGCCATCGTCGCGAGATGGCAGCCGGTGACGAGAAGGTCGAAGATGCCTGGCATCGCCGCCTCAGGCCGCGGCCAGCCGGTCGAGCGATCTGCGATAGCGGGCCAGCACTTCCGGTTCGCGCGGATGCCGGCCATCGCGAACGACCCACTGCCCCGACACCATCACGTCGCGCACCGGCTGACGGCAGGGACCGAATGCCGCTGCATCGAGCAGTGTATCGGCGGGCAGGCCCGCGAGCGCCGGATCATCGGCGTTCAGCACGACCAGATCGGCGCGCGCGCCGACGGCGATCGCGCCGGCGGCGCGCCCCAGCGCGCGGGCGCCTCCCCTTGCGGCACCGGACCAGAGCGCGAGCCCGACCGGATCGTCGCCGTCGCTGAGCACATTGCGGGCACCGTGCGCGAGCCGCTGCGACCATTCGAGCTGGCGCAGCTCGGCGAACGGATCGATGATCGTGTTCGAGTCGGTGCCGACGCCGAACCTGCCGCCGGCGTCCAGCCACGCGCGCGCAGCAAACGTGCCGTCGCCGAGGTCGGCCTCGGTCGTCGAGGCGAGCCCGACGACCGCGCCGCTCGCCGCGAGCCCGCGCACCTCTTCCACCACGAGGTGCGTCGCGTGCACGACGCACCACCGCGCATCGAGTCCCGCATGGTCGAGCAGCCATTGAACCGGCCGCGCTCCGCTGAAAGCGACGCTGTCCGCCACTTCGCGCGCCTGCTCGGCGGCGTGGATGTGAATCGGCCACCCGGGGCCTGCCATCGCGACGACCGCGGCAAGCTCATCCGGCGTGACCGCGCGCAGGCTGTGCGGCGCGACGCCGAGCGCATGGGTGTTCGCCGATGCCCCCGGCCGCAGCGCATCGACGAGGCGCGCGAAGCCATCGATCGTCTGGAGGAAACGGCGCTGGCCGGGTGTCGGCGCGGCGCCCCCGAATCCCGAGTGCGCGTAGAACACCGGGAGCAGCGTGAGCGCGATGCCGGATTCGACTGCGGCGGCGGTCACCCTGCGCGCGAGCTCCGCCGGGTCAGCGTAAGCCACGCCTTTCGGATCGCGATGAACATAATGGAATTCGGCGACCGAGGTATAACCGGCCTTCAGCATTTCGACGTACGCCTGCGCCGTCACCGCCTCGAACGCATCGGCATCGACGCGATCGAGGAAATCGTACATCGCCTGCCGCCAGGTCCAGAAACTGTCGCCGGCGCGCGCGCGAACGCCGGTGCGGCCGGCGAGCGCGCGCTGGAACGCATGCGAATGGACGTTCGGCATCCCCGCGATCAACGGGCCGCGGACGCGCTCGGCATCGATCGGCGCCGCGCCCGGCGCCGCGCTCGCGATCACGCCGTGCGCGTCGACGTCGATCGTCACCGCGCGCGCCCATCCTCCCGGCAGCAGCGCGTCGTCGGCGAACAGCCTCATGCGAAGCCAGCTATCGGCAAGGCACCGGAACTCATCTCAAGAATGTCGCACGCAGCGCCGAGTGCCTCGTTCGCCGACCACGCGCTCGCAGCGGGCTCCGAGATAGTACTCAAAGGCACAGCTCGGGGCGAGCAATGACGCAACAGCACGATCGAGGCGCGCAAACTCGTCCCAAAAATCTCGCGAGCAGCCCCGAGCGCGAGGAGGCCCGCAGCGAGCCCCGAGATAGTACTCAAAGGTACAGCGAGGGGCGAGTGAGGACACGACAATGCAATCGGGGCGCGCAGCCATTTTTGCGATGAGTCAGGGCCTGTTCATACCACATTCACATGATGCGTTGCGAGCGAAAAGCGTCCTGCGCGAGGCCAAAAAAAGAAGCCGGGCCGGCTGCCCGGCGAGGCTTTGCAACGAAGCGCAGGGCGCTTTTCGCCGCAACCCGGAGGGAACGGGCGCCCTGGGGCGCCACTCCGCGTTGCCCTCCTCGCCAAGACACCCGGTCTTGGCTTCATCGGTCGCCTTGATTGGCGCCCCAAGCCACCCGTTCGCACATGCGAATGTGGCATGAACAGGCCCTAATAACGGCCGCCGTTCTGCTGCCAACGCCAGGCGTCGGCGCAGATCGCGTCGAGTCCCCGCGTTGCGCGCCATTGCAGCACCACGTTCGCGCGTGACGGGTCGGCGTAATAGCAGGCGACATCCCCGGGCCGGCGCGGCCCCAGCGTCCTGGTGATCTTGCGCCCGCACGCCCGCTCGAAGGCGGTGACGACATCGAGAACCGAATGCCCGTGCCCGAGCCCGAGGTTCAGCGTCAGCGCGCCGGACTCGCGCGCGAGGTACTCGAGCGCGGCCACATGGCCCCGGGCGAGATCCTGGATGTGCACGTAATCGCGGATGCCGGTGCCGTCGGGCGTCGGCCAGTCGGTGCCCCAGATAGTCAGCTCCGAGAATTCGCCGGCGGCGATCCGCGACAGCAGCGGGACGAGATTTTGGGGGCGCCCGGTGGGTGCCTCGCCGATCCTGCCCGACGGATGCGCGCCCGCGGGGTTGAAATAACGCAGGATCGCGATGCGCCAGTTCGAATTGGCGCGCGCGAGGTCGTGCAGGAATTGCTCGACGATGCACTTGGTGCGGCCGTAGACGCTGCGCGGCGACACGGGCGTGTCCTCGGTCGCGGGCAGCTTCTCGGGCTGGCCGTAGACCGTCGCCGACGAGCTGAACACGAGCCTCGCGACGCCGGCCTCTCCCATCACCTCGGCAAGCGCGAACGTGCCGCCAACGTTGACGTCGTAATAGGCGAGCGGCCGCAGCTCGGATTCGCCGACCGCCTTCAGGCCGGCGCAATGCACGACGCCGGTCACCGGGTGGTCGTGAAAAGCGCGGCGCAGCGCGTCGATGTCGCGGACGTCGCCTTCGATGCAAGGAATCGGCCGGCCGGCCAGCTCGGCGATGCGCGGCAGCACCGCTGGCGTGCTGTTGGCGAAGTTGTCGAGCAAGAGCACGTCGCGCCCGCTGGTCGCGAGCTCGACGGCGATGTGCGACCCGATGTACCCGGCTCCGCCGGTAACGAGAATTGTTTCGGCCATGGGCGCCGATGCTACTCCAGCCGCGCCGGCCCGAACAGGGACGAGCAAGAACGGGAAGGCCGGGACGTCGTCCCGGCCTCGCGGTCGCGGCGGCCGGCCGCGAGCCGGCGCTACGCTGCCTTCGACGCGCCTTCGGCAGCGGCCTCGACCGCCTCGGGGCGATCGACCAGCTCGACCAGTGCCATCGGGGCCTTGTCACCGACCCGGAAGCCGAACTTGAGGATGCGCAGGTAGCCGCCCGCGCGCTTCTGGTAGCGCGGGCCCAGCTCGTTGAAGAGCTTGGTCACCACGGCGCGGTCGCGCAGCCGGTTGAACGCCAGCCGGCGATTGGCGACCGTCGGCGTCTTGCCAAGCGTGATCATCGGCTCGGCGACGCGGCGGAGCTCCTTCGCCTTCGGCAGCGTGGTCTTGATGACCTCGTGCGTGAGCAGGGAGTTGGTCATGTTCCGCAGCATCGCCAGGCGATGGCTGCTGGTGCGGTTGAGTTTCCGCAGTCCGTGACGGTGACGCATGGTCGTGATCCTTGAATCAGGTGGCGCAGCTTCGCACCGCGCTCGTTTCTTTGTCTATCGTTCGCCTACGGGCGATCCAGGCCAGCAGGCGGCCAGTTCTCGAGCTTCATGCCGAGCGAAAGGCCGCGCGACGCCAGCACTTCCTTGATCTCGTTCAGCGACTTGCGGCCGAGATTCGGGGTCTTCAGAAGCTCGGTCTCGGTGCGCTGGATGAGATCGCCGATGTAATAGATGTTCTCGGCCTTGAGGCAGTTCGCCGAGCGAACCGTGAGCTCGAGGTCGTCGACCGGGCGCAGCAGGATCGGATCGACCTGCGGCGACGCGCGCTCGGCAGACGTCACTTCGGTGCCCTGCAGGTCGGCGAACACCGACAGCTGCTCGACCAGGACCGACGCGGCGTAGCGCACCGCCTGCTCGGGCTCGACGACGCCGTTGGTCTCGATGTCAAGGACCAGCTTGTCGAGGTCGGTGCGCTGCTCGACGCGCGCGCTCTCGACGGCGTAGCTGACGCGGCGCACCGGCGAGAACGACGCGTCGAGCAGGATGCTGCCTATCGTGCGGCCGCCTTCCGGCTTGGCGCGCGCCGTGGCGGGCTGGTAACCGCGGCCCTTCTCGACCTTGATCTCCATCTCGATCTTGCCGCCCGCGGTCAGATGCGCGATGACGTGCTCGGGATTGATGATCTCGACGTCGTGGTTTGGCTCGATGTCGGCGGCGGTCACCGCGCCCTCGCCCGACTTCGCGAGCTTCAGCAGGACGTGATCGCGGTTGTGGAGCTTCAGCACCACGCCCTTGAGATTCAGGAGGATGTCGACGACGTCCTCCTGCACGCCGTCGAGCGCCGAGTACTCGTGCAGCACGCCGGTGATCCGCACCTCGGTGGGCGCGTAACCCGGCATCGACGACAGCAGCACGCGGCGCAGCGCGTTGCCGAGCGTATGGCCGTAGCCACGCTCGAAGGGCTCCATCACCACCTTGGCGTGGAACGGCGAGGTCGACTGCACGTCGATGATGCGCGGTTTCAACAGAACGTTGGTCTGCATGTGGAAAACTTCCGATGGAAACGCGTCTGCGCTTGGCGCGCCCAGGTGGGCGCGTGGCGCGGCCGCTGTTTGCTTACTTGGAGTACAGCTCCACCACCAGGCTTTCGTTGATGTCCTGGCCGAATTCCGAGCGGTCCGGCGCGCCCTTGAACGTGCCGGCCATCTTCTTGACGTCGACCTCGACCCACGAGGGGAAGCCGACCTTCTCGGCGAGCTGCAGCGAATCCTGGATCCGCAGCTGGGCCTTGGCCTTTTCGGTGACGCCGACGACGTCCCCGGCCTTCACGCGCGCGGACGGAATGTTGAGCACCTTGCCGTTCACCGTGATCGACTTGTGGCCGACCAGCTGGCGCGCCTCGGCGCGCGTGGAGCCCAGCCCCATCCGGTAGACGACGTTGTCGAGCCTCGATTCGACGAGCTGCAGCAGGTTCGTCCCGGTCGAGCCCTTCATGCCGGCGGCGGCCTGGAAATACAGCCGGAACTGGCGCTCGAGGATGCCGTAGGTGCGGCGCAGCTTCTGCTTCTCGCGCAGCTGCTTGCCGTAGTCGGACATGCGCATGCCCGACTTCACGCCATGCTGTCCCGGCTTCGTTTCGAGCTTGCACTTCGAGTCGAGCGAGCGGCGCGCGCTCTTCAGGAAAAGGTCGGTGCCTTCCCGACGCGCCAGCTTGCACTTGGGTCCGATGTATCGAGCCACTTTGTATCCCTCCGCGCGAAAGCGGGAACCGGCTTTCGCTCGATCAAATTACCTGCGAACCGCGGGCGGCGCCCGTCGCTTCGCAGCGGAAACTTCCGATAGAAAAACGGTTGTCCTGCGCACGCAACATCAGATCCGGCGCCGTTTCGGCGGACGGCAGCCGTTGTGCGGAATCGGCGTCACGTCCGAGATGCTGCTGATCTTGATCCCGAGCGCGTTCAGCGCCCGCACCGCGGACTCGCGGCCCGGGCCGGGACCCTTGATCCGGACCTCGAGGTTCTTCACGCCGCATTCGACGGCGGCGCGTCCGGCCTTCTCGGCCGCGACCTGCGCCGCGAACGGCGTAGACTTGCGCGAGCCCTTGAAGCCGGCGCCGCCCGACGTCGCCCACGACAGCGCGTTGCCCTGCCGGTCGGTGATCGTGATGATCGTGTTGTTGAACGAC
>Ga0209048_10005039_pt1 | contig 12533 bp, 6 predicted proteins | sample FrelakmetCRP12CR_FD_187146 | JGI IMG/M metagenome (GOLD analysis project Ga0209048, IMG submission 187146) | Freshwater lake sediment microbial communities from the University of Notre Dame, USA, for methane emissions studies - CRP12 CR (SPAdes)... | ecosystem: Environmental > Aquatic >... | reverse complement strand
GTCTTCATCGCTACCGGCACTATTCATCCTCAATGCTCTTCTCCTGAACCTCATACCCTATCGATGATTGAACTGCATGCATCTGACCTTAGTTTTGTGGGTTCCTGGCAACTACCGCCATCTGATTGGATAGGTGACAGTACCGATTTTGGAGCCACCCCAACGCTTTTCCAGGCAACTATCAATAATCAAGTACGATATCTTGTCGGAGCCAATAATAAAAATGGAAAGTTTTACGCGTTTGAGAGGGGAGCTGTCAGTAATGGTCCGATTTGGGAGGATCAGATTGCTGCACCTGGTAGGTGCCCATTGTGCGGTCAGGGGGCCATATCATCGGCTGCCTGGAATGGTAGCACATTGTTCTTAGCTGGTGGCCATACAACGATAAATGGTACTGCTTGCCTGGGAAGCGTGCAGGCAGTCAATCCAGCTACAGGCGCCTATCTTTGGCAGCGTTGTCTGAACGATGGGGCTGTTCTGGCGCCAGTTACGTTGGTTCCAGGAGTGGCTGTTGTTATGGCAGGCAAGGATGTATTACTACTCGATACATCTACTGGACAAACGCTTAATACTCTTACGGATACACGTAATAATTCGCGTTACTTTGCAGGGGCCTCCGTTTCAAATGGGATACTCTATACAGCCAATATGGATTTTAATCTCTACGCTTATGGCCTCTAAAACAATCAAAATGGAGTCAAAAGAGAGAGACTTTGTAAAGGGATAGAGAGAATACTGACCATCCCATATTCACATGGTTGAACATGGATGGATCAGTGTTCTGCTTGAAAGTGAGGCTTTTTGTGCAATCTGTCGTCCGCTCGAGAAGATTGATAATGCTTTCTTTAGTGGTTGTGATTATCTTCAGTGTTGTAACGATTGGTCTCACCAGACCAGGCGTACATGCCAGTGAGACTTTTCTTCACCAGGCGAACTGGTCAACATTTGGCTTCAAGCCGCTGCATGATCGTGTGAATGCTTATGAACATATCCTCACTATCTCTAATGTATCAAAACTAACACTTGACTGGAAAGCTCTCACTGGAGACTCTATTTATTCCTCTCCGGCTATCGTGGGTGGTGTCGTGTATGTTGGTTCAAATGACCGTAAACTGCATGCATTTGATACCAGCACGGGCATTGAACTTTGGAATTTCCTCACAGGGAATTTTATTCAATCCTCACCAACGATTACTAATGGTGTGGTCTATGTCGGCTCTGATGATGGTTTGGTGTATGCCCTGAACGCTACTACAGGCGCCGAGTTGTGGCATTTCCATACAGGGAATTTCGTTGACTCCTCGCCAACGGTTGTGAACAATGCGGTCTATGTCGGCTCAGGTGATGGGAAGATTTATGCCCTTAATGCTTCGACGGGTGCTTTACTTTGGGACTTCCAAACAGGGAGCGTGGTTCACTCGGTTCCGGCAGTAGCAGGAGGCACGGTCTATGCCGGCTCTGATGATGGCAAGGTTTATGCTCTTAGTACCTCAAAAGGCAAAATGTTATGGAGCTATGACACAGGAAATTATGTTGTCTCCTCACCAGCGGTGGTGAATGGTGTGGTTTATATCGGTTCTGGCAATGGCAAACTCTATGCACTGAATGCCACCACTGGCGTCAGGTTGTGGGCCCATGGAAGCGGATTTAATTTCTTTTCCTCACCAGCAGTAATGAACGGTATAGTTTATATCGGTTCTTATGACCACAAGCTCTATGCGCTTGGTGCCACGACAGGGAAAGTCTTGTGGAGCTACAAGACTGGTTATTACATATACTCTTCTCCAGCAATAGCAAACGGTATCGTCTATATTGGTTCAGACGACCAAAGTGTGTATGCCCTCGATGCTAGCACAGGTGCAATGTTATGGAGTTACCAGACAGGAAACTACGTTATCTCCTCGCCAGCAATTGTTAATGGTGTCGTGTATATCGGCTCGATAGACCATTATCTCTATGCTTTTCATCTGCCAGGTAGAACTCCTTGAACATGATTAACATTGAGTAGGGCAATATTGTTATTACATATAATTTTCAGCAGTAAAAAGGTATCTACCTTACATTCTGCTTTTGTATAGAACAAGGAGACAAATATGCGTCTTTTAAAGCAATGCTTTATTGTAGCCGCGCTTCTAGCGGTAATTAGCCTGGGCGCCTGGAGTATCTTGCCTGGTACTTTTTCTCGACATGCTCATGCCAGCGGTTCACTCCCCATACAGCATGTGGTCATAATCATGTTAGAGAATCATACATTTGATAATTATTTTGGCACCTTCCCTGGCGCTTACGGCACCACATTACCCCAGGCACCCAATCCTATGCCGAGAGACTATAATCATGGATCTGAGGCTGTACTTGCGGGGATTGACGGCGGCAAGATGGATCACTTCGAATCTCACGCCAATGTTCAGTATAAGCAGTCTGATATTCCCATCTATTGGCAGTACGCGCAAACATTTGGCCTGGGTGATAAATTTTTCTCCTCTTATGCCACTAGCAGCACTCCCAACCATATGACCATGATTGCCGCCCAATCGGGAGGGCTTTTCGAGACCGTTTCACCGATTGGCTGTGGCGCGGCGTCCAACAATCTCGTTCACTCACGCAGTGTGACCACCGCTGCAGATTACTGGTCCTATCCATGCTACAACATCCAAAGTCTGCCAGATTTGCTAACGAGTGCTGGTTTGACCTGGCGATATTACAATAATGTGCCTATTTGGAACGCTACGGGTATCATTCAATCTCTCAACAACTCATCGAATGTGGTCAAAAATATCCCCCAATTCATCACCGATGTCAACGGCGGTAACCTGGCAAATGTCTCCTATATCACTCCTTCAGGAAATTACACCGATCATCCACCTGCCCTTATGGAGCCTGCGCAAAATTTTGTGGCTGATAACGTGAATGCGATCATGAATAGCCAGTATTGGAATAACACAGCTATTTTCGTTACATGGGACGACTGGGGCAGCTTTTACGACCATATTAAGCCTCCACAGGTGGATGCTCTGGGACTGGGCATGCGTGTGCCTTTAATTACTATTTCACCTTATGCCATTCCAGGATATATCTCACATAAAACAGGCGATTTTAGTTCTTTTGTAAAATTCATCGAGACAAATTGGGGCTTGCCGAATTTAGGTCAGCGTGACGCGTCACCCAAGATCAGTAATTTAATGGATTTCTTCAATTTTAGCCAGACGCCTCAACAGCCGCTGATTCTCAACCATATACCCTACTCCAGTACACTTGTTATTCCCACTACTGGACTCGGTGCTACTGTTAAAGGGAGCGTCACGCCAACAGTTGGGGGTACAAGCGATACGTATAAGTTTGATGTGATCTACACACCGTCAGATACTCCTGCGATCCATAATGTGTTTGTTGACGGGACAGCTTATCCAATGAGCCCGGTAAAAACTCTCCCTGGTGGTGCTGGAACGCAATATGAATACAGCACAAAACTCGCGTTTGACCCGAACAATGTCACCCATAGCTATAGCTTTACCTTCTCTGATCCGACGGTTTCGGGCGGCGGTACTGTTACCCTTCCACACAACAGTATTCAGTACTCAGGCCCAGAGGTGCATCCATTTTCTGTGAATGGTGATACAGCTCCGGTAAGCCCTTCGACCGCGCTTCCCAATCAACCTATTACCTACACTGCTACGTATACGTCTCAATCGAATACCCCGCCTGCACTGGCTCAGGTACTCATTGATGGTATAGCGTTTAATATGCAGAAACAAGGCACGAGTACAGATTACACGAAAGGGATGACGTATAAATATACAGCCAGTAGTTTGTCAGCTGGGTTGCACTTCGTTCAGTATAGTTTTAACGATGGGTCGACTGTGAAACCAGCAACGTGGTTAGGTCGGATAACGCCGACGATTACTCCTATGCTCCTGACCCAATCTACAGTAAACCAGACGGGGAGTAGTATCACGTTTCAGGTCACTTGCACCGATATAAATAACAACCCGGCAACACAAGCTACTCTCTATATAGATGGCACAGCCATACCGCAACAAATGGCTTATGTTTCTGGTTCATACAATACTGGGGCGCTTTATCAGCTCACAACAACTCTATCTCCCGGGTCTCACACATTGTATTACGTTTTCTCCGATGGCCAGACAAGTTGGGGATTACCTCTGTCACCTGGTAGTATCGGGTTTACAGTGAGCGCAGCTACATCGAAGGCTCACGCCATAGCCTTACATATTCCCACGCTCGATTTGAGTAATATACTCAGTAATCCAGCCGATCCTGGTGATGTAGATTAGCTCAATATCGTAATGCCTGAAGACAAAGCCGAGGAATCACTCGATTCCTCGGCTTTGTTTCTTATCTCATTAGTCAGATTCTCCTGGAGCTCCGATCAACGTCCCGGCTGGAACGACCTGCGTATTGGCGATTGCTCCAATTGTAGGACCTGCATAGACCTGCGGCCCAATTGGATCAGCCCATGTTGACACGGGGCCAGAGGACTGAGACCCAGAAAAAACGAAGAAGTATGAATGTGTACCAACGGACAGCGTCGTTTGTGCCTGGTATACTGCTCCAGTGCTGTTCGATCCTGATACATAGGACATGGCAATGGGTGTATTATCCAGGTAAAGCTTTGCCTGGGTTGGCGCGTTTCCGTCAACATTGGAGTATGTTGTTTGGAACGTGAAGACTGTAGTACTCGTTCCAGAAGTTGGGCTGATCGACGAGTTTGACAGGACAATGGGTGTAGTAATAGGAGTGATTCGACCAGGATAGACGGCCACACCTGTTCCATCATCGAAACGGTAAATTGTGTAATGGACTCCAACGGTCATGGGCATTGTGAAAACATAATGTACTCCCTTAGTGTAGTTTGTTCCGCCTGTCGATTGCATTTGATGGGTTATACCATCAATAACGACTTCTGCCAGCGTTGGTGCTGTGTTGGTGGTTGATGTGTAGAGTACATCATAGGTGACTACCTGACCAGGGAGGCCAGGAGATGGCTGTACAGGTGAAGTCAGGGCATTCAAGGTAAAGGGATTCACCTCTGGGCCAGGGAATGCCACGCCGTTGTGTGGCAAAGTTACAGTCCCACTGGTATCCGAGAATATGAAGCTGAAGTTGTGGGTGATGTTTTTCGGGTCAAACGCAAGCTTCGTATTGTACTGGTAGAGTTCTCCGAATCCAGCATACCACTTAATAGCATTCATGGGATGATTTACACCATCAATGGTTATATTATGAATAGCTGGAGTATTTGTCAGGGAGTACATGACGCTATAGGTGTATGTCGTATTCGGCCCACCAATGACTGGATACAGTGATCCTTTGATAGTTGAAGCGATGCCCTGTGAGGGTACAAAGAGAGTGGAGGAATATGGGATCGGCTTGAGAATGAACTTTGGCTGTGGGGTCTGATTGAAATTAAAGTAATCGGTTAAATCACTAATTGAACTCAGTGCATCGCGTTGACCTAAATTCGGCAATCCCCAGTTTGTTTCTGCAAATTTGACAAAAGAACTGAACTCACTTAGCTGGTGAGAGATATACCCATATTTAGCATATGGTGAAATTACAATCAGGGGTACACGAGGACCAAGTCCCAGGGCATCGATTTGCGGAGGCGCAACATGATCATAGAGGCTACCAAAGTCATCCCAGGTAAGGAAAATGGCAGTGCTACTCCAATACTGGCTGTTCATGATCGCATTCACTTCGGCTGTCACAAAGTTTTGTGCTGGTTCAAGCATAGAGGGCGGATGATCGGTTGAAACTCCTGTTGGGGTAATCCAGGAGACATTAGCGAGATTACCCGATTTCACATCAGTAATAAATTTACTGACAGGAACATCATTGGGCGAACCATGTAATGATTTAAGCACCTTGGGGGTATCCCAGATTGGTACGTCCGCGTAATAATGCCAGGTCAGTTTAGGGTTAGCGCTTGTAAGTAAATCTGGCAGGCTTTGGATGTTCTCGCAAGGATAGGTCCAATATTGCTGTCCAGAGTTATTTACAGCGTGAACAATATCGTTTTGAGGTGAACTGCATCCTTTTTGTGGGGTGGTTTCGTAGATACCACCGGTTTGTGCTGCAACCATGGCGATATGGTTGGGTGTGCTACTGGTGGGATACGATGAAAAGAAATTGTCACCTAAGCCGAATTGTTGAGCGTAACTCCAGTAATTTGGAATATCCGACTGTGTATACTGGTACATGGCGTGCGGCTCAAATCCGTCCATCTTACCACCATCAATATAGGAGTTGGCAGCTGAGGAACCATGATTGTAGTCACTGAGCAATGGATCGGTTTCACGTGGCAGGTTTGGATCACCATTAGCTCCCGGGAATTGTCCGAAGAAATTATCGAACGTATGATTTTCCATCATAATATAGACAACATGCTGAATAGGTGATGTGCTGCTCGCATGGGCTTTGTGTTGAGATAGTAATGGCACACCTCGCCAAAGTCCCACTCCGAGAATCAATAAAAAAGCACTTGATACAAGTAATCTGCTAAAATGACGCATACAACCCTCCGATTTATGTTACCGAGATCAGGAACATGTTTTGTAAGCGGTTCTAATTCTAGCCGATTCCTTGTCGTATTGACAATATTTCAAATTGTTTCAGAATATGTCAGAACGTATCTGATTTGTAAAATAAATCTCTATCTTCAATTCCAGGTTGGTTTTTGCTGCACGATTGACTTGTACATGAAGAAGGCCGGTAAAGGGCCACTGGGAGGGTAGATATTATCTCCCTGGTTCCCATAGTTGATGGTAAACCAGAATACTTTTTGGACCACCCCGGACTGAGCAGCCTGAGTCATGACGTATTGCAGGTATTGTGCCTGAACGTCGGGGGCGACAGGTTGTTCTGGATGAATGGTGGGGTGGGTAGGCCATCCCGTTTCAGTTACCCAAATTGGCTTGGTTGCAAAGCCATATTTCGTGGCAATTTGATGTATGGTTTGCCACCACTGATTGAACGAGGGTACGCTACCATATGATTGCGAGGGATCCCTACCTCCGTTATAGAAGTGAAAGTTTGCATAATCCATGTAGGGGCCGTAGCCACCAGCGAATAGATCGGTAAAAAAGGTATTAATATGGTCTATATTTCTTAACCACTGGCCAAACATGCCTACGGTAACAGTTGGATCTACGGCCTTAATAGCTTGATAACCTGCCTTTAGCACAGGTCCATAATTGCTTGCTTGACGGCATTGTTCACTCGTAATTGGGTCTCCAGTGTAATGCTGGTCGTATTCCTCATTACCAATCTCATACGAGTCGATCTTACCATGACCATGTTTGCCGTCGTATCGAGTTGCGATAATCGTGGCGAATTGGGCCATTTGGGTAGGGCCGGTCAGGTAAGGAACACCTAAGCAGGATTGCACGAGATCCCATTTTGGGGCAGATTGGATAGCAAAATCAATATGAATGCCTGCTGCATTCATGGTTGCAATCGATGCATCGACAGGGCCCCAATTGTAGACACCTGGCTGAGTCTCAATTTTATCCCAGTGAAATTGATAACGTACCCAACAGACATTGAGTTGCTTGTAATAACCAACAAGCGCTTGATCTGCATATATGGTCGTGAAGCCATAGGGGCTATTGATTTTGCATGGGCCACTGGGAGGTGGGGTACTATTTCCTGTTGTAGTTATTGTGGGAGGAGCACTTGTTGGACTCCCTCCCCCTATTCCTCCTATACCTCCGTTATTACCAAAGACTCCTAAGTAGAAGATACCAAACACCGATACTCCAACAATGAGAGCAATTGCAGCTATTATTAATAGCCAGAGCCATGTTTTCGGCCTGGGCTGATTTGGCCCACCAGGTTGATATGGCCCGGGTTGATTTGGAAACTGACCGGGATATCTGTTTCCTTGCATAGTTCCTCCTAGATCCTTCGCTGCGCTCAGGATGACACAGTTTTATAAAAAGTTTTGGTGACACAGTTTTATGGCTTGTTGTACATGCTGTCATCCTGAGGGGAGTGTAGGATATTACAATTTATGGCTCGCTGTAGATGATGCTCAACTCTGTTGACATTCTCTTCAATCACAAATCGTTCCTGAACTGTGGAGCGTGCTGCTTCTCCGAAGCGTTTGCGTTGATCTGGATCTTTTATCAGTTGACGTATTGCTAACGCTAATGCGCGCTCATCTCCTGCTTCTACCAGGAGGCCGTTTTTCTCGTGAGTTATGATTTCAGACGGACCACCAACGTTGGACGCAATCACTGGCAATCCTCGAGCCATCGCCTCAGCGACAACCAGACCAAATGGCTCTTGCCAAAGGGAAGGGACGAGCATAATCTGGGAAAGATCGTAGTATTCGATCAGTTCATCTTGCGGGACCTTCCCGTGAAATATCACCAATTCTTCAAGTCCGTTCTCGCGTAGAAAGTTCTTGAGTTCACTTACATACGTCTTATCGCCATCACCAAAGATATGTAGACGAAGCGGTGGCACATCGAGATGCTTCGTAACGCTCATCATGGCAGTTTTGTCCAGATCATGCATGAGCAAGTGAAGGGCTTTTAAAATGACCAGTATTCCTTTTTCAACCCGTAATCTGCCTACGAAGAGAAGTTGAAAGGTTTCTTCTTCTTTACTGCCGGAACGGGGTAATGTCAAGAAGCGATGGTCAATACCGTTATAGATCACTTCAATGCGTTTGGGGTCGAACCCTGCTCGAATATACTCCTGTTTCACAGTGGCACTTACCGCAATGAGCGAAGTCCAGGTCAGCTCAGGTACCGAACCAATAAGCAGTTGTTTGAGCCAACGAATTCGCAGCCGTGATTGTTCAGTTTCAGGCGAACGAGCATATAGTAGCCAGTAGCTACCAAGGTGGAAAACAATTGGAATTTTTAATTCAGGTAGTACTTTGAGAAGTGAATTGACCCCAAGACCTGTTATTTCCCAGATATAGAGGATGTCTGGTGAGGTAGCAACGATAGTCTCTCTTAGTAATTTAGCGTTTGCTGCATTGTGATAGCGACGGTAGTAGTTGAGTGGCTTTTTGAATTGAGACCAGAGCGAACGCTGTCGATCAAAATGCACAGCAGGAGCAGGCTGCAAAGAACGCTGTATATTTCCATCGTGTTCGGGCCGGGAAAGCCCATATGAACTGGTAATTACAAGGACCTCGTGTCCGAGACCCTCCAATCCGGCTGCGATGTCGCCCGCCAGGATTTCCGCTCCCCCTTCCACGTGCGGTGGATAGAGATTACTCAATAAAAGAATACGCACTACAACACCTTCTTCTGTGTCAAGGTTTGTCATCAGATTTTTTAATCGTTGCTAGTGTACATGGTCAGAAATAAATGCGCAAGGTAGAACGGGTTAAGAAACTGCCTTATTTACCCGCATTTTATAACCTAATCTCAACCGACTGTTCGCCATTTAGTGACTTGTCTCCTGTTACACTGCTTGCAATATGTAGAATCGACGAGATTCAAACTATACATAACAGTTGGGGAGAGTATTGTCATACTGAGAACAACTAAGCATCTAGACCCGCAGGTGAGATCCTTCGCTTCACTCAGGATGACACACGTAAAAGTAGCTCAGATTGATATGTATAAGAGCTGATGCCTGTTCACATACAAACCCTGTTGGGCGCAGGGAGCCGGGCAACCTCAAGAGTTGCCCTCAACATTTTCAAGTATCAAAGCAAGGTTGACAGAAGTACTACGGATGAGTGGCTTACATTGTTAATCTGCAAAATATAACCATAAAAGGAGCAACAATTCAGGTATATGGGAACAAAAGTATTGATCGTTGGGCTTGATGGAGCCACTCCTGACCTCGTAGAACGTTGGGTTGCAGAAAATAAATTACCCTATCTCAAGCAGATGATGCAAAATGGTGTGTATGGCACATTGAAGTCTACCTATCCTCCAATTTCGCCTGCTGCCTGGACAACTTTTGCGACAGGATATAACCCTGGGAAGCATGGTACTTATGATTTTCGAGATTATGATCCCAGGCGTTATAGCTGCTTTGCTGACACTATTGTTGACTCAAACGCATTCGCAGGGAAGTCTATCTGGGATATTGTGGGCGCTGCGGGTCAGAAAGTGGGTGTTATCACCGTTCCAGTTACCTATCCTGCCTGGAGAGTCAATGGATTCATGGTATCCGGATATCCAACACCCGATGCCGCTAAATCGTTTGCCTATCCACCTGAGTTAGGGCAACGCATACCTCCATTAACTGAAGATTCTGCTTTTTTCAAATCAGCTTCGCAACAAGATGTGCTCAAAGAATTGGTACGCATCACTCATTTACGTACCGATGTCTCGATTGAGGAATTGCAAAAGGACGATTATGGTCTGTTCATAATGGTGATCGGCGCTACTGACCGCGCACATCATGATTGGTGGAAGTTTATTGATCCGGAGCATCCGGCTTACGATGCCAAAGAAGCAACTCTCTATGGTGACTATATCCTCGAGGTTTACCAGGCTGCTGATTCATGCATTGGTAAGTTTTTAGAAGTTGTTGATGATGACACAACAGTTATTGTGATGTCTGATCACGGTGGTATGGCACATCCTAAATACTACTTTAACACGAATCACTGGTTGCGCACCCTCGGCCTTCTGAAGCCAAGCCCAAAGGCGAATCAAAGTACAAGTGGCCTCAAGGGCGTCTTTAAACAGTTCTATCGTACGAAGATTCGTCGATTGCCGTATCTCGAAAAAATCTATCGTAGATTGCCACAAAGTTTGAAGCGGATGGCGACCAACCTTGATTCACAAACGATGATGAACCTGGATGCAATCGAATGGAAACATACGAAAGCATACCGGTTCCCGATGTACCCTCCGGTTGAAGGCATCATGATTAATGTAATTGATCGCCAGGCAGAAGGTTGCGTTCGGGCAGGTGAAGAGTACGAAGCCCTGCGCACTCGCATTCTGGAAGAAGTTCGCACGTTGCGAGAGCCTGGTTCAAATGACCCTATCGTTCTGGAGGCCTACCGGCGCGAGGAACTCTATCATGGTGAGCGTTTGGAGACGGCTCCCGATATTATCATTGTAACAAAGGATTGCTATAAAGGTGGTACAGGACTTGATGAGCTGATCAGTGAAGTGCCTCTAGAAGTAATTTCAAAGCTGAGTGGCGTGCATCGCATGGATGGCATTATTCTCGCACAGGGACCACACATGCGTCGTAATGAAAAAATTGAGGGAGCTGGAATTATCGATGTGGCTCCGACAGTGTTGTATGCACTTGGCATGGCTATTCCCACTGATATGGATGGCAAGACACTCACAGGTTTATTTCAAAATGCCTATACGGAGCAAACAACAGCTTCATATACCGATGAACGTAAGGTTGAAGATGTAGCCAGTGATGAATACGGCTACTCAGAGGAGGAGGAAGAGAGTGTTCGTGTGAAGCTAGAGGCGCTTGGTTATTTGTAGGGATGGTTTGAAATGTTGAGGAAAATCTGGCTCTTTTAAGTAGTGAATTCATAGGGAGAATATATGCGCATCCTGTTTGTGACACCATATCCACCTTCACGGATTCGTGTGAGAGGCTATGGATTTTTGAAGGAACTCCAGCGCAAGCATGAAGTGACCGTATTGACACAGTGTGTATCGGAGCAGGAACTAGCAGATTCAGAAGTGTTGCGCGACCAGGGCTTTAAAGTGATTATAGTGCAAGAGTCAAAGAGAAATGCTGCCTTACGTAGTGGACGCGCTCTTTTCAGCAATATTCCCTTGCAAGTAGCTTATGCTCGTTCGGTGCTTTTCGCTCAGGCTATACATGACTTAACTGCTCAACATACATTCGATGTGGTACATGTTGAGCACTTGAGGGGTATTGCCTCAATAGAACAACTTGTGCATATGCAACCTGTGGTCTGGGATGCTGTCGATTGTATTAGCCTCCTCTGTAAACATACGATAGTGGCGGGGCCAAGCCTGAAAGTACGTATGGTAGCCCGACTAGAGCATGAACGTACACAACGCTATGAAGCCCGACTACTGAGTAAACTTCAGCATGTCGTAGTCACATCCGAACGAGATCGTCAAGCGATGATCAACTTGCACCGCAAACATACGGGTGATTTGTATAGTAGTGACGGTGCATTAGATCTCGATGTGAGTGTCTTGCCAAATGGTGTCGACCTGGACTATTTTCATCCAATACCACAGGACCGTCGTCGCTTCAATATAGTATTTTCAGGCAAAATGAGCTATCACGCCAATGTGGCAACTGCGCTTTACCTCTACCATCAAATTATGCCGTTAATCTGGCAGGAGGTACCTGAAGCAACACTTACTATCGTGGGTAGTAAGCCGCCAAAAGCGCTTCAACTCCTGGGACGTGATCCTCGCATTGAAGTGACTGGCTATGTACAAGATATGCGGCCGTATATCCGGCGTGCTGAAGTAATGTTAAGCCCGATGGTTTATAGTGTCGGGATACAAAATAAGGTGCTGGAGGCGATGGCTCTAGGCACCCCCACCGTTGTTGCTACACAAGCTGCAGAG
>Ga0209048_10005038_pt1 | contig 12534 bp, 10 predicted proteins | sample FrelakmetCRP12CR_FD_187146 | JGI IMG/M metagenome (GOLD analysis project Ga0209048, IMG submission 187146) | Freshwater lake sediment microbial communities from the University of Notre Dame, USA, for methane emissions studies - CRP12 CR (SPAdes)... | ecosystem: Environmental > Aquatic >... | reverse complement strand
GATGCAATGTCAAGGATAAATTCTTTTTGAACGTATTGCCCCGTGACTAATTTATTTACTGCGTTGTTATTTTGCTTTCTGACTTCATAAAAGCTGCCGACCAGATCTGGTCGGCAGCTTTTATTTTCATAAAAGCGTATTAATTGTTGAACCCTTTCTAATCTTGTCCATTTTCTAAATTCTTTTTTCCCGTCCTTACACATTTTTGTAGCGTTAAAACAGCCAGTGTTCCTGTCGATGACCAAGATAAACTCTCCAAACTTGCCGTAATGGAAGTTATCATTGATTTGTTCATAACATACGTCATTCAAGTTCATTTTTATAATGGAATTTTGGGGAAGAAAATTCAAAAATGCGAAATTTCTAAAATCCAAAAATATTTGGTTCATAAAATGAATAATGATTTTACAAATCAGTCTGACAATCCTCAAAATGCTTTGTTTATAGATGGTGTGCCATTACCTTCCGGATCCCCCGAGAACGGTGAAGTTTTAGTTTACAACGTCGAAACAAATATGTTCGAATACGTTTTGCCCAAAACCGGGAAAGAAGGACCAACAGGCCCAGTAGGACCAACAGGTGAGATTGGTCCCGATGGCCCTACCGGCCCTACTGGTCCGACAGGACCTATTGGTTTTGGTGGTAAAATCGGACCAACGGGTCCGGATGGATCAACTGGCCCCGGTGGCCCAACTGGCCCCACTGGCTCAACTGGACCTTCTGGTCTACTTGGCTTTACTGGACAAACTGGTCCAACTGGACCAACAGGTCCAATTGGATTGACTGGGATAACTGGTATAACAGGAGATATAGGCCCTATAGGACCTACTGGTCTAATGCCGATTGGCCCAACGGGCAAAACAGGTCCTACCGGAGAAGCAGGCCCAACTGGGCCCACTGGCCCTACTGGTATAGGCCCTGCTGGTCCAACTGGTGTTACAGGTCCGATTGGGCATACAGGTTTTGAACCAATTGGAGAAAAGGGGGCAGATCCTATTGGGCCAACTGGGTCTACAGGCCCACAGGGCCCTACTGGTGCCACGGGCAATGATGGGCCACCTGGAACAAAAGGTGCAACGGGGTCTACAGGACCACAGGGGCCTACTGGTGCAACAGGGTTGTCGGGGGATATAGGACCAAGAGGTATAACGGGCGCGGTTGGTACAAAGGGTCCAACCGGAGTTACGGGAATTACAGGACCCACAGGTCCTATAGGACCAAAAGGTGCAACGGGGTTGTTATTGGATAGAGGTCAAGCAACTATCCAATATTATGCCATCGCGTTAGGCGGCACAACTGTAGTACGATCATCAATACAGACAAACCCTGATATGTTTACTATAACCATAGGGAGTCCAATCTTCAAAGTAAATACACCAGGAACATATCTTGTCTCTTCGACTATTATTAGTGGTGCCTCTTCGGACAATACTTACACCACCATTAGGCAATCTCAATCTACCAGTCTTTACTCAGTTTCTTATATACCTTTTCCTTCAAGCGTTAATAAATATTTTTATTCTCCGACGAATATCACAAACATTGTAAGATTCACGGGTACGAATAACTTTTATTTGGAATTTAACTCTAGCCTTCCGGGCAAAGGGACACTAGCTCGTGTATTTGTAACTATTGAAAGAATTGGTGATTTATAAATTTAATACATAAAATGAATATTGATTTTACAAATCAGAGCGGAATCCAGCAAAATGCTTTGTTGTTAAATGGTATACAAATATCATCTGACGGCCTAATTGACGGTGATACTATTAGGTTTAATGAAACAACCAGACTTTTACAATTTTCACCTGCACCAAGAGGGTCAACTGGACCAAGCGGGCCAATTGGTCCAGTTGGAAATATTGGTATCACTGGCCAATTAGGGCCAATTGGCCCTATTGGTGCAACCGGTGCCACTGGGGCTACCGGAAATACTGGAGACATCGGTCCTACAGGTCATTCTGGTGCCACTGGGGCTACCGGAAATACTGGAGATATAGGTCCTATAGGTCGTTCTGGGGTTTCTGGGGTCAGTGGAGATACAGGTCCTATAGGTCATGCTGGTGCATCTGGGTTTACCGGAGCAATTGGACCGACAGGAAATACAGGCGGTGTTGGTATCACTGGGCCAACAGGGAACTCAGGACCTACTGGCCCATCTGGGGAAGGTCTTCCTGGACCAACAGGATTAACCAGTTTTGGGGTTACAGGGCCAACAGGCTTAACTGGGGCAACTGGGCCAACTGGGCCAACGGGACCAACAGGACCAACCGGGAATGATGGGCCGACCGGAAATACAGGAGTAACAGGTCCACCAGGTGCAACAGGACTAACGGGTGTAATTGGGAGTATTGGAGCGACTGGTCAAACAGGAATTAGTGGTATTACAGGGCCTATGGGAATTACGGGATTAAAAGGTATGACTGGGGAAACGGGCGATAGTGGACAAAAAGGTATTACAGGGGCCACTGGCCCTAAAGGAAAAACAGGAACTGTTGGGGTTACTGGGGCAACCGGTGTGTCAGGGTTAAATATATCACCACAGATTGTCTATTTATTAAAAAACACAATAAATAGTACGGGTTATGTTGTGCCAGATAAAATAGAAAATTTCAGTCTAGATATATTTTCAGTAAATAGTGACACAATTACAATATTACAAAGTGGGTACTATAGAATAAAATTTGGGATAAATTCAAATTCTTTCGTACAAGGTAAATCTTCGTCGTCAAACACTTTACTTACTATGTATAAAAACAACACTGCAATGGCTGGTTTTTGTGAATTAGTTCCTATTAACACCCCAATTACAAAAAATTGCACAGCCTTTTCGTGTATAGTCGAAGATTTTGAAGTGAATGATACTTTAAAATTACGGGCTACCGCCACTGCTTCATTCCCTGTCATTAATGTATATTGGACAGTTGACCGTTTAGGTGATGTGTAACTAGTAACTTGCTTGTTTAAAAATTTTAGTATAAATAAAAATGAATATTGACTTTACGATTTGTAAAGTTAACCCCAACAATGCATTGCTGCTAAATGGAATTCCGTTAACTTCTAATGTCCCTGCAGAAGGAGAGATTTTAATTTTTAATTCAGATATAAATCAATTTGAATATACTTATCCCCCATCAGGATCAATCGGCCCCACAGGCCCAAGTGGAGTGCAAGGAGACGATGGCGGCGAAGGACCACCAGGACCTACTGGGAATACAGGCGGTGAAGGGCCAATAGGACCAGATGGTCAGATTGGGTCAACTGGTCCTAATGGGATTACAGGCCCAATTGGCCCAACGGGGTGTACAGGAACTACGGGATACACAGGACCTACTGGCCCGTCTGGGCCTTTTGGTGTAACAGGACCGACGGGGCCTACTGGGTCTTCTGGACCATCTGGAGTAACAGGACCACTAGGATATACAGGAACTACCGGACCAACTGGGGAGGTGGGTCACTTAGGGCCTACTGGTCCTACAGGGCCTACAGGGCCGCAGGGTACAACGGGGGCTACAGGAGTATTCGGTCCAACAGGGCCTACAGGGCCGCAGGGTGCAACTGGGGCTACAGGAGCATCCGGCCCAACTGGAGTAACAGGAATAACAGGAGTTCGTGGAGCAACAGGAATAGCAGGATTACAAGGATCTACAGGATTGACTGGATCACCCGGAGTAGTAGGTTCTGATGGTGTATTAGGAATGGCAGGAGTTCGTGGCGCAACTGGTGTTTCAGGGCTTAAAGGTCCTGTTGGAGCAGATGGGTTGAATGGGTCTGTTGGGTTTACTGGGGCATCTGGGGTTCAGGGTCCAACAGGTCCCACAGGTCTTTCTGGGGCCCCTGGGGGTGTTAGTAATAAAAGTGTAATTTATATTGCACGATTAAATGGGACATATCCTACTTCAGGGACAAGAATTATAATACCAAATAAGATAGTTAACTTAGACACAGACACCTTTTCAATATCTAGCACAACAGGTATAATAACATGTCTTAAAGGTGGTTATTACAAGACGAGTGGTGGAATTTCATCTACCAGTACTGGTAGATATAAGTTCACAATCAATGGGCCGGGAACAACCTCTTTAGTAAACGAGGCTCTTCGTGTTAATGCAGGTGTCACTATAGTATCAAGTAATGTTTCTCAACAAATTGTTAATGTTCCAGCTAATTCGAACTTCTCATTTAGTATCACACCGTCTGGTACCGTAACAATACAATACGTTTGGTTTATGATAGATTACTTAGGCTAAAGATTTATTAAATGTAATGGTGAGAACTTAAAAAAAATTGATCATCCCATTTAACAAACACATCTGTATGAAAAATGACAGATAACGTTACACTAAATCAAATGTTTGCATATTGCTGGTACACTGAAGAGTGCGAACAGACATTTATTCGTATATATGGACTCTCGTTAGACGTAAATGGCAACCAAAGATCAGTGTGTATCCGAACGTCTTTTACTCCATACATCTACATAGAACTCCCAGATGACCGCGACGATACTATTAAATTTGTGGAGGACGCTGTTAAGTCGTACGTGGTTTATACAAATGTAATGTACAAAACACATCTGTACAATTCTGCAAATACATCTAAGTCGTCACCATTTTTATTTTGTCAGTGTGAGTCCAAACACCTAATTTCTGAACTAACGAATAGTTTAAGGTACGGGATTTTCGTGCCAAACCGTGGTAAAATCCATTTGAAAGTCCATGAGAACCAAGCAACTCCAATTTTACAAATGGCCTCGTTGCGTGATCTTCCAATGGCTGGTTGGATATCTTTTGATTCGTCGAACAAAGTAGATTTAGTAGATAGAATGACATGTTGTGACGATGAGTACGTCGTGAAATGGAAAAAACTGTCAAAGTGCAATACTAACGCACGAGTGGTTCCCAAGTGTATTGCATTTGATCTTGAAGTAAACTCCGTCTATGCGAACGAGATGCCATCAGATCGTCCAGGTGACGTGATCTTTCAAATCTCATGTGTTACTGAAGCAAAAGCTCCCATAGACCGCAGAAAAGTTCTTTTCACGTTATCCGCGCGCGATATGGATGTGTCAAAATCGCCACTGCTCGAAGACGTAGACGTTTATGTGTACGACACCGAGGAAGAGTTGTTAAGGGGTTTTATTGGTTTTATCTGCGAAGAAAAACCAAATGTTCTTACTGGCTACAATATTTTTGGATTCGACATAGAATACGTCATGAAACGATGTATTCGTCTGTGTCTTATCGACGAACTAAAATCTGTTGGATTCAACAAAGAGACTCCTGCGACAATTGAAACAATAAAGTGGTCGTCAAGTGCTTATAAGAATCAAGAGTTTAAATTTTTAAACTGGGAAGGGATACTTCTCTTAGATCTACTTCCATTGATCCAACGTGACCATAAACTGGATACGTATTCTTTGAAAAACGTTACACAGGTGTTTCTTAATAACGACACCAAAGATCCTGTCACATACAAAGATATATTTGAAGCATATCGGACGCGTGAGAAATTGGACGTCGTGGGAAAATATTGCGTCCAAGATAGCAACTTGTGTATCGAGTTAATAAACTATTTCCATTCTTGGACCGCGCTGAGCGAAATGGCGAAAGTTTGTAACGTCAGCATGTTCACACTATACACACAAGGACAACAGATCAAGACGTTCTCTCAAGTTTACAAATACTGTCTTCGACAAAATATTGTCGTCGACACAGATGGATACAATACAAAAGTTAACGACAGATACACAGGCGCATATGTATTCGAACCAGTTCCGGGATATTATAATAGAGTCTGTCCTTTAGATTTCTGCTCGCTTTACCCGTCAGTGATTATCTCAAAAAATATATGCTATTCTACGTTCGCTGACGACTCTGTCTCGGATGAAGACTGCAACATCTTTGATTGGGAAGACCACGTCGGTTGTGAACATGATCCACGCGTCATTAAAACAAAGGAATTGAATGAGCAACTCAACAAGATAGAGATGAGAATTAAGTCATTGATGTCTAAACGAGATGCTCTGTCGGTAAAAACAGTCGCAGCAGGGTCTAGAGTGAAAGATGAGAAAGCAAAAATACAGGAATTGATCAACATTGAACGCGAAAAACAGAAACCTTTCCAGAAAGAACGGCGTGATCTCGCTAAGTCAAAACCAGCGGACAGAGAAGATGAGAATGGGAATAAGGTAAGTGGGAATATATGTGCTAAACGTTACTATAGGTTTTTGAAGAGAGATGTCAAGAAAGGGGTAATCCCCACGATTATTCAAGACCTGTTGGATTCGAGGAGTCGCGTTAAAAAGATGATGAAGACTGCAACACCTGCACAGAAACTTGTATACGACAAAGAACAACTTGCCTACAAGGTTTCGGCCAATAGCATGTATGGAGCGATGGGTGTTCGCAAAGGATATTTACCATTCATGCCTGGTGCAATGTGTATTACATATTACGGTAGGAAGAGTATTGAGAAGACTGCCAAACTTATTGTTGAGAAGTGGGGTGGAGAGCTAATATATGGAGATACAGACAGCAACTACGTTGTCTTCCCTCAGAAACAGACTATCCAGGAAACATGGGATTATGCCATAGAAGTCGCAGACGGTATCTCAAAAGAGTTCCCATCTCCTATGAAACTTGAGTTTGAAGGAACAATATATGAACGATTCTTGATACTGTCCAAGAAACGTTACATGTATCAGGAAGTCGATCGTGACGGGAACCTTAATAAAAAAATTGGGAAAAAAGGCGTTATTCTTGCGAGACGTGACAATTCTGGGATGATGCGAAAAATATATGAGAAAGTTGCGCAAATGATCTTTGACAGGGCTCCTCCCAATGAGATTGAATACCAGGTTATAGAGTTTATAAGCGACATCTTCAGAAATGTGTTGGCCTACCAAGACTATGTCATCACAAAATCTGTAGGAGACACAGAAGGAGATCTAAGTGATCACAGTAAATTGGGAGACTATAAAGTTCGACAAAGACTTCCGGACGATGAACATGAACGAAAACATATATTGAAAGGCAAAACTGAGAAGGAATATTATATTTCTCAATGTCCAGCACATGTTCAGCTAGCTGAACGTATGCGTAATCGTGGAATTCCAGTAAATGCAGGATCTAGGATAGAGTTCGTGGTTTTAAAAAAACATACACGCAATGCAACTCTTGGTGAACGGCTAGAAGACTTTGATACATTCAAAAAATATTTATGGATTAAAAGAATAGACACAGAATACTATTTGAACTCTATGATAAACTCTTTGGATCAGATGCTCGCAGTTGGAATACTTAATGATCATTTTGTGAGCGACCAATATACCATTCGTATGAAGTTTGAAAAGGTTATTGATCAGATTAAGTCATTAGGATACACAAAAATCAACCAAAAATCAAACAAGTAAACTTGAATGCCGTTTAAGTAAATCTTTATTTTATGACTTACCGAGCTTCGCTCGGCGGGCAGCTTCGCTGCTAGGTCATAAAATTTTAATTCGTGAGCGCGCGGAAGATGTATAACATTTTGGTCAAAATTGATGCAAAACTTTATACATAAACCAAGACTAATTCTTTTGCGGAAGATTACGTTGATCTTCGAATGAGAACGGGTAAGTGTTGCATCCTTCGAAGGATTCTTTTCTGGATTCTTTTCTGGCAAAAGTATACATTGTTCCTACAATTCCAATAACCAAACAACCAATCCCTGTGTATAACATCCACGTCTTATTTCGATGTTCTTCTTTAAACCCACTGGTATTTATAATTGAAGGGGTTGCTGGAATTAACCCTGGCCCTCGTATTTTTCTTTCCTCCAACCAACCATTTTTATATTTAAATATATGAAAATAAATTGGATTCGCCTCATTAAAATAAACATATATCTCATTTTCCTGTGCACTGTCATTTGAAACGTTGGGATTCACACTTCCCCAGGAGATCGTTGAGAATGGTTCGGATGACAACACACCCATTGGTTTCCAACCAGTTGGCCAATCATGTGCGAACTGGTACCAATGGCTTGTTGTTGTATCAAGATATATGTCACCAACTTTACCATTAAAACCGTCGCGAGTTGGTGGTTGAGGGCCAGATGTTGCAATAGGCACGTCTAAGAGATGCAAGTTGTCAGCGTCTAAACTGTTTTTACATTCCTTCGATACATCGGAATAGAAAATCGTTTCTGGTGTAATCGGAGTTCCTACTCCAAACTCTGAGATATTTAGCCCCTTCCAGTCGAATGCTACACACGTTGGATCCTGTTTACACGCCAGTGCAGCATTTGCTACACTGTCGTAACTCTTTACATTATAGAACTGATTTGGATAATGGTAAGGGTACCCGCGTCGTGGGTCCGAAAGGTATTGATAGCTTCGATGCCTGCCGAGCGGAGCTCGGTATATATTTCCAAGTTGTGGACCGGCGACCTGGGTAGTTCCGTTGCAAACTTGGCTGTTTTTGATCAGAGTCGAGAAGCCGGTCAACTTCATTTCCTCATCGGTATTGTAAAAGTATATTGCGATAAACACAAATCCTATCGCGACAAACACTGGAAATATTATCTTTAAAAACGTTACACCCAATAACGTCCCACCGATCAATGGCGTACCTACTACAAGAAAAGCTATTAAAGCCACCCACATCAGAGATAACCCTTCAGATGTTGCAGACGCTTTTTGTTCAAGCTTAGACGCAAGGTCTTGGAGTGCCCTGTTTTCCGAGACAGCCTTTTCAGAGCAATTTTGAAGCAAATCGTACATCTGCTCGAATACATCGTTTTCAATGCGAACTGATCCTTTCACTCGTGAGATGTTTATATTCTGAAACTGGTGTGAGAAGACGCTGCACGTCTGAGATATTGTTGATAGCAGCGACACTGTAGCGTCAATTAGACTGTTCATAATGTTCTGTGCGTCTGAGAATTGCGCCAGATTTAATCCAGATGTTATGGATTTGGATTCTTGCGCCAATTCCATTAACACTTTTTGTTGACTTTCCTCCTTCGACAGAGCGTCCAACAAGGACGTCATGTTGATAGTTGCTTTTTGAGTGAATCTGTCACCACTTATTACAACGTCTCCGTCGACATCCTGAACACTAATTACCTGTCCTTGGTCTAAACTTAATTTTGTATTTTGAATGATATCTGACGACACTTTTGCAATTGCTTTTGTCACAGAATGTGAAATGTTTTTTGATGTTGATGCTCCCATTTTACTTTTTATAATTATCATTCTAAAAATTGATTTACATCATTGACGCTTATAGTCAAAAAAATGCTTCATCAACAAACTTGTAAATGTAGAATAAAAACATGGGCGCATCAACACACGACACCTTCTCATACAAGATCTCGAAAGAAAGCTGGTGGTATCATACTAACAAAAAGTCATGTTCTGCTTGTTCAATCTCGTGGGAAGTGTTGGGGATTTCCAAAGGGGTCTGTGGAAGGAGATGAAACATCGTTAGATTGTGCTAAAAGAGAAATCCGAGAAGAAACTTCTATTGAGTTGGATATAGAAACCACAGACTTTTTTATCTTGCACCATAAAACTGATTACTATATAAAGAAATTAGAAAGAAAACCATATATTGATATCAAAAAAATTATGAATGTTCCTATGAATGATTGCTCTGGTATTGCATGGTTTTGTATAGATTGTCTGAGACAGAACCGAGCTCTGAATGTTGAATTGCGATTTAATTCATCTGCAAAAAAAATAATCAGTATACTGATCAGAAAATAATCAATAATGAAAACAAATGTCAGAAACATATTGTGGAAATAACCGATTTGAGATTGGTTTAAGACGGTTGGGAACACCGTATGAGTGTTTAAAAAAAGGAATAGGTTATGGTTTGCATTCAGATCTTTCTGATTACAATCCTAATTATGACCCTATTATTCCAGCTGTACCTACATATTGTGGTATGGGTGTTCTTCCAGAAGGTGTACAACAAGGCACTCCAGCATCGTGTTTGAGAAAAGGAGTTGGTGTTGGCAAAAGACTCCAATATCAGAGAACTCACACTTCTCCTCCACAACCTCTCCCCAGATCCCCTTCACAACCTCCCCCTAGATCTCCTCCACAACCTCTCCCTAGATCTCCTCCACAACCTCTCCCTAGATCTCCTCCACAACCTCTCCCTAGATCTCCTCCACAACCTCTTATATCCCTATCCCCTCCTTTAATATTTTTTTTAAAAAGATGGTGGCCTCTAATAGTAGCTGTTATAGTATTTGCGGTTCTTATGTACTTTAAAGTAAACAGGGTTGAAACTGTCATTATCACATTACTAACGTTTACAGTTACGTTGTTACTTAATATAACTTATTTCTAATTTTTATATTTTATGAGAGAGACTCTCACAAAATAATAAATAAATATAACTCTCCGCACTCCTTAGTGCTAACAAATATAAATTTGTTGTTTCGTATGATTCACTTTTCTACACATAGGACATGTTAAACCACATCTATTTGAACACGAAGTGCAACAAACAAGATGGTGACAATCATTGTAGACGACTGATCGTTGTTTCATTGTACATACAACACACAATAGAAGCGGATTTTCAATTTCATCTTCAGAGTCTAGAATGAGATATCTTTCTATGGGGTTTTCAATAATTTGAACATCGTCATCATCATCATCATCATCGTTTTGTTGTACCGTTTTTTTGCGACATGTAGCCTTAGGAGCTAGCATTTTGGATTTTAAAATATCTTGATGAACTTGCATCTGTTGCCAGATTAAAATTTTTCTTATTAATGTTCTCTTTTTTGTTGTAACAAGTCTGGTGTTGTTTGAAGGAATTTGTATACCAGCCTTCACAGCATACTCTGTTAATTTCTTGAAAGTGTACGTAAAGAAATCTTTGTTAACTCCAAGAATTTCACCGACCTGCTTTAATTCAGCAGGTGTTTGTTTAAAAAACCGATCACCCATGTAATCAAAATTCAAATTCATAGTAGCCATAGTGTATATTGAAAAAGTTATTTTGAATGTAGCACTTATCAATTTTTTGATAAATAAAATGAACTCACTTGAAACCCGATTATTCACACTTTTATTTGTATTAGCAGTGACTATCTTGTTGGTTGTCTTTTTGCTCAACCTGTTCTCAAATACATCAGGAACATATGTGAACCACACAAATATGATGTGGGATCTCTTCCGTAAAAAATATAATAATTCTGATAACATTGCAAAGAAAAACCAACCTTTTGAAAGTAAAGGAGAATTGGAATGTAGAAGAGCTATAGAATCTCTTACCGGTAAGTCTTTCCCAAAAGCTCGTCCTTCATTCATGCGTAATAATGTGAGCGGGCAAAACCTTGAACTTGATTGTTATTGCGATGAACTGAAAACTGCAGTTGAATACAATGGCCAACAACATTATAAATATATCCCATATTTTCATCATAATAAAGAAGCGTTCTACAATACAAAGTATAGAGATGAGATGAAAAAAAGATTATGTGATGAGAATAATGTAAAATTAATTATAGTCCCATATACAGTTTCGAATGATAAAATTGAGAGCTTTATTCAAAAAGAACTCCGCAACTTTTCAGAATAAAGATTGAAAAGTAAAAGCGCCTTGATAGTTTTTATCATAAAAAATCAATATAATGTTGGTGGAAAGAACTTTTTTCACTGGAAAAGATTAGCAAGAACAAATCAATTAATTTCATATTTTGCGAACAAAAGTTGCCCTCCACATGTGGAGGGCAACTTTTACGAAGTAAGAGAAAGCAATAGGGAGAGATCCAAGATGCAATGTCCAAAATGAGTTCTTTTTGGACGTACTGACCCGTAATTTGTTTGTTAATTGGATCATTGTTTTGCTCTCTCACTTCGTAAAAGCTGCGGAGGGAATTCCCTCCGCAGCTTTCTATACAATAAAAATTGAATTATCCCTTTGAATTATGGATGTTTCAACGCTACAAAACTGTGCAATGTTGGTGGGAAGAATTTTTTTAACTGGAAAAGATTAGCAAGAACAAATCAGTTATTCTCATATCTTGAAAATAAAAGCAGCCCTTCACATGTGAAGGGCTGCTTTTACGAAATAAAAGGTGGTAACAACATCCAAAAAGAACTCATTCTTGACATTGCATCTTGGATCTCTCCCGAATTTTACTTCAAGTGCAATGAAATTATAATGAATTATTTTGTGAGCGAGTACAACAACATGGACGCATCTGAAAAGAGTGAAAAGATCAAACAACTAGAACATAAGATGAAAGATTTGGAGATTGAAAAAGATGAGATTATTCAGGAAAAGACGCAACAAGAGAGAGCGCTTCATCCTTGTCAAGAGAGACGATCCTGACTATCCCTATTACACAATCAGAGCCCAACATGTTAGTGCTCAAGCGGCTCTTAGAAAGCAGAGGTCCTGTTACTCTGTAGTTGAGATTTTGTTAGATCTGCCGTTTCATCCAAACTCAAAGACACTGTACGTGAGGATTAAGAACCAGTTGAAGCAAAAGGGTGTAGAGTTTAAGTTGTGTAAGTTG
>Ga0209048_10005037_pt1 | contig 12535 bp, 9 predicted proteins | sample FrelakmetCRP12CR_FD_187146 | JGI IMG/M metagenome (GOLD analysis project Ga0209048, IMG submission 187146) | Freshwater lake sediment microbial communities from the University of Notre Dame, USA, for methane emissions studies - CRP12 CR (SPAdes)... | ecosystem: Environmental > Aquatic >... | reverse complement strand
CGGGTCAAAGGCGCCGGTAGAATTGCCATTGGCTTGACAAACAACCCGTTTACTGCTATTCTTAATTGTTCTAAAATCGTATTTGAGGGGAGAGGCGGAATGAAAAAACAGCACCTTAAAAAAAGAAGAAAAGCTAATCCTCTCAAAAAAGCGGATTGGCAAAATGTTATGGATTTTCTGGGCGGATTATATATGCCCGAAGGCGTTGCTCAGCTCAAGGAGATGAGGAGAATAGATGGCGAAGGCAAGTCTGGGAGAGTATATGCAAACCTTGAATATTTTGAATAAAGAAAGAAGGGAGAAAAAGAATGAAAAAAAAGGTTATAGCAATCTTTGCTTTTTTGGTTCTGGGTTTGCTGGTTGTCTTTTTTCCTCAAGAGAGTTCTATTAGTCAAAACAAGATCAGGGGAGATCGAAAAAATATCGAGGAAAATATTAATGAAATCACTCTAAAGGTTACAGAGTGGGTGGAAGAAACATCTGAAAATGTTATGATTCTTTTCCCTGGCGATGTCGGAATTGAGAAAGAGGCGAAGAAGTTTAAAGTTAGAGCCATTGCCCTTGAAAAAGAACTGTTGGCGTGCAAAAATAATAAAGAGCGTCTAACAATCTCAGAAGAAATCCGTAAGCTCGCAGAAGATTTCGAGACATTCAAAGAAAGGTGTAAAAAAGAATTCATGAACGGAGACGAGCGGGAATTAAAGGAAATAAAAGATAGGACAGTATTTTTAATATAACGTATTGTGTCGCAGGGCATGTGGAAACGTATTATCCGCACGCCTTTTTTTTTATTTCCAAATTATGCTAGAATAAATATAACAGAAACACAAATGGCCAAAAACACAATCCTAAAATTCACTTTATTCGTTCTAATGATTTTTTTTGCTTTTCTTTTTTGGTGGTCGATTGATAGTGCGATTAATATTCCCGGCGCGAGCATTTGGCTCTTGCCGATAGTCTGGTTTTCCTGCTACTTCGTTATTTTTGCTCTGGGCGTTATTTTAATCAGAGAAGCATATTTGGCGGAAATCGCCATTCTATTGTCGCTGCTTTTAAGCATGCTTTTTGTTTTCAATTGGATTCATCTATTGGTCATTGTGCTGGCATTTTTGTTTTTAACGGTAGCTGTCATTCGGATCAGAAAAGATCTGCATTTGAATATCAAGATTAGTTTGTGGAAAACGATCCGCACCGGCAGCACGTTGATTATATTTTCTTTAAGTCTGATTGTTTCCAGCCAGTATTATTTTGAGATAAAAAATTCGAGCAATGAAAAACTGATTCCAAAATTTTCGATGGGAGGGTTTTCCCAGCAAATTTCTTCGAAAATATTGATGTCTATGTATCCCAATCTGAACAATTTGGACGGAGATAATCTGACGGTGGACCAATTGATCCTCAAAACAGGAAGCAATCAAACGGGGGAAACAAACACGGCCAATCTGACGGCTGGCCAAAAAGAAATTATTTTGCAAGAAGGCAGAAAACAAATCTCCGAAATTATCGGTGAAAATGTCACGGGCAATGAAAATGTTTCGGCACTATTTTCCGATGCGATCAATAATAAAATAAATAATTATCTGGTGCCGAAGCTGACCGGCAACAGTGATTTGCCGATTTTACCGGTGATCATGACTTTTATTTTACTTTTGACGGTTTTGTCGCTGGGATCTTTCCTGAGTCCGCTTTGGATCTTGCTGGCGGATGTAGTTTTCATCATCTTGGTGAAAGCAAAAGTCGTAGCAGTAAGTAAAGTGATGAGGGAAGTGGAAGTAATAGAATAAAAAGCTCAAATTAGCACTCGATGGCGGCGATTGCTAATTTTTTTATTTTGTGCTAAATTGTAATAAATATATGACAACTAATTTTTACGACATCTTAGGCGTTTCCAAGGGCGCATCGGATGATGAAATCAAGAAGGCTTACCGAAAATTGGCGCACAAATACCACCCGGATAAGGCCGGCGGAAATGAGGCGAAATTTAAGGAAATTAATGAAGCTTATCAGGTGCTCTCGGACAAAGCCAAGCGCCAGCAATATGACCAGTTTGGGCAAACCTTCCAAGGCGCCGGTGGCGGACCTGCTGGAGGCGGTTTTGGTCAAGGAGGGTTCGATTTTTCCGGATTTGATTTTGGAGATATTTTCGGTCAGGCACGACAAGGCAGCGGAGGATTTGAAGATATTTTTTCAGATATTTTCGGAGGTAATGCTAAAACTAGAAGAAAAACCAGAGGACAGGACATTCAAGTGGATGTGGAAATCGATTTTTCCGAAATGGTCAAGGGCACGGAAAAAGAAATCCGCCTGCGCAAAAACGTCGTTTGTGATCGTTGTCAAGGATTGGGCGCGGAACCGGGTGTGGGAACTAAAACTTGCCCGACCTGCGGCGGGGCGGGCCGGATCCGTAAAACAGCGCGCAGTTTTTTCGGAAGCTTTGAGCAGGTAGTCGAATGTCCGGAATGCCATGGAGAAGGAATGGTGCCGGAAAAGAAATGTGCTAAATGCGGCGGGGAAGGAAGAATTAAGGAAGAACAAGTAATAAAAATTTCAATTCCGGCCGGCATCCAGGACTCGCAGACGATTTCTTTGCAGGGCCGAGGCGAAGCGGGAGGCCGCGGATCAGTTCCGGGCGATTTGTATGTGACTATCCATGTGCGAGCGCACAAAAAATTTGAAAGAAAAGGCCAGGATATTTTGAGTACGGAATATATTCTTTTTTCAACAGCCGTTTTGGGAGGCAAAGTTGAAATTGAAACCATCGACGGCAAGCTTATTTTGAAAATTCCAGCTGGCACCAAATCAGGCGAAACTTTTCGCATCAAAAACGCGGGCGTGCCGGAGCTGCAAGGCCGCGGCCGCGGCAATCACTTGGTCATGGTTGTCATTCAAACTCCCAAGAGCTTGAGCCGTGAGCAAAAAGAGCTGATTGAAAAACTAAGAAATCAAGGCATCTAGCAGGCTTAGAGCTGGTTGTGTTTATGGAGGATAATGATATAATTTAGGCGTAATAATTAAATTAAAAAATATGTTTGCATTTATTGCCGGAATGTTTCCGCTGCTAGTTATAATTTTTGTCTTCTTTATCCTGCCTGGATTTCGAGTGGTGAAACAGTATGAAAAGGGCGTAGTGTTTCGTTTTGGAAAAATTGTCAGCGTCAAAGAACCGGGATTGAATTGGATCGTTCCATATATCGATCGAATGACCAAGGTAGATCTGCGAACAATTACGCTGCCAATTCCAGCGCAAAAAATCATTACTAAGGATAATGTTTCAGTGGATATTTCTGCCGTGGCCTATTATCAAGTAATTGATGCCACTAAAAGCATCGTGGCGATCGAAAATGTGATGAGCGCTATCAATCAGATCGCGCAAACAACAGTGCGCAATATCGTTGGACGCTTTCAGTTGGATGAAGTTTTGTCAGAAAGAGATGAAATCAACAAAGAAATTCGCGCGGTGTTGGATGAGCGGACTGAACCGTGGGGCGTAGTGGTTTCGGTGGTGGAAATCAAAGATATCGAACTGCCGGAAAATATGCAGCGTGCCATGGCCAAACAAGCCGAAGCGGAACGAGAAAAGCGCGCTAAAATCATCGCGGCTGAAGGTGAACTGCTGGCCAGCCAGAAATTAGCCGAAACAGCCGACGTCATGGCGGCGCACCCAATCGCGCTGCAGTTGCGCAATCTGCAAACCATGGCCGAAATCAGCGTCGAAAAAAATTCCACCATCATCTTCCCGGCGCAGTTTATGGGCACAGTAAATGATGTCCAAGCTTTTATGAGTAAAGAAAAAGTCGCGAAGTAAGAAACAACCTTTGTATTTGTGGGAATTTTGATACTTGCCGGAATGGTTTCGGCAAGTTTGTTTTTTAGGATTTTGTGTTAAAATAAATACAATAAATAATTTATAAAATAAAATGAAAAGGCGAATCTTAATTTCTGCACTCGTACCAATTTTTGTTGCGGGTTTTTTTATTTTGCAAAAAAATATTTATCCGCATGAAAACATCGCGCAGGGGAAAAGTGATGATAAGAGCGAGATGTATATGTATGGGCAGAGCGAATATGAACGGGGCGTCCTAATCCCATTATCTTCTGCTGATGAACCGGCGGTCCTACTGAGGTCATACAAAATATCGGGAACTGCGACTATCGAAGTCTGGAAAGCTGATCAGGATTCCGTTTTGAATTATCTGCAACATGATGACAAAAATAATCAGACGCACAAAAACGTCGATACTTCCGGATTCACGCTAGTCTCTTCTAGCCAGCAGGAAATCACCGGATCGGAAAATAACACCAAATTATCGCTACCGCTTGATGCTACGGGCGTCTGGTATGTACGGACGACGCTCGACTCTTTGACTACGGGATCATTTATAGTCCGGTCCGGGATGGGTGCGGTCGTGAAAGAAGGCGATAATAAGCTGGTGTATTGGGGACAAGATTTTACGACGAAGCGGAGCATTGATGATTCGGCAAAATTGACGGTCTATAATTTGCAAAAAGGCAAGAAAGAGCTTTTTTCCACATCTTTCAAAAACGGAATAGCACAGACCGATGTTTCGGCGGATGCGGACGTAGCTGTCATAGAACGAGGCGGCGACATCGCTATCATTCCGATCAATCTGAGTTACATTAATACCGGCAGCCGGTATGCCCAATTCCAAAATAAGCAGATCAATAAGACCTATTTTGTCTTTACGGACCGGCCATTATATCAGCCTGGCGACAAAGTCGATCTTAAAGCGATCATGCGCAACGATGATGACGCGCGTTATAGCGTGCCATCGGGAAAAGTTTTAGTGGAGGCAAGCAATGGTTGGGGCGATAGCAAAAAAGTGATTTATTCTGCCGATTTGGACATTGACGCGGACGGCGCGGTTGCTGGAGAATTTACGCTTCCAGCTGATGCCGCAACCGGTTATTATACGCTCGAAGTTAAAAATGATGACAAGGATACGAATGGCGGTGATGCAAGTTTTGATGTGGAATACTATCAGAAGCCGCAGTATGAGTTGAATTTGGACAGCGACAAAAATGAGGTTATCAATGGAAATGAGGTTTCTTTCGATCTTTCGGGAAATTATTTTTCCGGACAGCCGACTGCCGGGCAGAAAGTGTCTTACACCATTTATTCTGACAATCTTTATGATTATGAATATGATTCGGCCGGTACTGAGGATAATGTTCTGCGCGATTTTTGGCCTGGTGGGGAAGAGGTGTCTAAGGGGGAGGTGACGCTGGGCGCTGACGGTAAATACGCTTTGAAATTACCATTAACCATACCGCAAAAAAATCTGGGGCATAATCAGATCTTCACGATCGAAGCCACGCTGCAAGACAATTCTGAGAATCCATCTTTGCGGAGAAAAAATGTGATCGTCTGGGCCGGCAATTTTAATATCTTCAAAAATGATAATGTCTATGAAGCTCAGGCCGGAAAAGACCTGACCTTGAGCTATCTTTTGAAATCTAAGTTTAGTGCTTCAGTGAGTGGAATTGGCGTAAAGGCCGACATCAGTCGGACCTGGTGGGAAAAAACTAAGAAAGATAGCGATAAGTATCCAACATATGAAAAACATGTCGACAAGGTTGGTACACAAGATTTTAAATCGGACGGATCTGGTGTGGCAAAACTGACCTTCAAGCCAGAAGACGAAGGCTCGTATAAAATCGATCTAACCGCGATAGATACACAAGGTGATATTATTAAGCAGTCTTTTGATATTTGGGCTTCTAAAAACGGATATTTTTTCCAAGACAGCGGTGGAAGCAATGGGTTATCGATTAGCTTGGATAAAGAAAAATATAAACCTGGCGAAAAAGCCCAGGTCAGTATCTCTTCGGAAGTTCCTGACCGCGACATATTTTTATCATTGGATCGTGGCAGAATGGAACGCTTTCAAATTGTTCACATGGACGGATCATCAGCTCAAGTCAGTCTTGACTTGCTTGAAACTGACATGCCCGACATTTATGCCAGCGTTTCCAGCTTTGCGTCTTCGCGCTTAGATGATAACTCAATGCAAATTGTCGTCTCCCCGGAAAGCAAAAAAATGCAAGTTGTAATTACTCCGGATAAAGAAAAATATGGCCCAAGTGATACGGTTAAACTAGACATTAAAACTAGTGATTATCAGGGCAAGCCGCTGTCGGCCGATGTTGCGGTCTGGGCTGTTGATAAGGCCATTTTTGAACTATCGAGCAATAATTTGCCGGATGTTTTCAATACATTTTGGAGGACGCGTTATGATGATACGGTTTCCGCTCATTCGTTGCAGGGCATTTCGACTTTTGGAGCAGAGAAGGGTGGAGGTGGAGGAGATGTCCGTTCGGTATTTAAAGACGCCGCATACTGGAACCCGAGTGTCAAGACTGATAGCCAAGGAAATGCCGAGGTCTCATTTACGCTGCCAGACAATTTGACGACTTGGACCATTGCTTCGGTTGGTGCGACGAAAGATACTACTGTCGGCAGCGGATTCAAAGATATCGTTGTTTCCAAAGAGGTTATTGTGCGCCCGATCTTGCCGCGGATTTTGCGGGTCGGAGACTCTATTATGCTTTCCGCTCTCGTGCAAAATTATTCCGACAAGGATCATATCTTCAGTGTAAAATTGGATTGCGGCGATGCCTGTAGCTTAGATAATCAGACTCAGGATGTGACGGTGAAAGTTAATGAAAGCCAGCAAATTTTTTGGAAGGTCAATCCAATGAAAGAAAACGACGCGGCAGAATTCACTTTTTCAGCGACTGCGAAAGATAATGCAAAAGCGACGGATACGATCATACAAGAAATTCCGATCCGTGCGTTGGGATTCTGGCAGACTGACGCGCAATCTCAAATTGGTGCCAATTCATTTCCAATCAAACTTGTTCCGGATGCCGCTCCTGATAAGACTACGATAAAATTGGCATTAGCTCCTTCAATTGTCGGCAGCCTTCCGGTGGCCATGAAATATTTGGTTGATTATCCATATGGTTGCGTCGAGCAGACGACTAGCCGCTTTGTTCCAGCAGTCATCGCCAAGCAGAATCCATCGCTTTTTAAGGATGCTTTGGCTGGCAAGGATATCGATGACATCATCAACAAGGGAATCATCCGGTTGGCTGACCATCAAAATGAAGATGGTGGATGGAGATGGTGGGGATACGGCGGATCTGATCCCTTTGTGACAGCCTACGTTGCGGGATATCTGCAAGCGGCAAAAAACATTGGTAATATTGTAGATGATAGCGTGCTGTCTGCTGCAACTAAATTTTTGGAGCCAATCGCGGACAGCACAAGTACTAAAAAAGAAGACCGAACCAGAAGAATCTTTGCAATTTATGCGCTGTCGATCTTGAATGATAGTCATGGCAAAGTGATGGTCGGCGATTTCACGGATCTCGATCCTGACACGCTGGCTGTGGCAGTTTTGGCAAATCTCAGAAACGGATACAAGGATGCTAATACGAATGGGCTGTCTATCTTGATTAACCTCGGAGTGAAACAAGGAGATCTCAGTTTCTGGAATCCAGGCGCAGAAAGCCGTTTTGGATCGATCGATGCTTCAACTGCTTTGGCAATCAAAGCATTGGTCGCGGCGGGCGGAGCCGATAATCTATCTTTAGCTGGCAGAGCTGCTCAGTATCTTTCTCAAACCAGAAAGGCCGATTATTGGTCTAATACTTATGCGACCGCCCAAGCTGTCAGTGCTCTGACCGAATATGCCAAAGCTGGACATGAATTAAATCCAAGTTATGCCTACACAATAGCGCTAGATGGCCAAGAAATTTCCCGCGGAATCTTTTCTGATGTTAAGAATTCAGATGAAATATCAGTACCGGCAGATAAAATAAAGAAGGAAGGTTCTCAGTTGACAGTAAACAAATCAGGAACCGGCCAGATCTATTCGACCTTATCTATTTCACAATTCCGGGCAGATACAAGCAAGGCCTTCGTCTCTGGTGGGCTGAAGATTGATCGACAATATATAAATGAACGCGGTAATTATCCGTTGGCAGTCGGAGACACGGTCATCGTTAGGATGACAGTCACAAATACGAGTGGCAAAACATACTATGGAGTCATTCAGGACGAATTGCCTTCTGGCATGGTTCCGATTAATGTTGATTTGAAAAACGAAGCCACAAATTCAAATGTTGAGGACATGTATAAAAATATTGATGATATCGAATATGCCGAAAATGGAGCGATCCTTTCGGTATATCAGGTCAAGACCGGAACACAATATCAATACAAAGCGCGAGTGGTAAATGCTGGAACTTTCTGGGCGCCGCCAGCTGTGGTATCGTTGATGTATAACCCTGGCGTTGTCGGTCGGACTGCCTTTGAAAAGATTACAATCGGTGCGACATCTGTCCAAAGTTCGCTTGCAACTACGCTGGCTAAAAGCAAGCAGATATTGATATTAATCCTTGCTCTCATTCCAATAATTATTGGTATTTATTTCCTTGTTAAAAGAAAGCGGAACAAGACTCTCATTTAAATCAGTGATGCTGTTCGGTTCAGCCGTCATATTTCTGGCGGCCATTGTTTGCGTTGCCAACTATCGGCACCAGAAAAACCATAATATAAATCCCCAAATCTTATTTGACCAGCGGCTTTACACCGATGCCATAAGCCGCTACGGGGAAAATCCGGATGCAAAGATAGCCGGGGCCGTTTTTCCGCATCATGACCTGGCTGGCTTTATGGTCGCGGAAGCACTAGCGCGTTTTCCTGCAGACACGAAAACAGTAATCTTGATCGGTCCAAACCATCCCAATATAGGCAACTTTAATGTGATAACTGGCGTCAATTTTTGGGCAACGCCTGACGGAAAATTAGAAGCAGATGAAAATATCATCTCGCAACTTACAAGTCGGCTGAAATTTGTCGGCCAGGAAGAAGATGTTTTGTCTTCCGAGCATTCAATCGGAGCAATTGTTCCATATATTAAACATTATCTTCCGGATGCAAAAATCGTTCCACTAATCCTAAACAGCCACATTTCAGAGCGGGAAGAAGATGAATTGGCCTTTGAAATCGCATCGGCTGCAAATGGCACGCATGTTGTTGTAGCCTCGTCGGTCGATTTTTCTCACGGACTGTTAAGCGTTGAAGCAAGCCAAAAAGATTCCGAAACGATTGAAAAAATAAAAGAAAAAGATTATACTGCTTTAAGTTTTTTTACTAACGATCATCTTGATTCTCCCGCTTCGATCATTACTTTATTGAGAGTTATGGAACAGAATAAAAAAGAAAATCTGGAAATCTTGGGTAACACGAATTCCGGCGAGTTGTTAAAAGAAAAATTTATCCAAGTCACAAGCTATTTTTCAATTTTGTTTTATGGCAATTAAAAATAACAAGATAGGTTATGTTGTTGGCGTACTGCTAGTAATCTTTTTGGTTTTTATATCTCTGTCGTTTATAAAAAATATCCATGGCATGCCTTCCACTCAAAATGAAAAAATTTCACAGCCCTATTTTCAAAAAAATGCAATGCTGGCCAATTTTCCGGTAGCAGGGGAAAAGATAAAAATTTTATTTCTGGGTGATTTGATGTTTGATCGCTGGATTCGCCAAGTTTCAGAAAAACGTGGCGATGACTTTGTTTTTGAGAAAATTAAAAATTTATTGCAAGGCGAAGATCTGGCAGTTGGTAATTTGGAAGGGCCGATTACGGACAAAGCTTCAGTGAGTGTTGCGAGTGAATTCGGCTCCAAAGAAAATTATATTTTTACTTTCCCTTTGCAAACCGCAGCTGATCTATTTCAGGAAAATATCAGACTGGTGAACATTGGCAATAATCACATCCTGAATCAAGGGCAGGCAGGGCTAGCAAATACTGAAGACTTCCTGAAAAATGCAGGCGTCGGATTTTTCGGTGATCCGGAAAATCAGGATTTAAGATTTAAAATTTATGATTTAAGAAATCTAAAGATTGCATTTACGAATTATGACCAATTTATGCCGGATGCCGAAAAACAGACGCTAAAAGATATTAATGATGCCAAAACGCAGGGTGCAAATTTGATTATTTTATATACCCACTGGGGTACTGAGTTTGTTTCTGAGCCAAACCAAAAAATCAAAAATCTGGCGCATGAATTTGTGGATGCCGGCGCGGACCTGATTATTGGTTCACATCCACATGTCGTGCAAACCAAAGAAATACATAAAAACAAAATGATCTATTATTCTTTAGGCAACTTTATTTTCGACCAATATTTTCAACCTGAGACACAGAAGGGGATGGGCGTGGAAGCCATTATTGATCCAGCGACCAAGAAGATAGATTTTAAAGAATACAACTTCTCGCTTATCAAAAACGGGCAGACTGTGCAAAATTAAATTTTGTTGTATAATAATAATGCCCGGATACATTTAAAAACAAAAAATAAACAAGATGAATATAACCTTGCTTTTTTCGAAACTTGGATTGTCGCCACAAATGTCGCAGAATGTGATGCTGATCATTTTTATTGCACTGGTCAGTTTTGTGTATGGCATGCTTTTGGGCAAACATAAACTCATGACGGTGCTGATCAATATCTATGTCGCGTTTGCGGTTGTCAGTGTGATTCCCAAAGGCTTCATTACGGATTACAACCAAAAAATCCTTATTTTTCTCGGGATATTAGTCGTCATGACGATTTTAGACAAAAGGTTTTTTGACATTTCCTTTTCCGGTGCCGGATCAGGTTTTTTGTTCCGGGTTTTCTCTATGAGCTTTCTGGAAATAGTTCTAGTTTTGAGCATTATTTTTTCCTTTACGCCGGCTAAAATCGCTCTGGGCTATATCTCAAGCGATGCCTATACTTATTTAGTCACTGGCTGGGCGCCCTTGATCTGGATGGCTGCGCCATTAGCTTATATGTTTTTTATCTATAAGAAGATTAACCACTAAAGTACCAATCTTACTTTTTAATAAAACTTAAAAATCCCTCGCGGGATTTTTTTGTGGGTCGTGGAGGATTCGAACCTCCGACCGTTTGCTTAAAAGGCAACTGCTCTACCAGGCTGAGCTAACGACCCAATATTCATTTTCCAATAACACTTTTAATAAATTCTCTCCCCCTAAAACTCTTCAGTTCCTTCTCTCTTTTTATTGCTCCACTCCTTGTTTCAAATTCTTCTTGGTATATCAATTCCCATACGCCCTTATTCTTGCTTGTGTATGATTTACTTTTATTCTTCAGTATCCCATTGTGCCTGTCGATTCTTGATGCTAAGTCTGAGGTTTGCCCCGTGTATGTTTTGTCTTTATAATTACGAATTACATAAACATAAAACATATCGTTTGCTTAAAAGTCCGCCAGCTGGCGGATCTACCAGGCTGAGCTAACGACCCATAAGTTCATAGGATGTGCAAATGGCAACTTTTGGTATTATAACAGTATAAAGGAAACAGTCAATACCGGGTAGTTTCTAATTAGCCAATAATCAAATCTTTTGTTATAATCATACTATGAAAAAATTATTACTTTTGACATTAATATTGGCACCATTGTTTTTGGTTGGCTGTTCTATCGCGCCATCGACTTCTACAACAACTACGCCTGCTTTATCAAATCCAAATAACAGTATTTGGACATCCGTTGATTCAGGCAAGACCTGGGTCAATAATTATCCTTCCGGCAAGAAAGTTGATATTTCAAGCGTGGATGTTCTAAGCGCGGCTATTAATCCATTTGATGCCAAAAACGCATATGTCGGTCTCCGCGGGCAAGGAATTCTCAAAACTGATGATGGCGGGCAAAATTGGGACTATTTGAATTTTCAGTCGCAAAAAGTTTACGGTTTGGATATCGATCCAACTGACAGAAGAATAATGTATGCCAGCGGAGTTTGGCAAGAGCGCGGCAAGATTTTCAAAAGTACCGATGCTGGCGCGAATTGGACTGAAATATATACAGCAGCTTCCAACGGGCCACTGGTGATTTCCCTGGTGATCGATAAAAAAAATCCGAGCATAATTTATGCCACGACTAGTGATAATCAGGTAATAAAAACAAATGACAAGGGGACTTCTTGGAAGAATATTCTTACGGCTGACTCACCGGTGCTTGAGATCGCAATTGACAAGTCTGACGGCAATTTGATTTACGCAGTAACTCAACGAGGAATTGTTTTCAGAAGCAAAGACGGAGGCAAGACCTTCGAAGATCTTTCCAGGCAAAAAAGTGAGGATTCTCAAATAATCAAAGATGTTGCAGTCATTGAAACTGATCCCAATAATGGCGGCTGGCTATACGCGGCTGGCAAAGACGGAATGTTTCGCAGTAAGGATGCGGGAAAAACCTGGGAAAAAATTGAAATTCTCAGTAACCCACAAAATTTTCCAGTAAAAACGATGGCTATAAATCCTGCAAATTCCAAGGAAATAATTTATGGAGCTGCTCAAGCGGCTTATCGCTCGTTGGATGGCGGCATCAGCTGGTCAACATTCCAGTTTAGCACCACAAAAAGCATAAGGGTAATCAAGTACTTTACTGCTGATCCGACCAACTTGTATCTGGGCTTTTCAAAATAGACGCTCCC
>Ga0209048_10005036_pt1 | contig 12538 bp, 6 predicted proteins | sample FrelakmetCRP12CR_FD_187146 | JGI IMG/M metagenome (GOLD analysis project Ga0209048, IMG submission 187146) | Freshwater lake sediment microbial communities from the University of Notre Dame, USA, for methane emissions studies - CRP12 CR (SPAdes)... | ecosystem: Environmental > Aquatic >... | reverse complement strand
ATCGAGCCTTTCACGTCGGCGAACAGCACGGTGACCTGCTTGCGCTCGCCTTCGAGGGCGGACTTGGATTGCAGGATCTTGTCGGCGAGATGTTTGGGGGTGTAGGAACGGGGACTGGTGGCGAGTCGAGAGTTGAGAGTCGAGAGTTCCCACTCTCCTCACTCTTGACTCTAGATTGTCGACTCTCGACTTCCGTCAGGGATGCGCCGCACTCGCCGCAGAACTTCTCGTCCGGTTCGCACGCGGCAGCGCACTGTGGGCAGCGGCGATCGAGAGAGGCACCGCAGTTCACACGGAACTTACGCCCCTGGCGGTTTTCGTGTGCGTACACTGAGCACTGCACGGTCAGCCCTCCTCCGCAACAGCGAGTTCTCTGGATAGCCGAGCGGCATGGCCGTCCGCTCCCATCTCCTCGAAGGCGCGCTGCGCCTCGCGCAGGAGGCCGGCGCTGTCACGGGCGTCGCCGAGATCCAGGGCGAGGCGCGCGCGTTCCTCGATCAGAAACGGAGTCTGGGCGCGTGCGCCGGTCTCGGCGACAAGCGCTTCGGCACGCGCCAGGCACGCCTCGATTGCCGCCTTCGCGGTCACGCCGTCGAGCGCGCGCAGCACCCGCGCTTGCGCGAGGTGTGCGCGTACCTGCCAGCCGCGCGTGCCGCGGTCCTGCGCCAGCCGGATCGCCCGATCAGCGGTAGCGCGCGCTGCCTCGCCCTCGCCGGTTCCGAGCTGCGCCTCCGCGAGAAAGGCGAGGAGGTTCGGTTCAAAGTCTGCGGAGAGAGGAAGTGATTGTCCTTGTTCGAAAGCCTCCCGCGCAGCTGGTGAGTCCTTGGCGGCAAGATGGGCGCGCCCGAGCGAGTAGTACGCCGTGGCCTGCGCGAACGGGCTTCCCGCACGCTCGGCATACTCGAGCGACTCGCGGGCGCGCCGCAGGACAATGTCCGCTGGATTCCCCGCATACTCGTCGGCAAAGACGTGGAACATGAGGGTCCAGCTCGCGACCTCCCACTGGCTCAGCTCGCGCGCCCGGCGCAGCGCAACTTCGAGATCTGCGACGCCGAGGGCCAGCCTCCCCATCTCGATCTGCGCCCAGCCGCGGCGCGAGCGGGTCCAGACTTGCATTGAGATGCCTGCTACTTCCAGACCAAGGCTTGGGTTGTCGCCACCGATCTCAAGCACCTCGTCGAACATGTGCAGTGCGGCGTCGAGGCGGCCCGAGGAGACGTAGGTGTGTCCGAGATCGCTGCGGATCAAGGGACGGAGCTCCACGTCACGCAGCTCGTCCGCGAGTCGGACCGCCTCCTCCCCGGTCTCGGCCGCCTTGGCAAGCGCGCCGGTCAGGAAGTATGCCGGCGTCAATGCGGACTCGAAATCCAATCGACTGCGCCCATCCCCCTGGCGCGCGGCGATGTGCCGGCCCTCCGCTGCAAGACGCTCGAGCTGCTCGCGGGAGAGACCGACGCGCCACGCTGCCTGGAGAAGCATGCGCCGGGCGCGCAGCCCGTGCGCGCGTCCTTCGGACTCGTCGAGGAGCGGAGCGGTCAGGGTGCGCACACGTTCGAAGTGTTCCAGCGACCGCACGACGTCGCGCATCCACAGCCAGTCCGCCGCCCGCCGATGCCAGCGCGCCGCGGCAAGCGCCTCGCCGGCCTCCTCCCAGTGGTGGGCGAGGAGCGCTGCCTGCTCGTCAAGCTTCTCGGCGTGGGCCGCCTCGAGCGTCCGAGCCACGGTCGCATGCGTGCGACGCCGACGCTCCTGCAGCTGGGAGCCCAGTGCCACTTCTTGCGTCAGCGGGTGTTTGAAGACGTATTCGGCCACCGGATAGAGCGCTTGCTCATACACGAACTCGTGGGTCTTGAGCGTGGCCAGCGCCGCGCGCAGCTCGTCCTCTGGCAACTCCGCCGCGGCGACGAGGATCGGCTCCGCGAACTCCTTGCCGATGACCGCCGCGGCCTGCAGCACCTGCTTCTCGCGCTCCGGCAGCCGGTCTATGCGCGCCGCCAGCACCGCCTGCACTGACGCGGGCACGGCGAGGCGATCGATCGACGTGACCAGACGATAGCTGCCGCGCGTTCCCTGGAGGTGCCCCGACTCGATCAGCGTTTGCACCACCTCTTCCGTGAAGAAAGGATTGCCGCCGGTGCGCGTGTGAATCGCCTCGGCCAGCCCGCGCGTGCTTGGATCGTTGCCCAGAAGATCCTCAAGCAACTTACGGATCGCCTCCGGTCCAAGCGGTGCCAGCGGCAGCTGCCGGTAGTACGACTTCTGCATCCAGGCGGCGTGGTACTCGGGGCGGAAGTTCAGCAACAGAAAGCTGGGCGCGCCGGCAACCGCTTCCACCCACTGCTCGAGAAAGACCTCGCTGCCGGGATCCATCCAGTGGAGGTCCTCAATGAGTGTCGCAAAGCTCCCGGCGCCGCCACGCGGGTCGGCGCCCTGCACCAAGCGGCGCAGCACGGTGAAGATCTGGCGCTGCTTGGCGTCCGGGTCCATACGCGGCACCGGCCGGTCCGGGTCCGGCACCGCGAAGAATTCGAACAGCACCGGCAAGACCTCGCGGAAGCTCTCATCCAGCAGCAGCATGCGCCCGGCGATCTTCTCGCGCACCGTGCGGTCATTGTCCTGCTCGCTGATCCCGTAGTAGCCGCGAAACACCTGCAGCATGGGCAGGTAGGGAATGTTCTTCCCGTGGGCCACGGCGTGTCCCTCATTCACGGTCATGCCGCGGGCGCGGCAGCGCTCGGCGAACTCGAAGCACAGCCGGCTCTTCCCCGTCCCCGCCTCCGCCACCACGCCGACGACCTGGCCGTGACCGGCTTGCGCCTGCTCCAGTGCCGCCTCCAGCGTCGCCATGTCCGCGTCGCGGCCGACGAAGCGCGTCAGGCCGCGGCTGCGCGATACATCAAAGCGCGTGCGCGCCGTGCCGGCGCCGATCAGGCGGTGGACCTGTACGGGTGCGCGCACTCCCTTCACCTGGAAGTCACCCAGATTCTCCAACTCGAAGTAGCCGTGTACGAGCGCCGCCGTGGCGCCGGTGAGGTAACAAGTGTCGGGCGAGGCCAGGGCTTCCATGCGTTGCGCCAGCCCCACGGTGTGGCCCTGTGCGGTATAGTCCATGCGCAGGTCGTCACCGATCTTCCCGACGACCACCTCGCCGGAGTGGATGCCGATGCGCGTCGAAAAGCCGACGCCGTGCGTCCGTTTGACCTCCGTGGCGTAGCGGGCGAGTTCGACGCGCAGATGCAGCGCCGCGTAACACGCGCGCTGCGCATGGTCCTCGTGCGCGATCGGCGCGCCGAACAGCGCCATGATGCCGTCCCCGGTGTATTGGTTCACCGTGCCTTCGAAGCGATGCACACCGTCGCTGAGGATCTGGAAGAAGCGGTCGAGAATCGTGTGCCAGTGTTCCGGATCGAGCTGCTCGGCCAGCTCCATCGAGCCCTTCACATCGGCGAACAGGACGGTGACCTGCTTGCGCTCGCCTTCGAGCGCCGACTTGGATTGGAGGATTTTGTCGGCCAGGTGCTTGGGTGTGTAGGAAAGGGGGTTGGGGGTGACGGGGTTGGGGGTTAGGGACTCGGCTCCCCTGGCTGCCGACCCCTGAACACCGAACCCTTTGATCTCGGCGCCGGCCCACACGAGGGCAGTCCCCTCGCGTCGTGCGACCTGCTGGATGGCGACCAGCTCGTCGATCAGCTCGTCCAACTCGTCGCCGCCCATCTCCATCTCGCGCGCCAGCGCGCGCACGGAGAGACGACCCTGCTGCTGGAGGACTTCGCGGGCGCGCTGCAACTTGGCAACGAAGCTCATCGCGCCATCTCCTGGATCTGCGCCTCAATGCGCTCGGCGTTCGGGTCCGCGCCCATCTCGCGGTAGAGGTGGCGCGCCTGGTCCAGCTCGCGGCGCGCGTCCTCCACCCGCCCGTCGCGTTGGCAGAGGGCGGCGCGCTCGCTGTGAATCTCCGGCACCAGGCCATGGGCGCTGACCTGGGCAGCGAGCCGCTTCGCTTCCGCCAGCTCGCGTTCGACGGCCTCCACGCCTGCGCCCTCCATGCGCAGCAGGCGCGCACGCACGACGTGCGCGTAGACGAGCGGCACCACGAGGTGTTGGCGTCGGGCGACCTCGAAGGCAGCGTCGAGATCACGCCGGGCGCGATCGAGGTCGCCGACCGCCAGCGCCACGTGCGCCAGCCAGGTGTGGTCGTCAGCGACTACCTGCCGGAATGTCGCGCTCTCAGCCACCAGGCGGAGCGAATGCTCCAAGGCTGCGCGCGCCCCGTCCCACTCCCGATTCAGGGCGAGCGACTGCCCCAGGTGGAAAAGGAGCAACACGCGGACCCCAACGGTCCCGCCCAGTTCGTCGAAGGTATCGAGGGAGCGCTGCACGACACCGAGTGCCGCCCGGTACTCTCCCCGCACCCGGCTCTCGGTCACCGTGAACGCTCCGCAGATCACCTGCGCCAGGCGATGCCGCCGACCATGGTCGCCCAGGCACTGCTCGATGAACGCCGCGCCCTCGGCAAGGCGTCCGCTCAGCACCAGCGCCGCGCCACCGACGCCGCGCAGGAGGATCCAGGGGCTGTACATGAGCGCGTGTGCGCCCACGTCCAGATCGTCACCACACAGCGCGATGCCTGCCTCGCACTGGCGCGCCGCGACAGACAGGTCTTCGGCGAAGTACTCGATCGCGCCGCACGTCCAGTGCGCCGCGATCTGCACCTCCAGATCCCCTGAGCGTTCGGCCTCTGCGAGCGCCTGGCGCGCCAGCGCGGGGCCACCGGGCAGCCCCGAATATTGAAGGGACAGGGCGTAGGTGAAGCGACTGCGAGCCAGCGACGCCAGATCCCCGGCCCGCTCCGCGAAGTCCTGTGCCTGCTCGAAGAGCGCCCGTGCCCGCTCGGGCGCCACGCCGCGGCGGGCCTCGACCCAGCACAGTTGGGCGCGGGCGGCGGCAGCGAGGGAGAGACGTTCACGCGTCTCGGGCAACTGTCCGAGCAGATCACAGACCCGTTCCCAGTGGCGCACGGCGCTGACCGCGTCGGTCATGCCCGCGTCGAGCGCCGCTTCTCGGTGCCAGTGCGCGGCGGGCTCTATCTCGCCGGCTTCGTCCCAGTGATGCGCCAGCAGAGCCGGCGCCTCGCGCCCCTCCTCGAGGACGCGCGCTAGCGCGGCGTGCACGGCACGCCGCCGCTCCTGCAGCTGCGAGCCGTAAGCGACCTCGTGAGTGAGCGGGTGCTTGAAGGCATACTCGGCCACCGGATAGAGGGCGCGCTCGAAGAGAAAGTCGAGATCGCAGAGCAGGCGCAGCGCGCCGTCGAGGTCGGCGGCGGCGAGCGGCGCCCGGCCGTGTGTTTCAATGATCTGTGCCAACAGCGGCCGTGCGAAGTTCTTGCCGATAATGCCGGCGGTCTGCAGCACGCGCTTCTCGCGCTCCGCCAGCCGATCGATGCGCGCCGCCAGTACCGCCTGGACGGTGGCGGGAATCTCCACACGATCGACGGAGCCGACGAGTCTGTACGCCCCGGGCGAGCCCACCAATTGCTCCGCTTCGATCAGCGCCGAGACGACCTCCTCGGTGAAGAACGGATTGCCCGCCGTGCGCGCTTCGATGGCCGCCGGCAGGTCGGTGACGCTCGGGTCGGCACCGAGGAGCTGCCCCAGCAGCCCCCGGATCGCCTCGCTGCCGAGCGGCGTCAGCGGCAATTGCTGGTAATCGGAACGCTGCATCCAGTCGGCGCGGTACTCGGGGCGGAAGTTGACCAGCAGCAGTGTGCGCGTCCCGCGCGCCGCCTCGACGAGCTGGGCCAGGAGCGCATCGCTCGCCGGGTCGATCCAGTGCAAATCGTCGAAGAAGAGCACCGCCGGCTCGCGCTCGCTGCGGGCACGCACCAGGTGCCGAAAGAAGTCGTTGAGCTGCTGCTGGCGCACGGCGGCATCGAGCTCCTCGACCGGACGCTCGGGATCCGGTACGCGCAGGAAGTCCCAGATCAGGGGCAAGGTGCTGTCGAAGGCTCGATCGAGCAGCAGCAAGCGCCCGGCGATCTTCTCGCGCGCGACGCGCGCGCTGTCGCCGTCGACCAGGCCGAAGTAGCTGCGCAGCAGCTCGATCACCGGCAGATGGGCTACCGTCTTGCCGTGTGCCGGGCAGTGCGCCTCGTGTACGACGATGCCGCGGGCGCGGCAGGACTCGGTGAACTCGAAGCACAGGCGGCTCTTGCCGACGCCGGCCTGGGCCACCACGCCGACGATCCGTCCGTGCCCCGCCAACGCACTCTGCAGCGCCGCTTCGAGGAGCCCCATCTCGCTGTCGCGGCCGACGAAGGTCGACAGCCCGCGCGCCCGCGAACGGTCGAGGCGGGTGCGGAATGGGCCAACGCCTTCGAGATCGAAGAGGCCCACCGGGTCGCTCACGCCTTTGACCTTGGTGCGACCCAGGTCGCGCAGTTGGAAGTATCCGGTGACCAGCTGTGCAGTGTGCTCCGATAGACAGGCGTGCCCCGATTCGGCCAGTCCCTCCATGCGCTGCGCCAGCCCGACCGTGTGTCCCTGAGCCGTGTAATCCATGCGCAGGTCGTCGCCGATCTTGCCGACGACGACGTCGCCGGAGTTGAGACCGATGCGCACTCCAAACGGCACCCCGTGCCGGACGCGGACTTCGTCAGCGTACTCGCGCACGGCGTCGCGCAGATGGAGCGCGGCGTAGCACGCGCGCTGGGCGTGGTCCTCGTGCGCGATCGGCGCGCCGAACAGCGCCATGATGCCGTCGCCGGTGTACTGGTTCACCGTGCCCTCGAAGCGATGCACGCCCTCGGTGAGGATGGCGAAGAACTTGTCGAGGATTGCGTGCCACTGCTCCGGGTCTAACTGTTCCGCCAGCTCCATCGAGCCCTTGACGTCGGCAAATAGTACGGTGACCTGCTTGCGTTCCCCTTCGAGTGCGGACTTCGATTGCAGGATTTTGGCGGCGAGGTGCTTGGGCGTGTAGGATTTCGGGTCGCGTTGCGGTGGTGACGGGGGTGATTTCGCCTCGACCCGGCTCGGCATCGCGTCTCCGGACCAGGCGAGCGCGTTGTCTTCCCGGACGGCAACCCGCTGGATATCGACGAGTTCTTCGATGACCTCCGCCAGCGTGTCGTCGTCGAGGGTGAATTCTCGGCGCAGCATGCGGTAGGATAGGCGTCCACTCTCTTCGAGGTGCCGCCGCACCTGGCGGACGATGTCGAGCACGCTCATAGCGAGCGCTCCGCTTCCGCGTCGTTCCGCGAAGATTTGTGTGTCTGCTGTGGCATCGGCAGCTGGTTCCAACCTCCACCCGCTTCGTCCATTGCAACGGAACCGCGCTGCGCACGCACCACCCGGGGGCACGTGCCGACACGTTACAACGGGAATCGGGATTCCCGGCAACCTTGCACGTTCGTGAATGGAAGGGCAACCCTTGCCGCTCACCTCGAGCGCCGCACGGTGGCGTCGTGCCGAGGAGCAGGGGCGTGTGAGGTCACATGCTCGAAGCTCGCGGGCACAATTTGGGCACAGTTGAGCGTCTCGGACCGAATTTTCGGGGTGGCTGACGGCGCTAAGTGCTGGAAAAGAAAAATGGGCAGGGAGTGAATTGAACACTCGACACAGGGATTTTCAGTCCCTTGCTCTACCGACTGAGCTACCTGCCCGTTGCCCGCGTGATCTCGGCTCCTAGCGGCTTTGCGGGGACGAGTCAACGAATCTGGTTTTCCCTGACGCTTCTTCCAACAACGAGGCGCCCGAGCTCCGCAACACGCCGAATTCGCCTCGACGCCTGGTGCCCTGGTGTCTTGCTGTTGGCGGATGTTGACACAATCGAACCCGTTCGTTATACGCTACCCGGTGCGGTACAAGACCCGGTCAAGCAGATCCTAGGCTCGGCCGGTTTTTTTTGCGCGGTGTGCTGCGACCGCAACGCGGCTAAGTAAGTCAGAAGCGAGTAAAGGAGAACGGTGGTATGGCTGAAAAGAAGGCCAAGACGGCGGAAAAGGGGGGCGCGGGGCTGTCGAAGCATCTGTGCCCAAGCTGCAACACCGAGAGCCGAGTGCATTACTTCACCGGCTTCGGACGCAAAGGGTATTTCTGGGTGTGTGAGAAGAACTGCGGGTACGTTGAGCGGACGCGCTGAGCGCTCAGGAGGGCTCTATGGGCCGCACGCCAAAGAAGGACAAGGCAAAGAAGGGCCTGCGCATCTTCGAGGATGACGCTGGCTCGGAGGTCGACGAGGAAGGTGAACTTCCCAAAGACGAAGCCGGTCGCCGCAAGATCAAGCGACAATACGAAGACCTTCTCGGCATTCGCGTCGAAAAACTCAAGGGCCGCATCCTGAACCGCGAGCGCATCAACAAGACCATCGAAGGCGTCTACTTCATCTGCGCCGAGTGCAAGAAAGTGTGCCACAACATGGACGAGGGCCTCGTCGAAGATCCCAACAACGTCCACAATGTCTGTGCCGCTTGCTCGAAGACGAAAGGTAAGGGGAAGCAGGTCGCTGCGTGAGCGCAGCATAACCCGCCAGCCCCCTTAAACACGATTCTACATCATTGATGCCGGGCCTTCCGGGTTCTTCCCGCGAAGGCCCGTTGCTTTTCTCGCGCCCGCTCCAGAAACGCGTCGAAGTCAGCAGGTGGTTTGCAGACTACGGTGAGCGGCCGCCCCGTTTGCGGATGCACGACGGTCAGGCGCGTGGCGTGTAACAGGTGGCGCGGCGGGTCGCCGTCACGCAGGACGCCGCCGTAGAGGCGATCACCGACGAGCGGATGCCCAATCGATGCCAGGTGTACGCGTATCTGATGCGTCACCCCCGTGGGTATCTCCACCCCCAAGAGCGTGTATGCACCGAAGCGCTCGAGCGGATGATAGCTCGTCACCGCGAGGTGGGCGCCGGCGACCTGTCCGCCCGTGGCGCAGACGCTCATCTTGCGACGGTTGTGCCGGTCGTGCGTAAGCGGAGCGCGGACCTCTCCAGCCGCGGCCACATCGCCGTGCACGACGGCCAGATACTCCTTCCTGACCTGCTGCGCGGCGAACTGCGCGCGCACCATCCGGAAGGCGGCTGCGGTCCGTGCCGCCAGCAGGACACCCGACGTGTCGGTGTCGAGACGGTGTACGATGCCAGGTTCACGGTCGTTTTTGCCTATCGCCGCCAGTTCCGGGTAGCGCGCCAGGAGAAAGTTGGCTGCGGTATCGGTTTCCTCACCACGCAGCGCATGCGACGGCATGCCGGCGGGTTTGTCGATGGCGATGAGCGCCTCGTCCTCATGCAGGACATGCACAACCAGTCCGGGATTTGGCTGCAGCTTCGGGGGCGCATAGAGCTCTTCCGGGACACCCACGACGTCTCCGCTGAAGATCGCCTGTCCCTTGCGCGCGGCGCGACCGTTGATGCGCACGCCACCTGCGGCAACGGCGCGTTGCGCGCTGCGCCGCGAGCAGCCGGGTACATGAATTGTCAGAAAACGGTCGAGCCGCATCGGGCCGGTGCCTGGCGGAACGGTGAGCTCTGTCATTTGTGAACCCTGGAACCCTCGCGCCCTACCATATAAGGAAGATGCCATGGACTGGAACGCCTGGCGGCACGAGTTTCCGATCACCGAACGGTTCGTCCATCTCAATCACGCTGGCGTCGCCCCGGCATCACGCCGCGTCGTCGCGGCGGTGACTTCGTTCATCACCGAGGCGACGACCGTCGACGCCCCGACGCAGCACCGGTGGGGCGCGCGCTGCGAGCAGGTGCGTGCCGGCTTTGCCCGACTCGTCGGGGCGCAGGCAGACGAGATCGCGTTTGTGAAGAACACCTCTGAGGGACTCTCGCTGGTCGCCGCCGGGATGGAGTGGCGTGCTGGAGACAACGTCATCGCCGTTGACGGCGAGTATCCCTCCAACGTGTATCCGTGGTTTGGCCTCCGTCGCTGGGGCGTGGAGACGCGTCTCGTGCGTCCGGTGCGCGGGCGCGTGTACGTCGACGACGTCCGCGCCCTCGCCGATGCGCGCACTCGCCTGGCTTCCGTCAGCTTCGTCGACTGGAGCAGCGGGGCACGCACGGACCTCGCGGCCATCGGCGAGTTCTGCCATTCGCGTGGCATCATCTTCTGCGTTGATGGCATTCAAGGCGTTGGCGCCATTCAACTGGACGTCGAGCGCTCCGGCGTCGACTGCCTCGCCGTCGGCGGGCACAAGTGGTTGCTCGCGCTTGAGGGATGTGGGTGCTTGTTCGTCTCGCGCCGCGTTGCCGACCGCATCGGGTCGGTCCTGCATGGCTGGAAGAGCGTCACCGATGCCGACACGTACTTACCGTATCACTTCAACCCGCGGCCTGACGCTGCCAAGTTCGAGCCCGGTAGTCCGTCCGTCTTGAGCACCTATGCCCTCGGGGCGGCCATCGACCTGCTCCTCGAAGTAGGGCCCGATCGCATCGAGTACCGTCTGCTCGAGTTGACCGACCGGCTCGGTGCCGGCCTGCGGGCGCGCGGCGCTGAGATTGTCAGCCCATGGGGTGCCGATGAACGGTCCGGAATCGTCGTTTTCCGTCTCGGCAGCGACCCGCAGCGCCTCTGCACCGAGCTCATCAAACAGGGCTTCATCGTCAGAGTACGCAACGGTGGCATCCGCGTCGCCCCGCACTTCTACAACAACGAAGACGACCTCGACCGCTTGCTCGCCGCACTTGACCGGCGCCCGGCTTGAGGCCACAGGAGTCAGCACCAGGAGGAATCGCGTCATGTCCAACAGCCGTCTCGACAGTCTCCACACCCGCCGCACGTTGACCGTCGGCAGCCAGCGGTACGACTACTACAGCCTCGAAGCCGCAGCCGTGACGCTCGGTGACGTGTCGCGTTTACCGGTCTCGTTGAAAGTCCTGCTCGAGAATCTGTTGCGTCACGAGAACGGTCGCACCGTCAAGACCGACGACATCAAAGCCGTCGCCGCTTGGCTCGCTCGGCGCAGTTCAGAGCGGGAGATCGCGTTCCTGCCGGCGCGCGTGCTGATGCAAGATTTCACCGGCGTCCCCGCCGTCGTCGACCTCGCCGCGATGCGCGACGCCTTTGCCGCAATGGGGGGCGATGCGCGCCGCATCAATCCGCTGATCCCTGTGGATCTGGTCATCGATCACTCGGTGATGGTCGACGCCTTCGCCAGCGCCAACGCATTTACCAAGAACGTCGCGATGGAGTTCGAGCGCAATCACGAACGCTACACGTTCCTGCGCTGGGGCCAACAGGCCTTCGACAACTTCCGTGTCGTTCCTCCCGGCACCGGGATCTGCCACCAGGTGAACCTGGAATACCTGGCGCAGGTCGTCTGGGTTGCGCAGAATGGCGGCAACGCCCTTGCCTACCCCGACACGGTGCTCGGCACCGACAGTCACACCACCATGGTCAACGGTCTAGCGGTCCTCGGTTGGGGCGTCGGCGGGATCGAAGCTGAAGCCGCAATGCTCGGGCAGGCGCAGTCGATGCTCATACCCGAGGTTGTTGGCTTCAAGCTCACCGGTGCGCTGAAAGAAGGCGCGACGGCAACGGACCTCGTGCTCACCGTGACGCAGATCCTGCGGAAGAAGGGCGTTGTCGGAAAGTTCGTCGAGTTCTTCGGCCCGGCCCTCGACAACCTGTCCCTGCCGGACCGCGCCACCATCGCCAACATGGCGCCCGAGTACGGGGCGACGTGCGGCTTTTTCCCGGTCGACAAAGAGACGCTGCGCTATCTCACCTTCTCCGGCCGCACCCCGGAACGTATCGCGCTGGTTGAAGCCTACGCCAAGGCACAGGGACTCTGGCGCGACAGCAGCACGATCGAGCCGCTGTTCACCGCTACCCTCGAGCTCGATGTCTCCACGGTCGAGCCGTCACTCGCCGGACCGAAGCGACCGCAAGACAAGGTCTTGCTATCGCAGAGCGCCGCGGAGTTCGAACGCGCCTTGGCGGAGATGCTGGGCGTGAGCGGCACCCGGGCCGAGTCGACGAGGATGGGTGAGGGCGGCGCGCCACTGAGCGAGCCAACCAACCTCGAACGCAAGGTGGCGGTGGAGGGCACGGACTACGATCTCAAGCACGGCGACGTCGTGATCGCTGCAATCACCAGCTGCACGAACACCTCGAACCCATCGGTGATGCTGGCCGCCGGGTTGCTGGCCCGCAACGCCGTAGCGAAGGGTCTGAAAGTGAAGCCGTGGGTCAAGACGTCGTTGGCGCCCGGCTCGCAAGTTGTGAGCGAATACCTCGAAGCGGCGGGGCTACAGAAGGACCTCGACGCCATCGGGTTCAACCTTGTTGGCTACGGCTGCACCACCTGCATCGGCAACTCCGGCCCGCTGCCCGAGCCCATCGCGCGGGCGGTCGAGGACGGCGACCTCGTCGTGTCCGCCGTGTTGTCCGGCAACCGGAACTTCGAGGGGCGCATCAACCCACACGTCCGCGCCAACTACCTGGCGTCCCCACCGCTGGTCGTGGCGTACGCCTTGGCCGGATCGATGCGCACCGATCTCGTCACGCAACCGCTGGGTACGGGGCGTGACGGCCAGCCGGTCT
>Ga0209048_10005035_pt1 | contig 12538 bp, 5 predicted proteins | sample FrelakmetCRP12CR_FD_187146 | JGI IMG/M metagenome (GOLD analysis project Ga0209048, IMG submission 187146) | Freshwater lake sediment microbial communities from the University of Notre Dame, USA, for methane emissions studies - CRP12 CR (SPAdes)... | ecosystem: Environmental > Aquatic >... | reverse complement strand
CAACGGTGCATCCGTGACGGGGGCTTTATGAAGTGGCATGCACAGGCCCGGTTTTTCCTGATAGAGGCTGCTGAGGATGAAGTTATCGAGTCGCCACGCGTCAGTAATGGGGCCTTCGGCTTCCACTGAGGTCGGCGCTCGAGTCGCTGACGGCAATGCCCCCGCGCCAGTGTTGCGTCCCGGATATTTCTATCGAACAGCTGGGCATCCAAAATGAAGGGGCGGACCTGGGTGTCCGCCCACTTGAGGGCGCACACGCAGGTGCGCTCCTACAATAATTTTGTAAAATACTTCCGGGACCTAACACTATTCGGCTGCGGAACTTAGCCCCTTGCTCCTATCGGCCACCACCACCTGGTTGCGGCCTGCGGCCTTGGCCCGATACATGGCATCATCAGCTGCCCGCAGCACGTCCTCTCCGGTTACCCCGTGCTCCGGAAAGATGCCCACCCCGAGGGATACGGTGAGGCTCTCCAGCAACTGGCCCCGGTTAACCACCTGGAGCTGCGGCAGCTTTTCTCTGATTTCCTCAGCCCGCGCCTGAACCACTTGCAGAGAGGCCTCCGGCATGATGAGGACAAATTCTTCGCCCCCGTAGCGGCAGGCCACGTCTTCTTGCCGCACCTGAGCTCGCAGAAATTGCCCCAAGGCGCGCAACAAATTGTCCCCCGCTTCATGGCCATAGGTGTCATTAAAGCGCTTGAAATGGTCCAGGTCCATCATGATGATCCCCAAAGAGGCCTCTTTGCGCCTGGCTCGCCGGATCTCCCGTTCCAAGGTCTCTTCCAGATAGCGCCGGTTAAACAGCCCGGTGAGCCCATCCCGGATAGCCTGTTGGCGCAGGTTTTCTCTAAGCCTTAAGTTGGCCAGGGCCAGGGCGATATGGTCGGCCACGGTGGTGACCAGCTGTTGAAAAGATTCTTGGGCTCCCTCGGCTTGGTCCCGGGACAGGCCTGCCAGATCCTGCAAATGGAGCATCCCCATGTTCTCGCCCTGCGCCTGCAAAGGGATGCACAGATAGTTTGCTAGTGAACTTTTAGAGAGATGTTGGCACTTGACTCTCGTTTCGGCATCCTCGAAGAGATATAATTTGCTTCGCCGGAGCCCCCAGCAATCTTCCGGGGGAAACACCTGCTCCCCGGACAGTGATTCTCCCCACGTAGCCACCGCCTCCACCAGATGCTTGGTGGCATCCAGGATAAAGAGGCCCCCTGATCTGGCCTGAAACAAGTCCCGGGCAAAACGGGCAATAACTGGATAGGCTTCATCGGCGGAGAGGCAAGCCTGGAAAAACTCGGCCATACTGTTGAGGAGGGAGATTTCCCGATTATGCTGTTCATATTTCTTCACCATCGCTTGAAGCTCCACATTGGCCTGGTGGAGGACCTCCTCGGCCTGCTTGGTCGCCGTGATATCTATATCTATACCCCGGTATCCCAGGAGGTCGGCTTTTTCATCAAGGATGGGAACGCCGCTGGTGGATAACCACACAGTTGCACCATTCTCATGGAGATTCCGGCTGAGGAAGGCTTTAAACGGCTGCTTGGCGGCAAATATCGCCAACAGTGCCTGCCTGATTTCCTCCCGGTCCTCGGGGAAAAAGAGATCATAATAATGTTTGTCAAGGATCTCCTCAGGCGTATAGCCTAACAATTGCTCCACCACCGGACTGGAATAGGTGTATTTGCCCTGGGGGTCGACTTCCCAAACCCATTCCGCGGCATTCTCGGTAATATCTCGGAATCTTTTGTCGCTTTCTTTGATGGCCTCTTCGGCCTGCCGGCGCTCGCTGATGTCCCGGAAGCTCCACACCCGGCCGACAATCTGCTCTCCCAGCTGTTGGGGCAGGGAATACCGCTCAAAGGTGCGCCCATCGACAAATTCCAGGGTGTCATAACTCTTCGCTTCCGGGTTGGCGTACAAGTCTTTCACCTTGGCCAGAAATTGCTCGGGGTCCCGCAGCTGATCCAGCACAAAGTTCAGGAGTTGGCGGTCGTCCCTGGAAGCCAGTATGGATTCGGGAAGGCGCCACAGCTCCAAAAACTTCCGATTGAAGCTCACGATCCTGCCCTCCCGGTCCACCACGAGAACGCCGTCGGCAGTAGATTCCAGCGTGGCATGGAGAAGCGACAGAGACTTGGTCAACTCCTCTTCCGCCTGCCGGCGCACGTTGATGTCCTCGAAGATGCCCACCCCGCCCAGGAACTCGCCGGCCGGCGACAATATCCCCTGAAAAATAGCCCGCACCGGGGTCACCTTGCCGCCAACGATTGAACGATAATCGCCTTCGTAGAAGCCGCACTGCCCCTGCATAGATGCCAGCACCGCCTCCCGTAACCTCTCATCCTGCAATTGCCGGGGCATATTGAACCCGAGGACCTTTTCTTTGGGCGCCCCAATGATCTCCGCGAACTTCGCATTGCAATCCGTAACGGTTCCTTCCTGATCAGAGTGCACGATCCCCACGGGAACGTTTTCGAACACCAACCGGTACTTCTCTTCGCTCTTCTTGAGCGCCAACTCGGTCTCATATTCGCTGGTGATGTCGGAAAAAACCCCGGTGATATAATCGATCCTGCCATCCTCGTGGCAGAGAATCCGCCCCCGCTCCCGAATCCACCGGATCTCTCCGGTGCATTTGCGGATGCGGTATTCCCTGAGATAAGACTTATCGGTTCTCAGGGCCTGGATAAATATTTCCCGAGCTTTCTCCAGATCCTCGGGCACGATCAACTCCAGCCATTTCCTTTGCCCCGTATTGAAATCCGCCGTTGGATACCCGGTTAAGCCTTGCACCCCTTCTTCAAAGAATTCCACCGTCCAGTCGGCATATCCCTTGTAAACCCGCGTAGGAATATTCATTACCAGTGTCCGGTACTTGGCCTCGCTCTGCCGCAGGGCCTCTTCCGCCTCCCGGCGTCTGGTGATGTTCCTGACAAAGGCCCACATCCCCGAGGGCTTGCCCCCCTCGTCCTGGACGAGGTAGATTTGCACTTCCGCCGGGAATAAGGTCCCGTCTTGGCGACGATATTCTTTCTCGTAAAGGTCGGAGTAGCCCCTGGCGAAAACTTGCTCGGCAATGATTTTCTCGTCCGCCGGCTGCCATGGTTCCGGGGTGATGTCCTGATTAGTCAGTCGGTAAAGCTCTTCCGCCGTGTAACCCAGCATCGCCTGAAACTCCGGATTGAATGCGGTGATGGTTCCCTCCAGGTTTACGGCGACGGAACCGTCCCGCAGGGTATCATACAGGACCCGGTACCGTCTCTCTGAACTATGGATGCGAGCGCTGGCATCGATGGTCAAGCCGATGATGGTCAGGAATCCAACCACTCCCAAGCAGAAAACCAGGGTGATGGCAATGCCCGTGAGCCTGGCCAGAATGATGGGACGCCGAGGGCTCAGGATGACAATGGACCAATCCTCCCAGGGAAATGGCTGGAGCAGGGCTATCAGGCTCTTTCCCTGGAACAGGCATGTCGTTCGATCCACCGGTTCCTGAGTCAAGATAGGGGTAAACGGGCCGGGCCCGAACTGACGGGAGGCCAGCAGTTCCTCCCGGATCGCCGGGGACAGGGGCCACAGGCTTTGCAGAACCATTTCCGGCCGGCTGGCCATAACCACAATCCCGTGGGAGTTAATAACAAAACCCAGGCTCTGCCCCGGAAAGAACCCTTCCACCTCACCGATGGGACGCTTGAAGACCGCGACCCCGGCAACCTGCCCGGCGTGGTCCCGTATCGGGAAACTGGCGTAATAGCCCATTTGCTTGGAGGTCACCCCCAGGGCCCAATACCTGCCCGGCGCACCCTTAACAGCTTGTTGGAAATAAGACCGGAACTTATAAGACTGGCCCACAAAGCTGTCAGCCTGGTGGCGGTTGGAGGAGGCGACGGTCAGGCCATTGAGGTCCATCAAGTAGCAGACCGATCCAGGCAAAGCCTTGCTGTAGCGGTCCAGAACCGAGTTGGCTCGCGCCATGGTCTGGGGATCCCGAGCCGCCAAGGCGGGGAAAATCCCGGAAGATCCGGCCAGCGTGTTGACCAGATGGTCGGTTTCCTCCATGGTATCCATCATCAGGCGGGACAGGACCTTGGCAGGACTCTCTTGAGTAGTTCTTAACTCCTGGGTGGCTTCACTGTCGAAATACTGGGTGGTGAACCAGCCGGCCATGAGCAAGACGATTATTGCGGTCGCGGCTCCGGCCAGCAGGGTTCTGCCCCACAACCGTATGCGGCGCTCGGTTTCCCGCGCCAGGGTGGCCTGGGCCAGGAGACCGAGGCAGGCGGCGATCCAGAGGGCCAACAAGCCCCGCACCAACTGGATGGGGAGGCTTGTCGCGGTGAAAAAGGCGGTGGAGTTAAGCAGCGAGGCGGGGAAAAAGGGGGCGGGGTTGACCACCAGGCCGGCGGCCAGGGCATAAGTGGCCATGCCCAGGGCCGCTCCCGGCAAAGCCAGTTTCCCTGCCCCCGGATTCTTGGAGGCAAGATAGAGGACCCCGGCAGCCCATAAACCGCCCACCAGCCCCAGGGCATAGCGGCTCGCGGCGCCAAGGCCGGCAAGCCCGGCAAAACCTCCCAGGAGGACAACCCCCAGGAGCGCCGCCAGGACCCAGCGGCCCGGACCGCGGCCTCGCAAAGTGCGCATACCGGCCCGCCCAAATTCCACCAGAAAGACAAACGACACGGTCATCAGTCCAAACCTGGCCAGATCAAAGACGGGACTACTCCCGAGATCCAGGGCCAGCAGGTCCAACCATTCGCTCACCCCGTGGGTGGTGCCAAAGAGCCCCAGCCACACCCAGGGTAGCCGGCGCTGGGGTCTCCGGTTCAGGAAATGACAGATGGGCGCCACCAGAATGAAGGAGAGCCCATAGAAGAAGAGAAAATAATCCATCTGGGCCTTGAAAAAGTCAGCCATCATCGGCTACTCCTTTCTCTGTCAAAGGAATTTCCGAACCTGCCGGAGATGTTCAGGTTACGCCTCAAATCTCAATGCCTTTTCGGTGAACAGCTTGACGCAAGCCCCCACTGCCTCGGTATCGTCAAGGATCCTTCTATTCTCGGTGATCTCTGCCATGGTCGACTCTAAACCCAATCCCGCCCGATAAGGTCGGTGCGGGCTCATGACTGCCGTTACGTCCGCCACCGCCTGCATCTTGGCCTCCATGGCAATATCGGCGCCGCTAAGACCTTGAGGATAGCCCGAACCACCTAGCCTCTCGTGATCCTGTAGCACGATATCGGCCGCGGGCCAAGGAAAGATTAGCTTCTTTATGATGTCGTTACCCATCTGTGAATGGGCATTAATGATATTTAGCTCATATTTACTGAGTTTGCCGGGCTTATGGGGAAAACCTGCTGGCACCGTATTTTTGCCGATATCGTGGACGAACCCCATTACGTGGACCCTATCGATCTGGTCCTGTTGACACCCCAGGGCGCCGCCCATGGCGCGGGGTACTCCTGATACCATTTGGCGATCAATGGAAAATTTTTTTTAGGGGAGGACCTGCGTGTCCCCCCAAGAGGGCGCACACACAGGTGCGCCCCTTAACTTACTTCGTTTCTTTTTGAACGCAACCCGGTATGAGTAGGCGGAATTGAAACACCGCTTGCCAACAATTCTGCCTGCGCCTATCCCTGTGACTTGTAGGCCGCCTCATTGACGTAAAGCAAATGACCGTCCAGATCAGGTAAGCAGATGGAATCACCGGCGGCCTCCAGGAGCCTAGAACAAAAAGCTGCGCACTCGCACCGAGTTGATCGCTCGCGGGGACCTTTCCTGGGACATCAGCGCCGCCAAAACATTTTCCGGGAATCAGTTGACCAGCTTGGGGGGGTTGAGGGTGTCGGTGGTGGGCGTCCGATGGTGGTGGAAAGAGAAATTTTATACGTTTTGTCGAAAAGCCCCTGGATATACGTGCAGTTACCGCCTGCCGCAGCTCTGCGAGAGAAAGGCGAGGACCCAATAGTCCGGCATTGCGTGCGTTTCGTGGCGAGCTTAATTGACCAGAGCCGATCCTTGCGTGCCGCCGCTGGATGGCAGCCACGGTGTTTTAGTGGTCGACACGCTATTGTTATTCAAAGAGATATTCTTGCTGCTGACCAGCACTCCCCCGTTTATGGCGGCGTTGTTGCCGAGCGTAATCGCACCATTGGGGCTCAAGATGCTGCCGTAAAGGATGGAATTATTAGTGAGAGAGACCGTGCCGGTGCCCTTGTAAACGAAGGTGACGCCATCACTCGTGATCCCGCCCGTCAATTTTATTTGGGAGTTGTTGTTGAGGGTGAAGGTGGTGGCAACCCGGATGACATAGGAACTTCCCGCAGGGGCGTTCACGGTGATGATCGCATTATTACTGGGTCTAAAGTTGGTGACATCCAGAACGTTCACCCCGGTAGTGCCGTTGGGCAAGGTTCTGGTGGTGGTGACGTTGGCAATAGTTCCCTTATTGTTACCCAGACCAACGAAATTATTGTAGGCTGCGGTGGCCGCCTGGGAGGCTGCCAGGAGGGTGGCGGCGGCGCTGGCATCTTGCTTGATACCGTCATGAACCACTGCGTTGTTCCCGATGCTGGGTTGGGGAGTGTTCTTGTTGAGATATACTGCCCCCTGCACCGTCGCATTATTGTTTATGGTGGTGGCGCCAGAGCCACAAATCCCCACATCACGCTGGACGTTGGCATTGTTGTCTATCGTGACCGTGCCGTTGCCGGTCTCCAGGATAGACCACAAGCCCGAGGAGACCTTTAACATCGCCACGGCCCAGGCACTCAAGTTAAAGGTCTTTACCCCAAAGATGGGGGCGAACAGCAACTGGACAGGGCCACCATTTTTTCCGGAAGATTTATTAATCGTCACCTGAATGGCGGGGAAATCCGTTTGCTGGGGCGTAATGGCGGATGACTGCAAGGTGTGCGTCAACTTGCTCCAGTAACCATAGACCGCTTGGCAATCGGTCAGCGGCTTTCCCTCCGCTTTATTTTGTTGGACGATGGAGGTCGCCGCGGCCGTCCCCAAGGACCAGTCGGGGTTAGTGGATGATCCTAGCACCCTGGCTCCAGCCAGGGCGCCGGCGTCGGCGGCCTTTTGCAGTTCGCTTTGCACCCAGGCCATATAACCGTAATCGACGGCCAGGGCGGCAACCGCCAAGAGGACGACTATGAGCAGGCCTACCATCACCGCCATGGCCCCGGACTGGTCGGCAATGAAGGTCTGCCGCCTCTTTTTCATCATGCGGTTATCTCTCCCGGTGCCGGGGCTCGCACCTCATGACGATGCCGGACGCGAGCGACCATGGCGTCATGTTTCCCGGCCTGGACCATCCCCTGGCCGCCGGCGGGCAGGAAAACCCAGGGGCATGGAGAGTGCATCAGGGAAATCACCATGAGATGACGCTCAGTAAACCAATTTGGCCGCGGGCACGAAGGTGCCGAAAACGGGCCCTCCTGCCGAGGCTTGCGTATCGATGCTTTTGACAAAATGTCCTTTGAAATACTTGCCGCGCCTCCTGCCGCAGTTTCGACATCGAAAGACACGGACCCACGATCAGCGTATGGGGCGGGGTCTCGTTCCCGGCTTATTGGACCAGGGCGGCGCCCCGGCTGGTAATAGGAAGCGTCGTTACCGGGTAATCGTCTCCATTAATGTTGTCAGAACCATTAATTAGGACTTTGTTTGCTATTATACGACCATGAAAATTAAAGGACCCATTAATTGTTACGATGCCATTAGGAGCGTATATTACTTCACTTGATTCATTTCCGGAAAAACTAGACCCATTAACGGTAATATTGCCATTCTGTGAATAGATACAAACTTGATTTGAGCCGCTGATACTCGATGAGCCATTTACGATTATATTGCCGGTTGCCAAAATAGCCCCGGTACTACTAATAGAACCATTCAATGTCACATTACCATTTACATATATGCTCCCATTCACATTAACTGATCCATTAAATATTTGATTTGAGCTGTAAACCTGCGCCGCCGTAGAGGCTATCTGTTGGCTATAGTCGGGCATGGGAATATTACCTGCACCCCCCGATGTAGACCCTATGGTATTGGAGCCATTTATGGTTATTTGCTGGACAGTAGTAGCAACCACAGAGCCTATGGTATTGGAGCCATTTACGGTTGCGCCATTCACGCCTTCGGCGGCTCCGGAAATATTGGAACTTCCATTGATTAATATTTTATCATTTGAATGCGCCGATCCTTTGACAATTTGAGATCCGTTAAGGATTAAGGTGTATGACGGACTGCCTGCAAAAATTGTATAATCAAAAGGGCTTGACCCCGACTGCTTTGTTATCGCCACGGCCCGGGCGCTGAGGTCCCGGGTTCTTACCCCAAAGATCGGCGCAAAAAACATCTGGATCGGGCCGCCGTTTTGCCCCTCCACCTTTGCTATGGTCACCTGGACCGCCGGCCGGTGCGAGGCGGTGGGGACGATGCCGGCCGGCTGAAGGGTCCTGGTTATCAGGTTCCAGTAGCCATACTGCACCTGGCAGTCGGTAAGCATCTGATTATCGGCGCGATTGAGCAGAACCGTTTGGGTGGCCGTATTCTGGCCCGAAATCCAGTTAGGGGTTGCCGGGGCGCCCACGTATGGCGCTAAGAATCTGGCCCCGGCCAGGGCCCCGGCGTCGGCGGCCTTTTGCAGTTCTTTGGATACCCAGGCCATATGCCCATAATCGATGGCCACGGCCGCCACCCCCAAAAGCACCACCAGACACAGGGCCACGCTCACCGCCATGGACCCGGACTGATCGGCAACCAGACCCTTCATTCGTTGGTTCATGGCTCAGCTCCCCTTCCGGGACTCCTTTACTCGCAGGCCATCGTGGTGGTGGAGGCGAGCGTCTGCGGATCCGTCAACCCCGGGATTAAGTAATGCAGCATAAGCCAATATTTTTTCCCCGACACCGTCACACTGAGCGCAGCTCCCGCCGTCCCCGTGGTAAGCCCGGCGCCTCCCGGAGTCACCGCGGGAGCGGCGTTACTGGGCAGGAGAGTCTTCAAGCCGTAGCCGGGCTTACTACTGCCGCCATTTTGCGCGGGGGTGTTGAGCACATAGTTCTGGATGGTGGGAACCAGGGTATTGGGGATAAGCCGCGCCCCGGTACCGGAGTCGGTTTGGTACCGGGTGGCATAACGGGCCCCTTCCCGGCTGGCGGTGGCGAGCACCGATTGTATGTACCAGGATTCGCCGTAATCGACGACACCGGCCACGATCAACAAGAGCGGGATGAGGCAGAGGGCAAACTCCACCGTCGCGGCTCCATTCTCCCCGCGAGCCCGTCTCAACACCTGGCGCAACCTGAGAAACACTGCCTTTGGCCCTCCGAAGCTGAGGGGGATCAAGTTCCGGGCTAGAGAAAGAATTGCCTGGCCCCTCTTTTATGCTTATCGACACCTTCCCTGGATTACATAATTTTCGCCACTAGCGGCATAACCTTCTAAAACCACAGCTCCTGCCTCCCTCCCGCCGGATGGGGACGGTCGGGGTGAAGCGAGACGCCGGGGCCACTGGTTGGAGGGTGATCGGTCTCAGGGAGAACAGGACTTTGGCCGGCCCCGGAATACTGGTAAAAGGGCGGGAGAGAGTATTACCATAACCGCAGGGAAGAAGGCTTTACCCGCAGGGAACAGCTGTTAGGCGCGTTTCTCCTGGTGACGGTGATCTTCACCATGGTGACCTTGCTGGTAATCGCTCAGGGGAAGGGATGGTTTTCATCTCGTTCCCAAGTTGCACTTGGGAACGAGATGAATTATTTTGCAGGGGCCTTAACTCCCCTCTCTTTTTTCGTCCGGGGGCGTCGCCGGGGGGGCCGGTTTCTGCCGACGCTCGCTGAGCCGCTGCGTGATCACGTAGAACACCGGCACAAAGGGAATGGCCAGGAGCGTCGAGGCCAGCATGCCGCCGAAGACCACGGTGCCGATGGCCTGCTGGCTGGCGGCCCCGGCGCCGCCGGCGACCATTAATGGCACTACCCCCAGGATGAAGGCGAAGGAAGTCATGACGATGGGCCGGAAACGGCGGCGGGTCGCCTCCACCGCCGCCTCGGTGATGGACATGCCGCCCTCCCGCAGTTCCCGGGCGAACTCCACCACCAGGATGGCGTTCTTGCTGGCCAGGGCGATCATCAACACCAGGCCCACCTGGGTATAGATGTTGTTGTCAAAGTTCCGGACCATCAAGCCCAGCAGGACGCCCACCATGGCGATGGGCACCACGAGAATGACGGCCGCCGGGTTAAACCAATTTTCGTATTGAGCCGCCAGGACCAGGAAGACCAGGGTGATGGACAGGGCGTAAATGAAGTAGGCCTGGCTGCCCACCTCCTTTTCCTGGAAGGAGGTGGCGGTCCAGTCGTAGGACATGCCCCGGGGCAGAGTGTTTTGCGCCACCTGTCCCATTAGGCTGAGGGCCTGGCCGGAGCTGAAGCCCGGGGCCGCCCCCCCGAATATGGCAGCCGCGGGATAGAGATTGTAGCGGGTGACCAGCTCGGAGCCCAGGGTCCGGTTGACCTTGAGGAGGGTGCCCAGCGGCACCATTTCGCCTTTGAGGTTGCGGACGTAAAGACTCTTGATGTCCTCGGGGTTTAGGCGGTACCCGGCATCGGCCTGGACATAGACCTGGAACACCTGGTTGAACTTGTTGAACAGATTGACATACGTCGACCCCAGGTAAGCCTGGAGGGTGTCGAAGACGTTGTTCAGGGGAATATTCAGGGACTCGGCCTTGGTCCGGTCAATGTCCAGATAGAGTTGGGGGCTGCGGGCGCTGAAGGTGGTGGCCATGCCCCCCAACCCGGACTGGCCTTGCCCGGCCCGAATAATTTCCATCGCCGCCTTCTGCAACTCGGCCAACCCCAGGCTGCTGCGGTCCTCCACCATCATCTGGAAGCCGCCGGCCTGGCCCAGGCCGGCGATGGCCGGTGGCACCAGCACCACGACCTGGGCGTCCTGGATGGCGGCAAACCCCTGCCACAAGGAGCCGACGATCTGTTCCTGGCTCAACTTGGAGCCGCGCTTGCTCCAATCCTGGTAAATCACAAAGGTGGTCATGATATTGGAGACGTTGGTGGCGTCCAGGATGGAAAACCCCCCTACGGTCACCCAGGCCTCGACGCCTTTTGTCTGTTTGAGGATGGCATCCACCGCCTCCGAGGTCCGTTTGACCCGGGGTTGGGCCGCGCCTTCGGGCAGCCGGGCCATCACCATGCAGTAGCCCTGGTCTTCCGTGGGCAAAAAACCGCTGGGCTGCTGCGTGAACCGCCAGCCGGCCAGGGCGATGACCGCAATAAACACCAGCACCATAAGTCCGGTGCGCTCTACCATCCATTGGATGAGAACGACATAGGCATGCTCCACCTTGCCATAACCCTTGTTGAAACCCCGGTAAAAGAAGTTGGGTTCCTTTTTAACGTGGGGGCGCAGCCAGAGGGCGCACTGCGTCGGCTTCAGGGTCAGGGCATTGAGGGCGCTGATGATGGCGGTGGAGGCGATGACCAGGGCGAATTGCCGAAAGAGCTGCCCAGTGATGCCCGGCATGAAGGCGGCGGGTATAAAAACCGCAGTCAGCACCAGGGTGATGCCGATCACCGGCCCGGTCAACTCTTTCATGGCCTTGATGGCCGCCTCCCGGGGATGGAAGCCTTTCTCGATGTAAACCGAGGCGTTCTCGACAATGACGATGGCGTCGTCCACCACGATGCCGATGGCCAGAATCAGCGCAAACAGGGTCATCAAGTTGACGGTGAAGCCCAGCAGGGCCATAGCGGCAAACGCCCCGATGATGGTCACCGGCACGGTGGTGGCCGGGACCAGCATGGCCCGCCAATTTTGCAGAAACACCATGATGACGATGAGCACCAGGATGCCGGCCTCAAACAAGGTTTCATAGACCGCGTGAATGGCCTGGCCGATGAACTTGGTGGTGTCGTAATGGATGGCGTATTTCAGGCCTTCCGGGAAGGTCTGGCTCATCTCCACCATGGCGGCTTTCACCTTGTCGCCGACGTCGATGGCGTTGGCGCCGGGCAGGGAGTAGACCAGGATTTGGCCGGATTGCTTGCCGCTCAGGCCGCCAAAATTGCTGTAATACTGCTGGTCCAATTCGACCCGGGCAATATCTTTCACCCGCACCAACTGTGCGGTTTCACCTTGCTCGCTGCGCACGCTCTTGACAATGATATCTGAGAACTGCTTGACGTCGGACAGCCGGCCCAGGGCGTTGACCGTGAACTGGAAGGTTTGATCGGGCGGCACCGGCGGGGCCCCCAGTCGACCCGCCACCACCTGGACGTTTTGCTGTTGGATGGCCTGCACCACATCCAGCGTGGTGAGGCTATAGTATTGGAGTTTGTTGGGGTCCAGCCAGACCCGCATGCTGTAGGGCCCGGCGCCGAACACCTGGATCTGGCCGACCCCGGCCAGACGGCCCAGGGGGTACTGCAGGTTGATGATGGCGTAGTTGGAGAGATAGGTCGCATCATAGCGGTCATCGTCGGAGTAAATGCTGATCACC
>Ga0209048_10005034_pt1 | contig 12539 bp, 8 predicted proteins | sample FrelakmetCRP12CR_FD_187146 | JGI IMG/M metagenome (GOLD analysis project Ga0209048, IMG submission 187146) | Freshwater lake sediment microbial communities from the University of Notre Dame, USA, for methane emissions studies - CRP12 CR (SPAdes)... | ecosystem: Environmental > Aquatic >... | reverse complement strand
CGTGCCTACGAGGAGCTGGCGGTGATCGCCGAGGAGCTCGCGAAAGCCGTTCTGCGGATGGATCGCACCGGCGGCCGGCGGGCTCGCGTGCGTCGCTCCGCTGCCTAGCGCAAGTCCCCGCGCGTTATCGCGGGCGCCTGGGCGCCGGGATCGGACTGCTCGTTCCATCCCAGATTGATGGCTGACGCTGATCCTCCTGGCGTCGGTATGGCATCCCAAGCGTCTCCGGGGCCCACAGGTCGCGATGTGTCCCGAGTGGTGCGGTTTCGCCCTGGTGTCGATGCATCATGGCTTCGAGGTCCTCGCGCCTTATGCGGTAGACGTGGCCGACCTTCACGGCGGAAAGCGCGCCGCTTCTGATCCAGTTTCGGATCGTCTGGGAGGTCACCTGAAACTCCGAGGCGATCTGCTCCACCGTCAGGAGCTGCTGGTCGCTCATGATCGAGCCAAGGACGCTTGGCGCTCGAGCCGCACGATCATCTCCTGGAGCTCCCCTGCGAGGACTCGAGCGTCCTCGAGGGCAAGGCGGATGCCCTGCTCATCGCTCGCACCTCGGCGCTCTCGCCGACCCACCTCTCGCCTCACCAGCTCACCCAGGGCGACGCTCACCGGGGTCGCCCCCAGGCTGGCGCGGAAGGCGCTCCAGACCTCGTCGCTGACCTGCACACGGGCCATGCGGTCGCGCTGCGCCCTGGCGTCCGCATCGGCCCGTTCGGCACGTAGTCGCGCTTGCTTACTCATGTAGACGAAGTATACGGCGCATCGTTAGGTGCAACTGTGTGCTGCGAAGCGGAGCGCAGCGATGCTGAGCGGCAGGGATGCCTCTGTGCATGCATGTCAGGAGGACTAACCAGAGCGGGGGCGCGAGAGAGCCGGTAAGCGCGCCCTGGACACGCGGACAGAGCCGGGCGCTCTCGTGACGCTTGGGCTAACGGCGACGGCGCGGAACTGCTCGGCGGCCTCGGAGTCCTGTGCATCGGGGCGATCGCTCGGCCTTGTCTCGCGCCTCCAGTCGAACCTCGTCGGCGGCGGCGAGGCGCTCAACCAGGACGTGCTCACGGGTTCCGAACCGCTGCTGGCGCTCGCGGGGCTCATCGCGCTCCGATCCCTCGTGGGCCCCTTCTTCCACGCGGCGGGCACCCCGGACTGGCTCTTCGCGCCCGCCGTCCGAGAGCCGACGCCCCAAAAACCGCCGACCGGTTCGCCACTCGGCAAGGAGCATCGTCCGTGAGATGGACGATCAACGGAACTCCCGCGTCGGGGAACACATGCAACGGCCCCACTCGGGTAGTCCTCACGGGATCTGAGGGTGGGGCGAGTTGACCTTGGAACGGATCCGGTCAGTCGGTTCGACGATCCCCTATTCTCCGGTCACACAGCGAGCGAGAGAGCGCCAAGTGACGGACACGGTCTACCGGCAGTGCACACTGTGCGAGGCGCACTGCGGCATCAAGGTCGAGGTTGAGGACGAGCGTGTGGTGCGGATCAGCGGTGATCCGGACGATGTGCTCTCGCGGGGATACATCTGCCCGAAGGCCGCTGCCCTGACCGACGTGCAGAGCGACCCCGACCGTCTGCGCCATCCGGTCAAGAAGGTCAACGGGCGGTTCGTCGAGATCGGCTGGCACGAGGCGCTCGACCTCGCAGCCGACGGCCTGCGCAGGGTCCAGGAGCGGCATGGCACCGATGCCGTCGCCACCTACCTGGGCAATCCTGGGGCGCACTCGTCGGGCCTGTTCGCCGCTGCGTTCCTGCGCAAGCTGCTCGGTTCGAAGAACAACTACTCGGCCACCTCGACCGACCAGCTGCCGCAGTTCATGAGCTCGTTCGAGATGTTCGGTCACTTTTTCGTCCTGCCGGTTCCGGACATCGAGCGGACCCAGCACATGCTCGTGATCGGCGCGAACCCTGCCGTCTCCAACGGCTCGCTGATGACCGCCCCCGGCGTGCGTGAGCGGATCAAGGCAATCCGCGCGCGCGGCGGCAAGGTTGTCGTGATCGACCCGCGCCGGACGGAGACCGCAAAGCACGCCTCCGAGCACGTCGCCGTCAGTCCCGGCGGGGATCCGTATCTGCTGCTCGGGATGCTGAACGTCATCTTCGCCGAGGACCGCGTCCGTCTCGGGCGCCTCGCCGGCCGCTGCGACGGGCTCGGTGAGCTGCGAGCGATCGCGGCACAGTGGTCGCCCGATCGCGCCGCCCCGCACGCAGGCGTCGACGCGGCGACGATCGCGCGGCTGGCCCGCGACTTCGCTGCAGCGCCGAGCGCCGTCGCCTACGGACGGGTCGGGGTCTGCCAGCAGCAGACCGGCTCGATCACGCACTGGCTGATCAACGCGCTCAACGCGGTCACCGGCAATATGGACAGCGCCGGCGGCGCGATGTTCCCCAGGTCCGCCGTCGACGTCGTGACGCTCATCGAGCGGGTGTACGGCAAGGCCCACTGGGGTCGCTTCCACCAGCGGGTCAGCGGGCTGCCGGAGTTCGCCGACGAGCTGCCGGTCGCCGGCCTCGCCGACGAGATCCTCACCCCAGGCGAAGGCCAGGTGCGCGGGATGCTGGTTTTCGCAGGCAACCCGGTGCTCTCGACTCCCGGCGGCGCTCGGCTGGACGCGGCGATGGAGCAGCTGGACTGGTGCGTGGCCGTCGACATGTACGTGACCGAGACGACCCGGCACGCCGACGTGATCCTGCCGCCCCTCGCCCAGCTCGAGCGCTCAGACGTCGACCTCGTATTCCCGGCCCTATCGGTCCGAAACCAGATCCGCTACAACCCCGCCGCCGTGGCCGGGCCGAGCGACGGCAAGACCGACTGGGAGATCCTGATGGCGCTGGCCGCCCGCATTGGCCGCGGCGTGAAGGGCGCTGTGACGAACCCGGCACTGCGGCTGCTCGGAGGGCTCTCCACGCCCGAGCGGGTCGCCGACCTGGCGCTGCGGATCGGGCCGTACGGCCGCCTGAGGTCGCGCCGCGCGCTGGATATCGGCAAGGTCAAGCGTGCGCCGCACGGGATCGACCTCGGCGCGCTCGAGCCCAACCTCGTGAACCTGTTGCGGACGAAGGGCAAGCGGGTGCAGCTCGCGCCCGCGGTGATGCTCGCCGAGGCGGCGCGGCTGGAGAGTCTTGCGGCCGACCGCGAGGCCGCCCGCCGGAACGGCTTCGACCTCGCACTGATCGGCCGGCGTTCGCTGCGATCGAACAACTCATGGATGCACAACAGCCCGCGCCTGATGAAGGGCGCCGATCGCTGCACCGCGCTTCTGCACCCCGACGATGCGGCAAGGCGCGGCCTCAGCGATGGCCAGAGCGTGCGTGTGGCCTCCGCGACCGGCGCGATCGAGGTGCCGATTGAGCTCAGCGACGAGATGCGGCCCGGGGTCGTCTCGGTCCCTCACGGGTTCGGCCACAAGCACGCGGACGTCGGCTGGCGGGTCGCGGCGTCGCACGCAGGCGCAAGCGTCAACGACATCACCGACCCGTCGATCGTCGACCGGCTGACCGGCAACGCCGCCTTCAACGACGTGCCGGTGCGTGTCGACGCGGTGGCGCCTGCGACGGGCGCCGACGGAGTGGCGCTCGACGTGGCGACCGCCTGAGCAGCACTCGGCAGACCTCCAACACGCGCCCACGTCGGTCGCGTCGGCGGCGCCCCATCAACGCAGCAACCCGCATCAGTCGCGGGGCTTCGGCGCAGGGACAAGACCGTGTGTGGGCGAGTTGCGGCGTGGCCGTGGTCAGGTGAGCGGCCTGCCGCCGTGCTGCGAGCCGCAGCTGAACGCGTCCGGTGGACCGATCTGCGCTCGGCCGTCGCGGAGAGAGTCGGGATCGTGATCGCCGCAGGCGTGGAAAAGGGCGGGCGGGTGGCGACGTGCGCGCAGGTGCGGGTCGCATCCTGAACGCATCCATGCGCTCCTACCGCGTTCCGTGCTTCGGGCATGTGCCGCCGGTCGAGGCGATGCTCCTCGATCGCCCGGACATTCCTTCCGCCGGCGCCGGCGAGACACCGATCGTCGCCGTCGCTCCTGCGGTCGCGAACGCGATCTTCGCAGCCACCCGCACGCGGATCCGCTCGCTCCCGCTGCTGGCGTGGCGCGGGACGGGCCGACCCTGGCCTCGCTGTCTCGTCTTCGCGTCAGCTGAATCGCCCCACGCGCGATCTCCACGCGCATTCGAAAACCGCACCACAGCCCGGGCGTCACCAAGACGAGCCGGCTGCCGGTTCCCCCGGTGATCGGGGACAACTACCTACTCCAATTGTGGGTTGGTCCGGTGGCCGGCGCCGACGTAAGACGCTCTCCTACATGCAAGCAAGTCATGCACGCGCCAACGAAACCGCAATAAGTCCTCGTTATGAGCCAAGCCGGCCGGAGAACCGCCGCGCTCGATGATCTGCGGACATTCTGCATGGCTGCCGAACTCGGCAGCCTGGGGCGCGCCGCACTGTCGCTTCACGTCTCCCAGCCCGCGTTGTCCAAGCGGCTTGCGCATCTGGAGGCCGCCGCTGGAACGCCACTGCTCGAGCGTTCATCGCGTGGGGTCAAGCTAACTCCGGCGGGACGCCGACTCTACGAGGAGGCCCGTCGACTTCTGCAGCAGGCTGACCGCGTCCAGGAAGTCATTGCCGGCCTGCAGCGCTCCGGTGGGCCGGTGCGCCTCGCGTCCAGCCACTCTGCGACCGAGGCGCTCGTCTCCGACCTGCTCAGCCATCTGAACGAGCAGCGCGCCCTGCCGGTCGAGCTCGTCATCGCCAACTCGAGCGTCGTCCGCGACTTCGTCGCCGACGGACGCGCCGACCTCGGAGTGGCGGCCAGCCGCCCCAATCGCACTCCGTACCCGGGCGTGAGGGAAACGGTGCTGGCCGAGGACGCCGTCGTGTGCGCTGTGCCGATGACGCACCCGTGGGCGCGACGGCAGAGCATCGGCCTGGAGGCGTTCCTGAGCACGCCGATGGTGACGCGCGACCCCTCTTCCAACGCGCGCTGGACGGTCGCAGCGATCCTGCGTGAGAAGGAGCTGACCGCTGCCACGCCCCTGGTCGAGGCCGGCACACCCCAGGCGGCGATACGCGAGGCGCGCGCTCGCGACGCTCCGCTCTTGCTTTCGCGCCAGGTGCTCGTCGGCCACGACTTCCACGAGCTCGAGATAGAAGGACTCTCATTCCCGCGCCAGTTCGTCGTCGTGCTACCGGCGTACGGCGAGCCGACGGGCAACGTCCTGCTCCTGATGGAGAAGCTGCATCGCCAAGCCACGATCTGGTGTCGGACGCATCGTCTGACCGCCGCAGTCGCTGCATAGCCGATGGTTATGGCCCTCATAACCAACCAGCCTGGGTTACGAGCGATCAAGCCTCGTCGGACGATGCGAGCGGGCGTACGGTCGCGGTCGATGAGCTTCGGTCCTCCCCATCCCCCATCGCGACTCGGCGGCCATGTCCGCTGATACTGCCGACTCAGATCCTCTGGATCGCCCCCGTTTCTTCAAGGGGCCGACGCGCGCCGCGCCGGTGGAGGAGGACGGGGGGCGCTGGCGCACTCAGTCCCGTCATTCGCGCGAGTGGGAGCGGCTCTACCGAGAGCGCTGGCAGCACGACAAGATCGTGCGCACGACGCACGGCGTCAACTGCACGGGCTCCTGCTCATGGAAGGTCCATGTCAAGGACGGGCTCGTCACCTGGGAGACCCAGCAGACCGACTACCCCTCCAACGGCCCCGACGTTCCGGAGTACGAGCCGCGCGGCTGCCCCCGCGGCGCCTCGTTCTCGTGGTACATCTACTCGCCGATCCGCGTGCGCCATCCCTACGTGCGCGGAGCGCTGCTGAAGCTCTACCGCGAGGAGATCGCGCGCACCGGCGACCCAGTCGACGCTTGGGCGGCGATCGTCGATGACCCTGCGAAGGCGAGCTCCTACAAGTCCCAGCGCGGCTTGGGGGGCTTCCTGCGCTCCTCATGGGACGAGGTCTCAGAGATCATCGCCGCGGCCCATGTCCACACCGTCAAGGCCTACGGACCTGACCGCATCACCGGGTTCTCGCCGATCCCCGCGATGTCCGCCGTTTCCTACAGCGCCGGCACCCGCTTTCTGTCGCTGATAGGTGGCGTCTGCCTGTCGTTCTACGACTGGTACGCGGACCTGCCGCCGGCTTCTCCGCAGATCTGGGGAGACCAGACCGACGTGCCCGAGTCCGCCGACTGGTTCAACTCGAGCTACGTGATCCTGTGGGGCTCGAACATCCCGCAGACCCGCACGCCCGACGCGCACTTCATGACCGAGGCGCGCTACCGGGGCCAGAAGGTCGTCGTCGTCTCCCCCGACTACGCGGGCCACACGAAGTTCGCGGACCACTGGATGAACGCCGAGCCCGGCACCGACGCCGCGCTGGCCCTCGCGATGGCCCACGTCATCGTCAAGGAGCACTACCTCGAGAGGCAGACTCCGTACTTCGACGCGTACGCGAAGAAGCGCACCGACCTTCCGTTCCTGGTGACGCTGCGCGAGAGCGACGGGGCGCATGTCACCGGTCGCTTCCTGCGCGCAGCGGACCTGGGTGAGCACTCGCAGAACGCCGAGTGGAAGACGGTTGTGCTCGACGAGGCGACCGGCGAGCCCGTCGTGCCGAACGGCTCGCTCGGCTTCCGCTGGGGCGAGGAGGGCGAGGGGAAGTGGAACCTAAAGCTCGGGGACAGCAACCCGCGCCTCTCCATGATGGGCGACCACGACGAGCTGGTCGCGGTGGACCTCGCGCGATTTGAGATCGGGAACAGCGAGGGCGGCGGCGTGATGCGCCGCGGCGTGCCCGCCAAGCGCATCGGCGACCTGCTCGTAACGACCGTGTTCGACCTGCTTTGCGCGCAGCTCGGTGCCAGGCGCGACGGCCTGCCGGGCGACTGGCCCGAGAGCTATGAGGACGCGCTGCCGTGCACCCCCGCCTGGCAGCAGGAGCACACTGGGGTCGACGCGGGGCTCGTGATCCGGATCGCACGCGAGTTTGCCCGCAACGCCGAGGTCACGCACGGCCGCTCGATGATCATGATGGGCGCAGGTACCAATCACTGGTACCACGGCGACCAGATCTACCGCGCGATGCTCAGCCTCGTGCTGCTCTGCGGCTGCCAGGGCGTCAACGGCGGAGGCTGGGCGCACTACGTCGGCCAGGAGAAGGTCCGCCCGATCACCGGCTTCGGCGTGATGGCGTTCGCGACCGACTGGACGCGTCCGCCGCGCCAGCAGGCGACGACGTCGTTCTGGTACCTCGCCACCGACCAGTATCGCTACGAGCGCTTCCTCGCCGACGAGCTCGCATCGCCGCTCGGCGAGGGCAAGCTCAAGGGCAAGCACTTCGCCGACTGCATCGCACAGTCCGCACGGATGGGCTGGCTCCCCTCCTATCCGACCCTGAACCGCAACCCGCTGGACCTCTGCGACGAGGCACAGGCCGCGGGGAAGACACCGCAGGAGCACGTCGTGGACGAGCTCCGGAGCGGCGCGGTGCGCTTCGCCGCCGAGGATCCGGATGACCCCGCGAACTTTCCGCGCATCCTCACGCTCTGGCGCGCGAACCTGCTCGGCTCCTCAAGCAAGGGTCACGAGTACTTCCTGCGCCACCTCCTCGGTGTCGATAAGAACGCCGTCACGGCAGCGGAGACCGGGGAGGACGGCCGTCCGAAGGACGTCGTCTGGCGTGATGAGGCCCCGAGGGGCAAGCTCGATCTGTTCACCACGATCGACTTCCGCATGAACGGTTCGGCTCTCTACTCGGACATCGTCCTGCCGGCGGCCACATGGTACGAGAAGAACGACATCTCAAGCACCGACCTTCACCCGTTTGTCCACTCCTTCAACGAGGCGGTGCCGCCGCCCTGGGAGGCGCGAACGGACTGGGACGCGTTCAACAAGGTCGCCGAGCAATTCCAACGCCTGGCCAAGAAGCACCTCGGTGTCCGCCAGGATCTCGTCGCCGCACCCCTGCTCCACGACACGCCGGAGGAAATGGCCCAGCCCGGCGGTGTCGTGCGCGACTGGAAAGCCGGTGAGTGCGAACCGATCCCCGGTGAGACGATGCCCAAGCTCGTAGTCGTCGAACGGGACTACGGCGCCATCCACGACAAGATGACCGCGCTCGGTCCACTCGTCGAGACCGCCGGGATCGCGTGGAAGGGGATTTCGTGGAAACCCGAGCAGGAGGTCCGCGAGTTGGGCCGCATGAACGGCCTTGTGCGCGGCGGCGTGGCCGATGGGCGCCCGAACCTCACGCGCGACATCCACGTCGCCGAGACCATCTTCCGGCTGTCGGGCACGACCAACGGCCGCCTCGCGGTCGAGGGCTTCAGAGCGCTCGAGCGGCGCACCGGCACTCCACTGGCCGATCTGGCCGAGGATCGCGAGGATGAGCGGATCACACTCGAGGACGTGCGTGTGCAGCCGCGCAAGGTGATCACCTCGCCCGAGTGGTCAGGGATCGAGAGCCGCGACCGGCGCTACTCGCCGTTCACGGTGAACGTCGACCGCGACGTCCCGTGGCGCACGCTCACCGGCCGCCAGCACTTTTATCTCGACCACGACTGGATGCTCGAGTTCGGCGAGGGGCTTCCCGCATATCGCCCGCCGCTGGCGACAGCGCGACACGAGGCAGGTGAGCTCGACGTCGGCGAGGCAGAGGTGCTGGTGAAGTGGATCACGCCGCACTCGAAGTGGTCCATCCACTCCGAGTTCCAGGACAACCTTCACATGCTCACGCTGTTCCGCGGTGGCCCTGTGGTCTGGCTCGCGCGCGAGGATGCCGAGCGCATCTCGGTGGCGGACAACGACTGGGTTGAGATCGTCAACCGCAACGGCGTGATCGCCTGCCGAGCGGTGGTCTCGCATCGCATCCCTGCCGGCAGCGCCTACATGTACCACTCGCAGGATCGCCACGTGAACGTGCCGATCAGCGAGACGTCCAAGACCCGCGGCGGCACCGACAACTCGGTGACGCGGATCATGATCAAGCCGACGCACCTGATCGGCGGATACGCGCAGCTGTCCTACGGCTTCAACTACTACGGTGCGATCGGCTCACAGCGCGACGAGCTCACGATCGTCCGTCGCCGCCGCACCGAAGTGAGCTACTGATGCGCGTCATGGCCCAGGTCGGGATGGTCATGAACCTCGACAAGTGCATCGGCTGCCACACCTGCTCGGTCACGTGCAAGAACGTCTGGACGAACCGTCAGGGCGCCGAGTACATGTGGTTCAACGACGTCGAGACGAAGCCCGGTGTCGGCTACCCCAAGCGCTGGGAGGATCAGGAGCAGTGGAAGGGCGGTTGGGCGCTGGACCGCCGCGGGCGCCTGCGGCTGAAGGCCGGTGGCCCGCTGCGCAAGCTCGCGAACATCTTCGCCAACCCGAACCTGCCCGAGCTCGACGACTACTACGAGCCGTGGACCTACGACTACCAGTCGCTCATCAGCGCCGGGCCGCGAGAGCATCAACCCGTCGCTCGCCCGAAGTCCCAGGTCACCGGGCAGAACCTGAGCCTGCAGTGGGGCCCCAACTGGGAGGACGATCTCGCCGGCGGCCCCGAGCAGGTGCGGCTGGACCCGAACGTCCGCAACGGCGTCGAGGAGCGGGTGAAGGCCGAGTACGAGTCGGTCTTCATGATGTACCTGCCGCGGATCTGCGAGCACTGCCTGAACCCGGCGTGCGTGGCGTCGTGTCCCTCCGGTGCGATGTACAAGCGCGAGGAGGACGGGATCGTCCTCGTCGACCAGGAGAAGTGCCGCGGCTGGCGCATGTGCGTCAGCGGCTGCCCGTACAAGAAGGTCTACTTCAACTGGCACACCGGCAAGGCCGAGAAGTGCACCCTCTGCTACCCGCGGGTAGAGGCGGGGATGCCTACGGTCTGCTCGGAGACGTGCGTCGGGCGCATCCGCTACCTCGGCATCGTCCTCTACGACGCCGACCGCGTCCAGGCCGCCGCATCCGTCCCGGTCGAGCACGATCTGCTCGATGCCCAGCTCGAGGTCTTCCTCGATCCGAACGACCCGCAGGTCCGCGCGCAGGCCCGCCGCGACGGCATCCCCGAGGACTGGCTCGGCGCCGCTGCGCGCTCGCCTGTCTGGAAGCTCGCGATGGACTGGCGGATCGCACTGCCGCTGCACCCCGAGTACCGCACGCTGCCGATGGTCTGGTACGTGCCTCCGCTCTCGCCGGTGATGTCGCTCGTCGAGGGGCCCGGCTCGCAGGCCGACCCGGATGACGTGTTCGGAGCGATCGACGAGCTGCGCATCCCGGTCCAGTACCTCGCGAACATGCTCACCGCGGGCGACGAGGTCGTCGTGCGCGGCGTGCTCAAGCGCCTGGCGGCGATGCGCAGCCACATGCGGGCGACGAACCTCGGCACGGAGCCAAACGCCGCGATCGGGGAGCTGGTCGGCATGACCGCCGAGGAGCTAGAGGACATGTACCGGCTGCTGGCGATCGCGAAGTACGACGACCGCTACGTGATCCCCAAGGCACACCGCGAGGTGGCCGACAATCTCACGGCCCGCCAAGGCGGCTGCGGCCTTGACTTCGCCGGGGGCCCAGGCTCGTGCGGCCCTGGAGTGGACGAGGCAGAGGGGCGGGCAGCCCCCGACCTGGTCGAGCTCGCCATCACGCGTTATGGAGGAGCGTCGTGAGCGACGACACACTTCGCTTGGCGGCGCTGCTGCTCGACTACCCCGACCGCGAGCTCTACGCGGCGACGCCGGCGCTCGCCCAGGCCGCCTCGCGCCTGCCTGCCCGCGCCGGCGGAGCGGAGCTGCAGGCGTTTCTGGCACACCGCCTGAGAGTCGGCGAGCTCGCCGCGCAGGAAGAGTATGTCGCCACGTTCGACTTCCACAAGCGCGCGTCGCTGCACCTCTCCTACTACCGGGACGGCGACCGCCGCCAGCGGGGCATGACGTTGCTCGGGCTCAAGCGCCGCATCCGCGAGGCCGGCTTGGAGCTGCGCGGCGGCGAGCTGCCGGACTACCTGCCCGCTCTGCTCGAGTTCGCCGCGCTCGTCCCGCACGAGGCGGAGCCGGTACTGCGCCGCTTCCGCGCCGCGATCGAGCTGCTGCGCGTGTCGCTGCGCGATATGGACAGCCCTTACGCCGGCGTGCTCGACGCCGTCGCGCGCATGCTCCCGGCGATGAGCGCCGGTGAGCTGGCCGAGGCGCGGCGCATCGCCGCCGAGGGTCCGCCCGACGAGGAGGTCGGCCTCGAGCCGTTCGCACCGCCGGAGGTCATGCCATACGCGGAGGTCGGGCGATGATCCTCGCGAGCAGCCGCGGCGCCCAGCTCCTGTGGCTGATCCTGCCGTATCTCGCGATCGCGACGTTCGTCGTCGGCCACGTCTGGCGCTTCAAGCGCGACCAGTTCACCTGGACCACGCGCTCGACGCAGCTGTTGGAGTCGCGCTGGCTCAAGCTCGGAAGCCCGCTCTTCCACTTCGGCCTGCTCGCCGTGATCGGCGGCCACGTGATCGGGATCCTCATCCCGCAGAGCCTCACCGACTCGCTGGGGATCTCGGAGAGCACCTACCGGGTCTTCTCTGCAGTGATGGGCACGCTCGCGGGCACTGCGATGCTCGCGGGCCTCGTGATCCTGATCGTCCGCCGCGTTCGCGACCCGCGCGTCGCGGCGACCACGCGCTCAATGGACGTGGCGGTGATGGCGTTGCTCGCATTCATGGTCGCGACGGGCACGTGGAACACCGTCGTGGAGAACCTCATCAACGGCGGCTACAACTACCGCCAGACGGTCTCGCCGTGGTTCCGCGGGCTGTTCCTGCTCGATCCGAAAGTGTCACTGATGACGCGTGGCGCGATCCCGCTCAGCTACCAGCTGCACGCGGCCGGCGGCTGGCTGCTGATCATGATCTGGCCGTTCAGCCGCCTAGTCCACGCCTGGAGCGTTCCCATCGGCTACCTGCGCCGCAGGCCCATCGTCTACCGCTCACGTGCCCCTCGCGGGGTTCGCGTGGGCACCGGCGGCCTGTCATCCGAGGCAGCCGCATCTCTTGCCAACTCCTCGAAAGGAGCAGTCCATGTCCCCCAGTGAATCCGCTGAGTCGCGCCAGGGCAACCCCCGAGAGCTGACGCTGGCCACGATCGCGTTCGGCGTCTGCTTCTACGCCTGGGCGCTCCTCGGCCCCCTCGGCCCGGAACTCCAGGAACATCTTCACCTGAGCGACACGCAGCTCGCGATCACGGTGGCGATCCCGGTGGTGCTCGGGTCGCTCATGCGGGTCCCGCTCGGGATCTTCACGGAACGCTACGGCGGCAGACATGTGTTCACCGCGCTGATGGCGTTCACGCCGCTGCCGCTCGTCGGCCTGGCGCTGTTCCACGACTCGTGGGGTCCGGTGCTCGTCTTCGGGTTCCTATTGGGATTCGCGGGCGCCTCCTTTGCGGTCGGCATCCCGTTCGTGAACAAGTGGTACCCCGCGCGGCGGCAGGGCTTCGCACTCGGGGTCTACGGCGTCGGCATGGGCGGCTCGGTGCTCACCGCTCTCACCGCTCCGCGCATCGCCAAGGCG
>Ga0209048_10005033_pt1 | contig 12547 bp, 6 predicted proteins | sample FrelakmetCRP12CR_FD_187146 | JGI IMG/M metagenome (GOLD analysis project Ga0209048, IMG submission 187146) | Freshwater lake sediment microbial communities from the University of Notre Dame, USA, for methane emissions studies - CRP12 CR (SPAdes)... | ecosystem: Environmental > Aquatic >... | reverse complement strand
GGTGGCCTCGCGGGCTGAGACCGTGTGCCGAAAGTGACCGACGTGCGACGGGCCCTCGCCGAGGAGCACGAGAGACGGCGAGTCGAGCAGCGAGGCGAGGTCCTCGAGCGCGGTCTCGAGCGGGGTTGGCGGCTGAAAGACCCGATGGTGGGTGACGACCCGGAGGAACTCGTAGACGCAGGGCCAGGGAATCGCCCACGGCGTCGCCGCGGCTCGCTCACCAGCTCAGGATGATCTGGGCCTGGACGACCGTGAAGGGGCCGGGGTCCGGGTTGAACGCCGGGTTCCAGACGAGCTGGAGGTCCGGCTGGACGCGCACCGTCGGCGCGAGCTGCAGCGTGTAGAAGGTCTCGGCCACGTACTCGTTGCGGTGGTAGACGGTCTTCGTCGCCGCCGAGGCCTGGCTCCAGACGAACCCGACGCCGGCGTAGTCGTTGGTCAGTTTCGGAACGAGTCCCGGGTGCTCGAGGGGGCCCTCCATCACGAAGCCGGTGCCGACCTGCGTCGACGCTCCCGCCGAGACCTGCGAGCCCCCGATGCCGAAGCGGCCGAACCAGCCGAATGGCGACTTGTGGCCGAGCTGCTGCTCGAAGTTGAGCGCGATGCCTCCCTGCGTGGGCCCGCCGGCCTCGGCCAGGAACGGCTGGACGCGGTAGACGCCCGGACCGAGGCCCAGGAAGTCGTGGGGCGCAAAGCCGAATTCCGACACGACCGACCACTCCTGCCAGCTGAAGTTGGTCCAGGGCGTCTGCCCCGCGGAGGCGTTGCCGGCGGTTGCGCCGGTCATGACGTAGAACTCGGGCCCGGGCTGCCACTGCAGGTTGACGGCGAAGTTGAAGGCAGGCAGCGGCAGGACCATGCTGTTGATGAGCGCCGAGTTCAGGAACTGGCCGCGCCCCGAGTTGGCGTAGGTGTTGACGTCGAGATAGTTGCCCTGCGACACGACGCCGGCAAGCGCCACGAAAGCGCCGTGGGCGAACATTTGCTGCCACGCCAGCTCCGGAACGCGAAACCCGTTTCGCTTGGAGATCGTGCCCTGCGGGTCGGTCAGCGCCCCGATGTTGGTCCCGGCCTCCTGGTTCACGCCGGCGCCCCCGAGCCCTTCTTTCGCGTTGACCTGCGCGGAGAGCCAACCCGCGGTGCCGCGCGCCGGATCGACGAAGGCGGCCCACTTCGCGAAGACCTTCAGCGTGTAGTAGCCCATGTTGGGCGAGCCCGAGGGCGTGTCCGGCACGCCGGTGTACGTGAAGGTCTGATCGATCGTGTAGCGCAGGCCGCGGGCCCCGAGCCAGTACTTTGCCCCCTGCACCCACGGCTCGAGCGGGATGAGGTCCACGAGAGGGCCCGGCCGGATCGCCGTGTTGCCGAGCTCGTCCTGCGCCCCGAGGTAGGGCTCGAGCTTGGGCGGGGTGGCGGGGAAAAGCGTGAAGTCGCGCTCGCGCCCCGAGTCCATGCGTTCGAGCAGCGACGGCGGCAGACGCCGGCCCGCGGCCGGCTTCGGAACCTGGCGCTCGATGCCGACGTTCGGAGGAGGAAGAAGTCCCGGAGGCAGTGCGCTCGGCGACACGCCGACGGCGTGTCCGAAGCTGTCCACCAGGATCACGTCGCCGGGCTGGGGCGGCGTGTGTTCCTCCTGAGCGCCGGCCGAAGCCGCGAGCAGAAGGAGCGTGGCGCCGGCTGCGAGAAGAGAGCGGGCTATGGCGGTGCCTTTCGTCGGACGCTGGTCCGCGTTCGGCGAATTCTAAGGGAAACGAGAGCAGCGCCTTACTGGGGCAGCCGGCAGCAGTCGGTCGGGTCCGTCCGCATGCCGTCGCAGAGCATCTCCGATTCCTCGGCGTGGATGCAGTAGGGCGTCTCGTTCTCCGGGCGTTTGACGACTCCGTTTCGCCCGCAGGCGGGGCAACGCGCGACCTCGCCCTCGAGCAAAGCGACGGAGCCTGTGGCCAGCTGCGTGAAGTCTTCGACGGTGGTCATCGCGCGCCTCCGATGTTGCTCAGGCGTCGTCCGGGCGCCAGCTCTGGAGAATCCGCATGTAGTTCGACCGCTCGATGGCGGCCGCGTCGCCGCCGCGCCCGTAGCTCATGCTGCCCTGCATCTGCCGCAGGGAGTCGTAGCCGTGCTCCTCGAGCCAGCGCGTAAGATCGGCGCGCAAGCGCGTAAGCGTCTCGGGCCCGCGGCGCATCAGGACGGACACCATCTGCACCGCGTGCGCTCCCGCCATCACGGCCTTGACGGCGTCGATCGCGTTGTGGACGCCGCCCGTCACGGCCAGCGAGCCCTGGAACTGTCCGGAGAGGACCGCGAGCCACCGCAGGCGCAGCAGCAGCTCGACCGGGCTCGAGAGGTAGAGCCGCGGTTCGATCTCGAGATTCTCGGCGTCGATGTCGGGCTGGTAGAACCGGTTGAAGAGGACGAGGCCGTTGGCCCCGGCCCGCTCGATCCGCCCGGCCAGGTGCGAGAGCGACGAGTAGAAGGGCGAGAGCTTTGCGGCGATCGGGATCTTCACGGCCTCGCGCACGGCCGCGACGACCGCGACGGTGCGGTCTTCCACGTCCTCGCCCGACTCGAGCGGGTCGGTGGCGAGCTCGTAGATGTTGATCTCGAGGGCGTCGGCGCCGGCCTGCTCGATCAGGCGCGCGTACTCGATCCAGCTCTCGGGGGTCGTGCCGTTCAACGACGCGATGACCGGGACCTTGACCGCGGCCTTGATCTTCTGGATCTGCTCCAGGTAGTCGTGCGTGCCGAGGGCGAAGACCGCCGGGTCGGGCAGGTACGACGCCGCCTCCGCGTGGGACTCGGCCGCGCCGGTGTGGGCGCGGTACGTGGCGAGCTCGTCGCCGACGATCTGTTCCTCGAAGAGCGAGCGCAGGACGATCGCGGCCGCTCCGGCGTCCTCGAGGCGGCGGACCGAGTCGAGATCGTCGGCGAGCGGCGAGGACCCCGGCATCAGCGGGTGCGGCAGCTCGAAGCCGAGGTAGGTCGTCGAGAGGTCCATCGTCACTTGCCTCCGCCCGCGGGCGCCGGGGCAGGCGGCGGGGCCGCATCGGCTGCCGCCGGAACGGCGCCGGTCTTCCATTCCGAGAGGTGCTTGTAGAGGGCGAGACGCCGATCCGCCTCCTCGCGGACGCGCGTGGCGAGCTCCTTGTAGCGCGCCGGGCCGGCCGCCTCGAGCATCCGGAAGCGGCTCTCGTTGTTCATGTACGCCTCGACGGGTTTCTTCGGCGCGCCGGAGTCGAGAACGAGCGGCGCCTCTCCGGCGGCCATGCGCCGCGGATCGAAGCGGTAGAGCGGCCAGAGGCCGGTCTCGACCGCCAGCTTCTGCTGCTCGCAGCCGAAGGCCATGTCGTAACCATGCGCGATGCAGTGGCTGTAGGCGATCACGAGCGACGGGCCGGGGTAGGCCTCGGCCTCCTGGATGGCCTTGACCGTCTGGGCGTCCTTCGCGCCGAAGGCGATCCGCGCCACGTAGACGTGGCCGTAGGTCATCGCCATGAGTCCCAGGTCCTTCTTGCCGGTGTCCTTGCCGCCGACGGCGAACTTGGCGGCGGCGCCGAGCGGAGTCGCCTTCGACTGCTGGCCGCCCGTGTTCGAGTAGACCTCCGTGTCGAGGACGAGCACGTTGACGTCGTAGGGAAGCGACAGCACGTGGTCGAGGCCGCCGAATCCGATGTCGTAGGCCCAGCCGTCGCCGCCCACGATCCACACGCTCTTCTTCACGAGGTCGTCGCAGAGCCCGGCGAGAACGCGGGCGGCGGGCGCCTTCAGGGGCGCGAGCGCCATGCGCAGCCTCGCCACGCGCTCACGCTGTGCTTTCACGCCGGCGTCGGTCGCCTGGTCGGCCTCGAGGATCTCCCGCGCGAGGCCGCCCGGAAGAGCCGGGCCCACCTCGCCGAGCAGGTGCCGCGCGTGCGCGCCGCGGCTGTCGAGGCCGAGACGCATGCCGAGGCCGAACTCCGCGTTGTCCTCGAAGAGGGAGTTGGACCAGGCGGGGCCGCGCCCGTCCCGGTTGACGGTGTAGGGCGTCGTCGGCAGGTTGCCGCCGTAGATCGAGCTGCAGCCCGTGGCGTTGGCGATGAGCGCGCGGTCGCCGTAAAGCTGGGTCAGGAGCTTGACGTAGGGCGTCTCGCCGCAGCCGGCGCAGGCGCCCGAGTATTCGAAGAGGGGAGTCGCGAACTGCGAGCCCTTGACGTCCATGACGCGGATCCGCGAGCGGTCGGGCTCGGGCAGCTCGAGGAAGAAGGCGTAGTTCTCGCGCTCCTTCTCGCGCAGCGGCCGCTGCGGCGCCATGTCGATCGCCTTGTGTTTCGGGTTCGACTTGTCCTTGGCCGGGCAGAACATCACGCAGAGGGTGCAGCCGGTGCAGTCCTCGGGCGCGACCTGGATCGTGTACCGCCAGCCCTCGAAGTCGGCGGCGCGGAAGCGGTCGGACTTGAAAGTGTCGGGCGCGCCCGAAAGCTTCGCGGGCTCGAAGACCGTGGCGCGGATCGCGGCGTGCGGGCAGACGAGAGCGCACTTGTTGCACTGGATGCAGATCGCGGGGTCCCACACGGGGATCTCGGAGGCGATGTTGCGTTTTTCCCACTGCGCCGTCGCGGTCGGCCACGTCCCGTCGACCGGGAAGGCGGAGACCGGGAGGCGGTCGCCGTATCCGGCGAGCAGGATCGCGGTGACCTTCTGCACGAAGTCAGGCGCCCCGGGCGGGACGATCGGCGGCCGGCCGCGCGTCGCGGTGACGGCGGCGGGCACTTTCACCTCGGCAAGGCCGCCGAGCGCCGCGTCCACCCCCGCGAAGTTGCGCTTCAGGACCTCGGGGCCCTTTTTCGCGTACGTGTCCGAGATCGCCCGCTTGATCTCGGCGACCGCGGTTTCGGGCGCGAGCGTCTTCGTGATCGCGAAGAAGCAGGTCTGCATGATCGTGTTGATGCGGCCCTTCAGGCCCGCCTCGCGCGCGATCCGGAACGCGTCCACGACGAAGAAGCGCAGCTTCCGGGCGACGATCGTCTCCTGCGCCTCGCGGGGCAGCTCGTCCCAGACCGCCTCCGGGCCGTGGGGAGAGTTCAGGAGGAAGGCCGCTCCCTCGCGCGCCGTCTCGAGGACGTCGTAGCGGTGGACGAACTCGAACTGGTGGCAGGCCACGAAGTCGGCGCGGCGGATCAGGTACGCCGAGCGGATGGGCCGGGGGCCGAAGCGCAGGTGGGAGATCGTGACGGCGCCCGCCTTCTTCGAGTCGTACACGAAGTAGCCCTGGGCGTACCCGTCGGTCTGCTCGCCGAGGATCTTGATCGAGTTCTTGTTGGCGCCGACCGTGCCGTCCGAGCCGAGCCCGTAGAAGACCGAGCGCACGACGTCGTCGGGCTCGATGTCGAGCTCCGCGTCCCAGGGAAGCGACGTGTGCGTGACGTCGTCCATGATGCCGACCGTGAAGTGGTTGCGCGGCTTCTCTTTCGCGAGATCCTCGAAGACGCCGGCGAGCATGGACGGCGTGAACTCCTTCGAAGAGAGGCCGTAGCGCCCGCCGACGATGCGCGGGCGGGCTGCACCCGCGGGCGCCTCGGCGAAGGCGGTCACGACGTCCTGGTAGAGCGGCTCTCCAACCGCGCCCGGCTCCTTGGTGCGGTCGAGGACGGCGATCGCGCAGACCGTCTTTGGCAGCGCGGCGACGAAGCGGGCGACGTCGAAGGGCCGGAAGAGCCGAACCTTCAAGACGCCGACCTTCTCGCCGCGGCCGACGAGCCAATCGACCGTCTCGTGCGCGGTCTCGGCGCCCGAGCCCATGAGGACGACGACGCGCTCCGCCTCCGGGTGGCCCTCGTAGTCGAAGAGCCGGTAGCGGCGGCCCGTGATCTCTCCAAAGCGGTCCATCGTCTTCGCGACGATGTCGGGGCAGGCGAGGTAGAAGGGGTTTGCCGCCTCGCGCGCCTGGAAGAAGGCGTCGGGGTTCTGCGCCGTGCCCCGCAGGACGGGATGGTCGGGCGTGAGCCCGCGCTTGCGGTGCGCGGCGACGTCGGCTTCGTCGATCAGGTCGAGGAGTTCCGCGTCGGAGAGCTCCTCGATCTTGGCGACCTCGTGCGAGGTGCGGAAGCCGTCGAAGAAGTGCAGGAACGGGATGCGCGAGGCCAGCGTGGCCGTCTGCGCGATCGCGGCGAAGTCCTGCGCTTCCTGAACGGATCCTGCGGCGAGCATCGCGAAGCCGGTTCCGCGGCAGGCCATCACGTCGGAGTGGTCGCCGAAGATCGAGAGGGCGTGGGTGGCGAGCGTGCGCGCGGCCACGTGCATCGTGAACGGCGTCAACTCGCCCGCGATCTTGTACATGTTCGGGACCATGAGGAGCAGCCCCTGCGACGCGGTGAAGGTCGTCGAGAGCGCGCCGGCCTGGAGGGCCCCGTGGACCGCGCCCGCCGCGCCGCCTTCGGACTGCATCTCGACGACGGCCGGGACCTTGCCCCAGATGTTGGCGCGGCCCCTGGCGGACCATGCGTCGGCGTGCTCGCCCATCGGCGAAGACGGCGTGATCGGATAGATCGCGATCACCTCGCTCGTCCGGTGGGCAACGGAGGCGACCGCTTCGTTGGCATCGAGGGTGACGCGCTCTTTCGGGGACATCGCGCCTTTACCGTAGCGGGAGCGGGGGCGGTCGCCCTGATGCAAATGAATCAAACGGCCCGGGACGAGGCGCGCCGCGTCGCTGATGTCCCGTTTCCCGCGTGAGGGGGAGGGGGACTTCTAAAGGACACTCATGTCATTTCGCGGCAGGAATCTGGTACCGCGCCAGGACCACGGTCACGTTGTCTTTGCCGCCCGCCTCGAGGGCGAGGTCGACGAGCTGGCGGCAGGCGTCGGCCGAGGAGGCGGCGCGGGCGAGAGTGCGGGCGATCGTTTCGTCGGGGACCATCTCGGTCAGGCCGTCGGAGCAGAGGAGGACCTGGTCGCCGTCCTCGAGGCGCGCGCGCTTCAACTCGACCTGGACGAAGGCCCCGCGGGTCGCGAGGGCGCTCGTGAGCACGTGGCGCGAGGGGTGCTTTCCCACCTCGTCCTGGGTGATCGCGCCGGCGTCGGCAAGGGACTGGGCCATCGTCTGGTCGCGGGTCAGCCGCTCGAGGCGGCCGCCGCGCCGGTAGACGTACGCGCGCGAGTCCCCGACGTGGGCGGTCATGAGCTCGGGCCCGAGGGTGCAGGCGACCGTCATCGTCGTCGCCATGCCGCGCAGCGTCAGGTCGGCCTTCGCGCGCTCGACGAGCACCTCGCGGACCTGCTGGAAACGCCGCTCCATCCGCGCGAGGACCTCTCCGGCGAGCGGGTCGTCGAGGCGCATGATCCAGTCGGGCGTGTCGAGGACGAGGTCCACCAGTGCGTGGATGGCCGTCCGGCTCGCGATCTCGCCGGCCACGGCCCCGCCGACACCGTCGGCCACCAGCAGGCCGTACACCGTCTCGGAATGGAGGGAAGGGACCTCGCCCTCGGGCAGGTTCGAGGCGAGCGTGCGCATGGTGCGGTCGAACCTCGTCGCGATGAAGTGATCCTCGTTGTTCTTGCGCACTTTCCCCGGATGCGAGATCGCCGCGAGGTCGACTGCGACGAGCGAGGACGCGCCCGCAGGCAGCTTCGGTTCGCGCTCGCGCCCCGGCGGCTTCGAGGCCGGCAGCTCGGCCGTGTCGTCGTCCTTCGTCATCGGTGACCTCCGGGCGAAGCGGTCACTTCGTCACAATTGCCAGCGCCTTCTCGGTCGCGGACAGCAAGGCATGCGGCCCGACGGGCGCGCCGGTGGCCTGCTTCATCCAGATGTCGGGCGCGACGTTGCCCATCTTCGCCATGCGCTCGAACTCGGCTCCTACGTTCTTCGCCTTCTCCATCTGCTGCTCGATCTGAAACGCGATGAGGTGGCCGATCGGGTAGTCGGGCAGATACAGGAAGGAGTCGATCATGTGGGAGTAGATGCCGAGGGTCAGCACGACGTCCTTCTTCTTGAAGACGGGCGCGTAGGAGCGGTTCCAGAGCTCGCGGCAGATCTGGAGCGTCGCCTCCTTCAACTGCGCGGGCGTGGCATCGGGGTGGTCGTACATCCAGTGCCAGACGTCCATGTCCACGAGGGCGACGCCGGCGATCTCCCAGGTCGCCCAGAAGTCGTTCAAGGTCTTCAGCGCTTCCGCCTTCGGGTCCGGCTTGGCGAGGCCGAGCAATTCGAGGTCGTGCGCCTGGAAGACGAAGGCGAGCGCTTCGGTGAAGGCCGTGTTCGGAACCCCCTGGAGGAGCGTCGAGTCGACGTCGTTCAGCGAGAAGGTCTGCTCGACGTTGTGGCCCATCTCGTGGACGGCGATGTTGAAGCCCTTGTAGTTCATGCCGTCCTTCTCGACGCGCGTGCGCAGGTGCGACTTGTCGTCGCGGCGCTGGGCGCCGAGGGCGTGCCCGGAGCCGCGGGCCGGGTCGACGACGATGTGCGCCGCGAGGTATTGCGCCTTTTCCCTCGTGAAGCCGAGCTGCACGAGCAGGTTCGGGATGTCCTGCTGATAGGCCTCGGGTGTCGGGTAGCGCTTGCGGACGATCGCGTCGAGCTCCTCCTCGGTGTGCGCGCCGCGCGGCCGGAAGCCGTTGTACCAGACGTCGAAGGGCTCCAGCGGCCGCCCGAGCCGGCCCTCGATGAGCGCGGCGACGCGCGGCACCAGTGGCGAGCCGAGGACCGCCTCGAGCATCGCGCGGACCTGCGCCTCCGGGATCTGGCGGTTCTCGTCGAAGCGCCGGGCGATGAGTGTCGGCGCGGTCGGCGAATACGGGTCCGCCTTGCGCGAGGCCTGAAACGTCGCCAGGAGCGTCGCGTAGCGCGTGTCGGGCTCGGGCGCGTTCGTCACCTTCATGTCGGGAGAGGTGGCCGAATCGGAATCCTTCACCTTCGCGAGCGCGACGGCGTTGGTAAACGGGTCCCAGTCGACGTGCGGGTTGTCCACGACGACGTCGGGGATCGTCTGCGTGACGATGCGATCCATGACCTGCGCGATCGTGCGCTGCTTCGCGAGACCGGCCTTGCCGTCGGCGTAGTCGGCCTTGATCTGGTCGCGCAGATTCCAGTGGGAGAGCAGGCGCTGCTTCGGCGGGAAGAGGCGCTGGCCTTTTGCGTCCACGAGATGGTGGGTCCAGATGTTGTACCGGGCGATGTAGCGGGCGGACTCGGAGGAAGCCTCGGAGATCGCCATGTTCACGTCGGCCGGTACGCGCTTGCCGAAGCGCTCGGCCAGGCGGGCCTCGGCCCACTGGCGCCGCGACCACTTCTCGCCCTCGGTCAGGCGCTGTTCGAGCGTCGTGAGCGGGAAGTTCAGGAGCACGGCGAAGGCGAGGCGGTTCGCGAAGAAGTCGTCGTTGACGTGCGCCGACGGGTCGTAGCCGGCGAGGACCTCGTCGAAGGGGTAGATTTCGCCGATGTCGAGGTCCGACTGCCGGCGGAAGTCCCGCGCGATCTCGTTCATGTGGCCGTCGAGCGACTCGAACGCGAATTCCATGCGGGAGAAGAGCGCGTTGCGGGCGGTCGAGTCGGCGGCGACCTCGGCGCGGACGACCTCGCCGAAGGCCGTTTCGTCGCCGTCCTCCTTGCGCCAGAACTGCGCGGCCTGCTTGACGCCGCGCTCGATGCGGGGCCGTTCGGACTCGCCGTACTTGCCGGCGAGCTCGGCCGTGAGCTTTTCGATCGTCGATGGCGTCACGATGTTCGGGCCCCCCTGCGGCGCGGCCCCGGTCAGGCCGAGGAGAGCGCCGAGCAATACGAGCGCGGGCAGTCCCGCGCGGACAACGACCTTGGGCATCGAGCCTCCTGCTGAAGCCGGGAGTCTATCGAGGATCGGGGCGGCGCGAGCGGGCCGCCGGCGCAACCTTTTCGTAGAAACTTCGAATACAAGGAGACGTGTCCGTGTGTCGTAAAGGAGCTCAAATGCGGCGATCGAGGTCTCTCCCGGCGGCTTGTGCGGTCCTCCTGGGTCTGGCGTTGGCGGTCCCGGCCGGCGCGGCCCCCGCTCCGGCGCCCCCGAAGCTGCGCCTCCCGGCCGGCGCGGAGCCGACGGGTTACTCCGTGGAGCTCAAGATCGACCCGGCCCGGGAAACGTTCCGGGGATCGGTCGCGATCGACATCCGCCTGGAGCGGAAGACGTCCTTCCTGTGGTTGAACGCCACGGACCTGACGATCGACAAAGCCTCGGCCACGGTCGCCGACCGGACGGTGGGCGTCACCGCGGTCCCCGGCGGCAGCGACTTCGTCGGGTTCTCGTTCGCGAAGCCGGTGGGTCCGGGCGCGGTCAAGCTCAGGGTCGACTACACCGGCAAGCTCGACGAGACCTCGACGCAGGGCCTCTTCCGGCAGAAGGACGGCGAGGACTGGTACGCCTTCAGCCAGTTCGAGCCCACCGACGCCCGGCGCGCGTTCCCCTGTTTCGACGAGCCGTCCCACAAGGTGCGCTGGCAGCTGACGCTGCGCATCCCGAAGGGGACGACGGCGGTCTCGAACACGCCGGTCGAGTCGGAGTCCGCCGCCGCCGACGGCGGCCGCGTCGTGCGCTTCAAGAAGACCGAGCCGCTGCCGAGCTACCTCGTCGCCCTGGGCGTCGGGCCCTTCGACTACCTCGACGGCGGAACCGCCGGCTCGAAGAAGACGCCGATCCGAATCGTCACGCCCCGCGGCAAGGCCTCGCAGGGCCGCTATGCCGCGCAGACGACCGTGCCGCTGCTCGAGCGGCTCGAGGCCTACTTCGGCATTCCGTACCCCTACGAGAAGCTCGACCAGCTCGCGATCCCGCAGACGGTGACCTTCGGCGCGATGGAGAACGCCGGGCTCATCACCTGGTCCGAGAGGATTCTCCTGGCTCCGCCCGCCGAGGAGACCGTCGCGTTCCAGCGCGGACAGGCCTCGATCAACGCGCACGAGATGGCGCACCAGTGGTTTGGCGACCTCGTGACGCTTGCCTGGTGGGACGACACGTGGTTGAACGAGTCCTTCGCGACGTGGATGTCGGACCGCACCATCGCCGAGTGGAAGCCGGACTGGGGCACGGACGTCGAGCGCGTGCGCGCGCGCTCCGGCGTGATGTACGAGGACACGCTCGTCACGGCGCGCAAGATCCGGCAGGAGATCGAGACCGCCGACGACATCGTGAACGCGTTCGACGGAATCAGTTACCAGAAGGGCGCCGCGGTCCTGACCATGTTCGAGTCGTGGATCGGCGCCGCGAAGTTCCAGGCGGGCGTCCACGCCTACCTCGAGGCGCACCGCTTCGGCAACGCGACCGAGAGCGACTTCCTCCAGGCGGTCGAGGCCGCGAGCCGGCCGGGCGTGGCGGCGGCCTTCTCGACGTTCCTCGACCAGGCGGGCGTGCCGCTGGTCGACGTCGCGCTCGACTGCTCTGGCGGCGAGCCGCGGCTGGCGCTTTCCCAGAAACGGCTCCTGCCCCTCGGCTCGACGGGAGCCGGCGCGGAGCTCTGGCAGATCCCCGTCTGTTCCCGCGGCGGATCGGCCGGACCGGCCGCCCGCGCGTGCACGCTCCTCACCGCGCCCAACGGCGCCGCGCCGGCCCCGACGTCCGGCTGCCCGGCATGGCTGCTCGCCAATGACGGCGAGCGCGGCTATTACCGGGCCTCCTACCGCGGCGACCTGTTGCAGAAGCTGCTCGCCGTCGCGGACACCGAGCTGACGCTCTCGGAGCGCGTGGGCGTGATCCGCGACGTCAACGCGATGGCGGCGGCCGGAGCCATGCCGATGACCGACGCCCTCGGCCTGGTGCCGCGCTTTGCGGGGGCGCGCGAGCGCGAGACCGTGGGAGCCACGCAGCGCATCGTCTCGGACATCCGCGAGCACCTGGTTCCCGCGGAGCTCCTGCCCAACTACGCGCGCTTCGTCTCGAAGACGTACGGCCCGCGTGCCCGCGCGCTCGGGTTCATGGCGAAGTCGGGCGAGAGCGAGGACACGCAGCTCTTTCGCCACGACCTCGTCCCCTTCGTGGCGCGGGAAGGCGACGAGACGGAGCTCCAGGCCGAGGCGAAGCGCCTGGCGCTGCGCTGGCTCGACGACCGCGGAGCCGTCAGCGCCGAGATGGCGGGCCCCGTCCTCGAAGTCGCCGCCCGGCACGGTGACCGCGCGCTCTTCGACCGGTTCCGCGACGCGGCGAAGGCTGAAAAGGTCCGCCGCGACCGGACCCGGCTGCTCGGCGCCCTCGCCGCCTTTCCGGACCCCGCTCTCGTGCGGGAGGCGCTCGGGCTCTTCCTCTCCGGCGACTTCGACCCGCGCGAGGCCGACGGGATCCTGTTTTCCGCCGGGGCGTGGGACGAGAGCCGGCAGGTGCTGTGGGAGTTCGTCAAGGCGAATTACGACGCGATCGTCGCCAGGCTCCCGCGCGAAGCAACGGGCGTCATGCCGTACTTTGCGTCGAGCTTCTGCGACGCGGAGCACCGCAGGGACGTCGAGACCTTCTTCAAGGACCGCGCGGCGAAGCTGCCGGGCGGGCCGCGCAACCTCGCGCAGACGCTCGAGGCGATCGACCTCTGCGTCGCCTCGAAGGCGGCCCAGGAGCCGGGGGTG
>Ga0209048_10005032_pt1 | contig 12547 bp, 7 predicted proteins | sample FrelakmetCRP12CR_FD_187146 | JGI IMG/M metagenome (GOLD analysis project Ga0209048, IMG submission 187146) | Freshwater lake sediment microbial communities from the University of Notre Dame, USA, for methane emissions studies - CRP12 CR (SPAdes)... | ecosystem: Environmental > Aquatic >... | reverse complement strand
GGCCTGGTACGATCCGCGCTTACCTCAACCGCTTTCTGAGTTGATTGACAGCGCCGACCGCGTGCTCTGCGGAAAACGTCGCAAGCGCCGCGCGCACCGAGTGGCCGCTGGCGTGACGGCCCCACGAACTTGCGGCGGATGACTGTGAGCCCTTATCATGAACAATCGATCGAATCGCGTAGCGGGAAGAGCGCTGCGAGAGCGGCACCTTCTGTTCGCCCTCGTCGCACCTGTGGGCACTGCGACGATGGGCGAGCGGCCCGTAAGGCTCGAATCAGATCGAACTCAGGGAGTTTTTGACCTGGTCATCAAGACGCCTAACAATGCGAGCGCGGCCAGAACGAAAATGACCGCACGGTCATTACGAAATTCGCAGTCAATCGAATATCCGGCCATCGGCGCGCTGGCGCATAGTGTTCCGAAGCGCGTCGACCTCTACGCCCCTGATCAGACGGGTCAACTTCTGCGGATCAACGGGTTTGACGAGATGCAGATCGAAACCGACTTCCTGTGCCCGACGTTGATCTTCCTCCGTTCCCCACCCGGTCACAGCGATCAGAAGAAGCGGCAGACCTGAGTTGGCCTGGTCCCTCAGACATCGCGCCAGTTCGTACCCGTTCATCCCCGGCAGCCCGATGTCAAGAATCGCCGCTTGCGGTTTAAATTCCGACGCGACCGCGAGCGCGGACTCGCCGTCGCGGGCACACCGCGTTCGGTGTCCCTCGAGTTCGAGGCTCATCGCAAGACTCTCTGCGGCATCGAGATTGTCATCGACGATCAGAACGCGCAGCGACGGGCTGTCTTCAGCCGTCACCTCGTCCGCACGAGCGGGGAGCGTATTTCTCCCCACGGCGAGAGGGAGTCGAATCGTGAACGTGCTGCCGCGTCCCTCCCCGGCACTCTCCGCCTCCACAGTGCCGCCGTGCATCTGCACCAGCTTTCGCACCAACGCCAATCCGATGCCAAGACCGCCGTGAGATCTTTCGGTTGAGCGGTCCACCTGAATGAAAATTTCGAACACCTTGGGCAGCATGTCCGCGGGGATGCCCAATCCACTGTCGCTGACTCTCACGATCAGCATGTCGGGGGTTGCCTCGGCCGTGATCTGAATTTGTCCACCGCGCGGAGTGTATTTCGCGGAATTATTGACCAGATTGGCGATGACCTGCGCGATCCGGGTGGGATCCACTTCAAGCGGCAACGGATCCGGCGGGAGCCGAACCGCCAACTCATGCGCGGCGGCTTCGATCAAGGGACGAGTGGTCTCCAGGGCGCCGTTCAGCACCGTACGGAAATCGACATGCTCCTTCTTCAAGATGATCTTGCCGAGAGTCACACGCGAAATATCGAGCAAATCGTCGACCATCCGCACGAGATGCCCGATTTGGCGCTCCATCATCTCGCCTACCTTGGCTACTTGCTCCGGACTAGCGCCCCTGCGAAAGACGTGCAAACCCGTGCGGATCGGCGCAAGCGGATTTCGCAATTCATGCGCAAGCGTCGCAAGGAATTCGTCTTTGCGCCGGTCATGATCGCGCAGTTGCTCGTTGAGCATCGATAGGCGTTGTTGATCGGCCTTCTGTGCGGAGACATCGACCGTCACTCCATCGAAGTGCGTCGGCGTGCCATCGCTCGCATAATCGGTGCCACCGAGCGCCCGGATCCATTTGACCGCTCCGGTGCTCGGATGCACGGTGCGGTATACGATGTCATACGGGGTTCGATCGCGAATCGATGCATCAATCGCGTCCCTGGTCGGGATGCGGTCCTCTTCGTGAATCCTGGCATAGAAATCGTCGATCGTGATGCGGGCGGTCGGCGGGAAGAAGAAGTGGTCTTTGACCCGCTCGTCCCACTGGAGCTCATTGAAAGGCAGGTCGCAGTACCAGAAACCAACCCCTGAAAGGCGAGTCGCATAATCCAGTCGCGCACGGTTCAACGCGAGCGCACGGTCCGCCGCGGCCCGCGCGGTGACGTCGACGCCTTGCACTAGAATGCCGAAAACTGAGCCATCGCCGTCGGTCATGGGTTGATATACAAAATCGACGTACCGCTCATCAATTGGGCCTTCGGGCAGAACTTGAACGGCGTACTTAGCCCCATAGGCCGAGAATGGTTTGCCGGTTCGATACACCTCATCTAGCAGTGTGAGATAACCTTGCGCCACCGCATCTGGAAGCGCATCGGCTACTTTGCGACCGACGGCCGAGCGATGGCCGATGAGTTTTAGGTAGCCGGGATTTGCAAGCTCGATCACGTGATCCGGACCTCGCAGCAGTGCGAGGAAGGTCGGAGCTTGCTCGAATAGCTGCACGAAACGTTCGCGCTCGGCCGAAAGCCGCTGCTTGGCCAGCAATTGTTCGGTCGTCTCGGTGCAGATCACGAGGACCCCACCCACGCCATGAGGAAATGCCGGCTCATCGATGGGGCTGTAGCTATAGGTCCAATACACATCCTGCAGCGCGCCGTGGCGAAAGATGGGTACCAGTTGATTGTAATGCCACGTCGCGCCTTCCCCCCGCATCACGTGATTGATCTGCGGGCCGATAATCGTCCAGATCTCCTCCCATGACTCACGGCCCGGGGCACCCAAGATGGCAGGGTGTTTTTCGGGACCCAGAGAACGGGAAAACGCATCGTTGTATAAGCAGGTGTGCTTATGACCCCAGAAAATAAATATCGGATGCTGCGTCGTTAACAAGACACGCACGGCCGTGCGCAGCCCTTGCGGCCAGAATTGGGGTTCACCCAGCACGGTGTTTGCCCACGGATAGGCGCGAATGCGCTTGCCCATTGCACCGCCGCCGGCGAGAAACTCCAGGTCAATGCTCGGATTGGACGTCTCTTGCTGCTTCATTCGATACCGCCGCCCATGTCTCAGTTTTATTAGCGCCATCGGTTCTCAAATGCACCGCAAGGGTACCGCGACGTCTCAGCGGCGGCAACGCATCAACACCGACCACCGAGACATTTCAAAGTTCTTGTGCAGACGGAGTGCGCCTATCGCGGGAGTTATTGCGTTGCACAATGGAGCAAGTCCCGAGTAACTGTCCCCCGGGTAAGTTTGAGATGGGCGTCAATTCGCCGGATAAGCTGTGGACAGACTTCCAAGCATCCCTAAAAAGACTGCTTCTCTGACGACCAAGCGCATCGACCCGCAGAGGCCACGTCGTCGGCGTGATCAACTTGGCGTGCCTGCTCGCACCCTCGGACATCGTCCCCGCACAAACCGATGTGCCGAACGGAGTTGCCTACGATGCAAACAACGACCGGCTGTTCGTCACCGGCATGAACTGGCCGAAGCTGTTCGAAGTCACCGTTCACGCGGGAGGCGCTGCAGGCGGGCCAGGATCCTCGCGCCGCTGAAGCCTGATTCATTGCGGCGGTGACTGTGTCTCCTACACCACATGACCAATCGTGCCTACATACAACTTTCCCCACCGCAATTCAAATACCACATCAGGTTGCGCGGCATTCTGCAAGCCGCGAATCTCTTGACGCAAATTGCAGTCATTTATGCCGCGTCCCGCGCCGCCATCCATGCGCCAGTTTTCGTGGGTTTCGCGCAATGCAACGGAGAGTTGAGGGTATGAAGCGAACGAGTGTGTTGAATTTGACCGCTGCGATCGGTGCGATCGGTGCGATCATCGGCGCACCCGCCTTCGGTAGCGACGATGCCGGATCTTTCTATGTCAGCCCGATGCTGCAGTACTACGAATTCGATCAGAATTCGCCGGGGCTAAAGGACAATTTCGGTTACCAGGCGGGTGTCGGCTACAACCTGCCGCACGAATGGGCCATTGAGGCCAATTTCAGCCGCGGAGATTTCGACATTCCAAACTCGGCCGCGATGCGCCGGCTTAGCAGCTACTCTCTCGATGTAATCCGAAAGTTCTTCCCGGACGCGGTGATCCGACCCTATGCGATTGCCGGCGGCGGGCTGTTGGATGATACTTTCTCGGCGCCGGGGACCGGGGCGAACACCTTTCATACGTATCTCGCCGAGGCGGGAGTCGGACTCTTGACCAGCCTCGGCAGCCAGGCGGGATCCACCCGGGTGCAGCTGCGGACCGAAGCGAAGTACCGCATGGAATGGGCCAACCCCGACCGCTACGGCGTGAAGGATCCGTCGGGCCTAATATTCGGTGTCGGCGTGCAGATGAACTTCGGAGCACCGGTCGAAACGCCGGTGGTGTACAAGGAGCGCGAAGCGCCTCCGCCGCCACCGCCGCCACCGCCTCCGCCCCCGCCCCCGCCGCCGATGCCGCCGCCAACGGGCGACATTCGACTGCAGGGCGTGAACTTTGCCACCAATTCAGCGGACCTGATTCCCGAATCAGCGGGAGCATTGGATAACGCGGCCATGCAGCTCAAGAATTACCCGAATCTCGTGATCGAGGTGCGCGGCTACACTGACAGCCGAGGATCGGTCACCTACAATCTGAAGCTATCGGAGCGCCGGGCGGAATCGGTGATGCAGTACCTTCAGGAGCACGGCGTGACTAATCAGATGACAGCGAAGGGCTATGGCAAAGCAGACCCGATCGCCGACAACTCGACCAAGGACGGACAGCTCACGAACCGTCGCGTGATATTGCACATCGTCAGCGGCTCCTAGACGGTCGCGGATCGAAGATCCAGATCAGGACACCCGAGGAGTTCCTCCTCGGGTGTCCTGACGGCCCCGCACTTCCTTCATTGAAGCTAGAGTGGCGCCAACAGTCGAGCGCTTTCAGAAGAGACCAGAGATACGCCGCGCCGGGTGCACAAAATTGAACCCGTCGATCAAATCGACGGGCCACGAACGGGCCGACAAGCCATTGAACTATCTACTCGAGATTCTGGCGAAAAGCACATATTTCGGGCCAACTACTCAAAGTGCTCATAGATATTTCGCACTTTCGACCCACCACCCGGCGACGCACAATTGCGCTGGACATTTTGTCGCTTACGAAATTCTAACGAGGTTCCCTATCGACGAGATCACCAGCGTGTAGGCGCGGTCTGACCCGCGTTGTAGATTCAGTACGCTACCCATTTATTCGACGCACTCTTATCTTAGTTGTCGTTGATCAGCTTCGTCATGTTTCCAACCGCGTGACATCCGAGCTCAATTTCAAGGGTAGCGTAGGAGTGGCCACAAATGGATTCTAGTGTGATGTCGAAGCGCCGGAACATGCTGCTGGCAGCGCTTCCGCTGGCGGAGTGCGAAGGGCGGCATTTCAAACCGATCTATATGCCGCATGGCGATGTGATCAACGAACCTGCTCAGCTCGTCAATTACATATATTTTCCAACGACGGCGGTATTGTCGATTTCGTCCGTCATGACCGACGGTCGGACAAATGCAGTTACCCTCATCGGCCGAGAAGGCTTTTCGGGCATCGAGGTATTTCTGGGCGGCGACTCGGCATCGTGCCGTGCTGTCGTGCTTAGCGCCGGTTGGGGCTATCAAATCAGGCGAGAATTACTGGACCGGGAGTGCGGGCAATGTAGCCCGATGCGCACTTTACTGCTGCGATATGCGAAATCCTATATCGCCCAGGTGGCGCAAACGACGGTTTGCACTCGGCACCATGCGATCGATCAGCAATTGTGTCGTTGGCTGCTCATGATCCTAGATCGCCAGGCCTCGAATGAAGTGCCCCTAACCCACGATCGCATCGCCGAGCTCATCGGTGTCAGACGCGAGAGCGTGTCTCAAGCGGCTCTCGCGCTGAAGATTGCCGGGTGCATCAGCTACCAGCGCGGCCGCATCTCCGTGGTCGATCGAACCGGTTTAGAAGCCCGAACCTGCGAGTGCTACGAGACACTAAAGCGGGAAACGTATTGCCCACTCGAGATCCCTCAATTGGCAACAGTGGCTACCGCTCGGTCAGCTACCGACTGCATCCGTATCCGGCGTTTAGAGCGCGCCCGTGAACACGCGTCGCCAAATTACGCCTAACCGGGCGCAACCACGCTGAACAGCATGCGGTGCATGCATGTAGGCTGCCGTCTAAGATGCTGAAAAAAATCAAAATTAAATGGCTTAAAATCCCGCAGAAGCACGATTATCCAGCGGCACGAGCATACCTTAATCTGCTTTTGCAACCGCGAGAAGCCAAGAAACTCGTGGATAAACTGAAGCACTCGAAAGTCGAAGAATTTGCCGCGAAAGATATTTTGCGCGCGGCGGATGTACCGCTGCTACCTAGCAGTGATGCGGAGGTAAAAAGGGATCGGCAGCTAATCATTCACAAGACACCACTATCACCACTTCTGTTGTATCGGGATCCAGGGCTGCGCAAGCTCATCATTGCCGATGGCTATCACCGACTGTGTGCTGTCTATTCTTTCGACGAGCAATCGAGGATCCCTTGCCAGATAGTATGAACAAGAAATTTGCAGTCCCGCACACCGGAAGAGATCCGCGTTGCAATAACTCAGGTCCGCTCTCGAGTGGCGACCTCTCCTCCGCAATCGGTGCGCTTGAACTGAAATCACGCACGCGCCCTCCGACGCTCACTGGGGGTCTTTCCACCTTGGCGATTCGAGCGGGATCGCAGAGGCTCAAGGCATGTCATCGCGACCATTGACTTTCGGTCCGTTCTGCTTGATCGCGATTCAGCGAGTCGAAGTCCTGCCCATTGTACTAAGAGCCCATCTCGTTCACGATTTTTAGAATGACCTCCGGATCGACCGGCTTGGTCAGATGCCGGTCGAATCCGGACGAATGCGCACGCTGCTGGTCCCCGATCTGGCCCCAGCCGCTCAAGGCGACCAGCCGCATATGCCGTCCCGGATAGCGTTCGCGCAGCAATCGCGCGACTTCGTAACCGTTGCGCTTCGGCATGCCGATGTCCATGAATATAAAATCCGGATCAAAGTCGCCGGCAACTTGGGCCGCCTGGTCTCCATCATAGGCCAGCCGCACATCGTGGCCGTCGATCGACAGCAGCATCTGGAGGGTCTCGGCAGAATCGCGATTGTCGTCCGCAACCAGGATGCGCCGCGCCGCCCGCGGCGCGGGAGGATCGACGCTGGCAGCGCTGCGGTTGCCGGCGCGAGCGTCGTGCGGTGCCGGCAATCGCACGATAAATTCACTGCCGAGTCCCGCGCCGGGGCTTTGAGCGCTAACGCTGCCGCCATGCAATTCCACCAGACCCTTCACCAGCGACAGTCCGATGCCGAGCCCGCCTTCGGCGCGGTCCAGCGCGGACTTGATCTGTGAAAACATAGCGAACAACGTCGGCAGCGCATCGCTTTGTATCCCGACGCCATTGTCGGCCACGCGAATCACGATGTCCTGCGCTTCAGCGGTAGCCGACAAACGGATCAGACCACCCGGGTCGGTGTACTTGGCGGCGTTATTCAGCAGGTTCGAAAGGACCTGGGCCAGGCGCACGCTGTCCGCGTTGACCTGGATCGCGTGCGGCGGAACCTCCACGCTCAAGCGGTGATTCTTAGTGATCAGCATCGGCCGCACCGCCTCCACCGCCGTATCGATGACATCCTGAAGATCGACGATGTCCAGGCGCAGCTGCAGCTTACCCTGCGTGATCCGTGAAACGTCCAACAGATCATCTAGCAGCACCGCCATGTGTCCCACCTGACGATCGATGATCGCATGACTGCGCCGGACATGGTCCGGGTTCGCGCCGGGTGACGTGGAGACCGCGGCGGCATGCCGGATCGGCGCCAGCGGATTGCGCAGTTCATGCGCGAGCGTGGCGAGAAATTCATCCTTGCGTCGGTCCGCCTCCCGCAACCGATCCTCCAGGCGGCGACGCTCGGAGATATCGGTGATCGCCGCGACGAAGCCGACGACCTCGCCGCTGAGACTATCGATATCCGGTGCGTAGATGCAATTCATGAAGCTTGAACCGCGACCCGAATCGGGGATCGACATCTCGAATTCAACCCGATTGCCGGCGAGTACGCTGCGGATATGCGGCTCCAAGGTGGCACAGATTGGCGCACCGACAATTTCGCTGATGCGCCGGCCCACGACATCGTCGGGCTGCAACCCGAAACGCGATGCGTAGGCACGATTGACAAACAGATAGCGCTCGTGCCGATCGTAGTGGGCGAGCATTACCGAGGCGACATCGGTGACGCGTTGCAGTTCCTGTCGGCTCTTCTCGAGTGCCAGCGTGATATTTTGGCGTTCGGTGATGTCGGTGAACCAGACGGCCAGGCCGTCGTCAAAACGAGTTGCAGCGATTTGGAACCAGCGGCCGGCCCCGATCGTGTCGGGCGCGACATCCATTTGCTTCGGGTCACCGCTGTTCACGATCGAGGAATAAAGATCAAACAGGCCTGGTGTGTTCCAAACTCCGGGAAACACGGCACCGATTCGCTGACCGACGAGTTCATTGAGCGGGCGGCCGATGAGGCGCGCGCCGGCGCTGTTGAGATCCACATACTCGAAATCCTGGAGCTCGCCTGCGGGCGAGCGCAGGCTCTTCAACAGCGCAAATCCGATGTTGGCGGCTTCAAGCGCAACGCGGAAGCGTCGGTCGGCGGCGTGAACGGCCGCCTGCGCTTCGCGGCGGGCTTTCGCGAGCGATAGATGGGTGGTGACGCGCGCCAGCAATTCACGCGCGGAAAAAGGCTTCACCAGGTAGTCATCCGCCCCGACATCGAGACCCTCAATCTTCGCTTCATCCCCAGCGTGCGCCGATAGCAGAACCACCGGCAGATCGCGCAAAGCGGCATCTGCACGGATTTGGCTCAGCAGCGCAAATCCGTCGAGACGCGGCATCATGATGTCGGTCAGCAGCAAATTGACCGGGGATCTGCGCAGATAATCGAGCGCTTCCTGGCCGTCACGCGCCGTAACGATCGTAAAGCGCCGCTCGAGCAGCCGTTGAATATAGGCGCGCATATCCGCATTGTCTTCGGCAAGCAGGACAATGCCGCGGCCTGGTGGCGCGCACAGCGGTTCTGCCGGCGATAGCGATTCGGGTTCCGCGGCGAACGGTTCCGTGTCGTTTGGCGACATCCAACGCATCGCTTGGCGCACAAACGAGTGCGCAGAGACGGGTGTTGGAACGGCCGCAGGCGCGGCGTCCGGCAGGGCCTCGGCCGGCGGCAGCGGGATTGTCACCGTGAAGCGCGAACCCTGACCCATATCGCTGTGCACCGTAATCGTGCCGTGGTGGAGGTTCACCAATTCCTGGACCAACGCAAGACCAATGCCGGTACCCTCGTGAGTGCGTCCCTGCGCGCCCGGCACTCGATAGAAACGCTGGAAGAGATTTGGCAGCGCGGCGGCGGGAATGCCAGTTCCGGTGTCGGTGACCGTCATAACGACGGCGCATTCCTTCTGGCATAAGCTCAGTGAGATGGAGCCGCTCAACGTATATTTGAACGCGTTGGACAGCAGGTTCATGACGATGTCTTCCCACATCTGCGGGTCGACCGGGATCGGGCTCGCCAGCGGCGGACTGTCAACGTTGAACTGCAAGCCTGCGGCTTCGATCGCAGAGCGAAACGCGCTCGCCAAATCGGCCGTAAATGCCCCTAGTTCGATCGGTTCGAGGTCGGTCGTCGTGCGATGCGCTTCCAGGCGCGAGAAATCCAACAGGGAATTCACGAGTTTCAACAGGCGCTCGCTATTGCGATACGCCATCTGCAGCGAGTCGCGCACCGACGGATCCAGTTCCGGATCAGGTGCGGTAAGGGTTTGCTCGAGCTGACCGCGTATCAGGGTCAGCGGGGTGCGAAATTCGTGGCTCACGTTCGCAAAGAAATCCGTCTTGGCGCGATCGATCGCGGCCAGCGCATCGGCGCGGCGCCGCTCCGCTTCCCAGGCGGTTACGGCCGCCAGCCCAGAGGCGATTTGCGCCGCGACCAGATCGAGGAAGTGCTTATAGTCGTGGTCGAACGCGCGCAGCGGATTTAGTCCGACGATCACGAATCCCTGCAGCTCGGATTGGCCATGCTTCTGCAGCGGCAGCAGCCGGGCTTGGCGCGGGCGCACCGCCCACGGTCCTCCCGGAAACGGCTCGTACACGCGGCTCAGGTCGTCGACCGTGATGGCGGTGCCGTCGCGCTGCAATTCGCGCATCGGCCACAAATCCTCATCGATCGCCAGCCGGACCGGGACTGCCGAGTGCGCGCGCGTGAAGCCGCTTTGCGCGACGCGGCGCGCATCGCGGCGGTCCGGGTCGAACAAATACGTGGCGGTAAAGGGGAGATCGGGGGCATTGGATTCGAAGCTGTGGGACAGTGCGCTGAACACGTCACCCTCGCAGCTCGCGCCGGCCAGTGCACCGCCCAACGCGCCGAGCAGGGCCAGACGCCGCTCGCTGACCACGCGGTTCGTGACCTCGGTGACCACGCAGAGCATTCCCGCAATCAGACCGTCATCGCCGTAGACAGGGCTGTACGAAAACGTGTGATAGGTCTCCTCGGTAAAGCCGCTGCGTTGCAGGAACAGCAGCAGCGCCTCGTCCCAAGTGGCCGTGCCCGTCGACAGCACGCTGGAAATACGCGGCCAGATCTCCGGCCAGATCTCCTCCCACACTTTATCCGAGCGGGAGCCGAGTACCCATTCGCGCCGGATGCCGACGGTCGGCAAATAGGCGTCATTGCATAAAAACGTGAGCTCCGGCCCCCATAGCATCCACATCGCATACCGGGAGTCCAACATGATGCGCACGACGGTGCGCAGGCTTTGCGGCCAGGTTTCAGGCTGGCCGAGACCGGTCTTACTCCAATCGAGGCGTCGCAGGCGCTCGCCGACTTCGCCGCCGCCGCGCAGGAATGCTACAGCGGCGGCGAGCGCCGTGGAGTCTCTTACGGTAGGAGATCCGTCTACGCGATCGCGATTCATGAGGCTCACATCCGATCGATCGGCGGCATTCATTACCGGACAGTTTGCCGATATTCGGAGTTACACGTCTGTAGGACACCGCCTACAACGGGCAGTGATCTTTAGGTTTTCCTGCCGGCGCCGCTGAGCTACTGCTTCAACGGAATTTGTATCGCAAGAATAGTTGATTGCCGCCGCGTCGAACGTCGATGAGGGCGCCCCAGCAGGTGTTTTCCGGGCGAAACACCTGACCCATCACAAGACTGAAGCGTCCGTCACCGGCTTCCCGGCCCACGACTTGCGGTGCGAGCGTCAAGAATTGCTCGTCCAGCAGCCGGCTTGCGTAGAAGTCTCCAAGCAATCGTGGTCCCCCTTCAATCAGGATCACGGTGCCGGTAATCCGCCGCGCGACTGCCTTGAGAATCGATTTTGGCGGGATCCAGGAGCGGCAGCGTGGAATGGCTTGGATGTCGAGCGTTCGCGGGACAGCGTGTCCGCGCAAGCGCTTGGCGCCCGCGGTGGTCGTTACGACGAGTGTCGGTACGCGACCCGGGGCGAACACCGGCAACCGAAGATCGATCCGGCCGCTGCCGCTGACAATCACATTCAGCGGTGCAACCTGCTTACGCAGCACCGTCCTGAGCAGCCGGTAGGCATCGCCAAGCTCTGGACAGATGTCTTTTGGGGTCCATATGTGTCTCGGGTCCGCCGCAAGGGTTCCCGACCCGACGATCACCGCGTCGGCGGTGGCACGCAGCAATCCCATGACCATGCGATCGGCGACGCTGAAGCCGCTGATGTCCCCGCCGCCTTCGTGGCCACGCTGCTGCAGCGATACGACGCCGTCCAAGCTGCTCACAAAATTGCTAAAAACATAAAGACCGTGGCGCGGCCGGGATTGCCGCAATTGCCCGTACAAGCGAGCAAGTGCTGGAGGCAGCTTCAATGCCCGGCCATGCCGCGCGGCAAGCAGCGTGTCGAGTGGTGCGATTATGCCGGCCGTCCGGCGTGTCGCACCAGGGTTTCGCTTCACAACTGCTGTTGGCATGGACCGGTACGCCGTGGTTCGTTTTGAGCCTTCCCGCGCATTGTGCGCGCAGCCTTGATCGCTAGCATCCCCGCTGATCGCCGCCCACTGTCGGCGCAACGCTGCATCGCGTGTGGGAATCGATCCGCGTGGCCTTTTGGTGAGCGAAGTCTGACCGCGGCCGGCGGGGATTTCCGACTGTTGCCGCGGCAGCGGCTGCAGATACTAATACTCCCATGCCGGAGTGCAGGTCTCGGCTGATGACCGAATCGTCTGCGGCGCCTCTACGAGCTCCAACCAGCCGGTGGCTGCTGCGGGTCTCCAGGGGCGTCGCAGACACCACACACGTGAACATGGCCATAGTCCTACTCCCGCAGGAGCCACCGGTCGGCCCGCATCGTGCAGCGCGACCAGTTATCTACGTATGCGAAGGGTCCTATCACTCTTCGGCAATCACGTTTTTGGCTAACTCTACGACGCAAGAACCCGATGCGCAATTCGATACTTGCTATGCCCTTACTGGGGATTACCCCGATGAGAGGCTGCAATAATGCCAAAGCGTTCGGAACACCGACACGCCGATTAAGAAGCTCGCTGTAGGTGCCCGAGCGAGCGGCGCCGTCACGGCAACAGACCAAAGACGGCGACACTTTTCGTGGTCGCGACGAAGACCTTTCCGTCGGCAACGACCGGGGCGATATATTTGTTGCCAGCACCGA
>Ga0209048_10005031_pt1 | contig 12548 bp, 9 predicted proteins | sample FrelakmetCRP12CR_FD_187146 | JGI IMG/M metagenome (GOLD analysis project Ga0209048, IMG submission 187146) | Freshwater lake sediment microbial communities from the University of Notre Dame, USA, for methane emissions studies - CRP12 CR (SPAdes)... | ecosystem: Environmental > Aquatic >... | reverse complement strand
GCCGTTGGCGAGGATCGCGTCGTCGGGCAGCCGCGCGTCGAGCCACGCCACGACCTGCCACATGTCGAGCGCTCCGGGAACGGGCCGTGGCGCGCGCCATGCCGCGCGCTCGGCACCGAGCTCGCCGACGTCGCCGGCCCATGCGGCGGGCTCGAGGGCGGGCTCGCGATCGATCGCCGCAAGAAACGCCCCCGGCGTCGCGGCGATGGCGAGCGCCGGCTGGTAGACGCGCCCCAGCTCGTCGGCATCGGGGTGCACGTGGATCAGACGCTGCCGGGGCGTCGGCGCGTCGAGCAGCGTGTAGCCAGACGTCGTCGTCTCGCCGAGCCGCTCGCCGATCACGAGGAGCACATCGGCATCGCGCACCCGCGCGGCAAGCTTCGGATCGATGCCGATGCCCACGTCGCCGGCGTAGTTGCGGTGACGGTTGTCGAACAGGTCCTGGTTTCGGAAAGCGCAGGCGACCGGCAGGTCGCTGCGTTCGGCAAAACGCTGCAGCGCCGCACAGGCGCCCGCGTCCCAACGGCTGCCGCCGGCGATGACGAGCGGACGCCGGGAGCCGGCGAGCAACGCGCGGGCCGCGGCAACCTGCGCGCCATCGGGCGCGGCGGCGAGGGCCTCGACGCGCGCCACGTCGGCGCACTCCGCGCGTGTCGTCAGCATGTCCTCGGGCAGAGCCAGCACCACGGGACCGGGTCGGCCCGACATCGCCACGCGGTAGGCGCGGGCGACGTACTCGGGGATGCGCTCGGCGCGGTCGATCTGCGCCGCCCACTTGGCCACGCTGCCGTACATCCGGCGGTAGTCGATTTCCTGGAAGGCGTCGCGGTCGGCGAAATCGCCGCCGACCTGGCCGACGAACACGATCATCGGCGTCGAATCCTGCCTGGCCGTGTGGATGCCGACCGCCGCATTCGACGCGCCCGGGCCGCGGGTCACGAACGCAATGCCGGGGCGGCCCGTGAGCTTGCCGCAGGCCTCGGCCATGTACGCCGCGCCACCTTCCTGCCGGCAGACCACCAGTCGCAGGCGGTCGCGGACGTCGTGGAGCGCGTCCAGCACGGGCAGGTAGCTCTCGCCCGGAACACAGAAGGCGTGCGTCGCGCCCTGGGCGACGAGGTTGGCGACGACGATCTCGCCGCCGGTGCGGGCGTTGGCCATGGAATCCTCCGGGGCACCGCCTTCGCGATCCGCGACCGGCCGGGCCCGTGCCCATTCTAGGCCCGCGTCGCACGCTGTGTCGCTCCGGCGCGCGGCCGCCGCCGTCGATCGGCTAGCGCCCGGCGATCAGGTCTTCGCGCTTGAGGAGAAAAACGCTGTCCGACGTCGTCTTCGTCTCCAGCCAGACGAACGGCAGGCGCGGAAACGCGAGCTCGGTGGCGGAGCGGTTGTGGCCAACCTCGACGACGAGCGTTCCGCCCGGATTCAGGAATCGCGGCGCCTCGCCGAGGATCGTGCGCACCGCGTCGAGGCCGTCCTCGCCGCCGGCGAGCGCCAGCCTCGGCTCGTGCCGGTACTCGCGCGGCAACTCTTCCATCGCCACCGCCGTGACATAGGGCGGGTTGCTGATGATGAGGTCGTAGCTCTTTCCCGCGAGGTTCGCGAACAGGTCGGACCGGATGAGGTTGATCCGGTCCGCGAGCCCGTAATCGGCGACGTTGCGCTGCGCGACGGTGAGCGCATCGGTCGAGATGTCGACCGCGTCGATGTCCGCGGCGGGGAACGCATGCGCGAGCAGGATCGCGAGGCATCCCGAGCCCGTGCCGAGGTCGAGGGCGGTCGTCACCGACTCCGGCGGGCCGACGAACGGGGCGAGGCCGTCGGGCAGGAGCTCGGCAATGAACGAGCGCGGGATCAGCACGCGCTCGTCGACGTAGAACCGGAACTCGCCGAGCCACGCTTCGTGCGTCAGGTAGGCCGCGGGCACCCGCTGGTCGATCCGTCGTTCGAGGAGCTGGGTGACTCTCGCCCGCTCCGGTTGCGTGAGCCTCGCATCGAGGAACGGTTCGAGACGGTCGAGCGGCAGGTACAGCGTGTGCAGCAGCAGGTAGGCCGCCTCGTCGTAGGCGTTGGTGGTGCCGTGGCCGAAGGCGAGCTTCGCCTCGCCGAAACGCGACACCGCATAGCGCAGCCAGTCGCGCAGCGTCTCGAGGTCGTGTGCCGTCGTGCTCATTGCCTGGCCACGCCAGCAAGCAGTCGGTCGAGAATGCGACGATAGATCGCCGCGAGCGCGCCGAGGTCGGCGACCTTCACGCACTCGTTCAGCTTGTGGATCGTGGCGTTGAGCGGGCCGAGCTCGACCACCTCGCGGCAGATGTCGGCGATGAAGCGTCCGTCCGACGTGCCCCCGGTGCAGGAAAGCTCGGGCGTGACGCCCGCGACTTCGCGCACCGCGTCGGTCACGACATCGACGAGGGCGCCGCGCGCCGTGAGGTAGGGCTTGCCGGAACCGGTCCAGACGAGCTCGCAGTCCAGCCCGTGCTTGGCGACGATCGCCTCGAAGCGCTGCACCAGCGACTCCTGGCTGCTCACCGGGCAGAACCGGAAATTGAACATGACCTCGAGCGTGCCGGGAATCACATTGGTCGCGCCGGTGCCGGCGTGGATGTTCGAGCATTGCCAGGTGGTCGGCGGGAAATAGGCGTTGCCGTCGTCCCACCGCGTGGCCGCGAGCTCGGCGAGCGCGGGGGCGGCCAGGTGTATCGGGTTCTTAGCGAGCTGCGGATAGGCGACGTGCCCCTGGACGCCCTTGACGGTGAGCGTTCCCGACAGCGTGCCGCGTCGCCCGTTCTTGATCGTGTCGCCCAGGCGCTCGGCCGACGTCGGTTCGCCGACGATGCAGAAGTCGATCGTCTCGCCGGCTGCGGCCAGCCGGTCGACCACTCGGGCGGTGCCGTCGATCGACGGGCCTTCCTCGTCGGAGGTGACGAGCATCGCGATCGAGCCGCCGGCTGCCGGGTGCGCGGCGACGAACGACTCGATCGCCGTGACGAACGCCGCCAGCGAGCCCTTCATGTCGGCGGCGCCGCGGCCATGGAGCCAGCCGTCGCGTTCCACGGGCACGAACGGGTCGGACAGCCAGCCGGCCAGCGGGCCCGTCGGCACGACGTCGGTGTGGCCGGCAAGGCAGACCAGCGGGCGCGCGGTCCCCCGGCGCAGCCACAGATTCGTCACGCCGTTGACGACGAGCGTGTCCGCGCGGAATCCGAGCGGCGCGAGGCGCGAGGCAATGAGTTGCTGGCAGCCGGCGTCGTCCGGCGTGAGCGAGCGCCGCTCGATCAGAGCCCGGGCCAGCGCAAGCGTTTCGGCCTGCAGCTCCGCTGGCGCAACGACGGGGTCGGCGAAACGGGGGTCGGGCACGGCTTTGGCATTCCCTTTGGTTGCGCGCGAGCGGCTGCGGTCGAACGGCGTGTCTCGCGCCAATGGTCCGTCCCGGTCCCGGCCGGGCTAGTTCGGCCGGTCGAGGAGCTCGGGCTCGATCTGCAGCGCGCCGAAGTCGCTGTGCGTGCGGTGAGCCTTCTTCGGGTCGTCGTTGCGCGCCATGCTGTCGACACGCGCGGTCGGCGCGTTCTGGTTGATGAGCCAGGCGAGGTTCGTCGGCGAATCGGACGCACTCATCGCCTCTTCGTAGCTCATCACCTCGTCCACGTAGAGCCGGCACAGCGCCTGCTCGAACGTCTGCGATCCGGGGTAGAGCGACTTCTCCATCGCTTCCTTGATCTGCGTGATCTCGCCGTTCTTGATGAGCTCGGCGATGAGCGACGAGTTGAGGAGGATTTCGACGGCCGGCTGAAGCATCCCCTCGCGGTTGCGCACCAGCCGCTGCGACACGATGGCCCGCAGCCCGATCGAAAGATCGGAGAGCAGGCCCGAGCGCGCGTCGTACGGAAACATGTTGATGATCCGCGAGAGCGCGTGATAGCTGTTGTTCGCGTGGAGCGTCGAAAGGCACAGGTGACCGGTCAGCGTGTGCACCAGGGCCTGCTGCATCGTCTCGCGGTCGCGTATCTCGCCGATCATGATGAGGTCGGGCGCCTCGCGCAGCGCGTTGGCCAGGGCCTTCCCGTACGTCTGCGTGTCGACGTTGAGCTCGCGCTGGTTGACGACGCTCTTCTTGTGCCGGAACAGGTATTCGATCGGGTCCTCGATGGTGAGGATGTGCCCCGTCTTGTTGGCATTGCGGTGGTCGATCATCGCCGCCAGCGTCGTCGACTTGCCCGAGCCGGTCGCGCCGGCGATCAGCACGAGCCCCCGCTTCTGCATGACGAGGTCGAGCAGCACCTGGGGAAGCCGCAGCTGGTCGAACGACGGAATGTCGTGGCGCACGTAGCGGACCACCAGCGATATCGTGCCGCGCTGGCGGAAGATGTTGACGCGGAAGTTGCCGATGGCGGGATCGAGATGCGAGAGGTTCATCTCCATCTCGTCCTCGAACTTGCGCGCCTGCTCTTCGCTCATCAGGTCGTAGGCGACGCGCCGGACGGTGTCGATGTCCATGGGGCGTTCGGACAGCGGCGAGACCACGCCGTTGACCTTGATGTTGATGGGGGCGCCGCAGGAAATGAACAGGTCGGATGCCTGCCGCTCCGCCATCATCTTGAACAGTCGATCGAGGTACATGTCGTGCGCCCCCGGGGCTACAATACGGCGCGGCGCCGGGGCTGACCCGACGCCGCAGATTTGAATGATAATGTCATGAATCGACGGGGAGTTCCAGCTTCCCGCGGGTTCGCCGCGGCGCGGCATGCCGGCTGCAGTCTTTTCGCAACAGACGGCGGCGTGCCCGTGGCCCGCGCTCTTCTCCTACAGGCAGGCTCGACGTTCCATGCTCGCGATCATCGGCGGCAGCGGTCTCACCCGGCTCTCGACCCTCGCGGTGGCGCACCGCGAGGTCGTGCGGACCCCCTACGGCGAGCCTTCGTCGGCGCTGCTGTTCGGCCAGATCGCCGGCCGCGACGCCGTCTTCCTCGCCCGCCACGGTCACGGCCACACGATTCCGCCGCATCGCGTGAACTACCGGGCGAACCTGTGGGCGCTCAAGAACAAGGGCGTTTCGGCGATCCTGGCGGTGGCGGCGGTCGGCGCGATCAGCGGTGCCGCGCCCGGCGACCTCGTGCTGCCGCACCAGCTCATCGACTACACGCACGACCGGGAATCGACATTCTTCGACGGCGGCGACCAGCGGGTCGTCCACGTCGACTTCACGCATCCCTACACGCCGGCGCTGCGCGCCAAGTGCCTCGAGGGGGCGCGCGCAGCGGGGCTGCCGCTTGCCGACGGGGGCATCTACGGCGCCCTATCGGGTCCGCGGCTCGAAACCGCCGCCGAGATCGACCGCATGGCGCGCGACGGTGTCACGCTGGTCGGAATGACCGGCATGCCCGAGGCTGCGCTCGCGCGCGAGCTCGAGCTGCCGTACGCCGCCGTCGCGGTGGTCGTGAACCACGCGGCGGGGCGCGGCGATTCCACCGTGGAGGTCTCGATGGAGGGCATCGCGAAGGTGATGGACGCGGGGATGGAGAGGGTCCGCGCGCTCCTCGACCATGTTGCCCCGCTCATCTGATGGCCCCGGGCTTGGATTTCCGGACGGCGCGCCCCGGGTCGAACGAACCGGGCGGCGCGCGACGATGATCCGCGACGTCCTGCGCATGGGTGATCCGCGACTGCTGCAGCGCTCGGCGCCGGTTGTCGTCTTCGGTACGCGCGAACTCGACGCTCTGCTGCAGGACCTGCGCGAAACGATGGCAGCGCAGAACGGCGCCGGGCTCGCGGCGCCGCAGATCGGTGTGCCGCTGCAGGTTGTCATCTTCGGCGTCGAGCGCAACCCGCGCTACCCGGACGCCGAGGCCGTGCCGTACACGGAGCTCGTCAATCCGGTGCTGACGCCGTTGTCCGGCGAGCAGGAAGAGGACTGGGAGGGCTGCCTGTCGGTTCCGGGGCTGCGCGGCATGGTGCCGCGCTATCGGCACCTGCGCTACGAGGGCTTCGACCCGCGCGGACAGCCGATCCGGCGCGACGTGACCGGCTTCCATGCCCGCGTGGTCCAGCACGAATGCGATCACCTGCTGGGAATCCTCTATCCGATGCGGATGCGGGACCTCTCGCGCTTCGGGTTTACCGACATCCTCTTCCCGGACAGCGCTCCGTACGAAGAGTAATGAACGACCCCCACGCTCACTGCGTTCGCTGCCCCCCGAGGGACGGCCGCGCGAGCAGGGCGAAGCCGAGGCCCGAAGGGCGCGTCTGCGCGCGCGGATGGCGCCCGACGCCAAAGCACAGCGCATCAGGCACGACCTCGCGGAGGGCGCGCACAGTGCCCTTCGGGCGGCCGTGCGGGCACTGAGGGCTGGCGCACGCTTCGCGCCGCGGTTCAGACCAGCCGCAGCTGCTCGTACAGTGCCGTTTCCAGGCGGAGCAGCGCGTGCTCGTCGTGCAGGCGGGCGCCGTCGATGAGGAACACGTCCTCGGCGCGCTCGCCCAGCGTGTTGATCTTCGCGCTCACGATGTTGATGTTCGCCTGCGCGAGGGTGTAGGCGATCGTCGCCAGCAGGCCGGACCGGTCGCCGGCGACGATCTCGAGGATGTAGTGCGTTCCCTTGTCGTCGGGGAAGATCCGCACCTCGGGCGACAGCGGGAAGTGCTTGAGATGCCGGCTCGCCCGTCCCATCGTCGGGGGCTCCAGCGGCGGCTGCTCCTTCAGCACTCTCGCGAGCTCGAACTCCACGAGCTGGATCGCGTCGCGATACGGCGCGTCGGGGTCCGCGGGATCGTGGACCGTGAACGTGTCGAGCGCGTAGCCGTGACGCGACGTGTGAATCTTGGCTTCGAGGATCGACAGGCCGCGGCGCCCGAAAAAGCCGCAGATGCGCGCGAACAGGTTCTTCTGGTCGGGCAGGTAGACGGCGACCTGCAACCCCGCTTCGGCGCGCGACAGCCGCGCGCGCACCACCGGCGCGGCGCCCCCGACCCGCCAGTGCAGGTGCCGCGCGTGCCAGGCGATCTCGTCGGCGGTGTGGCGCTGGAAATAGACGGTGTCGAGCTGCGCCCAGAGCGCGTGCTCGGCGCCGTCCGCGACCGCGTAGAGGCGAAGGAGCCGCTGCGCCTCGCGCTGGCGGGCAAGCAGGCTGTCGGCGAGCGTGACGCCGCCCGCCGCGCCGGCGAGCCGAGTGCGCGTCGCGTAGAACAGATCCTCGAGCAGTTGCGCCTTCCATGCGTTCCACACCTTGGGGCTCGTTCCGCGGATGTCCGCGACGGTGAGCAGATAGAGCGCGACGAGCCGGCGTTCGCTGCCGGCGCGCTGCGCAAAGGCAGTGACCACGTCCGGGTCGGTGATGTCCTGCTTCTGTGCCGTGACCGACATCGTCAGGTGGTTCGCGACCAGCCAGGCGACGAGCTCGACGTCCTCGGGCGGCATTCCGTGCGCGCGGCAGAAGCGGCGCGCTTCGATCGCGCCCAGTGCCGAGTGGTCGCCGCCGCGCCCTTTCGCGATGTCGTGGAACAGGCCCGCGACGTAGAGCACTTCGCGCCGCTCGAAGTCGCCGATCAGGCGGGAGCACAGCGGGTACTCGTGCGCGTGCTGCGCCTCGGTGAACCGGCGCAGGTTCCGGATCACCATCAGGATGTGCTCGTCCACGGTGTAGACGTGGAAGAGATCGTGCTGCATCTGGCCGACGATGCGGCCGAACACCGGCACGATGTGGCCGAGGATGCCGTAGAGGTTCATCCGGCGCAGCTCGTGCGTGATGCCGCGCGGCTCGCGGAACAGCTGGATGACGCGGGCCCGGTTCGCCGGCTCGCGCCGGAAGCGGGCGTCCACGCGGTGGCGGTTGCGCCACAGCGCGCGCAGTGTCCGCGCCGACATCCCCTTCAGCTCGGGGTGGCGCTGCATCGTCAGGAACGCGTCGAGCATCGCCGCGGGCCGGCGCTCGAACAGCGCCTCGTCGCGTACGTGCAGCAGCTCGTCGATCGCGAGGAACTCGTCGTCGACCGGGACGGGCTCGCCCGGGATCGGGAAGAGCCGCGCGTGCAGGTTCTGCAGCAGGATGATGTTGACCTGGCGCACGAGCTTCGCCGCGCGGTAGTAGCGCTGCATCAGCTGTTCGCTCGCGCGCCTCGCAGCCGTGTCGACGAGCCCGAGCTCGCGCGCGAGCGCGTTCTGCTGGTCGAACACGAGCCGGTCCTCGCGGCGTCCGGCAAGGTAGTGCAGGCGAACGCGCAGCGCGCCGATCAGCCGCTCCTGGCGCGACACGGTGCGCGCCTCCTGCATCGTGATGAGCCCGGCCTGCGCGAGCTCGCGCCAGCTGCGGCCGAGGCCCGCCGCCCGTGCGATCCAGAGCACGGTCTGCAGGTCGCGCAGGCCGCCGGGGCTCTCCTTGACGTTGGGTTCGAGGTTGTACGCGGTGTCGTGGTACTTGAGGTGCCGCTGCTGCTGCTCCAGCATCTTCGCCTCGTAGAACAGCGGCACGTCCATGCCGGCGGCGAACGCGCGGCCGAACGACCGGTGGAGCGGCCGCGCCCCGGCCACGTGCCGGTGCTCGAGCAGGCTGGTCCGGACCGTCACGTCCGCCTCCATCTCCGCCTCGCACTCGGCGATCGTCCGCACGCTGTGCCCGATCTCGAGCCCGATGTCCCACAGCAACCCGATGAAGCGTTCGACGAAGCCCGTGCCCGCGGCATCGAGCGCGCAGGGGAGCAGGATCAGCACGTCGACGTCCGAGTGCGGGAAGAGCTCGCCGCGACCGTAGCCGCCGACGGCGACCAGCGCGGCCTGGGGCGGGGCGCCGAGTTCGTTCCAGACGCTCCCGACCACGCGATCGACGAGCCGGGCGTGGTCGCGCAGCAGACGGCGGGTATCGGGACGGGCGTAGAACGCGGTCTGCAGCGCTGCGCGCGCGGTCTTGAGCTCGCTGCGCCAGCGCTGCGCCGCAGCCGCAGGGACACCGGCCGTCGGCAGGACGGCAGCGGCTTCGGCAGTCATCGCGTGGATGCCGTCTCGCGCGGCGTCAGGCGGCGGGCGGCGGCGCGCCGGCCGAGGTGGTCAGCACCTCTGGGCCGTCGGCGGTGACGAGCACCGTGTGCTCCCACTGCGCGGACAGCGAGTGGTCGGCGGTTACGATCGTCCAACCGTCGGCGAGCGCGCGAATCGCGGCGCGACCGGCGTTGATCATCGGCTCGATCGTGAAGATCATCCCGGGCTCTAGCGCGAGTCCGGTGCCCGGGCGGCCGTAGTGCAGCACCTGCGGCTCCTCGTGGAACTGCCGGCCGATGCCGTGGCCGCAGAACTCGCGGACCACCGAGCAGTGGCGGCTCTCGGCGAACTTCTGGATCGAATGGCCGATGTCGCCGAGGTGCGCGCCGGGCCTGATGGCGCGAATGCCGCGCCACATCGCCTCGTAGGTGATCTCGACCAGCCGCCGCGCCTGGATCGACGGCGTGCCGACGCAGAACATCCGGCTCGAGTCGCCGTGCCAGCCGTCCTTGATCACGGTGACGTCGATGTTGAGGATGTCGCCCGGCTTGAGCGTCTTGTCACCGGGAACGCCGTGGCAGACAACGTGGTTCACCGACGTGCAGATCGACGCCGGATAAGGACGGTGCCCAGGCGGCGCGTAGTTCAGCGTGGCCGGCACGACCTTCTGCACGTCGACCTGGTACGCGTGGGCGATGCGATCGATCTCGGCCGTCGTCACGCCCGGCTGCACGAACGGCGTGAGATAGTCGAGCAGCTCGGACGCGAGGCGTCCGGCCACCCGCATCTTCGCGATGTCGGCGTGGGACTTGATGGGGACCGGCATGAGGCTAGGGCTGCGCATCACGCGGCGTTCTCATGCGCGCCTCCGGCCGGGCTCGATTTCCCCCGGGGGCTACGCGTCGGCGCGGCGCAATCGCCCGCCGACACGCCGTTCGCGAGCCGCGTTGGCCGATTGTGGCATGTGGAGCATTACATCGCGGCTCCCCAGGTCGCGCGCTGACGCGCCCTGCGGGCCTGGGCTTCGCCCAGCGCGCTCGCAGGTCCTTGGCTTCGCCCGGCGTTCTCATGCGCGCAACAGCTCGTTGATGCTGGTCTTCGCGCGCGTCCTTGCATCCACCTGCTTGACGATCACCGCGCAGTAGAGCTGGCACCGGCCCTCGCCCGACGGAAGGCTGCCGGCGACGACGACCGAGCCCGCAGGCACGCGGCCGTAGGTGACTTCGTCGGTCGCGCGGTTGTAGATCTTCGTGCTCTGCCCGATGAACACGCCCATGCCGAGCACGGAGTTCTCCTCGACGATCACGCCTTCGACCACCTCGGAGCGCGCGCCGATGAAACAGTTGTCCTCGATGATCGTCGGGCCGGCCTGCACCGGCTCGAGCACGCCGCCGATGCCGACGCCGCCGGACAGGTGGACGTTTCTGCCGATCTGCGCGCAGGAGCCGACGGTCGCCCAGGTGTCGACCATCGTGCCCTCGTCCACGTAGGCGCCGATGTTGACGTACGACGGCATCAGCACGACGTTGCTGGCGATGAACGCGCCGCGGCGCGCGACCGCCGGCGGGACGACCCTGACGCCGGTGGCCGCGAGCTCGTCGTCGGAGAGGCCGGCGAACTTCGTCGGCACCTTGTCGAAGAACGCGAACGGCTCCGCGCCGTCGCCGTGCCGCGCGAAGCGCATCGCCTTGTTGTCGGCCAGCCGGAACGAAAGCAGGACCGCCTTTTTGAGCCACTGGTGCGTCGTCCAGGTGCCGCCGGTCTTCTCGGCGACGCGCCGCCGGCCGCAGTCGAGATCGGCGATGGCCTGTTCGATCGCTTCGCGCACGGCAGCGGAGGCGCTCTGCGGCGACAGCGTCGCACGCGATTCCCACGCGGCATCGATCGTTTGCTCGAGTTCGCTCATGACGAAGAGGGCTGGCAAAAGGGGATATTTTACCTCGACCGCGGCATTTTCCGGGATGCCGGGAAGGCGACGTCCGCGCGGAGCTTTCGATAGAGTGGCTCGAGCACCGCCGGCAGCATGTACATCGGCAGCTGTGCCAGCGCGAAGAACGCCGTGACCTCGATGCCGGCGTGCCCCGACAGTGCGACCAGCACGAGGCCCATGTTGCAGTTGCCGGAGACGAGGCCCGCGGTGAGCGCGGTGAGCGCCCCGCAACGACGGAACGCGAGCCACCCCGCGACCTGCAGCGCGATGTTGAAGGCGAACGCCAGCGCGACGGCGAGGGCCGCGTAGCCCGGGCGCTCCAGAGCGAAGGCGGTGACGCCGTCCATGATGGCAACCGCGAAGACGACCAGATTCACCACGGCGAGCCCGTCGATCAGCTCCCTGCGCGCGGCGAGCGCGGATGGCCGCGCCAGTCGGCGTATCACCCAGGCACCGGCGAACGCGCTGCCGACCAGTGCGGCGAGCCGCCCCATGAAGGCGGGCAGGCTGATCTCGAGCTCGAGTCCCAGCAATGCGAGCGCGAGCGGTGGCAATGTCAACGGCACGAGCGCCGTTGCGAACACGACGGCGACGATCGCGAGGGCGGCATCGAGCCCGACGAAGAGCGCGATCGCAACGCTCGAAACGATCGGCGACGACGCCGCCATCAGGATCAGCGCCTCGCGCAGCGGTGCGGGCAGGCCCAGTGCGATGGCGGGCGTGGTGATGGCCCAGACGAGAAGCGGCGACACGCCGAGGATCCAGGCGACGAGCGCCACGATGAGCCCCGGCCGCCGGCGACTCGCGGCGATCGCGGCCCAGTCGAGCCGGATCAGTGCCAGCGTGAGCGGTATCACGAGCGCCGGTACCAGCAACGGCCTCGCGAGCGCCGCGAGCGGCGGCGCGACGAAGCCGACGAGAACCCCGCCCGCCATGAACTTCGTGGCGTGACGGCCGACGAACGCGAGCGGGCGCAAGGGTCAGCGCCTTCGCACGAAGGCGCGATGAGGGCGGGGCGGCAGCACCCCCGAACGCTACATGGCCTTGAACCGGTGCGCAAACGTCCGGCTGACCGGAAGCTTCTCGTCGCGGCCCTTCAGCACGATCACGGGCTCGCCGCGCCAGTCGCGCTCGACGCGGTCGATTGCGCGCAGGCTGACGATCGCGCCGCGATGGATCTGCCAGAAGGCGTCTGGATCGAGCGATTCGTAGAGGTCCTTGATCGGCTTGCGGATGAGCGCCTCGCCGTCGGCGGTCACGACCTTCGTGTACTTGTCCTCGGCGCGGAAATACACGACGTCGTCGACCGCGATCATCCGCATCGACGTTCCCAGCGATGCGCGGATCCACTTGAGCGGACCCTCGCCCTGCTCGCGGGCGGCGAGCCGGGCGCGCAGCGTGGCGAGATCCAGCGGCGCGACCGCGAGCCGGCCCTTCAGCCGCGCCACCACCTTGGCGATCCGGTCGGGCATCGGCGGCTTGAGCAAGTAGTCGACGGCGCCTTCGTCGAATGCGGCAATGGCGTACTCGTCGTACGCGGTGACGAACACGACGTGGCAGCGCCCGGCAAGCTCGCGCGCGACGTCGAGGCCCGACATGACCGGCATCCGGATGTCGAGGAACGCGATGTCGGGCCGCTTCTCGCCGGCG
>Ga0209048_10005030_pt1 | contig 12550 bp, 12 predicted proteins | sample FrelakmetCRP12CR_FD_187146 | JGI IMG/M metagenome (GOLD analysis project Ga0209048, IMG submission 187146) | Freshwater lake sediment microbial communities from the University of Notre Dame, USA, for methane emissions studies - CRP12 CR (SPAdes)... | ecosystem: Environmental > Aquatic >... | reverse complement strand
CTATGCCTGCGAAATCTGTGCAAAGTTTCCATCCTGCGGCTGCACTTTCAAATGCTCGGTGCCTTGCTGTGAATTTACAATTGAAGTGACGAGACGCGTACTATCTGGGGACCATGCCATGGCAAAGACCGGTTCGTCTACCCAAAAGGTGAAATTGCTCTTGGTATACGCGTCCCAACCCAACATGACTGCACAAACATCGCCGCAATAGACCTGGGTTACAGCCGCGATGCGCTTCCCATTGGGTGACCAGGCAACAGCAAAGATAAGGTCGGGAAGTACCCCCTTAGCCGGATTAATTGCAGCTTTCACATTGTACCCGTTATAGGTATACAAAACAGCCCCGGTTTCTGCATTCCACACCTGCACCGTCTTGTCAAACGAGCCCGAAGCGATGTACTTCCCAGCCGGCGACCAGGAAACCGAGCTTACCGTGTCGGTATGGCCACGATAAGTATACCTATGATTTCCGGTCGTGGCGTCCAGGACCTGCACAGTCTTGTCTGTAGATCCAGAAGCAATCTGCTGGCTATCGGGCGACCACACGATCGAATTTACACTCGCGCGATGGCCACGATAGACATACATCTCCTTGCCAGTCGCGACCTCCCACAAACGCACAGTATTATCTGCGGCGCCAGTAGCAATATAGATGCCATTCGGTGACCACGCTAAAGTATTTATAGCATCGGTATGCCCAGTATAGATAGCGACATGCTCTCCGCTAAGGGCATCCCATACCTGTACCGTTTTATCTCTGGAACCTGAAGCAACGCGATTGCTGTCCGGTGACCAGGCCACCGTTTGTACAGCGTCAGTATGACTATGGTAAATATAGGGTTGAAAATGATCGCCAGGGTTGGTAGCCCATACCTGCACCGTCTTATCCAACGATCCCGAGGAGATGTACTTACCATTGGGTGCCCATGCTACCGTCAGTATGCGATCAGTATGGCCACGATAGGTATACAGTATGCTTCCTGGACGACGAGGGGTAGGAATAGGAGTTGGAGTTGAAGAGGTAGAGAGAGCTTGAGCGCAACTCTCAAGACTCACAGCAATCATAAATCCTGCCATGCCCCTGAGAACATCACGACGAGAGGGGCATCCATCGAGTACACCCATATATTTACGCAGCATCGTTGCATCCCTTTCATGCAGACAAAGCAGAACGACATTTAAAGGGAACTGGACTGGTATTGTAACGGTCAATGTTGCTTAATAGAGTTATATATAAAAGAATAACATGTTCAACTTGTAACTGTCAATATTTTTTTGACAGTTACAAGTTGAAGATTGAAAGAGCTAAGAGATTCATGGAAGCGTTATGTGTAGAATTCATCAATAGCGAATTTCGCGATTTCCGGGGACGGTGGGTGAGAGATGACCTTCAGCAGCCAGGCTGGATGGAACAGTTTCTTATCAAATGGGGACTTCAGGTTGATCATCCACCAGATGCAACTATGCTGTCCGCGCTGGTATCGCTACGCACCTTTCTACGCTCAATGATAGAAACCCTGGTTGAGGGAACGATTACAGAACGAGATCAAGCGACACTCAATGCTATTATGCTCAAAATGCCCCTGTGTCGCAGCCTGGAGAAAGATACGCACGGATATCAACTGGAAATGGTGCCGCTAAAGAAAGATTGGGACTGGGTTCAAGCGGAAATAGCAGCTTCTTTCGCCCATGTGCTGGCATATCACGATCCTAAACGTCTCAAAATATGTGCAAACACCTACTGCCGTGGGATCTTTTATGATGAGAGCAAGAGCCGCACAAAGCTTTACTGCACTCCTGAAAAATGCGCTAACCTTTGGAAGGCACGTCGTTACCGAGCACGCCTTAAAAACACCTCGTAGCAACAGGCACTTTTCTAGTAGTTCAGAAATTATGTCGCTTGCTCATTCGGGGATTTCCATTCCTCCCGAAGTACTCCCATCAGGATCAGGTCTACGTAGCGTCCATCGCTCCAAACATGAGATCGCTGGCGGCCTTCTTCCACAAAACCACATGCGCGATACGCATTTATGCCTCGCTTATTATTCTCATTCACACTAAGCCAGACTTTGTGTTGATTGCGATACTGGAAAGCGTACTGCAGGAGCAAACTGATCGCTTCCCTCCCATATCCTTTCCCCCAATAGCTTTTATCACCAATCAGAATGCCCAGTTCACATGTGTGAGCAGTCTCATCAAAATGGAAGAGGTCGCAAATGCCAATCAACTTACTATCGGCCTCGATAGCGAAGTGACATCCATCACGTTCACCACGGCGTAACGACTCATCATATCGTGCTTGCAGGCGTGCAAACGATTGTGGGATGGGAGGATCGCCTCCGCTCGCCAGTTCAACTTCCAGATCGTTGTTAAAATCACTCAGGATCGGGAGATCCTCTCGTTCCACGCTTCTCAGAATGACATTGTGTCCTTTAAGCACGTCTATACCTCTTTCTATGTAGGGCTTATTCCTGGATGAAGTATATCAGATTAACATTCAACGCACGAAATCTCGAACCACCCACATCAGTATTGATCTCAAAATAAGATCAAACCTATATCAAATAGGTGTTGGACGTATCAACTAATCCTTCTTATACTTGATAGTAGGACGGTACTAAAAAAGAAAAGAGAAAGAAATGACACAGGTTGAACAACTAGCAGCCTTCTATAACTCAGCCCTGGTACGCTACCTCGACTACAACGACAGCTACATCGCTAAACATGAGACCTGCCATCCCAGTGATAACCTGGGCGCCGTCCTTGCCGCGAGTGAATACGCACAGAGGAATGGCAGGGAATTCATGACGGCCCTGGCGCTTGCGTACCAGGTACAATGTCGCTTATCGGATGTAGCTCCTGTACGTGCGAAAGGCTTCGATCACACCACACAAGGGGCCTACGCTGTAGCAGCAGGTGTGGCAAAGGCGCTTGGACTTGACCAGCAGAGAGTTGCAAATGCTATTGCGATAAGCGGCACAGCTTTTAACGCTATGCGCGTCACACGCACGGGCAGTCTCTCCAACTGGAAAGGGCTGGCTTATCCCAATACAGCCTTCGGAGCTACGCATGCTGCCTTCCTTGCTATGCGCGGGAGGAGCCAGCGCTGCCGAAGAGCTTGCCTCCGAGGGCACGCGAGATGTGGAGTGGGCTATCGGACAGGCCAGGAAATTTCTGGATGCCGGAGCCTATATGATCATGATTGAATCCGAAGGTATCACAGAAAACGTAACAACCTGGCGTACCGATGTTGCAGCCAAAATTATTGGCGCACTGGGGCTGGAGAAGGTGATGTTTGAGGGTGCTGACCCTGATGTATTTGCCTGGTACATCAAGAATTATGGTCCCGAAGTCAATCTCTTTGTTGATCACAGCCAGATTGTGCAGCTTGAATGCTTGCGTGCGGGGATATGGGGCACCAAGAGCCTTTGGGGTCGTGTCCTTACCTGTAAAGGGTAGAGCTGACAAGGTAAAGAGCGAGAGATAAAATGTGATTGCAAAGTCAAAGGATCTGCGACTTGCCCTATTCGCGGACGTGATGCTGTGGTACGCTTTAGCCTGGGAACCAGCAGGCGATTTTTGCAGGCAGCATGCATTTAAAACGGAATAAATATGTTGACACTAGCGGGTATAAATATAAATAGATATTGTGCTACAAGAGCATACTGAAACCGGAGAAATGCCTGCTATGTCCTGGATACCGATGGCCGAACGTTTCGCTGCTTTCCCACTCATTCTTTCGGGGCCTCTTCTGAGACGGGTTGAGCCACAATCTGTCACGGTCTGGCTCGCCTTGAAAGAGCCTTGTACTGTGACACTGCGCGTCTATGTCAAAAATGAAGTAGGTGATCTCGTTGAGCACTGTATGGGCACGCGAAAGAGCGTCCGCCTCGGAGATCGCCTGCATATTGTCGCCGTGACCGCACATGCCAGCCCCGAGGCGCTACTGCTGTGGGGAGGGCTGTACTATTACGACCTGTTTTTTCAAATTGAGGATCATGGAAGCACTTCTGGTACGCTGATTACCGAAATTGTAGCACATCTGGATACACCGGGCATTCTAACCACTGATCCCGCTCAAGCCGATCCACTTCATCGACTGGTCTACCCTGGTCATTCCCTGCCTTGCTTCGTACTCCCGCCCGAAGATATCAACCTGCTCAGGATCGTGCATGGCTCTTGCCGCAAGCCACATGGCGTCGGCTACGAGATGCTCTCCGCGCTCGATGCGCTACTCGCCTTAGCAATACAGCAGGACAAGGATCGTCCCCAGCAGCTTTTTCTCACAGGAGATCAAATCTATGCCGATGATGTGGCAGCTCCGCTTCTGTTCGCGCTAATAGATGCTGGAAATTTCCTCTTTACGGGAAATGAGGAGGAAGTCTTGCCTGGAGTGAGCGTTCCCGCTCGTAAACTTGGACCAGGAGAACGGGGAAACATCGTGCACTCTCAAGCCATGTTTACCACCACGACTCCACAAAATCAATTAATGGCACTGAGCGAGTATGTAGCTATGTACCTGTTCGTCTGGTCTGATGTTGTATGGCCCGCCGATCTCCCCGATGCTCACGAGATATGGAGTGCCTATCCACTGCCACAGCACGACATTGATGCCAAAGAAAAACTTGAAGCCCAGTACACTGATCAAATACAACAGTTGAACGCATTTCGTTCTACGTTGCCGCAAGTACGTCGCGCACTGGCAAATATTCCCGCCTATACTATCTGTGATGACCACGAAATTACCGACGACTGGTTTCTTGACGGAGCATGGTGCCAGCGGGTTCTGGCCAGTCCTTTGGGACGGCAAATTGTGCGTAATGGCCTTCTGGCCTATGCATTGTTTCAAGCCTGGGGGAATACGCCAGGGCAATTTGCAGAGTTTGATGGTATGGTGCTGCTCGATGCTGTCAATAGGTGGCGTGGAGATGCATCTGATGCCAGTGTGGCAATCATCGAGGATTTGCTTGGTTTGCCTGCGAACTTTGGTGGAAGTGGAACCCTTACACGTTCACCGCGTGCGCTCCACTGGTATCATACGTTTGATGGACCGTGCTACCAGGTAATCCTGATGGATAGCCGCACGCAGCGCTTCTACCGTTCACCTCACGACTTCCCCGGACTACTATCGCATGAGGCCATGCACGAGCAGATAGTCTCTACTACTCGCACGAATGCCGAGGTGACGATCATTATCTCAGCTACTCCTGTTCTCGGCGTGGAATTTATTGAGTCCATTCAGGTCTGGTACCACTGGTTCGTCAAGGATAATTATGCCTTCGACTGCGAAGCCTGGGCATTGGAATTGGAAACCTTTCAACACTTCCTCAAGACGGTAAGCGCGCTGAAGCGCGTTGTCTTCCTCTCTGGAGATGTGCATTATGCCTTTGGCTCCAGTATAGAGTACTGGGACCAGCATACGCAGGAAAGCGCGAAACTGGTTGACTTCACTTCCAGTCCTTTCTGCAATGAAGGTGCGGGTGTTCATATTGCCATACTCGCCATGGGTTACCCACATCTGCTTCACCTTCTGCGACGGCAAGAAACGCCTACCATGGACTTTTTCGCCTGGGATATCGCCCCTAATGATCCTCGAGTACTCAACAGAGTACGTGCTCTCATCCGAAAGCGTATATACCTTTTCTGGTGGGCAATTCCAAAACTCCTTGCAACACGTCGCTCCCCGTATGAGGTCGTCCTGCCTGTGCATGGATGGTTGAAGGGGGCTTTCAGTGGCTATACACCCGATCGCATCTACCGCTTACACTACCTACTTAACACGCTCACACCTGTTACTTTACGTAAAAGAGATCGCCTTCGCTTGCGAACCTCCTCCTGGACCATCAGGTTTCTCCGCTTTATCCTGGGGGGCATCACATTTATCGAGACCAGCATTACGAGAAACACTCGCCATCTGCTCTTGAAAGAAAGGTGGGGCGAGCAGAAACCAGGTATTCCCAGGCAACCAGAACGCTCACAGGTACATAAGACCGCAAATGAGGCACATCTGCTTGGACACCAGCTTGCAAAACCGAGGAACAAGCTGATAGCTGCTATCCTGAATCGTGCCGCGTGGCTGAACCGCTGGAAAGCAGGAGATCTGTTCGTCGGCTATAACAACCTGGGTGAGATTCACTTCAAGTGGACGTCAGAGAAAAAAGTTGTGACGCAGCGCCTCTGGTACCATACTGACGATATGACACAGCCACTACAGAAGATCGACTGCCATGAGACACTTGAACTCCCATCACCAGACGCTGCCCCTCCACTTCCATAATATGAGAAGAAATGAACGGATTAATAAACAGGCGCCAATTTCCTCGTAAATAGTGTCGATTTAAAGAGTTCCCGTTCGTCGTTTTACTGAATGGGCGAAATTGAGAGCCTTTCAAAAAACACTAGCACAAGAAAGAGGAACATCAATGGCGAACTTTTTACTTCTCTACACCGGAGGCAGTATGCCCGAGAGTCCAGCCGAACAAGAAGCAGTTATGAAAGCATGGGATGGATGGTTTGGTAAAATCGGAAGCAATCTTGTAGATGGCGGCAACCCATTTACTCCAATGGCAAAAAGCATCTCGAGCAATGGAACAGTCAGTAATGGTCCCATCGGAGAATTGGCCAGTGGCTACTCCATTATCAAAGCTGATTCGCTCGACGCAGCCGTTGCTGTAGCCAGAGAATGTCCCGTCCTCCAGGGAGGATCCAAAATAACGGTCTACGAAACCTTCCCGGTGATGTAAGCGTTACTTCATGCTGAAAGCACCCGCTGTTTGTCATGGGGACGTTGCTAATGGCAGGTGCCAGCGGAGCATTGTTTCTTCACCATCTGATAGCGAATGCTGTTTCTTATCCGAAGCAACATTCACTTGTCATCCTGAGCGTTAGCGAAGGATCTCGGTGCCCAGCGTGTGAGATCCTTCGTGGCGCTCAGGATGACACCTATCACGATGAAACTGGACAACCCTTCGCGGATACCCTGTTTTGAATGCCAGTTTCGCGGATAATTCACAGACCTCCCCTTACGCCACCTTGACCGCGGCCACCAGCTTTGTCAGCGACTCCTTGGCATCGCCAAACAGCAGGATTGTTCTATGATCGTAGAACAACTCGTTATCAATGCCTGCGAAACCTGGCCGCATCGACCGCTTGAGAATGACGACGTTACGTGCCTGATCAGCATTGAGGATCGGCATGCCATAGATATCACTACCTGGAGAGTTGCGAGCGGCGGGATTGACTACATCGTTAGCGCCGACCACCAGTGCCACGTCCGTTTGCTTGAACTCGTCGTTGATCTCATCCATCTCTTTGAGCTGTTCGTACGGCACATTGGCTTCCGCGAGTAGCACGTTCATATGCCCTGGCATCCTTCCCGCCACCGGGTGTATCGCGTATTTCACCTCCACACCTCGCCTCTCGAGCAGATCTGCCAGTTCCCGTAGCGCGTGCTGACCCTGTGCCACTGCAAGGCCATAACCTGGTACTATGATAACGCTGCGCGAGTAAGCCAGTAGCGTGCCGATGTCTTCGGCGGAGCCAGAGCGCACGGTGTGACCGGCAGCGCTAGTTCCACCCTCGGCGCTGACCTGAACCTGGCCGAATGCGCCGAACAGAACGTTGATCAGCGAGCGTCCCATAGCATCGCTCATCTTTCTGGTCAACACAGTACCAGAGGCGCCAACCAGCGTTCCAGCCACGATCAATGCAAAATTGTTGAGCGCGAACCCGCTGGCCGCGACAGCCAGGCCGGTACACGCGTTTAGCATCGAGATCACAACAGGCATGTCAGCGCCGCCAATCGGCAAAACAAAAGTAACACCCAGAACCAGCACCAGGGCCAGTAGGACCGTGATCACGACGATCGAGCTATTCAACGCCAGCAGGACAACCGCCAGCGCCAGTATAACCAGTGCCAGCAGCCCATTCACTAGATGCTGCCCAGGAAAGGTGATTGGAGCGCCTGTTATAAGCTCTTGCAGCTTCAGGAACGCGATCACACTACCGGCGAACGAAATGCCGCCAATGATGACCGCTAACACCTCGGGGAAACCAGTCTGGAATTCAGGGTGTTGGCCAGACAGATTCAACAGTGCCGATACCCCAACCAGCGCTGCAGCGCCACCGCCAGCTCCGTTGAAGATAGCCACCATCTGTGGCATAGCAGTCATCTTGACTCTGCGCGCGCTCACTACCCCAACAATAGCTCCGATTACGAAACCTACAACGCAGATGATGATGCCAGCGGCTGTGAAAGAGCCGCGCAGCACTACCACAGTCCAGGCAACGGCCAGCACCATACCTGCAGACGCTATCCAGTTGCCATGGCGCGCACTGCGGGGAGAACTCAGAAACTGCAATCCAAGAATAAACAACACAGCAGCCAGAAGGTAAATCAACTCAGTTGCGATAATCATTGTTCTTTCCCCTTCTCCCCACCAGGCTGCTTAGCTTTGAACATCTCAAGCATGCGATCGGTCACCACAAAGCCGCCGACCACGTTTACGGTTGCCATGAATACGGCAAGCAAGCCGAGCACAATCTGAAGTGATGTTTGCGCATTGGCGGCAATCAGCAATGCTCCGACCAGAATGATGCCATGGATCGCATTAGATCCGGACATCAACGGCGTGTGTAGGATGGTCGGCACGTTCGAAATCACTTCGAAACCAATAAAAGCCGTCAGCACAAAGTATGTAAACAGAACGACAGTTTGTTCGCTCATCTGCTCACCTCCTTCTCAAGACTCTGATGAGCAGTGGCCGCTTCCATCATCTGCCTGGCCCGCTCATTGACCACCTGCCCAGCGTGCGTTACGCAACAACCTCTGGTGATCTCGTCATCGAAGTCTAGCTTGAGCTTGCCCTCACCGTTCAGATACTGGAGCAAGTTGGTGATATTGCGCGCATAGAGCTGGCTGGCATGCAAGGCCACGGTACTGGGAATGTTGCTAGTGCCATCAATCCAGACACCATCCACCTCGACCACCTGTCCTGGCTGAGTCAACTCGCAGTTGCCACCGCTCTCTGCCGCCATGTCGACAATGACCGAGCCACGATGCATGCTTTTCACCATTGCGGCAGTCACCAGCAGCGGGGCACGACGGCCAGGAATAGAGGCTGTTGTGATCACAACGTCATTCGACGCTACATGCTCGGCCATCAACTCGCGCTGCCTGGTCAGGAACGCTTCGCTCTGCGCCTGCGCATAGCCGCCTTCACCCTCCTGGGTTTCAAGCTCTAGCTCCAGGAACCTGGCTCCCAGGCTCTTGACTTCATCCTTGACGGCTGGCCGCACATCGTATGCCTCAACAACGGCGCCTAGACGACGAGCAGTAGCGATGGCCTGTAAGCCTGCCACACCAGCGCCCAATACAAGCACTCGAGCAGGTGGAATGGTACCCGCCGCTGTAATCAACATGGGGAAAAACTTATCCAATCGGTTCGCGGCCATCAATACCGCTTTGTAGCCAGCAAGCGAAGACTGTGAAGACAGCGCATCCATGCTTTGTGCCCGGCTGGTGCGGGGCAGCAGCATCATTGAGAACGCGGTGACGTCATGCTCGGCAAGCGCCTCCACGATGCTAATCTGACTGGCTGGCGAGAGCATACTGATGGAGGCAGAGCCTGTTCTCATCATTGCCACATCCTCAACGCGTGGCGGCTGGACGGACAACACCACGTCGGCTATGCCCAGCAACTTCTTTCTATCGGCTTCAACAACCATTCCTGCTTTGCGGTACGCGTCATCGGTAAAGCCAGCCTCTTCACCCGCGTCCGCCTCTAAAAAAACTTCAAAACCAGATGCGACCAGTTTGGCCGCTATATCAGGCACGAGGGCAACGCGATGCTCACCCACATGTGTCTCAGCAATCACCACGATCTTCACAGTACTACTGCTCCTTTCTTTCACAGGGTCGGTGTGGAGATTCCACGTTTTACAACAATGGAGGTCTGTGGACAGCGCGAGACCTATACATTCCACGACGGAACCCAGGACAGCGCAAACCCACACATTCCACAATACGACCCTGGACAGCGCAAGCGCCCCCACCCAGCATCCACACAGCCCCTGTCCCTACACGGGGTGGTATGCTTCGCTGCACTTAGCATCTATCACGCGATTTGTCCCTGTTGCAGACCTTCTCTATAAGAACTGTAATCCAGTAACTTCACAAAGTGATCACAATCGTAGCCTTCAATAACACGAAACCGTCACATACGTTCTTGCCGTGAACAGGTAGGCTGTTACATGCATTGATTCCACATATTGCTTCGCCAGTTCATCAGGCGAAAAGAAATGAATCAGTTTAACGCGTCATCCTCCTCGCTTTGTCATCCTGAGCGTTAGCGAAGGATCTCGTAGCCCGGGTGCCTGAGATTCTTCGCTAACGCTCAGAATGACAAAGGTGTAGCTTTTTGGGGCGGAAGGCATCAGTACGGCGCGAACGCCTCATCACCTGACACCTACATCCGTTTCTTCAATTTATTATGGAGGGTTTTAGTTTCTATCGAAAATACCGCTCACATACCGGGTCTTCCGCCCTTTTGATGAAGCTCGCTTGCTTGTCACTGCCTAGAATTCGCTGCCAAAAATGTCCACCTATCCATTTTACGTATTCGTCCATTGAGTGATATTCTCCTGCCAGATAGGAGGGAGCTTCTGGCAGATTATGCTCTGGTGCAAGTCATGCTCAACGATCACCATCCCACAGTGATCCACTTTCAAACCTCCGATCATTTTAGAGGGCGTGAAGGACACGCTGACGTAACAGCGGAAATGCGGCTCTCCCGTACATCATACGCTTGATGAGTTTGAGTTTATTGACTTGTCCTTCAACCAATCCATTGTTTTGGGGAAGCGTAAGACCTGCTACGACCGCCGCTTTGTCTCGTTCAATACTCACCACAAAGCCTTGTAATTCGCGGATCTGGCTGGCTCTGACTTGCTCGAGCCAGGCGTCGAGCTGTTCGCCTGTGCGCGTGCGCAGCATCCGGGCAAACTGCTGAACGAGGTCGCAGGCCAGATCGATTTCTGGATGAAGTTGCCGAAGCGTGATGAGCGTTTCTTGCTCATCTGTCTTCAGTTCTCCAGACCGACGAAGGAAGAGGAACGTCGCCTGCCGAGAGGACACAGGAGATGGAGAGAGGTCACATCCTTTTGCTGCGTTCTTCTTCCCTTCTGGAAGCAAGCGAACAAGCTGCTCATACACCGACGCATACGATTGGGTGTACCCACGGGCCACCAGTTCTCGATATAACTGGGCTATATTATGGCAACCAGCTTCCCACCGTTCGCGGAGAAAAGACAGGTGTGAATCAAGACCGATCTTTCGCGGGCGAGATTGTTGTTCGGGAAATGCGTCATGGGCCAACCAGCGCGAGACTGTGGCATGGCCTAATCCAACCTGGTCAGCAATGGTCATCTGCGAGAAGCCAAGCTTCTGTAAAGTCACGACGTGCTGGTATTGAGCGAGGCGCTCCTCTCGCTTCGCCTGCTTCTGCTGTGCTGCCTTTGGGCCCAATTTCGGCGACGGTCTAGGTTGCGTCGTTTCCAGAGGTCTGGCTCTTACCTCCTCAATCAGGCGGGTCCGATGAGCGGCCAAATGACGTGCCAGTACTCCCTCTAGAGCCTCACCGAGGTTTTTGAGCACATGAAACCGATCTGCACACTGGATGGCTTGAGGAGCGCCACTGGCTGCCGCAGAGGCATAGTCGCCGCCGCGATCCCTACTCACCAGCTTGATTTCTGGATGCCCTTTCATCCAGGCTTTGACCGTTTCTGCCTTGCGATCAGGCAAGAGATCAATGACGTTGTGGCTTTGCATGTCTACCAGGATGGTGCCGAATTTTCTCCCACGACGGAAAGAGAAATCATCTATCCCAAGCTCTGATACCTGTTCTTTGGCTGCTGTTGGAAGGGCCATGATACGACGAAGGATCGTTGTTGGCGACGTTTGAATAGCGAGGCGCTCCGCGAGTCGGGTTCCCAACTCTCCACAGGTCGCCAAGCCAAGCGATTGAAGGGCCTCGCAGAGACGGACCGTGAGCCGTGCCCACGGCAGCACGAAGGCGGAAAGTCGTTCCGTAAAGATCTTCCTGATGCAGTTAGTCGTGTCACAAAAGAACCGACGCACATGCAGTATAAGGTGTACACGGAAGCCTGCGCAGGGCAAGTCTGCCACCACGCGAGTATACTGGCTATGGCGGCGTGTGGCAGGGCAGAAACAGAGCGGACAGCATGATCCTGCTTTTGTCGAGACCACCTGAACCACCAACAGATCATCACGCATGCTGGTTGTTGCAATCTTTAATCCTGCAGGCAGAGGGAGAAATGGAGATGAGAACATACGAGCACTCCAAACCTGAGATCGCTCTAGTCTGCGACCTCACCTCTCATTCTACCATTTCTTCCCAAGCAAGCGAGCTTCATCAAAAGGGCGGAAGACCCGGGTATGTGAGCGGTATTTTCAATAAAAAATAGAGCGTATGATTCCCAATTGTAAATCATACATCAGTCTCTAGCCTTGCCGCGAATACACTACATACAC
>Ga0209048_10005029_pt1 | contig 12554 bp, 16 predicted proteins | sample FrelakmetCRP12CR_FD_187146 | JGI IMG/M metagenome (GOLD analysis project Ga0209048, IMG submission 187146) | Freshwater lake sediment microbial communities from the University of Notre Dame, USA, for methane emissions studies - CRP12 CR (SPAdes)... | ecosystem: Environmental > Aquatic >... | reverse complement strand
CTGGTGAGCGCGATCTTAATGTTATGGGCGGTATGGTTCGCATACCGGCGGATCATCCTGGTGAAGACCCCGGTAGTGGAGGCAGGCCATGCGTAAATCCCTGCGCATCCTTCTTGGAATCCTGATCCTGCTGGGCATTATCAGCGGAGGATTCGTACTGTGGGGGTCAACCCCTGCCAAACCGCTGCCTGAGGTATTAACTGCCCTCCAGTCCGACGCGCAAGTGACGGTCACACTTGGAAATTGGCTGGTATTCACCCCGGTTGCATCCAAACCGGCAACCGGTTTTATTATTTATCCCGGCGGACGCGTGGACTATCGTGCCTATGCTCCCCAAGCCCATGTCCTAGCTGCCCAGGACAACCTGGTGGTCATCGTCCATATGCCGCTCAACCTGGCTGTCTTCGACCCGAATGCAGCCGAAACTGTCATTGCCGCACATCCTGAAATAATGGCCTGGGTAGTAGGCGGTCATTCGCTCGGGGGATCGATGGCGGCTAATTTTGCCCACACGCATCCCAAGCAGCTGCAGGGGCTGGTGCTGTGGGCCTCCTATCCAGCTGCTAGCGACGACCTGTCCCAAAGTAAATTGAAAGTTCTATCCATTTCAGGAACACTGGATGGATTGTCCACCCCGGCCAGGATCAAGGCCTCGCACAGCCTGCTGCCAGAGGGCACTATCTGGGTACCCATCGCAGGCGCTGACCATGCTCAATTCGGCTGGTATGGTCCGCAGGCTGGTGATAATCCTGCATCAATTAATAGGGAAGAACAGCAAAGGCAAATCGTCCAGGCAACAGCCGCATTCCTGGAAGCCTTGAAGTAAAATCATAAAGTCTTGTGATCGAAAAGAAAGAATCCTAATCAAAAAATGGAAACTAGTTTATGAGCACCGATAATCAATTCCACAGGCAAAAATATATTAACCTTGAAACTTTCCGCAGGAACGGCGAGGGTGTAAAGACACCCGTCTGGTTTGTAGAGGATGGGCGCGATCTATATGTCACCACGGAAGCGACCTCGGGAAAGGCCAAACGGATCCGGAACAACGGGAAGGTCAATGTCGCCCCCTGTAAAATGGATGGCAAGTTGCTCGGAGTGTGGGTCCCTGCCGAGGCCCGTGAACTCACCGATACGACCGACACGCTGCGGGTCAACGGATTGCTCAATAAAAAATATGGCTTGTTGAAGAAACTCTTTGATGCCCAACGCACCCGTCGCGGGGTAGAAGATACGGTGCTGGAAATAAAGTTAAACGGATAATTCCCCATGAAGCCAGTGGATCCATTTACCGATCAACCCTACCTGAACCTGGAAACCTTCCGCCGCAACGGTGTGGGGATGAAAACGCCGGTCTGGTTTGTTCAGCAGGGAGAGAAACTGTATGTCCGGACAATTGCGGATTCAGGGAAGGTCAAGCGCATCCGCAACACCTCCCGGATCAAGGTCAGCCCCTGCAAGGCTGACGGGGAACCCATCGGGGACTGGTCAACAGCCCGGGGGCGCGAGCTCCAAAGCACCCCAGCTCTCGATGAATCAATTGATCGTTTATTTAATATGAAGTATGGCGAGAGGTATCGAGAAATGACCCAAAAATCGGTTGAGTTGGGCCGTATATATACCATTCTTGAGATTGTTTTTGATTGATGAAAGGAGTCTTCCATGAAAAATACCTTGCGACAAATACTCGTCATTTTAACCGTCATGATTACGATAACCATCAATGTCCTGGCGGACGCGCTGCCCATTAATGGGCTGAATACGGGTGCCATCTCGGACACTTTCCACGTCTATTTTGTCCCCGCTGGATATGTCTTCGCCATCTGGGGTCTGATCTACATTGGCCTGATCGCATATGGCATCTACCAGGCGCTTCCCGCGCAGAAAAACAACCCGCGCCTGCAGGCCATCAGCTGGTGGGTGGTGCTGGGCGGTCTGGCAAACTGCGCCTGGATCTTCCTGTGGCATTATGAACAGTTCGTCGGGACGCTGGGTGCCATGCTTATCCTGCTGGCAACACTGATCGCGGTTTACCTGCGTCTGGGCAGCGGGCTGACGAAAGTCACGGCAGGCGAAACCTGGGCGGTGCGAGTGCCGTTCAGCATATACCTGGGGTGGATCACGGTCGCCACGGTCGCCAACGTGACCGATGTGCTGGACTACCTGAAATGGAACGCATTCGGACTTCCAGTACAAACCTGGTTCCTGATCGTCCTGGCAGCCGTCCTGGCGATTTCCATCCTGATGAGCATGAACCGCCGGGACGTGTCCTATATCCTGGTCATCCTCTGGGCCCTGGCTGGAATAGGCTACAAGTTCTCCGCCGAACCTCCCATTTGGATCGCCTCGCTGACCACGGCTTTGCTCGCAGCGCTCGGCCTGCTTTACAGCCTGTACATGGAAGCCGCGAAAAAGAGATCGTAGAATGAAAAAAACCTGGCGCATCCTACTGATCGTCCTGGCCGTCCTGCTGCTGGTTGTGCTGGTGGGACCGTTCCTCGTACCGGTCCCACCAGCTGCGGGGACGGTTTCACCGCAGCAGTTGGCAGATGCGGACAGCCAGTTTGTCGAGATCAATGGGATCATGGTCCACTATAAAATGATCGGGCAGGGGGAGCCGTATATGATCCTCCTGCACGGATTTGGCGCCAGCGTGTTCTCCTGGCACGCTGTGCTGGGACCGCTAAGCCAGCTGGGTACAGTCATTGCCTATGACCGTCCGGCTTTCGGATTGACCGAGCGGAAGATGACCTGGAATGGTCTGGATCCATACAGTCCGGAAGGGAACGAAGCCTTGTTGACAGGAGTGATGGATCACTTTGGGATGCAGAAGGCGATCCTGATCGGCAATTCGGCAGGTGGTACCTTATCCATGCAGTTCGCACTTTCACACCCGGAGCGTGTCCAGGCGCTGATCCTGGTGGACCCGGCAGTCTATGAAAATGGCAGCCCTGCATGGGTGAGCATTTTTGGTAAGACACCCGAGATGCAGCATCTGGGTCCTCTGTTTGTCCGCTCGATTGGGAAAAGCGGACTGGAGCTGATCAAGACAGCCTGGCATGACCCGACCAGCATCACACAGGAAACATTGGATGGCTACACCAAACCTCTGAAAGCTGACAACTGGGACCGGGCATTATGGGACTTTACAATGGCCAGCCACGATACTGGCCTGACCAGCGACCTGAAAGATTTCACCATGCCTGTCCTGGTCATCACTGGCGACGATGACCGGATTGTCCCGACTGCCAACAGCATCAAGCTGGCAGGCGTGATCCCGAATTCGAAACTGGTGATCATCCAAAACGCCGGTCATGTCCCTCACGAAGAACAACCTGCCCTTTTTATGCAGGCCGTGGGTGAATTCATTAGGAACCTGAGATAATGTCCTTCCCTTACCATTGGTTGGCTCCCAGGAAAGTCATCATACAGTTCCCCGGCCAATGGCCCTTTTCAGGAGGCAGAAAACTATGGCTCAAGTTACTCTAAATGCCCCAGCTCCCGATTTCAGCCTGGTGGATTTCACCGGGAAGATCGTCACCCTGTCGGATTATCGCGGCATCACGAATGTCCTGCTCGTCTTTAACCGCGGCTTCATGTGACCATTCTGCCGTGCGCACATGGCGCAGTTGCGCCAGGATTTTGCTGAGTTTGTGATACGGAAGACAACGATCCTGGTGGTCGGCCCGGACAATGCCGCCGCCTTTTCAAAATACTGGCAGGAAAACAGACTTCCTTTTATTGGCCTCCCCGACCCCGGCCATATCGTTCTGAAGACATACGGCCAGCAGATCAATCTGTTTAAATTCGGGCGTATGCCCGCCCAGGTTCTCGTGGATATGAACGGTATCGCCCGTTATGTCCACTATGGGCATGATATGACCGATATCCCAAAAAATTCCGAAATGCTGGCCCTGATCGATTCGCTAAAGAGCGGATAGGATCAAATCTTCTCCGCTAGGTATTCGACCTTCTCGAGAACAAGGTGCAGGACTGGATCCCCGTCAATGGAATTGTGGTAGCCGGCCATCGGGTGGCATCGCGGCCGTCAAAGGCCTATCCCTACAGCACCATTGAAAAACAGAAACCCTACTTCAAAGAACGCGGCCTCGACCTGGGTGTATATTTCACTGGCACGCTTAATATTTCAATCACCCCTTTGCGGTTTGAGCTGATCAAACCGGAATTCACGTTCCTGGATGTCGACTGGACCGATCTCCACCCACCCGAGCACTTTTCTTTTTCGCGCTGTAAAATCCGGTTTCGTGGGCGGGAATATACGGGGATGGTGTATTACCCCCACCCGGAGACAAAGCTCCGCCACCAACAAAATCCAGGTGTGATCGAAGTGATGACAGAGTCCATTGCGGGGATTTGCTACGGTGACCGGGTCGTATTATCGCTGAAAACAAATGAAATCCTGATCTTCAAACAAAGGGATTAAGCGGCAGCAGGATTGCTCCGGAGAGATTGCGCATCTAACAATAAGACCTGGCGAGCAAAGATCGCCAGGTCTTATTAATTTTATTCTCTTTTCCTTCACCCCGGGTTGGGATGAAGGAACCAGCAGCTGAGCACTGTGAGGACAACCTAATGATACACTCAGCCGGCTGGGTGCTACTTACGGTTCCGCAGGAAAGTGGGGATGTCCAAATCATCGGTGTTGAAGGTTTGCGGGCGGAACTCGTTGCCGGGTTGACCGGTCTGGGCATCCACCGTCATGCTCTCCAACGGGTGGCTGAGGTTTTTTCCTTCGACTACGCGTGCAGTGGGGTGGGTGATTCGGCGCGGCATGCCCGTGCGCTCGAAGCCAGTGGCGATAACGGTCACACGAATTTCATCACCCAGGTCCGGGTCAATGACTGCGCCGAAGATCATGTTCACATCCGGATGAGAGGTCTCCCGGATCAAGGCTGCAGCCTGGTTGACCTCGAAGAGGGTCAGGCTCGGACCGCCGGTCACGTTGAAGAGGACACCCTTGGCACCGTCGATGGTGATATCGAGGAGATGGCTCGAGATGGCCTGTTCTGCAGCCACGCGGGCGCGGTCTTCCCCGGATGCCTTTCCGACCGCCATCAAGGCTGCACCGCCTTCACTCATGATGGCGCGCACATCGGCGAAGTCCAGGTTGATCAGACCGGGGACGGTGATCAGTTCGGAAATACCCTGGATGCCCTGGCGGAGCACATCATCCGCCATCTTGAAGGCATCGTTCAATGACGCACGTTTGTCCATGATTTGAAGCAGGCGGTCATTCGGGATGACAATGAGCGTATCGGCGTGCTCCTTGAGTTTTACCATGCCTGCTTCGCAGGACTGCATGCGCCGATTGCCTTCAAAGGCGAAGGGGCGGGTTACCACGCCGATGGTCAGGGCACCGACCTCCTTGCAGATCTGCGCTACGATCGGGGCTGCACCGGTGCCAGTGCCTCCACCCAAACCCGCCGTCACGAAGGCCATGTCTGCGCCTTTCATGACATTGTAAAGGTCCTCAGCGGATTCTTCGGCTGACTTCCGCCCGATTTCAGGATTGCCGCCTGCACCCAGGCCGCGGGTCAGTTTGTTACCGATACGGACCCGGGTAGGGGCTTTGGCCATCATCAATGCCTGGGCGTCGGTGTTTATGGCGACAAATTCCACACCCTGGATGCCTTCTTCGATCATCCTGTTGACGGCGTTACAACCGCCACCGCCTACACCCACAACCTTAATTCTGGCATAAGCTTCGACTTGACTCTTTTTTACGTCCATAATGATCCTCCTTCAATGAATTACAGGTATCGATGTTATTCTGGAAGTAGCCGCTTGAACCAATCCTTTACAGAATCCAGGTTCACGGGGTTCTCGGGTTTCCCGCGGGACGATTTTTGTCCGCGGGTGGATGAAAGATCGTTATCTGCCAGGGCAGCCGCCCATTGCAGCAAGCCGACACCGGTTGAAAAAGCGGGACTCTTCAACTGGTCCACCAGACCAACCAGGTTCTCCGGCTGGGCTGTACGAACCGGCAGCCCGAGTACCTGCGAAGCGAGTTGACGGATACCGGGCAAGGCGCTTGTTCCCCCGGTTAAGACCATCCCAGCCGGTAACAATCCGTCGTAACCTGAACGTTTGATCTCCTGTAGGGTCAGTGAAAAGATCTCTTCGACCCTGGCTTCGATGATATGGGCCATGTCCTGGCGACTGACCTTGACCGGTTGCTCCTCCCCGAAGGAACGCACACTGAATGTATCTTCAGCACCCACCCCAGCCTTCAAGGCATAGCCATATTTCTTCTTGATCTCCTCTGCCTGGTTGAGCGGCAGGCGAAGACCGGTGGCGATATCATTGGTGATATGATTGCCACCCACTGCCAGCACCATTGTGTGCCAGACATGGCCGTCCACGTAGAGAGCCAGGTCCGTTGTCCCGCCACCAATGTCGCACACCGCAACCCCCATCTGGCGCTCGGTATCGGTAAGGACCACATCACCCGAAGCCAGGGGGTTCAGGACAAATTGCAGTACATCCACACCTGCAGCACCGACGCACTGGCGAAGGTTCTCGACGGTGGCCTGGGCAGCCGTGATGATATGGGCTTCCACTTCCAGGCGGTAGCCGTGCATGCCAAGGGGTGTCAGGATGCCGTCCTGCCCATCCACGGAAAAACCGCGCTGGATGATGTGGATGACCTCTCGATTGTGGGGAATGGCAACCGCCCTTGCTGCTTCAAGCGCCCTCGCCACATCAACTTCATCCACGACCTCGCTGGTAATCCCTGCCACACCTCGGCTGTTGATGGATGAAATATGCGCCCCGGCCAGGCTCACCACTGCACCAGTGATCTCCACGCCGGAAGTCTGCTCAGCTTTCTCAACGGATCGGGTAATTGCCTGGGAGGCCGCAACAAGATCGACAATGACACCTTTCTTGATGCCTGCCGACGGTTCGATGCCAACACCCATGATGCGGATGTCTTCCTCCTCCACCCGGCCAACCAGGGTGCAGACTTTAGTCGTACCTACGTCAATTCCAACAACAATATCATCCATAGGTCACTTGGGTCACTTATAGAATGGGGCATTCAGGTTTTCCACGCTGATCAGCGATGGCTGAATACCCTGGCGGATGAGTGTGTCGACGATTGCCTGATAAACCTGCAATTTCACAGGGATATCCTTGGTATTTTGACCAAAATAGACTGTCCATCCACGGGGATCCTGCCAACCCATGCCGTAGATGGGATCGAAGGCCTCCGTCATACCGGATGGGACATAGGGTGCCATGGTTATCAATGCCTGGACCATTCCAGGATCGACAGCTATTTGTTCATAAAGGGGAAGAGAAAGATCCTGGGCTGTCTGCACCGGGTCACTGGTCGCATTCACCTGTACCAATCCTGGAACATCCCCACGCGGGGTAAACGCCACACCGCTGGCATCGATCCACTTTATGCTGCCAGCATGGTTCCAGGCCAGGACCGGCGTCCGCTCGGTCACATACACAGAAATACGGTTGGGAAAGCCAACGACGACCCTGACTGAGGACAGGTCGTTGAATGCACTTCTCAGCTTGGCCTGTATCTGAGCCGGGACGGCTTTGAAAACCGGCTGATCGATCAAACCGAGCATGGAATTGACCTCCTCTGTGCTCAGACGCTGATTGCCGTGGAGGTCCGCAGTTTTGATCATGAAAGTGGAAGCAGTCCACATGCTGTAAAGCATGAAGGTCATCAATATGGTCAAGGCGCCCGAGACCCACCGGGAGCCCAGCTCCGGAATCTTCAGGGTGGGGGCGTGCACTGCGGTGCGACCGAGTGAAAAGGCGATGTCATAGCCATGAGGCGGCGGGTTTTTCATTGACCGGTTCAAGCTCCGGGATGCCACCGGGCGCGGCCGGGCAGCCGGATAAACCGTTGAGGCAAGATAGGACCGGTGCGCGGTTTGCGTTGTCTGCTGCGGCGCCCTGGTGGTCCGAGCCGGGAAAACATTTAGCGGGCTCTTTGCGGTTCGGGTCCGGGGTGTGCGGCGCTGGCGGACAAAATTGGCGCGGGAGGTTTTCTGTTGAGTTGTCATTTGGTTCTCCGGAATTGTCGCTCGGTGAGGTCGCGATCAGCCTTACGTTCGCGAGCCAATTCGACCAGACGGTCTACAAGTTCGACGTAAGATAAACCGGTGGCTTCCCAGAGTTTGGGATACATGCTGATGCTGGTGAAACCAGGGATAGTGTTTATTTCGTTCAGATATATTCTTCCGGTGGTCTTTTCAACAAAGAAATCGATGCGAGCCATGCCAGAACAGTCAATTGCTGCGTAAGCACGGACGGCCATCTGGCGTATCTCCGTGGAGGTCTCGGGGGAAAGGGGGGCGGGGATGAGCAGGCTGGAGGTGCCATCAATGTACTTGGATTCGTAGGAATAGAACTCGCGACTGGGCAGGACTTCACCGGGAACGGAGGCCACGGGTGTGTCATTTCCCAGCACTGATACTTCGATCTCATGGGCGTTCACACCGCGCTCGACCAGCACGCGACGGTCATATGCAGCGGCATCCATCAGCCCCTCACCAAGGTCAGAACGGTTGTTGCATTTGGAGATGCCGACTGAGGAACCCAGATTGGCGGGTTTGACAAATAGCGGGTAAGCCGACATCCCTTCAGCACGATGGATTACCTCTTCGATATTCTTCTTGATCTCACTCCGCAGGACCGTGACGGATTCAACGGTGGGAATGTTGTTGGCGCGCATCACATCCTTGAACACGCCCTTATCCATCCCTACCGAAGAACCGGTAACACCCGCACCGATGTAAGCAAGATCTGCCAGTTCGAGCAGGCCCTGCAGCGTACCGTCCTCGCCGTAGGTGCCATGCAAAATGGGGAAGACCACATCGAGAGGGGTGATCATTTCCAGGGACAATCCAATCTCTGTGATCTGCATACCATACAGGCCGGGTCTGGACGGATCGGGGAGAATGGTGCAGTGGGTCAGGTCTTGGATATCGCCCTTTTCCATCAGGTCGCAGGTGTTATCGCCAGTTAGCCAGATTCCTTCCTGCGTGATGCCGATCTGGAAAACATCGTACCGGACTGGATCAAGCACGGACAGCACTGAACGGGCAGACATGAGGGAAACCTCATGTTCACCGGAACGACCTCCAAAAAGGACTGCAATGCGTAATTTCTTAGCCACCATTTTCACCACTCACCGATGATCTCGATTTCAGGCTCCAACCGAACGCCGAATTTATCAAATACTGTCTTCTGTGCCAGTTCGATCAAGGCCTTCATATCTTCAGAGCGGGTTTGTCCATCACTGATGAAGAAATTGGCGTGCTGTGGGCTGACCTCAGCGTTGCCGATTCGCCTGCCTTTCAGGCCGGCCTTCTCGATCAAGCTTCCAGCCTTCTCGCCTGCAGGGTTTTTGAACATGGAACCCATGCTGGCTCCCGGCGGCTGGTTCCTGTGCCGCTGTTCGGAGATCTGCTCCATCCTGGCCCGGATCAGCCGTGAATCTCCGTGTCTAAAAGCCATTTCTGCTGAAAGGATGACTACCGGTGGGTGTTCGCGTTTTAGTACGCTGGTGCGGTAGCCGTATTCCATTTTTATTACGGGCCATATCTGACGTCCAGACTGACGGTGGACCAGTTCGACCGAGACCAGGTTCCCGGCAATGTCTCCATCAAAGGCTCCGGCATTCCCATAGATCGCTCCACCCAGGGTTCCTGGTATGCTTGCAGCCCATTCGAATCCTGCCAGACCGAGGCGTTCCGCCCGCTGGGCGATATCATTGGGAGTGACACCGGATTCAGCGTGGACGGTCGGCGGCTCAAGCTGGGTGCTGAATTTCACCTGCCGCGCCCGATTGATGATCACCACACCGCGCACTCCCTTATCGCCGACCAGCACGTTCGACCCGCTGCCCAGAAGGGTAATGGGTACATCCATCTTCCAGAGTTTTTCACTCGTCTGCGCCAGATCGTCCGCTGAATGGACGAGTACGAGGGCGTCCGCCGGGCCGCCAATCCGCGCGGCAGTATAGCTGGAGAGCGGGACGTTCTCCTGTAAACGCTTGCCAAAACACTCGCGAAGGCTGCTGAGAGCGGATGCTTCCATTTCTTTTCGGCCAGCTATTTTTCATTCTCTTTCAGATAGGCAATCAACCTTTTGACCGTACCTTCCATGTCACGGTCCAGTTTTTGTTGCTGCTGCTGAAAGATGGGAGGCTGCCTGTCGGGATCGGGATAAGCCCTGTCACCCAACACCAGCCGCAGGGGTGGAAGTCCCATAAGGTCGGTCTCGTAGCCAAGCTTTTTATCGTTCATGATTCGCCTCCTTCAATTGATTCAGCACCTGGGTGCTGATCTCGTTGGCATCCCCGGCAGAGAGGACGAGCAGGACATCACCGGGGTGGAGAGCAGAAAAAAGATAATTGCTTGCCTCTGACAACCCGGCAATGAAGTGAGCCGGGCGGGGCATGGCATCCACGACCTGCTTGGAGGAGAAGTTCTGCCTGGGTTCGCGTGACTGAAAAACTTCAGTTACGATCACTTCGTCGGCATCCGAAAAAGCCGCGGCAAATTCAGCAAATAAGGCCTGGGTGCGCGAATAGGTGTGAGGCTGCCAGATGGCCCATAAACGGCGGGAAGGGTAACGCGCCCGGGCAGCGGAAAGGGTCGCACGGATTTCGGTCGGATGATGCGCATAGTCATCGATGACCGTTATCCCGTTCACTTCACCGCGGACCTCGAACCTGCGCCCGGTACCGGTGAATTGTCCCAGTGCTGTAGCCGCTGCAGCGATCGGCAGTTTGAGCAACTTCGCCACGCTCAATACAGCCAGGGCATTGGAGACATTATGTTTGCCCGGTACCTGAAGCTCAACATTGGCTGGTTCACCAAGCACTGTTGCGCTGAAGTTAAAACCGCCTTTATTGTTCGGGGCGAACGAACTGGTAAACACGTCCAGCCGGGTGCCATCCTCGATCTCGGGGCGCAGGCCATAGGTAATCACTTTTTTATCGAGTTTGTTCGCCCTGCTGATCAGGTCAAAGGCACCTGGATCATCCGCACAAGCCACCAGCGTGCCACCCGCCTGGAGGTGATAAAGGAAATCGACAAAGGCGGCCTGGAAATCAGCCGGGGTGGGATAACAGTCGGGATGGTCGTACTCAATGTTCGTGACGACCTCGATGGAAGGCCTGAGGCCCAGGAACATGCGGTCGTACTCGTCGGCTTCGATGACAAAGGTGTTTCCTTCACCTGCCCGTGCATTGACACCCAGATTCGCCAGCACTCCACCCACGATAAAGGATGGTTCCTGATTAAGGGCTGAAAGCATCCAGGCTATCATGGATGTGGTGGTCGTCTTTCCGTGGGTCCCGGCGACGGCTATACCGGTTTTGCCGTCCATCAGGCTACCCAGGAAATCGGACCGTTTAAGCACCAGGATGTGGGCGGCGCGGGCGGCAGTAACTTCCGGGTTGTCATCCAAAATGGCGGATGAGCGCACCACCAGGTCGGCACCGGCCACATTCTCCGGGTGGTGGCCAATACTGATGGTCACGCCGGCAGACTGCAGGTCCCGCGTATACTGCGATTCAGCGCGGTCGGATCCACTCACCGAATACCCCATTTCGAGCAGGAGGCGAGCGATGGCAGAAATTCCAGTACCGCCGATACCGATCAGATGGATGCGAGTCATAGTTTAGATGAAAACCACAATCACAAAAATGAAGGCGATGACGACAGCGAAGTAGATTCCTGGGATGCCGAGGAGCTTGGGAGGCATGTAGTGGAGCATGGCTTCAGCAATCTTGGCTACCTCCCCGGTGGGAGCAGCAACAACCTGTGGAAAGGGGTAGACAGCATTCGCCATGTAAAACCAGATGGTTCCGGCGATCAGGTATCCATTCAGGGCTCCGAGGACAACGCCCAGGAAGGCATCCTGAATTTTCTCGCGGGACATTTTCGCAGCGAAACGTGAGACATTGGGAGTCTGGTAACCGAAGAAAACCAGCACGCCCAGGATGATGGTTCGGAACCAGAAATAAAGAGCTGGATTATCCTTGACCAATACATCCCGGATGAACGGGACGTAATTCGAGAGCAGGGTGGTGAAGGTAAGGGCCAGGATGACGCTGAACGACACCATCAGTTCCTTGGCCCAGCCACGGATCCCACCGATGATGCTAAAAAGGATCACGTACATCCAGAAGATGATTATCAGGCTGACCACGGGTTCATCTCCTCTCACCGGACAGAGCAAGAAGAAGGCGACCGATCTCAACGGCAGCCTGGGGGCGGGATTGGCTGTGCATGGCGGCCCGCATGGCGTTCAGTTTCTGCGGATTACCGAGCAGATCGTTCAAAGTTGGCAGGAGCTGATCAGAAAGCCGGGCATCTTCGAGTGCGACCGCTGCGCCATGCCTGACGAGGTAATCGGAGTTAACTTTCTGGTAACGCCAGGCATATGGGTAAGGGACCAGGACAGCCGGCAGACCGTAGAGGGGGAACTCTCCCAGGGTAGATGCTCCGGCCCGCGACAGCACCAGGTCAGCGGCAGCCAGGGCTGCCCCCATC
>Ga0209048_10005027_pt1 | contig 12555 bp, 6 predicted proteins | sample FrelakmetCRP12CR_FD_187146 | JGI IMG/M metagenome (GOLD analysis project Ga0209048, IMG submission 187146) | Freshwater lake sediment microbial communities from the University of Notre Dame, USA, for methane emissions studies - CRP12 CR (SPAdes)... | ecosystem: Environmental > Aquatic >... | reverse complement strand
TTTCGGTTTAGCCAGGGTGAGGTTTACCTCTGCTCCATCGGAAATTGAGTCAATGCCGGCTTCGACCGACCCGGATACATCACCGACACCCGGAATACTGGCTTCAACCGATTCGGTGGAAAGGGTCATAGACCCGGCATCCTGACTGATGAGCATTCCCTGTACCTCCGTGATTTTACCTGAGACATAAACGACCGTGAACGTTGGGGTAGTAATGGTCACGACGTTTCCATTTACGGTCACGGTTGCACCAGTGGCAATACTTATACCATTCACGGAAAGACTTACCCCGAGGGATTCAAGGGATTGGGTGCCCACGTTCGCCGAAATACCTTCAGACGGAGCTGCTTGTGATGCAGCACCGTTATCACTACCCCCGGTGTCAGGAGGGGATCCTGCTTTGACCTCGATAGTGTATTTCTGCGATCCAGATACGCCGGAGCCGTTTTTATCGGTAGCAGTGACTATAAAGGAAAATATACCCGTCTCAGTTGGGGTACCGTAGATAGCACCGGTTGAGGTGTTCAGTTTCATTCCGGGAGGCAGGCCCTCTGAGGCGCTGTATTTGTAGGGGGGTGTCCCTCCGCTGGCTTTGATGGTTATCAGGCTATATTGACTGGTCTCAACGGATGCTGGAAGGTCGGTTTGTGAGGTGAGCGTTATCTGCGAGTTGACGGTGATGTAATTGGGCTTTAATTCGGTGACGCTCCCCGCAGCACTATTAACTTTCAGGGATACATAGTATTTTCCCGGAATTTCATAGGTGTGAACGGGATTTTGAACATAATTTTCAGGGGTTGTTGATGTTTTATCCCCGAAATCCCATTCCCAGTTGTCATGCGGTCCCGTTGTTTTGTCGATAAACTGGACACGGAGCCGACCAACACCTTCTCTTAGCGTATCCGAGCTGTTCGTGAAGTCAACAACCGGTCGTGTTCCAATATAATTTGCCGTAATACTGACAGGCCGTGAGATTGTTGCCGCATTTGTGGGTGGGAATAATGCCATGCATACTATGATCACAATCACGCAGAGAACAGTGAAGGGAAGAAACTGTGCTTTTTTCCGGGCGATAGTGGTGGGTTTCATGATGTGCTCAGGGTGGTGGTATTGGCATAGTTGCTACGAACGTGATCACAATACGGTACCCTTTGTTTTGGCTAAGTGCGTAGTCTGATGACCCGACATGCTGGTTCAGATGGATAGGGAAATATTCAAAAAACACCGGGCCTCCCCACTGAATGTCTCGTGGACCCTCGGTTAAGGTAACTATTGGCCCCGGTCCGGAAGGTTGCCCAAATAACCAAATTTGCCCTTGTCCACATTGTATATAGAGAGGATCGTTGAGCGAGTGGCCATCAATGACATATTTTGATGTAGTATAATCGTATTCAGCCATTTTTCCGGTTGGTTTACCGCTCTCCGCGTCTTGTACATTTACCACCCAATTAACACTACTCCAAACCCACATATACAAAGCGTTGTTATTTGAATTTGGTCCAGGATGTAACGTCCAATCCACTTGGCTGGGGACATAAATTCCTGCCGACAAATCATTTTGTGTTGAAATATCCTGAGGTAACGACTGATCCTGAAATCCTGATTTACTCTGTGGTAACGATTGCACCCGATGGACCGATTTAGCCTGAGGCAATGATTGTACCTGTTGTCCTGATTCACTCGGATGTAACGATTGTGCCTGCGGTAATAACTGATCTGGTGATATCGATCCGTTCGATAGCAAAGATTGATCCGGTGGTGAGTTACTTATGACAAGTTCAAGAGTCGGGATTTCAAGGGTAATATATTCGGATTTTATTCTCGTGCCTGTCTTCCCGTAGTTGCCGGTTACGTTTAACGTGACCGTGTAATTTTCTGCGGTATAGGCAGTATAGGTATGCGATGGATTTCGTTCGGATGAATTACTGCCATCGCCAAAGTCCCAGTGATATGTTATCGGATTGACAAATCCAATTGAGGTGTCGTTAAACTGGACAGTTAACGGAGCAATGCCCGAAGTTGGAGTGCCGGAGAAGTCAGCAACCGGTCCTTGAGGAGCTTCAGTAACGTTGATATAACTCGTCTTTGTGGTAATGTTCAACCCAGCAGTATTCGTTGCATTCAATGAGACCGTGTAATTACCGGCACTTGTGTAGGTATGAACCGGATTCTGTACGGTTACATTGTTCGAAGAATCATCACCGAACGACCAGTTCCAGGATGTTGGAGTGTTCGTGGATAAGTCCGTGAATGTGACAGTTAACGGAGCAACACCGGAAGGTGGTATGCCAGAGAAGTCAGCAGCCGGTGGTGCTAAGGAAACTGCAGAGACCGTGATGTAATCCGTCCATATCTTGGTGTTATTCCCGTCCGCATTTGTTGCATTTAATGAGACCGTGAAATTACCCGTCCTTATGTAGGTGTGAACCGGGTTCCGGACGGTTGCATTTTCCGAAGAATCATCACCGAAGGACCAGTTCCAGTTTGTGGGCGTATTCGTAGAACTGTCGGTGAATATAACGGTTAGCGGAGCAATACCGGAAATTGGTATACCAGAGAAGTCAGCAACCGGCGGTGCTAAGGGAGCTGTAAAGACCGTTATGAAATCATGGTGTGTTATCGTTGCCTGTTCTCCGCCGGCCTGACTGATATTTAATGTTACATTAAACGATCCCGGTTTATTATAGGTATAAAGAGGGTTTTGTGTGGATGACTTATTTCCATCGCCGAAATCCCACACCCACTGGTCATGCGGTCCCGTTGATGTGTCGTCAAACTTGACGGTGAGCGGAGCCGGTCCTGAAGCTGGTGTTCCGGTGAAATTCGGGAACAGCGGCGTCGCTTTTAGCGGTACCGGGATCAGCGGTGTCAACACCGTTATGTAATCAAGGTGCGTTATCGCTGCCGGTTCTCCGCCCCCCTGACTGATATTTAATGTTACATTAAACGATCCCGGTTGATTATAGGTATACAGGGGGTTATGTTCGGCAGACGTGTTCCCATCGCCGAACTCCCACACCCACTGATCATGCGGTCCTGTTGATGTATCGTCAAACTGGACAGTGAGCGGAGCTGGTCCGGATAGTGGTGTTCCGGTAAAGTTCGGGATCGATGGTTCCGGGACCAGCGGTGTCAAGGGAACTGCAGATATCGTGATGTAGTCAGTCCATATCTTAGTATCACTCCAATCCGCGTTTGATGCATTCAGGAAGACTGTGAAAGTACCGGGATTGGCGTAGGTGTGAACCGGGTTCCGGACGGTTGCATTTTCTAATGAATCATCACCGAAGGACCAGTTCCATGAGGTTGGAGTTTTAGTAGAAAGGTCGGAGAATGTGACGGTTAACGGAGCAACACCGCTTGTGGGATCACCTGAGAAGTTGGCAACTGGCGGTGCAGCAACCGGCAATGCAGGCGGGACCACAGCAGGGTTCACGGTGATGTACTTATCGCGTGTCTGGGTATCACTCCCATCCAAGTTTGATGCATTCATTAATACCGTGTAATTACCGGGTTTGTCATAAGTATGAACCGGGTTCTGTTTAGTTGCATTTTCCGATGAATCATCACCGAACGACCAGTTCCAGGAAGTTGTTGTATTCGTGGATAAGTCCGTGAATGTAACGGTTAACGGCGCAATACCGGAAGTGGGTATACCGAAGAAGTCTGCGGTTGGCAGTACATGGGGAATCGCGGCAGGTCTGACCTTGATATACCCTTCACGAGTCTGGGAGTCACTCCCATTCGCGTTCGTTGCATTCACAGAAACTGTATAATTACCTGGATCAGCGTACGTGTGAATTGGGTTCTGTTCAGTTGCATTTTCCAAAGAATCATCACCGAACGACCAGTTCCATGAGATTGGGGTTTTAGTAGAAAGGTCTGAGAATGTGACGGTTAGCGGTGCTACACCGGAAGTGGGTATACCGAAGAAGTCAGCAACCGGCAGTACCAGCGGAACCGGAGTGATCACGATGTAATTGTTTTTCGCTAGTGATGCAGGAGCTCCGATGGACTGACTGATATTCAATGTTACTCTAAACGAACCCTGGTGGTTATAGGTATAGAGGGGATTTCGTTCGGTTGAAGTACCACCCTCTCCAAAGTCCCAGAGATAGGTTACCGGTTCGACAAATCCGGTCGACAAGTCATTAAACTGGATAGTGAGCGGACTAACCCCCGAGCGCGGTGTTCCGTTAAAGTCGAGGATCAGCTCATTGGCAATCGGAGCGGGCTTCACAGTGATATAATTGTCTTGAGCAATTGTTGCCTGCTCACCGCTGGTATTAGTGATAATTAATTTTACGTTATAGGATCCTGGCAGATTATAAGTGTACAGGGGTTTTTGTTCGGCAGATATGTTTCCATCGCCGAACTCCCATTCCCACTGGTCATGCGGTCCTGTTGATGTATCGTTAAACTGGACAGTTAACGGAGTAACACCAGAGCGCGGTTTTCCGGTGAAGTCCGGGTTCAGCAGTATTAAGGGAATCGAAGTGACGGTGATATACTTGTTTTTCGCTATCGATGCCGGAGCACCGATTGACTGGCTGACATTCAGTGTTACCGTAAACGAACCTTGGTGGTTATAGGTATAGAGAGGGTTTCGTTCGGTAGAATTACTACCATCACCGAAGTCCCAGAGATAGGCTACCGGCTCGACAAATCCCGTGGATGCGTCATTGAACTGGACAGTGAGTGGACTAACCCCGGATCGCGGTGTTCCGTTAAAGTCGAGGATCAACTCATTGGCAGTCGGAGTGGGGTTCACGTTTATGTAATTGTCTTGAGCAATTGTTGCCTGCTCACCGCTGGTATTAGTGATAATTAATTTTACGTTATAGGATCCTGATTTATAATAAGTGTACAGGGGTTTTTGTTCGGCAGATTTGTTTCCATCGCCGAACTCCCATTCCCACTGGTCATGGGGTCCTGTTGATGTATCGTTAAACTGGACAGTTAACGGAGTAACACCAGCGCGCGGAGTCCCGGTGAAGTCCGGGTTCAGCGGTACCGGGATCAGCGCTGGCTCGACGGTTATGTAATTGTCTTGAACTAGTGTTGCCTGCTCTTCGCTGCCATTACTGATAATTAATTTTACATTATAGGATCCTGGTTTATTATAAATGTACAGGGGTTTTTGTTCGGCAGATGTGTTCCCATCGCCGAACACCCACTCCCACTGGTCATGAAGTCCGGTTGATGTATCGTTAAACTGGACAGTTAACGGAGTAACACCAGAGCGCGGTGTCCCGGTAAAGTCCGGGTTCAGCGCTGCCTGCACCGGTACCACAAGGACTGCAATCAGAACGATAGCCAGTATCAGCCAAAGTACCTGTGCATGTGCTCTGTTCCTCCGCTTGCTCGCAGTGCCGGTACTCATGGAAATTCCCCCAGTACATTATTTTATACAGTAGTAAGTATGCTGAACATACAATTTTCCCTTTTATATGCGTTTCGATTCCATTTCGGAAGGTTTATAATTTCAAAAATATATCACAATGCATCAGGAGGTTAACCTGTATGAAAAAACTACTACTTATTGTATTGATCCTTGCGATTTGCATACTCGCATTTCCGCAAGGGGTAATGGCTGAAGGATCACCAGTACCTAGGACGGTGCCTGTGCAAGCTACTTACGCACCAGTAACCCTTGCTTTCGACGCTGGTAACTGGGCCGGTACGGCTCCAGGAATAACGCCTTGGGTCCTGTCAGTGTTAACGTCACCTAACGAAAAAGTAGATGCACTGTATTTTACAGTTACTTCTTCACGATCCTGGGAAATAACAGGATATGATAACAGTCCCCCTACCGGTCATACCGATGGTAAAATGCAAGGCGATCACTATTCCTTACAAAGTGACTTCTTGATTCAACAGGGAGGAACAGGGGTGATGGGACCAGGTTTTGCAAACATTGTTGGTGGGAGTGGTTCACCAAAATCAATTCTGAAGGGTGGACCCTCGAATGTAGCTCAATGGTTCTATCCCGACATCAGGCAACCCGTTCTCGCTAACGATTTCGGTTCATTGACTGGGTATGGAATCACGCTTTACTTTACGTGTACCGAAGCGATCCCGTCGTGATCTCGTTCACGGGCAAACAAAATCCTCTTTTTTTCAGCACCGCTTGTTAGTATAATTTAAGAATAATTATTAGGTATAATATGAATGATGTAGTATTATGAGGAGTTGTCCTGAAATGAAACCTTTACTCGGTACTCATACCCTATCCCTCATCACGATCGGATGTATTATCTTTTTGATCCTGTGCCCTCTGCCTGCCACTGCAATTAAAGTCTCGGGATCGGTATATTCCGGCACGATAGCTTCCGGGAGCAGCGCTGTCCACACCATGAATATCAGCACGAATCCCGGCGATCCTCCGATGGATCTCGTGGTGGAAGTGCTGGGACTCGGGCAGACACGGTCTCAAAGTAATATGGGGTATCCCCCTGAAAAGGATACGAGCCCCTACTCGGCACGCACGTTCATCACGGTCAGCCCGCAGACATTTCACCTGGAACCCGGTGCATTGCAGGAAGTAGAAGCCACCATATCAGTTCCACAAAATGCGGGGGAAGGCAGGCGATATGCTATGCTCACGATCCATAATGCACCTACCGGTACAGGGTCAACGCTTATTGTCACGGCAATTTCTGTCCCGATGGTAATCACTCTCGCTGGTACGACTGCCACGATGACGGGTAGAATCACCAATGTTGCTGTTGCTGATGTCATCCCCGGTCAACCCATAAAGATCACCACCTCACTGAAAAATACCGGGAACTACAACTATATTGTGAAAAATAACGTGAGCGTAACCGATTCAACGGGCAAAGTAGTCGCTGAGGGTGGATTAGCTGCAATTTCGCGCTCGATTGTCCCTCCATTTGAAGGAGATTTCGAGGTGAACCTGGGAATCCCATTGCCGGCGGGAACCTATACGATCACCTCAACAGCCAGCCGGGACGACGGTACCGTACTTGACACCAGGTCCATCCCCTTTGAGATAAAAAGCCCCTATATTGCCCCGCTGGATGAAGCAACCGTAACCTTGTCACCCAAATCTCCCGCGGTGCTGACATCCACTGACGGCAGAGTTGTGATCAACTTCCCCGCCGCTGCAGTATTCTCTGACGTCAATGTAACCCTGAAACCGTTTTCAAATGATAAGCTCCCGGCAGCACCGCAGGGCGCGACACTGGGAGCCACCAGCTTCCGTGTTGACGGGCTTCCCGGGCTCCTCTTCAGAGATGCAACAGTGCTGGTAAAATACTCCAGCGCTGATCTTGCGGCTGCCGGCAGCGATGTATCAAAACTGGCCCTTGCGCGGTATGATGAGTCTGATAATAAATGGACGACACTTCCCACAACGCTGGACAAGAGCGCATTAACGCTGTCTTCAGCCACCAACCGGTTCGGTATTATGGCAGTCATGATTTCAAGCGGTGGGAACACGCAGGGAAGTGCTCAGGGAACTGCGGGCAGCACGGCTTCAGGAGGATCCAAACCTGGTATCGGGCTTGACACCACCATCGTGTTCGCTGCCCTTGGCCTCATGATAGTTTTCGTGGGTATACACCGGTCTAAAAAAATGTAAAATAATTTTTTTCAGATAGTAGATTAAAGAGCATTTTTTCAAATACATCCAAAAAATGGTTGTGAGAAAATCGCGTTATCCAAAGAAACCATAACGGACGGTAAGCAGAAACAATCTGCTTCTGCATCAGGTACTATGTTCTGGAAACGTGCATATGTAGTACTTTGTGTAATCCTTCTTTGTCTGACGGCAGGACAACTTTTCCTCGGTCTGTCTATTCCCTCTTCAGGAATGGATTACCGGGTGTTTAAGGGTGCAGTCCAATCCCTCAATCATGGAGAAAATCCCTATTCACTTTCCAATATTACGTATTATGTCGGAGGAACGCTTCCGTTTAATTATCCGCCGCACACCCTGCTCTTTTTCTGGTGCCTTCAGTTTTTTTTCATTTTCCAGAGTATCTGGATTTATTATATATTCTTAATCGTTTTGATGGTAGCCAGTGGATATCTTATCGTGACCCTGGATCAAAAACCTGAGTACCTTTTTTTTGTAACCTTGTTGTTGACCGCTTTCATCAACACCTACTGGAATTTCGTTACGGGCAATAAAGACATAATCTTCCTTTTTTTATTTGCAGGTATCTTTTATCTGCTGGTACGAGAAAAATTCTGGCAGTCATCCATCGTAATGGGCCTGATGGGATCATTTTCCCTGATCACCATCCCGTTCATCGCGCTCTATCTGGTGGTCAGGCGCTCGGTTATGGATCGTTTAACATACATTCTCCTGTCAATCGGTGTTATAGCTGCAATTTTTTTGATCACCTGGTGGGTAAATCCGTCACTGCTTGTATCCTATATCGAAAATGTACGGGGGAGTACAAGCCCCCTTTATGATCAATCTGATAGGAATACCCCTACCCCGTTCCTGATGTTTGGGGTTCTCTTAAATCCGATGTTCGGTGGAATTACAATTCCCATGATATTCGTTTCCTTAGTTTATGTCAGCCTCATCATTGGTGCGAGCTGGTTCGTCTTGAGGAAAAATCAGGAAAACCCATTGATAACCTATTCTTTTATCGTGCTCGCGATATTTATGGTATTACCGAGAACAAAACCGTATGATTTTATCATCCTCGTACTTCCGCTTTATTTGATGTTCAAGGACTATGGGTATAAAATTAAAATCCTTGTATTGGGAGTGATATCTTTGCTGCCGCTCAGCGTCTGGTATTATTTTTTGATAGACCGCACACAACCCATTTCCTATCTGGCCTATCTGGTGTATCAGTACTCACAAACCTTCAGCCTCTTCCTTGTTTTTATTATTGCCTTTATCCTTATTTACCATAAGCCGGTATGTTTACCGGCTGTTCAAGCATAATCATAGGTGCCACAATGAGTAATGATACAAAGGAAAGATAAAAAACCGGGTAGGGTTGTACGGACAAGAGTTGGAGTATCGTGGTTATAGTCGCCGATAAAGTGGACAAGGGATATCGCTGTATTAGATTATCGTTAAATACCATTTTATCAAATACCTTCAAAAAAGTGCGTTTGAGAAAACCACCGTATTTAAAAAAAATACCGGGGACAGTACCTTGAATAAACCCTCTTCTTCTGGTGAGTTATTCTGGAAATGTGCCTATGTACTACTCTGTATAATCCTTCTTTGCCTGACAGCCGCACAATTATTCTCTTTTGTCGTGTCTAATCCATATTCAGGATGGGATTACCGGGTTTTCGTAGGTGCAGTCCAATCCATCAATCATGGAGAGGATCCCTATTTCATTCTTATTATCAACCAGTATACCAATGAAAATATTCCATTTAACTATGCGCCGCATGCCCTGCTCGTTTTATGGTGCCTGCAGTTTTTTTACATCTTCCAGAGTATTTGGATCTATTATGCATTTTTAATCACCTTCCTTGTAGTGAGTGGATATATTATTGTGACCTTGGATAAAAAGCCGCATTATCTTTTTTTTACTACCCTATTGTTAACCGGCTTCATCAGCACATTCTGGAATTTCTTAACGGGAAATAAAGAGATACTCTTCCTTTTCTTATTTGCAGGTATCTTTTATCTGCTGGTACAAGAGAAATTCTGGCACTCGTCCATCGTGATGGGCTTGCTAGCCTCATTCACGCTTGTGCCTCTCCCGTTTACTGCTCTCTATCTGGCTATAAAACGACCGGTTGTAGAACGTATACAGTACATTTTACTGTCAATCGGGGTCGTGGCTGCAATTTTTTTAATAACCTGGTTGATAAACCCGGCGCTCTTTGTATCATATATCAAAACCTTCCAGGGAAGTACAAGCCTTGTCAACGAGCCATCCGGAAGGGATACCCCTACCCCGTTCCCGATGTTTGGTGTTCTCTTGGGCCCCACGAATGGTGGCATTACGATTCCCCTCATACTGGTGTCTATAATCTATTTCTGCCTCATCATTGGCTCGAGCTGGTACGTAATTAAGAAAAATCAGGAAAACCGCCTGAAAGTATATTCTCTTGCCATGTTCGCGATATTCATGGTATTACCAAGAATAAAACCGTATTATTTTATTGTTCTTGCCATTCCCCTGTATTTCTTATTCAAGGACTGCAGTTACAAAATTAAAATCCTTGCATTGGCAGTGATATCTTTACTGCCGCTCATCGTCTGGTATTATTTTTTGATAGACCGCACACAACCCATTTCCTATCTGGCCTATCTGATTTATCAGTATTCACAAACCTTCAGTCTCTTCCTGATTTTTGCTATTACCATTGCCCTTAATTACTCTAAGCCGGTATCTTCACCTGCATCTCATGCATAATCCCGGAGTGCCATCAGGTAAAATAACACGAAAAGAGAGTAAAAACGGGTAGTTTGTTCGGACATGTGGCGGAGTATCGCCGTCATAGTCGCCGATCACGGAGACGAAGGATAGTTGGTAATAGATTATCATTAAATAACATTTTATCAAATACCTTCAAAAAGTGCTTGTGAGAAAATCACCGTATCCAAAAAATACCGGGGACAGTACTTTGAAAAAACCAGCTTCTGCTACAGGTGAGGTTTTCTGGAAACGTGTCTACGTAATATTTTGTGTAATTCTTCTTTGCCTGACAGCTGCACAACTATTCTCCTTTGTTCTGTCAAATTCACGTCCAGGATGGGATTATCGGGTTTTCGTAGGCGCAGTCCAATCTGTCATTCATGGAGAAGATCCCTATATACCTGTCAATGTCAACAACTATACCCAGGATAATATACCGTTTACCTTTGCGCCGCATACCCTGATCTTTTTCTGGTGCTTACAGTTTTTTTACAATATCCAGAGTATCGGGCTATATTATGCAATGTTAGTTACCTTCCTGATAGTAAGTGGATATATTATAGTAACCTTGGATAAAAAACCTGAATATCTTTTTTTTATTACCCTGTTGTTAACCGGCTTCATAAGTACATTCTGGAATTTCTTTACGGCAAATAAAGAGATATTCTTCCTTTTCTTATTTGCATGTATTTTTTATCTGCTGGTAAAAGAGAAATTCTGGCAATCGTCAGTCGTTATGGGTCTGATGGTCTCATGCACCCTGGTCCCCCTTCCATTCATGGCTCTCTATCTGGTTGTAAAACGATCGATTTTGAAACGTTTACAATTCATTATCCTCTCAATCTGCGTCGTCGCTGTAATTTTCATGGTAACCTGGTTGATAAATCCGGCTCTCTTTGTATCGTATATCAAAATGTTTGGAACTACAAGCGCTCTCCGAGAGCCATCCGATAGGAACAGCCCCACCCCGTTCTTGATGTTTGGTTTTCTCTTAAACCAAACAAACGGCGGCATTACGACCCCGTTGATACTTGTCTCCTTAGTCTACATCTGCCTCGTCATTGGTGCGAGCTGGTGTGCTATTAAGAAAAACCAGGAAAACCCTCTGAAAGTATATTCTCTTGCCATGCTCGCGATATTCATGGTATTACCAAGAATAAAACCGTATTATTTTATTGATCTCGTCATTCCCCTTTATTTCTTGTTCAAGGACTACAGTTATAAAATAAAAATCCTTGTATTTGTGGTGATATCTCTGCTACCGCTTTTTGCCTGGTATTATTTTTTGATAGACCGCACACAACCCATTTCCTATCTGAGCTATTTGATTTATCAGTATTCACAAACTTTCAGTCTCTTCCTGATTTTTGCTATTACCATTGCCCTTGAATATTATAAGCCGGTATCCTCACCGGCTTCCCAAACATGATGTCGGGATGCCACTAAAAAGAATGACACTATACCCTCACATTTCGATGGCATCATGCACTAGTTCCTTGTCCAGGTCAAACGCCGGTTCACAAGGAAATTCCAGGCAAATCCAACTATGATACCGAGGATATTTGCAATTCTGTAATCAATTCCTATATTATATACTAAGAGGTTAAGGATTGCAAAATTTATGGCAGCCCCTCCGGCAGACACGATCTGGAATGAGATGAGCCGCTGCCACCTGCTGGATATTTTTTGTTGTTGAACGCCGGATTTGAAGGTCCAGATATCGTTCCAGAGAAAATTATTCAGAATCGAAATCTCAATCGCGAACAAACTGGCAACAGGAAGGAGAAAGCCGGCAAATTCCTTGAGGAAAATAAGTATCCCCTGGTTAACAAAAATACCAGAAATCCCAACCACGCTGAATTTAAACACCCGTTTCCATTCCTTCCACGCAGCACTCTCGTGATGTAAAAATGAAAAGAGTGTGATATCAATAACCTGCTGCGCATACTCGATAATGGTTTTGAGTTTTAGCTTGCTCGAACCAATTTTCCGGTCCACGAATTCGAAGGGAATTTCCTTGTCCTTTTCCCACGTTCCCTTACCAAGCACCTCAAGCAGGATTTTATAACCGCGGGGTTTTAACGGGGCTTTTGCCACAACACTTTTTCTGACCGCAAAAAAACCGCTTACCGGATCCGAGACATCGGGAAAGAGCAGGCGCCCTAAAAACGTAGCTCCGAGCGAG
>Ga0209048_10005026_pt1 | contig 12556 bp, 9 predicted proteins | sample FrelakmetCRP12CR_FD_187146 | JGI IMG/M metagenome (GOLD analysis project Ga0209048, IMG submission 187146) | Freshwater lake sediment microbial communities from the University of Notre Dame, USA, for methane emissions studies - CRP12 CR (SPAdes)... | ecosystem: Environmental > Aquatic >... | reverse complement strand
GGGCTTGATTCCCGGATTTTCGGGATCCACCGCAGGCAGGTCGAGCCTTGCGCCCCACTCATTCCAGGAGCCGTCGTAGTTGGCCAGATCTGTATAGCCAAGGCGGGCCAGGTTGAAAAGGACGACGGTGGCGGCGACGCCGCCGTTGCAGTAGGCAGCGACGGGCCGGTCGGGGGTGATCCGGGCTTCGGCGATACGGTTGCGAAGCTCGTCGAGAGGCAGAAATCCACCCTCGGGGGCAAAGAACAGCTCGCGGGGAAGATTGATGGCCCCCGGGATATGGCCGCCCCGCGGGCCGCGACGGCGGGCGCCGGTGTACTGGCTGGCATCGCGGGCGTCGATTAGTTGCAGATCGGGCTGGCCCAGCCGGGCGGCGAGCTGCTCGGCGGTGAGGCGGAGCTCGGGGCGGATCCGCGGCGTGAAGACCGCACGCGGAGGAGCGACCGGGCCGGACTCGACGCGGCTCCCCTCGTCGACCCAGCGGTTCCAGCCTCCCTGGAGCACGCTGACGGCGTCGTGGCCGTAGTAAGTCAACGCCCACCAGAGCCGGGTCGCGAACTGGCCGCCGCTGTGGTCGACCGCGATGACGTGTGTCCGGTCGCCGATCCCGCGCTCGGCCATGGCCTCCGCGAATCGCTCCGGAGGGGCGACCTGGGCGGGGACTGGGTCGTCGAGATCGACGATGTCGCGGGTCCAGTCGATATAGACTGCACCAGGGATGTGCGCGGCAAGGTACTCTTCCGCTGCGCCTCGGTAGTCAGCGTGTTCGACGCCAGGCTCCAGCGGGCGAGTGACCACGCACCCGCGCATGTCGACGATGCGAAGGTCATCGTCGTCGAGGTGAGATTCGAGCCAGTCGGTCGAGACCAAGAGGTCGTGCGGCGTGGCCATGAGTGTGTTCCCGGTAGGTTTCTCGGTGCGTTCCCATGTAAGATAGCCCAGCCGGGGATTTTGCCCACGGGTGAGGACCCACTTCGGGACTGCCCAGGGGCTTCCCTCGGCCAGAGCGAGAAACACGGAATGAAAGCCGCGGTCTTTGATGCGTTCGGCGAGCCGTCGGAGGTTCTGAGTGTTCGCGAGGTTGCCGTTCCCGAGCCGGGGCCTGGCCAGGTCCGCGTCCGGATGATCGCCAGCCCGATCAATCCGTCCGACCTGCTGGTGGTCCGCGGGCGTTACGGAGTCCTTCCCCGCCTGCCGTCCACGCCGGGCTTCGAGGGCGTCGGCATTGTCGAGAAGGCCGGGCCGGGCTTGCTGGGCCGCTGGGTGGAGGGCAAGCGCGTGGCGGTGATCAACTCGGGGGGAGGGAACTGGGCCGAGCACGCCGTGATCCCTGCCCGTCAGGCTCGCCCCATTCCCGCCGACATTCCCGATGAGCAGGCCGCGACGTTCTTCGTGAACCCCGCAACCGTGCTGGCCATGGTTCGGCATGTCCTGGAAGTCCCCAAGGGAGAATGGCTGCTCCAGTCGGCGGCTGGCTCGACCCTGGGGAAGATGATCATCAAGCTGGGCCGGCACGACGGCTTCAAGACCGTCAACGTCGTCCGCCGTTCCGAGGCCAAGGAGGAACTGAGCCGCCTGGGTGCCGACGCCGTGATCAGCTCGTCGGAGGGACCGATCGACGAGCAGGTCAAGCGGATCACCGGGGGAGATGGAGTGCGCTACGCGCTCGACCCGATCGGCGGAGAGACCGGCACGGCAGTCTTCCGATCGCTAGCCCCCGGGGGACGACTTGTGATCTACGGAACCCTCTCGGGAGAACCCATCCAGATTGATCCCCGGCACATGATCTCGGGCCGCAAGGTTGTCGAAGGGTTCTGGCTGGGCCACTGGATGCGGGATCGCTCCATCCCCTCGGCATTGCTTCTCTTTCGCGAGATCGCCTCGCTCATTCGTCAAGGCGTCCTCAGCTCTCAGATCGGTCCCTCCTTCGCTCTCGACCAGATCCGCGAGGCCGTCGGCCAGGCCGAGACCGTCGCGCGCAATGGGAAAGTGCTGCTGAGACTCATTTCCGGAGATGCAAGGTCCTTGCAAATCAAAACTTAGGGCAAGAGTCAGAGCTTCTTGAAAGTATCGATGCTTGCAATTACCGTGCGCTCAGGCCGCATCGTCTGCACTCCGTAGAGCGATCGGAACCATGGACAAGATAGAATCTTTGGTAGAATTTTCCTGATTTCATTCGCCGTGGCTTCTTGAAAACGCTACAATTCTAGAGTTGATGATGAGGGAGCGGTTGGGGCGGGGAGTCAGCCGCTCGCCACACAGGACGAGCCGCCGTTGCTTTGCCTTGTCCCCTGCATCCCGAAAATGCCCGCCTTCCGTACTTTTCTCTCTCTCGACCGTGTTGCTGGGGCGCTTCTTGACGCTCGGCCACAAGGCCGGGTCTTGTTGCCTATTTCTTTTCGGGAAGAGGACATCGATTAGCAAGGCTGCGGAGTTGGAGCTCGATGAGTGCATGATGCAACCAGGTTGAGTTTGGGGAGTTTTCCGAGTGACCAAGACCCGGTGCCACGTTGACCAGAGAACTCAGGACATGGTGGTCTGAGCACGAAAGCGCCGGGCGGGGATGAACTTCAATGAGTAGTGGAACGAGTGGTGCTCAAGATTGGCGAGCCGTGGCCTGCCTGGCTCCCAATGGTGAGCGTTTGCTGTGCGTCGGTGAAAGCTCGTCTCAGGTTCGGGCCGCCTATGCGGGAGCTTGGGGTGAAGTGATTCGCGACGAGGATCGCCCGACCGTGCGCGCGATTTCATTGCAGCGATGGGCGGGTCAGTTCTGGTCGGGCCAGTGGGAACACCAGATGTATCTGGCCGTCCCGACCACGAGAAGCGGCAAGGGAAGCTCGAGCGAGTCGGTCGAGGAGGAGGAACCGGCCGAGGCCACAAACGGTTCGAAGACCAAGAAAAAGTGACTCGCCCCTTGCATTTGATTCCCGCGCAGCGCGGTCGCTCGTGACGTGCTCTCCCGATTTCCGTGACCTGCGGTCTCTTTCCCCCGGGATTTCCCGGGGGGTTTTGTTGCGCCCAACATCCGAGCCTGTCAAAGATTCAAGGCATTCGCGAGGGGCGGTTCCCCACCTGGACGAGCTGCAAGGGATCGCGCTCTTGCTGGCTGGGCCAGACGGTCAGATCAGGGAAGGCGCGGGCGATGCGCTCGGCGAGCTCTTCCACGCCCGGGCGCTCGGTGCCGTGGTGGCCGGCAAGGAGCAACCCGATGTCCAGCGATTCGGCCTCGAGAGCGCGGTGGAATCGCGCCTCGCCCGTCAGCAGGACGTCGGCTCCCGCCTGCGCGGCGTCGCCCAGAAAATCGTCGCCCGCTCCACACGCAACAGCCACGCGCCGGATCGGCTTCTTGGGATCGCCGACCATCTGGACAGGGATGTGACCGAATGCCCGGGAGACGAAGAAGGCGAACTCTTCGAGGCTGCGGGGCTCCCCAAAACGGCCGATGCGCCCGGAACCGGAGGTCGAGGGCGGATTGTGGAGTGGATAGACATCGATGGCCGGTTCTTCGTAGGAGTGGTGTGCCCGGATCGCCTCGAGCACGGGAGCCAGCCGAGCTCCCGGACAGATGATCTCCAGCCGGAGCTCTTGGGCGGTCTCGCGCCGACCTTTCCGGCCGATGGTGGGATTGGTCTCTTCGGTACCGAAGAAGGTCCCCTGCCCGGGGATGGCGAACGAGCATTCGGCGTATGCCCCGATCCGCCCCGCGCCGGCTTCGAAGGCCCCAGCGAGCACGGCCTGGCGATCGGGCTCGGGTGTGAAGACCACGATCTTGTACGAGGCGGGTGCGGCGAGGGGCCGGAGCGGAGTCACGTCCACCAGACCCAGCCGGCGGCAGAGACCATCGTTGATTCCTCCAGCGGTGCTGTCGAAGGCCGTGTGCGGGCTGGCGACTGCGATTCCGGCCCGCGCCAGCATCCAGAGGGGAGCGGTTGCCGGCAGATCGGCACGGATTCGCTTGACCTCGCGGAAGAGGATGGGATGGTGGCTGACGATCAGGCCGGCCAACTCGGCGACCGCCTCCGAGGCCGAGATTCTGGTCACGGTCAGGCAGGTCATCACCCGTCCCACCATGGCGGTGGGATCACCCCAGAGCAAGCCGCCGTTGTCCCATGGTTCGGCCAGTCTCGAGGGGGCGAAATCCTCCAGCCACTGGACCAGTTCGGCCACGGTCTTCACCTGATCGTCCCTCCCGACTCGAGCCAGGCTAGAATGTCATCCCAGAGCCGCCGGGTGACCGGCCCGGGCGCAGGATAGCGCGCCTCGCCCCACGCTCGCACGGGCATGATTCCCCGCACTGAGTTGCTCAGGAAAACTTCCTCCGGCCGGAGCAGCCGGTCGAGCAATCCCAGTGGCGCTTCCCGGACGTCCAGGCCGATCCTGGCACTCCGTTCCAGGATCAAGCTCCGCATGATTCCGGGCAAGACCTTGCCGGCGCAGGGAGGAGTGAGGATCTGATCGTCCATCACCACGAACAGGTTGGAGCGGCTCCCTTCCCAGAGATTGCCGTCTGGCGAGATGGTCACGCACTCATCGAATCCGCCGCTCCGCGCGTTCTCATACATGATCCGGTTGGGCCAGTAGTTGAGCGTCTTGTGGCTGGCGAGCAGATCAACCCGCGCCGGGGCGGCCGGGCCCAGTACCACCCCCGCGGTAAACGCGGGCGGCAGGGCGAACGAGCGCATCCAGAGCGTCGAGCCGGATGATTCCGAGATCCCGCCGCTGAGCGTGATCCGGAGCATCGCGTCGGCTTCTCGCCCATCGGCCTCGAGCAGGGCCCGCACGGCTTCGCGGTCTGGCAGTGCTTGCGGATCATGCGGCAGACCGAGTTCGGCGGCGGAGCGGGTCAGCCGATCGAGGTGGCGCGGCAGCAGCGTGGGCTGGCCGTTCCAGGTGCGCAACGTTTCGAAGAGTCCCAGGCCATGCTCGAAGGTGCGGTCGAGCACGCTGATCGACAGGACATCATCGGCCACGATCCGGCCGCGGACCCAGATCATGAGGAAACGTCCTTTCCCTCGATGACGGCGCGCAGGCCCCGGCCCTTGTGCAGGGTCTCCTCATATTCCCCCTGGGGATGAGAATCGGCCACGATACCGCCCCCGACCTGGTAGCTGAGCCGGTTCCCTTCGACGGTCATCGTCCGGATGGCGATGTTGAAGCCGCTTGTGCCTCCCCGGCTGAGGTAACCGATCGCGCCGGTGTAGAGGCTGCGGCGGCTCGGTTCCAGCTCGTCGATGATCTCCATCGCGCGGATCTTGGGAGCCCCGGTGATCGAGCCACCCGGAAAGACTGCTCGAATGACATCGACCGGGCTCACCTCGGGCCGCAGCCTCCCTTCGACCGTGGCGACCAGGTGGTGAACTTGCGCAAACGATTCGACGGCCAGCGGATCGACGACCCGGACGGTGCCGTAGCGACAGACCCTGCCCAGGTCGTTGCGCTCGAGGTCCACGATCATGGTCAGCTCGGCGCGGTCCTTGGCCGAGTGCGTGAGTTCGGCGGCCAGGCGCTGATCTGCCGCGGCCTCCGCCGCTCGCGGCCGCGTGCCCTTGATCGGCCGGGTCACCACGGTGCGTCCCCTGGTCTGGTAGAATTGCTCCGGACTCGCCGAGACGACCGCCATATCGTGCCAGCTCAAGAACGCCGAGAACGGCGCCGGGCTGGCCGCGCCCAGCCTCAGGAAGAGGTCAAGCGGCTCGATCGTTCCATGGGCCGTGAACCGCTGCGAGAGGTTGATCTGGAACACGTCTCCGGCCGCGATGTATTCGAGCGCCCGGCGCACACTTTCGAGGTAGCTGTCTGGACGGAAATTACTGGCCAGCGGCCCCAGCGACGAGGCCCGGATCGGCCTGGGAGATTCCATTCCGGAGCGGATCGCTCGCCGCCAGAACCGGCTGCGGCGCTCGGTGGCCTCACGCCCATCGTCGGTCAAGTCCCATGCGTGAAGAACCGCCTTGCCCGTTTGATTGTCCACCGTGACCGCCGTGTCGTAGAGCGCCATCCGCAGGTCGGGCAGCCGGGAGTCCCCCGACTGCTGCCGAGGCAACCGCTCCAGGAGCGGAGCCAGGTCGTAGCCCAGGAATCCGATCATGCCACCTTGAAAAGGGCAAGCGTCGGGGTCGGTCCGGTCGGCACCCTCGGCAAGCTCGAACCGCCGGGCGAGCCGAGCCAGTTCGTAGAGCGGGTTTCCTTCCCCGGTCTCGCACGCGCCGGAATCGTCGCGGAGTATCCAGCGCCGGTCCGTGGCCTCGAAGACCAGGCGCGGGTACGCCGCGTAGATGCTCCAACGACCGGCCTCGCCGAAGCCGGATCCGCTGGCCAGGATCGCCGGCCCGGGCCAGGTTCCGATCACCGCGGCCAGCCGATCGGCCGGCAGGTCCAGAACCTGGTGAACGACCGAGGGCAAAGCTGGCGCCGTCATGGTGTTCAAACGAATCTCTCAATCCCGAGCGGAAGGTACTCGACAGTCACCAATTCCTGATCATCGTCAATGTCTCGGATTGCTTCAACCCGGGCTGTCGCGAGAGAATCTCTATTGAGAATCGCCTGAGCGAGGATCAAGGCACCAACGAGGACCGACCCGTCATGATTCGCCATCCCCTGGGGCTCCGGCTCGACTCCAATCGCCCGGTACGCGATCAGATTCACGAGGCCGCGCGCATGGGTGCGCGTGGGGTGGTCCTCGACGCGATCGGCGACCTGTCGCCGCCTCGCCTGAGTGAGACTGGCCGTCGCGAGCTACGGCACCTGCTGCGCACCGTCGAGCTTTCGCTCGTGGCGCTCAGTCTTCCGACCCGGAGAAGCTTTGACACGACCGACCAGCTCGATGATCGGATCCGCCGCGCCGACCTTGCGTTTGCCCAGGCCTACGAGCTGGGGACGAATCTGGTTCTTGCCCGGGTCGGGCAGCTACCGCTCGAGGACGACCGAGAGCGGCGCGAGGCCTTCACGCTCGCGCTCTCCTCCCTGGGCCAGCGGGCCGATCATCGGGGTGTTCGCCTGGCGATCGAGACCGGCTCGGATCCGGGGCGGCGACTCAAGGCTTTTCTCGATTCGCAGGGCTTGGTCGGTCTCGCCGCCAGCATCGACCCCTCGAGTCTGCTCCGCGCGGGGATCGACCCCGTGGCGGCATCCCGGGAGCTGAGCACCTGGGTCGCCCACGCCTACGCCGGCGATGCGACCGGAACGGGCTCTGGAGCGGTCCCCAATCCCCGCGGGTTCGGCTTCCCGGCCGGGGCACTCGACTGGGAAGAATACCTGGGCGCTCTCGAGGAGATCGGCTACCGCGGCTTCCTCACCGTCTGGCCCGACCCGGCTCGCGATCCCCGCGGCCAGTTCACCGCGATCGTCGAGCGGCTGCAAAACATTCCTTGAGCGGCACCCCGCGCTGCCGCTTCGATCGGTTTCTCATCACGGTCATGCCTTGAATGCCCCGCTCCGCGACGGATAGGATAAGCCTCTAGCTTGCCAAAGTGCGAGAATTGCTGCCGGATGAATGGAGTCGAGGGCAAGGCTGGCGCTGAGCTGCAATTCGTCGAGGCTTGGCACGACCCCCGTGTTGCCTGGCCCGAAGATCACGAAACAGTCTCCCTAACACCCAGGGGAAGTGACTCATGGCGCTTGTCAACTTCGTCTCGACTTCGGATGCCGCCGAAACCATCAGGCCGCGTTTTGAGGGTATGGAGAAGAAGGGGCATGAAGTACCCAACTTCCTGCGAACGTTGGCTCACAGCCCCGGGATCCTCGAGGGGTTCTTGGCCCTCAACGGGGCCCTGGGCCGGATCACGCTCGATCCCAAGCTCCGCGAGCTGGCCTACATCCGGGCTTCCGAGATCAACAGTTGCGGCTACTGCCTGCAGCATCACAAGACGGCGGGAAGGAAAGCCGGACTCGATGAGCGGCAAGTGAACGAGACCGAGAGCCGCTCCGGCAGCGAGATCTACGACGACCTCCAGCGGGATGTGCTCCAGTATGCCGAGGAAGTCACCCGAAACGTGGTCGTCACCGACGAGCTGGCGGGTCGGCTCAAGCAGATGCTCACGGAGCGGGAACTGGTCGAGCTTGCCGTGGCTGTGGCCCTGGCCAATTTCACCAACCGGATCAGCGAGACCCTCCGGCTCGAGTTGCCGTGAGGCTGGGCCTCGAACTACGGAGCCCGGCCACGGATAAGCGGTGCGCGCGCGAGGATCGGATGGACCATGAGCCAGACTGAATTGACGGGCGGGCCGGGCGCAGCCTGGGTTCCGCTAAGTCCGCGGGAGCGCCGGGTGGTGGGAGTGCTGGCCGAGAAGGGCAAGACGACTCCGGAGTATTATCCATTGACGGTCGCGGTGATCGTCGCCGGCTGCAACCAGAAATCCAACCGCGACCCCATCACCAACTATGATCAGGACGATGTCGAGGACGCCCTTCAGAGCCTGCGCAAGAAGGGTGCGTCGATCATGGTCGAGGCCGGCGGCCGGGTGCCGCGGTGGAAGCATACGCTCTATGACTGGCTCAAGGTCAGCAAGGCCGAGCTCGCGGTGTTGATCGAGCTGCTCCTTCGCGGCCCCCAGACCGAGGGCGAGCTGAGGGCTCGTGTCAGCCGCATGGAGTCGCTGCCCGACCTGGCCGCCCTGCAGGCGATCCTCGAGGCGCTCACTCCGCGCGGGTTGGTGGTGTATCTTTCACCCTCAGGCCAGAAGCGCGGGGTCATGCTCACGCATGGGCTCTATCCCCCCGAAGAACTGGAGAAGGTACGCCAGGCTTTTGCGGCTACCGTGGCGGCCGGCGGCGACGAGGAAGCACCGGCGCGGGTCTCGGCCGCGCGCGGGGAACTCTCGGCCGGGGCGATGACGCCGGCCTGGGCCACCGAGATCGCCGCGGTTCGCGCCGAGGTCGATGAGCTGCGGAACCGGCTCGAGACGCTCACCGCCGAGCTGCGCGAACTCAAGTCCGCGCTCGGAGTCTGATTGCATGAGCATGCCCTACCTCGGACCCCCGGATTTCGACCCGCCCGCCCCTCCCCCTTCCGCGCAGGAGATGGAATTCGCGACCGCCGACCCGCCGGATTCACCCAAGGTTTCCGGCGGGGATGATCCGCGCGGCGGGATTGGGATTGGCGAGGTCGAAGCAGCGGGGAGGGTACTCGAGCCGCAAGCGGATCTGGCGAATGAACCCGAACCGCAAGCTTCGCGAAGCGGCTGGAGGTTGGTCGCCCTGATTCCCCATGACGGCAAGGAGCCGCCGGCCGGCCTGGCCGACGACTTGGCCCAGGCGACATGGTGCGCCGCCTCGGCCCTCTGGCATCCCTCACTCCTCGCCCGGGCGGCGCAATTGCCCAAGATCGAGCCGGTCGAGACCCCCTCCGCGCCGGCACCGCGGGAGATCCGCGTGATCGCGGCCGGAACGCTGGACCGGCTCCCTTCCGGCTACCGCACCCAGGCCGAGGACGCCGGCGCGATCTTGCTCGAGTCGGGAACGGACCGCGCGGCACTGATCGGCCAGATTCAGGAGCGGCTGGGGGCCGTTGGCACGCCCGAGACATCCGACGATCCGAGTATGATCGCCGTCGCCGATGACTTCCTGGCACTGGGCGCGACCCACTGGCTGCTGCGCGACCTGGCCACCGCGATGGGACACGAGGGCGCGATCAACCACGAGGCCCTGACCCGCGAGATTCTCACAGGCGCGGATGCCTGGCAAGGTTGCGACCGATCGACCGCCGTCAACCGGCTGCGGGCCGGCTTCGAGGTCCTGACCCAGGCCCGAGAGCGGTTTTACCCGGTCGATGCCTATCTCGTGGACCTCTGCCTGCTCGACCCGTCGATGCCGGAGGGCGTTCTGGCCGGTCCGCTGGAGTCGCATGTCGCGATCTCCCTGCTGGCGCCGGCTCAGGCGATCGAGAACCAGGCCAGTCGTGATCCCCAGGGCATGGAACGGCTCGTCCAGGCGATCAGCGAGGGGTGGGTCGATGTCGCCGGCGGGCCCTACGCGGAGGCCGAGAACCTGGTGCTGCCGCTCGAGTCGACCCTCTGGCATTTTCGCCGCGGGAGCGAAGTCTATCGGGCTCACCTGGACGATCGCAACGTCGAGACGTTTGCGCGGCGGCGGTTCGGACTGTTCACGCAACTGCCGCAGATCGCCAAGCGGTTTGGGTTCCGCTATGCGCTGCACCTCGGTTTCGACGGCGGGCGGTTTCCGATCCGGTCCGAAGTCAAGCAGCTCTGGGAGAGCCCCGACGGGACCAGCCTGGAGACCCTGCTCCGACCCCCGCTGGCGGCCGATCGACCCTCGCAAGGCCTGATGGTCGCCTGGCGGCTGGCCGCGACCATGAGGAACGACCATGTGGCAACGCTTCCCCTGGTTCACTGGCCAGCCCCGGTGGCCTTGTGGTATCGCGATCTCCGCCGGGGCGCGACGTATTCGCCGGTGCTCGGCCGCTGGGTCACGCTCAACGATTACTTTCACCTGACCGATCGCCCCTACGAGACCTTTCGGCCCGACCCCGACTCTTATGTCTCGCCCTACCTGGCCCAGGCGGCAGCCCTTCGAGATCCCGAGCCGATCTCCCGCCTGGCGCGGCACCATCGCTTGCGCGCCCGGTTCGATGCCCTGGAGTGGACCCGGGCAACGGCTCTGGCCATCTCGGTCGCGGCAACCGGATCGCCCACCCTCCCGGAAGTACCGGGCGAGCAGCCGGATGCCGCGAGCGTTGAGAACTTGGTCGAGACCGGTCGGCACGCCGACGCGGCGTCTGGGCTCGACACGCTGGAAGCGTTCTGGGCCGGACAGCTCTCACGCGGCATCCTCGCGGCCCGGTCCGGCAGTTCTGGATCACCACGACCGGGGTACCTGGTGATCAATCCGCTGGGCGTTCCCCGGCGCGTCGCGGTGGTCTTGCCCGACGCAGCGCTCGATCTCCGTCCGGAGGGACCACTGCGGGCGTCCCAGTTCACCGACAAGGGCGTCTACGCGGTGGTTGATTTGCCGGCCTTCGGCTTTGCCTGGGTGCCCGGCGCGCCCAGCCTCGAGCTGCCGGCCGCCGAGCCCGGGGGCCTTTCCGCCCGGGGCCGGACGCTCAAGAACGAGACGATCGAGCTCGAGATCGACGAGACGACGGGTGGGATTCGCGGCGTGATGGCGGTCGGCGAATCGACGCCTCGGATCGGTCAGCAGCTCATGCTTTCCGGCCTCGGCGGAGCCGGAGCCAAGCCGCTTGCCAGCCAGATGAAGGCGGAACGCTTCGACATCGACCATGCGGGCCCGGCGCTCGTTCAAGCGACCGCGACCGGTAAGCTCGTCGATTCGCGGACGGGTGCTCGGCTCGCCGGGTTCGCCCAGAGGTATCGCCTCTGGACAGGTCGGCCGGTCCTGGAGATCGACATCACCCTTCGCGAGATCGACCCGAGCTGGCTCGAGCTCGCCGCAGGGGCCGATCCCTGGACCGTTCACCTCGCCAGCCGCTGGGCCTGGCCCGATCCGAGCTCGATGCTCCGCCGAACAGTCCTGCTCGCTCCCGAGGTGACCGAGATCGACCGCCCCGAGACCCCCGACGCCATCGACATCTCGACCCGCCGCCAGCGCACGGCCCTGCTCTTCTGCGGACTGCCCTACCACCAGAAGCGCGGGGGCCGGATGCTCGACACACTCCTCGTGGCCGGCGCCGAGACCGGACGTTTCTTCCGCATGGGCATGGTGCTCGATCTGGAACATCCTTTCCAGGCCGCCCTGGACATGCTCACGCCGGCTCCCGTCGTGCCGACCGCCCTTGGCCCGCCGGCGCTCGGCTCGCGCGGCTGGCTGATCCACCTCGACCAGAAGGCGGTCGCGGTCACTCACGTGGGCTTCGTCGAGGCGACCGGCGAGGGCCGGAGCTGGGGCCTGATCCTGCACCTGCTGGAGACCTCCGGCCAGTCGTCGCGGTGCCGCATCCGGTTCTTCCGCAACCCGACCTGGGCGCGGCAGATCGACTTCCAGGGCGAGCTGATCATCGACCTTTCCATCGACGGCGACGCGGTGTTGATCGACCTGACGCCCAACGAGCTGGCCAGTGTGGAAGTCACCCTGGGCTGAACCGTCGTGGCCGCCAGCGAAGAGCCGAGGGTCGCCTCACTCTCCCTCAAGACTTAGCCTGAGAGAGAAGAGCGCGAATGACCCGTACAGTCTTCCTGGAACTGAAGATGCGCCTCAGGATCTCGATGAATTCCTCCTCGTTCGACGCCTGAAGGTTGCCGTTCATGCCCAGCTCCACGTGGGTCTCTTCGATGATCTCTTCAGCCACGTCGCTGTCGAGGTGAAAACGTACCGGGTATATATCAATTTCTTTGCGAATCTCTGCTCCGAGTTCCGTGCATTCCATCGCCTGACTTCTCTCGCTCCAGTGGAGCTTGCTCGGAAAATGGACGACCGCCAGCAGGATTTCCTCGAGACCCGGTAAGCGCAGCCTTCTGATCGTCAGTCGATCCGTCTCCGAGAAAGGCCGAAAGAACTGGTCCGAGAACCTCGTAAAGGCGAGGATCTTGGTGTTCCCAATTCCGGGCGAGAAGAAATAGCTCGCCTGAGTCTTGTTGAGCTCCTT
>Ga0209048_10005025_pt1 | contig 12557 bp, 8 predicted proteins | sample FrelakmetCRP12CR_FD_187146 | JGI IMG/M metagenome (GOLD analysis project Ga0209048, IMG submission 187146) | Freshwater lake sediment microbial communities from the University of Notre Dame, USA, for methane emissions studies - CRP12 CR (SPAdes)... | ecosystem: Environmental > Aquatic >... | reverse complement strand
GTGTTGAGCGCAATCCACGACCTGTCGCTGGCGCTGACCGCCGACCGTCTCATCGTGCTCGGACACCGGGGCGTGGTCGGCCACGGCACCGTTCGCGAGGCATTGGCCGGCGACTGGCTTTCCGCCGCGTTTTGCACCCGAGTCGACATCGTCGAGCATGGCGGCGTGCACCTGTGGAAACCCAAGCTCGCGGCACCTCAGAACTGATACGCCATCCCCAACGTGTAGAACCTGCCGAAGGACGAAAAGCCGTCGCCCACGCCGCTCGAACTCTGGCCGACGTTCTGGCCGAAAGCCCAGGGCAACAGCGGATTGCCGTTCAAGTAGGTTCGCGCCACCGAGTTGGTGAGATTCTTTCCTTCGACATAAATCTGAAATGCCTTGGTGAACTTGTAGTGCGTGCTGGCCGTCATCCACCTAAACGGACTGGCGATCGCCGGCCACCCCGGCACCTCGGTGCATTGCGAACAGTAGGACTGGTAGCTGGCCGCGTAATTCCAGTTGATGTCGGCGGTGATCGGTCCCTTTTCATAGAACAGCCCCGCCGAAAAAGTCATCGGCGGAACGGCGTTGATCGCTCCCACGCTGTTGCCATACTGGTCATAACTCTTGTTCCAGGTATGCGTGTATTCCATGACGACGCCGAAGCCGTTGTCCATGATGTGTTGCCACGCGAGCTCGATGCCGTAGAAATTGCTCCTGGCTCCATTGGCGGGGGCCTGGACGGTCCACAGAAACGGCACGCCGGGTACGGTTCCGGGCCGCCCCCCGGCATATTGCACCGTACCCAGATTGACGTTCGTTTGGGTACCCGAGTAGATGTCGTCGCGGATCTTTTTGTAGAACGCTGCCGCGGTCAACGCGGAATGCGGGCGGTAATACCATTCGGCCGAAATATCCGCTTGAGTAGCCTTGATCGGCCGCAGTCCCGCGGTCCCGTTGTAGGTAAGTTGCGGTTGGCCGTTGATGGCGTTGTTGGTCGAGGTCGGCGCCAGATAGCTCAAGTTCGGTCGAGACATGGTCTCCGCCAGCCCAAGTCGTAGCTGCAATTTATCCGGCACCGCCCAGTAACTTAAATTGGCGGAAGGCAGCGCAAGTGTGTATTGACCGTTCGATGAGACCGACTGGGAGGTGGGATACTGCACATTCCAGGTTTGAGTCGAGCCCGTCGTGTTGTAAGTCCACAGCGAGCTCGGCACCGCTTCCGCGGTCGATGCGCTGGTCTTGGTGCGCACGATGCGCAAGCCTACGTTGCCCGACCAGTTGTTTCCGGAGAAATCTGCCTCGCCATAGAGCGAGAACGTCCTTTCCGTCACCTCATAGGAATTGAACGGATTGAATTGCGGCAGGGTGCTGGCGAAGTTGAACGGCGTTTGGCAGGGGAGTGTCTGGCAGAACTGTGGATTGGGTTTGCCATTCAAACTTCGCAAGAACGCCAGCAGCTGAGCCACATTGAGCTGCGGGAGGGTGGTCGGATACGAGCCCCCGGCACCCTGCATGAAGTGGGGCAAATTGACCATCGAGATGACGTTGAAACCCTGCGAGGCGAACGAGTAGGGGTTGCACTGAACCGGACATCCGGCCGTGTTGTACAAGGTTCCATACTGGCCGGAGCCGTTGGTCCAGTCGTTGCTGTCGTCGTCGCGGGTCTTTTCGCGCAGCGACTCGCCAAAACCGAACAAGATCTTATCCACCCATCGCAGGCCCGCGTCGTACGCGCCGTCGAGCGTAAACCCCGTAACCTGATCGACGACCGAGTAGCCGTTCAACCCCACGTAGTGCGTTGACCAGTACTTGTTGTTGTCCAAGGACCCCGAGTTCATCAGCGCCGTGTACGAGCATTGGCCGGGAGTGGTTGCACTCGCAGTGCCGTGCGGACAGGTCGAGAGTCCGAGCTGGCTCGGCGGCACCACCACATTGAGGTTCGGCAGGCTGTTGGGCAAATTTTCCAAGTACAGGGTATCCGGCGCGTTTGGCGTGCTCGACACCAAACCCGCGGTGACGAAGGTATCCTGCCCACCCTCCGGCCGGTCGGCCTTCGATCGATACAAATCCCCGGTCAGGGTCCACCGGTCAGCCGGCTTCCAGATCGCTTTCAATCCGTACAGCCAGGTCGTGACCTGTCGATTCGTGGTGGCATTCACCATTTCCGGCTGGAAGTCGTTTGCGGTGACGGCGGTCACGACGCCATTCTTGACGACGGGATTCGTCCAAGGGGTCCCGTCCGGATTGGCCGCCAAGTAGTACGACTGGTTGTATCCATATTGCGGATCGTTCAAGTGGGTGTATATCCCGTCCGCGACCAATTGGAACGCCGAGTTAGGCCGCCACTCGAGACTGCCGGTGACGGCGTCGCGCTTCTTATCGTCGAAGATTGAGCCGAACGTGATGCAGCACGGCGTCGCCGTCAGCGGCACCGCGTTCGGTCCCCCGCTGAAAGGATAAGTCGTGGGCCCATAGATGTTCTGGGTATAGGCATTGAGCGAATCAGTGCGGGTATTGGTATTCGAAGACACCGCGCCGAGAACAAAGCCCATGGTCTGCGATGCGTTGGTATCGGTGACGAACGCGGAAAATTTATTGCCATGCAGTTGCGACAGGTCGTTGTAGTTGGTTTCCGCGCGCGCTCCGGCATGAAATCCCGGGTTGTCGAATGAACTGGCCGTCCGCAAATTCACGGTTCCGCCGATGCTCCCTTCGAGCGCCGATGCTTGCGACGATTTGAGCACGTCGGCGGCCGAGATCAACTCCGAGGGCAGAACATCGAATGCCAATTGCCGGCCATCGTCATCGGTCGCGAGAATACGGTTGTTGAGGGTCACAATGTTGTAATCGGGCCCAAGCCCCCGGACATTGATCCGCAGGCCCTCGCCCCCAGTCGTGCGCGTGATCGTGATGCCCGGTATATGACTGAGCGAATCGGCGACGTCGGCGTCGGGGAATCGGCCGAGTTCGGTCGCGCTGATCGAGTCCATGACCACCGCTGCATTCCGCTTCGTATCGAGCGACCTCTCCAGACTCGCGCGCAAACCGGTGACGACGATTTCCTGCAACTCGGTGGAATCATTGCTTGAGTTGGCAGATGCTGCAGGCCGAGCGGCGGCAGCGGTCTGATCGGCGGCGGCGGTCTGATCGGCGGCGGCATCCAGCGCAAATGTCGGCCCACTCCACCACGCGGCGGCCGTGGCCGCGATGAGCAGAGCAGAAGGCAGGCGCATCCACTGCATAGGATTTCCCCTTGAAGTATCTTGTTTTCTCTGGCCTCTGCGACGGGCGCGCCCCTGCGTCGGACCAAATCAACGTGACCATAAACGAAACATCATTAACTTTCAATAGATGTTTTTTGAGGATTCATTTCCCACAATTGCCAACAGTGGTACGGCATTTTCCGTTAATGGCAATAATAATATCTCTCTTGAAACTTATATAAGTTTCGCGTATAAGGGATTCTCGGAATGACCGTAGCGGCCCGACACCTTCGCCGCGGAAGCCGCTGGAATTTAACTCTAATGAAATCAAGAACATGGTTGGCCTATGCACTGCTGACGACCGGAGCGTGGGGTGTATGGGGTGCGTTTACCGGTTTGCCGGCCACCCATGGATTTCCTGAAACACTGATTTACTGCGTATGGGCCGTGACCATGGTCCCGCCCGCACTGTTCGCCTTGCACCGAGTCGGCTGGCGCTTGCAGCACGATGCGCGGTCGCTAACCTATGGCGCCTTGATTGGGTTCCTCGGCGCGGGTGGACAGATGCTGCTGTTTCACGCCGTCAGGACCGGTCCTGCGTATCTCATTTTTCCGGTGATCTCGCTCTCGCCACTGGTCACCGTGGCCCTGTCGCTCATGTTGCTGCGTGAGCGTACCGGCAAGCTTGGAACGCTCGGGATCGTGCTGGCTTTGTGCTCGCTGCCGCTGTTCGATTACGCGGGCGGCGCATCGGAAGGCCTCGCGGCCGGCGCCCATGGCCTGTGGTTTCTGCTCGCGCTCGCTGTGATGGCTGCCTGGGGCGTGCAGGCGTTCTTCATGAAGCTCGCGAATGCGAGCATGGATGCCGAGAGCATATTCTTCTACATGATGATCACGGGCCTTCTGCTGGCGCCGGTCGCGCTCGCGATGACGGATTTTTCGGTGCCCATCAATTGGGGTGCGGACGGCCCCTATCTCGCGGCCGCCACCCAGATTCTCAATTCCGTCGGCGCGCTGTGCCTGGTCTATGCGTTTCGTTACGGCAAAGCCATCGTCGTTTCGCCCCTCACCAATGCAGGCGCTCCTCTGATCACGGCAGTGCTGTCGATCATGCTGCTCGGCACGGTACCCACCGCGACGAAAATTGCCGGCATCGCCCTGGCGCTCCTGGCCGCCGTGTTCCTGGCCATCGAGCCCGAGCCCGTCGCGATCGTTGCGGCAGAGACCGACACCGCGGACGCGCCCAACACGGCGCAGCGGCTCTAGACCTTAGAGGAGCATGGTCAGTCATGATTATCCGGCGAGACACCAGCAATCGACGCGAGCGCATCGTCGCCCTGCTGCGTGAACAGGGCAGCGTGCAGATTCCCGCGCTCGCCGAACGCTTTCGCGTCTCGACGCAGACTCTGCGCAAGGATCTGAATTTTCTCGACGACAAGGGCATTTGCACCCGCTCGTCGGGAGGAGCAATCCTGAGGCGCGGTGCGGCATCGCCCAGCGAGCAGGCGCTCGAGGTCAAACGCACGCTTTTCGCCGAGGAGAAGGACCGCATCGGAAGATTGGCCGCCGCGCTGATCAAGGAAGGCGAATCGATACTGCTCGATTCCGGCACAACGACCCTGCAGGTTGCGCGACATATCGAGGCGGCGGCTTCGCTGGTCGTGGTAACCAACGACGCCAGCATCATGAATGAACTGCTCGGGCGTGAGAAGGTGCAACTCGTGTTCCTCGGCGGCACGCTGAGGCGCAAGAATCTGTCCTTCTACGGTACACAGACTGAGCAGGCGCTGCAGGACCTGCACGTCGAGAAGCTGTTTTTGGCCGCCGACGGATTCGATATCGAGAAGGGCGTCACCACACATTTCGAGCCTGAGGCGCTATTGAATCGAATGATGTGCCGGGCGGCTTCGGAAATCATCGTGGTCACCGATTCTTCCAAGTTCGGCAGGATCTGCCTGCACAGGATTCTCGAACCGCAGGGGATTGCGAAGCTCGTGACAGATGCCGGCATTCCCGACTCGGCCCGCGAAGCCCTGGCACGCATCGGCGTCGAAGTCATCATCGCATGACAGCCCTTCGAAGAATCATCGCGCAGCACAAAGCCGGGCGTTCCGTTGGAGTCTACTGCGCATGCTCCGCCCATCCGTTGGTGATCGAGGCGGCGCTGAACCACGTTCGGCGGCATTCCGGCTCGGTGCTGATAGAGGCCACCTCCAACCAGGTCAATCAGGATGGCGGTTACACGGGCATGCGCCCGGCGGATTACAGCCGATTCGTGCTCGCGATCGCTGCGCGTCTCGGCATAGCGCAAGATCAGGTGCAGCTGGGAGGGGATCATTTGGGGCCGAACTGCTGGCAGGATTTGCCCGCGCAGGACGCGATGGCCAAGTCCGAGCAGCTCATCGCCGATTATATCGCCGCGGGCTTTCGCAAGATGCATTTGGATTGCTCGATGTCCTGTGCGGGCGATCCGACGGCACTGAGCGACGCGACCGTGGCCGCACGCACCGTGCGCTTATGCGCCGTGGCCGAGCAAGCGTGGCGGCGGGTCGGCGGAGAAGCGCCGGTATATGTCATTGGCACCGAAGTGCCGGTCCCCGGAGGCGCACAGGAATCGCTCATCGAACTGGCGTTGACCGAGGCGACGGCAGCGTCCGCGACCATTGATGCGCATTGGAGCGCGTTCCAGGCCGCGGGATTGCACCATGTCTGGCCGCGTGTCATCGGGCTGGTGGTGCAGGCGGGCGTCGAGTTCGACCATCACAAGGTCATCGACTTCCAAGCTCCTCGAACGATCGACTTGGTCAGCGTGATCGAGGCGCAGCCTTACATGGTCTACGAAGCTCATTCCACCGACTATCAGACCTCCGCCAATCTGCGCGCGCTGGTGCAAAGGCACTTCGCGATACTGAAGGTCGGGCCGGCGCTGACCTTCGCCATGCGCGAGGCGCTCTGGGCGTTGGACCAAATCGAGCGCGAGTGGCTCGGCACGGAGCAGTCGTCGCGGTTGCGCGAGACTGTTCACGAGGTCATGACGGCGAACCCGCGATTTTGGAACAAATACTATCTGTCCGGCGGCCGGCAGCTGGCACTCGATCAGCAGTACAGCCTGAGCGATCGCATCCGCTACTACTGGCCAATGCCCACGGTCGAGGTGGCGCTGAATCGCCTGCTCGCGAACCTGGAAGCGAAGCCGCCGCCGCTCACTCTGTTGAGTCAATATCTGCCGCAGCAATACGAGGCGATTCGCGCCGGTCGGATCGGTCCTTGCGCACGCGAGCTGGTATTGCATGCCATCGAGCAGGTGCTGCGGCAGTATGCAGCGGCCTGCATCGACGAAGCGAGCTGACATGATGACCTACCTGCAACTGGACGAAGCCGCCTTGGATAGCGCCGGCGCACTGTGGACGGCGCGCGAGATCGCGCAGCAGCCGGCTAGCTGGCGGCGCACGCAGGATGTGCTGCGCCAGCAGGCGGCGCCGATTGCCGGCTTCCTTGCGCCCTTGTTGGCGAGGCAGGATCTACGCATCATTCTCACCGGGGCGGGCAGTTCGGCGTTCATCGGCGAGTGTCTCGCGCCGCTGCTGTTGCAACGGCTCGATCGCCGAGTCGAAGCGATCGCGACCACGGATTTGCTGTCCGGTCCGCGCCAGTATTTCCAGCGCGACGTGCCCACGCTGCTGGTCTCCTTCGGCCGCTCGGGCAGCAGCCCGGAAAGCGTCGCAGTGGTTTCCTTGGCGGAACACGTGCTGCGCGAGTGCCATCAACTGGTGTTCACCTGCAATGAACAGGGAGCCCTGTATCAACGCTGCCGCGAGCGGCGTAACAGCCTCGCGATCTTGCTGCCGGCCGAAACGCACGATCGGGGCTTTGCGATGACCTCCAGCTTCACGGCCATGATGCTCGCGGCCCTGATGGCGTTTAACGGCGCCGACGACGGAACCACGGACGTGGTCCAGGTTGCCCGGGCCGCGGAACATGTGATCGATCAACACAATCCGACCCTGCGGGAACTGGCCCAAATGACTTATTCGCGGGTCGTGTATCTCGGCAGCAATGGGTTCAAGGCGCTGGCGCGCGAAGCCGCATTGAAATTGTTGGAGCTGACGGACGGCCGTGTCATTGCCGCGTTCGATTCCCCGCTCGGATTTCGCCACGGACCGAAGACCATCGTGACGCGGGACACGCTGCTGTTCGTGTTCGTCTCCAATGATCCCTACACGCGCCGCTACGATCTCGATTTATTGTCCGAACTGCGCTCGGACGCGCTGGCGGGCCGGATCATTGCGATCACGGCGCAGGTGCACGATGCGGTCGGACAGAGCGAGCACCTGCACGTGCAGCAGCTCGATCGCGCCGGCGATGGCGAGCTCTATTTCCCGTACATCGTCTGCGCCCAGCTGTATGCATTTCACCGTTCGCTGTCGTTGGGCAACAAGCCGGATCTACCGAGCAACTCCGGTACCGTAAATCGCGTGGTTCGCGGCGTGACCATCCATTCGCTGTGACCGGGAACGGCCGCCATGTATCTCGGTGTTGACGGAGGCGGAACCAAGACGGCCCTGGTGCTCATCGACCGCGACGGAGCGATCCGGGCGACGCATCAGGCCCCGGGTTCCTACTACCTCGCGATGGGGCTCGATGCGCTCGGCACCTTGCTCGCCGGTGCCGTCTCCGCCGTTTTGGCCAAGGCCGGAGTAGCCGCCGAAGATCTCGATTTTGCGTTCTTCGGCCTGCCCGCCTATGGCGAAGATACCGCCCTCGTCGGCGCATTGAGCCGGCTTCCGGAGCGATTCCTGCCGACCGACGCCTATTTGTGCGGCAACGACATGATTTGCGGGTGGGCCGGTTCGATGCTTTGCCGCGACGGCATCAGCGTCGTCGCAGGTACGGGCTCCATCTGCTACGGGGAACGCGGCGGCGCCACCGCCCGCAGCGGCGGCTGGGGCGAATTGTTCAGCGACGAGGGCTCCGCCTATTGGATCGCCTGCCGGGGGTTGAACCTGTTCGCGCGGATGAGCGACCGCCGGACGACACAAGGACCCTTGTATGCCATCGTCAAACGGCACCTGAATATCACCGAGGACCTGGATCTCTGCGCCCACGTCTATTCGCGGTTGGGAGGCGATCGCGCGCGCATCGCGCAACTGTCCAAGTGGGTCACGCAAGCCGCTCGTGAAGGTGACGGCCAGGCCATGGCCATCGTCAGGGACGCTGCGCGCGAACTCGCGCTCATGGTCGACGCAACCCGCCGCCAGTTGGGATTCGCGGCTGAAGAACCGGTTGCCGTCTCCTACTCGGGCGGTGTGTTCGACAACGTCGGCGCGATGTTGCTGGAGCACTTTACGGCATCCCTCCAGACCTACCACTTCGGGTACCGGGTCCACGAGCCCGTGCTGCCGCCCGCGATCGGCGCCGCGCTATACGCCGCGAAACGACACGGTCAACCCTTGTCGAACGCCGCGATCGAGCGCCTGCGCGCCGAGAGCCGCGCGCCGCGACGCGAGCTCGACTCATGACGCGCGCGTGACCCATGACGAAAGCGACGCTGAGCTGCGTTTTGGCTTGCGCCTGGTCGATACTCGCGGTTGCCCGCGCCCCGGCCGCGGGCGTCGAGCCCCATTCGTTCACTCTCGATGACTTCACCTCCGTGGAAAAAATCGATATCCATGTGCACATCAACTCTTCCGAATCGGCGTTGATCGATCAAGCCGGCCTCGACCACTTCCGTCTGCTCACCATCAACGTCGATTACCCCGATTTTCCACCGCTCGCCGAGCAGCTGCGAATCGCGCAGGCGCTTGCCGCAAACCACCCGGCGCTGGTAGCGTACGCGGCTTCGTTCGCGATGCGCGGCTGGGACGAGCCGGATTGGCAGCTGCGCGTGATGCAAGAGCTCGATGCCGCGTTTGCGGGCGGTGCCGTCGCAGTGAAGGTCTGGAAAAACATCGGCATGGAGTTTCGCGATGCGAACGGCCGACTGGTCATGATCGACGACCCGAAATTCGATCCGATTTTCAACTTCATTCGCGGGCACCACCGGGTGCTGATCGGCCACCAGGGAGAGCCGCGCAATTGCTGGCTCGCCATTGCGGACATGAGCGTGAACAACGACAAGGAATACTTCCGCGATCACCCGCAGTACCACATGTTTCGGCACCCGGAACTGCCTTCCTATGAGCAGCAGATGGCGGCGCGTGATCGTATGCTGGCGCGAAATCCGCAATTGAAATTCATGGGCGCACACATGGCCAGTCTCGAATGGAGTGTGGACGAATTAGCGGCTTTCCTCGATCGCTATCCCAACACGGTAGTCGACCTGGCCGCGCGCATGGGACAGGTGCAATTCCAATCCAACCGCGATCGCGGCAAGGTGCGCCGGTTCTTCATCCGCCACCAGGATCGGCTGCTCTATGGCACTGACCTGACGCAGGAAGCCGGTGGGGACCCCGGGGAGCTGCGCCGCGAGGCGCACGCAACGTGGCTGCGCGACTGGCGGTATTTGAACACCCGTCAGACCTTCCGCGTTCCAGAACTCGATGCGCCGGTACGCGGCTTGGGCTTGCCGAAGAGCGTGGTCCGGAAGATCTACGCCACCAACGCCGAGCGGTGGTTCGGCAATCCCTGGCATTAAGACTGCTCGACCACAAGACAGGAATCGAAATGACGCAATGGTTGAAATCGTGTTTAGGAATTGTTTTGGCCTCAGGGACGACCCTCTGCTGCAGCACTGCATTGGTGGGTCAGCAACCCCACTCGACCTCGAGCGACAGGTCGCATGTTCTGGGTTCAATGCGGCCATCGACCTTGTCGGTTACCGTCTACGCGGACGGCTCATACTCCATCACGGCACCCGGCATTCCGGGTACGGTGGTTCGCTCGGATGTGGAGGCGGACGTGGACTCAGAGACGCTGCGCTCGACCGCATACCCGCAACACACGCTGGTGCAAAGCGAGTTTCGAAACGAATTCGGTGCCGGATCAGCCCTGACTGTCACGCACACCGGCCTTCCGGACACACCGGATCTCGTCTGTACGCTGCGGTTGTTTCGCGATCAATCGTGGGGGGAAATCGAAGTCAAGGTGTGGAACACGACGGCTCGAGCAATCTCCGTTCATGCCATCCGCACTCTTCACGCCTCGGATGCTCCGGTGATAAGTCTGAACGGGCCGGCCTCCGCCGATCGAATCCTTTCCGACAGTTATAGTGAGGATAGACCCCAGCTCGCGATTCGTGATCTGGGGCGTGCACCGAAAGGCATGCACCGTGCCGTTGCAAGCCAGCTCATATTTAACCGCCAGAGTGGCGAAAGCCTGTTCCTGGGCGCACTCACCTCCGACCGGCTGCTGACCATCTTTCATCTGAAAGAACGGGCTTCGGGCGCCGGCCCAATCGTCCTCTCGTACGAAGCCGTGGCAACGGGAACGACCGAAATCATGAAAGGCGAGTCTCTGAAGGATTCGCCGCCATCCGAACAGGTGAATTTAAGCTTTCGCCTTAATTCCGGCGAGAGCCTCTCCTCCGAACGGCTCATGTTTGCCGTGGGCACGGACTACCACGCGCAGCTGGAGCAGTATGGGCGGGCGGTAGGGATGCTGCACAAGGCTCGGGTAAGCGCCTCGACACCCATCGGGTGGTGGAGCTGGACGGCTTTCTACTTTGGGCTCAACCAGGGAACTGCCGGCACGAACGCATACTGGCTTGCCGAGAATCTGAAGGATGCGGGGTACACCTACTTTCAGATCGACGAGGGGTACCAATATGCGCGCGGTGAATACACAACCGCCGACGCCAATCTGTTTCCTCTCGGCATTGCGTCCATTGCGGATCTGGTGCGCCACACCGGCCTTAGATTCGGATTATGGACCGCCCCTTTCGAGGTATCGGAGCGCGCATGGGTGTTTCAAAACCACAAGGATTGGCTGCTCCATAACGCCGCCGGCCAGCTCATTCACATCGGTTACGTCACGGACAAGCAGGATCCTCTGTACGTGCTTGACACCACCAATCCCGGTGCCCAGAACTATTTGAAGCAGACATACAGCACGCTTTACAACTGGGGCGTGCGCTTTCTCAAATTGGACTTCATGGATGACACGGCGGTCGAGGGGTCCTATTTTCGCCCCAATACCACGGCTTTGGAGGCTCAACGTATCGGTCTAAATATAATCCGAAGCGCCGTTGGGGAAAGTGTGGTGCTCGACAAGGACGGCAGCCCGATGCTGAATCCCGTTGGAATCGTGGATGCGGGCCGTATCTCTCAGGATACCGGACACAGCTTCGATGCCAGCAGGGACGCCGCATCGGGTATCGCAGCGCGCTACTTCATGAATCGCAATTTCTTCATCGCCGATCCGGACGCATTCACCGTGTCCACACAGACCGTCGACGACCAGTCCTGGCACGGAGGCCAGCGCCCGCTCACTCTCGACGAAGCAAAGGTGTCCATAGCACTTGCGGCGGTCTCAGGAGGCATGTTCGAGATCGGAGACGATCTTCCCACCTTGGGAGCTTCTCCGGAACGATTGTCGCTGGTACGCAATTCGGACCTCATCGACATGGCCCGTCTCGGTCGTGCATCCACGCCCGTCGATCTGATGACCTATGCACCAACCGACCAGCAACCGAGCGTCTTTCTGCTCAAGGAGAACGAGCGTCAGTCCATTCTCACGATCTTCAACTGGACCGATGGCGAGCGCAGGCGCGCCATCAATTTCACGAGTCTCGGTTTGAAGAATCCGGATAAGTATCGAATCGCGGATGTGTTCGGCGATCAAGGCTGCTGCAGCGGCTTTTCGGATACCCTCGATCTGCTCCAGAAGCCTCATTCCGTCCGCGTGCTCAAGCTGATCGACGAGTCCATCCCTGCCGTTCCGCCGCCATTCGAGATACGGTCGGAGAGCGGCGCAAAGGCGGGGACGACCATGACCTTCAGGGCGACCGCTTCCACTCCGCAGGCGCCGTTGCTTACGTGTCGCTGGGACTTCGGGGACGGAACAAGTAGGGACGGCATGGAGGCACAACACGCCTTTACTCACTCGGGGGATTACGAAGTGCAGGCGACGGTAACGGGTCTGGATGCAACCACCAATCGCAAGAGCGTCAAGGTCTCGATTTCCGGCGATGTCTCGACACGGTTCAACCCGTCGGAGAAGCTGCGCTCCGAGTGACACTGACCCCGAGTCTTGACAATGCGGCTGCCGCTTGAGCCGCCCTCCCGCAGAATGGCGCGTCATGACAAGTGCGTGACGCAAATTGATCAGCCGCAACCACCGACAGTGACCATACTTGTGGGCGGAATCCCGTGAACCGGTCGCGCCTCGGCGCCGGAATCGAAGGCTTCTCAAATATCCGGGAGAGCGACATTG
>Ga0209048_10005024_pt1 | contig 12558 bp, 11 predicted proteins | sample FrelakmetCRP12CR_FD_187146 | JGI IMG/M metagenome (GOLD analysis project Ga0209048, IMG submission 187146) | Freshwater lake sediment microbial communities from the University of Notre Dame, USA, for methane emissions studies - CRP12 CR (SPAdes)... | ecosystem: Environmental > Aquatic >... | reverse complement strand
CGCTCATGAGCATCTCGTGCTCACAGGTCGTGTCGTGGGCGCCGGGCCCCGGGATGTACCCGTTCAGAAACACGCCGAATTCCACAGTTCCTCCAGATCGACCGGGCGATTCGCCCCCCGTTGATGCCAAGAGCATGCCGCGTCCGGCGGTCGCGAGCCGAGTCGGGCGTGGCTGCCCGCGACCAGCCCGAGCGCGCCGACGGACAGAGGGCGAGGTCAGAGGCGGTGGGCGCCGGCCTCGAGCGCCACGATGGCGGTGCCGATCACGGTGAGGATGACCACGTAGCGGACGCGGGACCACAAGGTCATACCGAGACCCGACCGACCAGCACCCCGACGACGGCCAGCGACACGACGGCGGTCCCGTTCGCCAGGCTGAGGCCGGTGGACACCGACCACAGACCGAGCCCCGAGAGGACCATGACCACGGTGGCCGGGACGGCCGCCACCACGATCATCCACGAGGTCGCGAACGCAGCGACGATCCTCTCGCGCGGCACCGGCCCCTGACGCTTGACCCGCTCCCCGACGAGGTGCGAGAACGCGTGGGCGAACCAGGTCGCCAACGCGCCGATGAGGACCACGACCACGGCATTCGTCGCCCGCACGTCGTGGGCACCGGCGTTGAGGCCGGCCACGGCGACCATCACGCCAATGGTGCCGTACACGTACTCGGCGTACTTCTCGCCGGTGACGTGCCGCTCGGCGTCCGCGTGCCCCATCGCGGTCAGCCCGTGAATAAGAACTCGTCGAGATCGGGCTCTTTGGTCCAGGCCCAGTAGTCGACCAGCCGCCACGGCGAGAGGATGTAGATGCGCCCCGAGTCGTTCTTGTACCAGGAGCTCTTGATCGACGGGTGCGACCAAACCATCTGGTCGAGCTTGGCCTGCGTCCGCTCGACGTACGCGTCGAGCACCTCCTCGCGGGGCTCGATGGCCTCATGGCCACCACCGATCACCGCGGCCAGACAGCCCATGATGTAGCGGATCTGGCACTCCGAGTGGAAGATCAGGCTGCCGCCGTGGGCCAGGTTGGTGCCCGGACCGTACATGCAGAACAGGTTGGGGAAGTTCGGGATCGTGATGCCCAGGTAGGCCGTGGGCTCATCGCCCCACTGCTCGCCCAGCACGACGCCGCCGCGGCCGACGATGTCCATGGGCCAGAGGTAGCGGTTGGCGTGGAAGCCGGTGGCGTACACGATCAGGTCGACGGGGTACTCGTCGCCGTTCTCGCCCACGATGCGGTCGGCCCGGATCTCGGCGATCGGATCGGTGACGAGGTCGACGTCGTCACGGGTGAGGGCGCGCAGCCAACTGCCGTTGTCCTGCAGCGTGCGCTTGCCGAGGCAGACGTAGTCGGGCACGACCTTCGCCAGCAGCTCGGCGTCGTCGCCGACCTGCTCGGCCATGTACTGGGTGAAGATCTCGCGGGCCATGTCGTTGGCCTCGCTCACCGCCCGCTCGGGGTGGGGCCAGTCGGGATCCACGACCATCGCCTCGAGCCCTCCGTCGCAGCCGGGCCAGAAGAGCAGGAACCGGTACCAGCGGCCGTAGTAGGGCAGGTGGGTGAGGGCCCACTTCACACCCTCGCCGACCTCGTCGTGGTAGTGCGGGTTGGGGAACATCCACGGGGCCGAGCGCTGGAACACGTACAGGTGATCGGCCTCCTCGGCGATGGTGGGCACGATCTGGAACGCGCTGGCGCCGGTGCCGACGACCGCCACCCGCTTGCCCGCGGTTTCGGTCCCCTCGACCCACTGAGCCGAGTGCATCGCGGGCCCTTCGAACGAGTCGCGCCCGGGGATGTCGGGCAGCTTGGGCCGGTTGAGCTGGCCGACCGCGCTGATGAGTGCATTGGCCTCCACCGTCTCGGTGCCGCCGTCGGCCCTGCGCAGCTCGACCGACCATCGGCCCGCCTCTTCGTCCCACCGCGCCCCAACCACCTCGGTCTCGAAGCGGAAGTGGTCGGCGACGCCGTACTTCACCATGCACGACTCGAAGTAGGCCTGGAGCTCGCCGTGCTGGGAGAAGAACTCGGTCCACTCGTTGTTGGGCTCGAACGAGTAGCAGTAGAAGTGGTTGCCGACGTCGACCCGGCACCCCGGATAGCGGTTCTCGTACCATGTGCCGCCCACACCGGCGTTCTTCTCGATCACGGTGTAGGGGATGCCGGCCTCGCTGAGCCGGATGGCGGCCAGCACGCCTGACATGCCACCCCCGATCACGAGCACGTGGAACGCCTGCTTGGCGTCGGCGTCGATCGACTCGCCCCAGTGCAGGTCGCGGGCGTCACGACCGTCGAGCTCGAGCTCCTCGAGCATCATCGGCACGTACTCGGCCGGTACCGGCTGGGCCACCAGGAAGCTCATCATCTCGTGCACGGTCTCGGCGTCGGGCGGAGGCGGCAACACACTGCCGCCGTCCCGGTAGGCCTTGATCAACTCGAGGGCGCGGGCCCGCACTGCCGCTTGGTCCTCGGGCGACATGAAGCCCTGCACCTCGTTCAGATACACCCCTACCGGGCGCAGGTCGCCTCGCAGGATGCTCGTGTCGCCGGTCATGTGGATCATCGACATGAGCAGCGTGGGCACGCTCACGTCCTGGAGGGCGGCGGCGATCGTCGCGTCGTCGTCGGTGATCGGCTCCCCGGCGTAGGTCGGGCGATCGCTCATCTGTCCCCCTGGCGTGCTCTCGTGGGCCGGCTCTGGTCGGTGGGCGCGGCGCGAGACGGCATCTTGTCGCGCGCGGGGCCGAGCCACGAATCCGGCCTAGGGTCACGCCGTGGACGCGGGGACGAGCGACGCGGTGGCCGCCATCGAGACCACGGGTCTGACGAAGCGCTTCGGCCCGCTCACGGCCCTCGACGGTCTCTCCATCACGGTGCACCAGGGCGAGGTGTACGGCTTCCTCGGTCCGAACGGCGCGGGCAAGACGACGACCATCCGTCTGCTCCTCGGCCTGGCCCACCCGACCGCGGGCGGCGCCCGGGTGTACGGCCACGACGCGTGGGCCGACACGGCGGGGGCGCACGGCCACCTCGCTTACGTGCCCGGCGAGTTCAGTGCGTGGCCCCGCCTGCGCGGCGGCGAGATCCTCGATCTCCTCGGCTCGGTGCACGGTGGCTACGACCCCGCCGTGCGCGACGAGCTGTGCGAACGCTTCGAGTTCGACCCGACGGTGAGGGGACGGGCCTATTCGAAGGGCAACCGCCAGAAGATCGGCCTGATCGCGGCCTTCATGGTTCGGCCCGACCTGCTCGTGCTCGACGAGCCCACGACCGGTCTCGATCCCCTCATGGAACAGACGTTCCGCCGCTGCGTCGAGGAAGCGCGGGACCGGGGCCAGACCATCTTCTTGTCGTCGCACATCCTCTCCGAGGTCGAGGCGGTGTGCGACCGCGTGGCCATCCTGCGGCGAGGTCGCCTGGTCGAGGTCGGCACGCTCGACGACCTGCGCAAACTGCGCACGCGCGAGGTCGAGATCGAGTTCGCCGGCTCGCCCCCACCCGACCTCGGCGTACTGCCCGGCATCGACGACGTCGAGATCACCGGGTCGACCGTGCGCTTCCACCTGCGCCGCGATCCGACCGCGGTCATCCGCGCCCTCGCTCCCCACGAGATCCGGTCGCTCGACATCCGCGAGCCCTCGCTCGAGGAGCTGTTCCTCAGCTACTACGGCGACGACCCGGTCTCTGGCAGGGGCCCGGACGCCTCGTGAGCCCCTTCCGCCTGTCGTGGCGGCTCCTGTGGCGCGGCGCCGCGATCTGGTCGGGGATCCTCGGCGTGATCGTGATGATCGGCGTTCGGGCGTACAACGAGCTCTACCCTACGGAGGCGGCGCGACAGCTCGCCGTCACGGAGTTCAGCAACATCCGCGCCCTCTCGGCGTTGTACGGCCGACCCGTCGGGCTCGACACCCCGGGCGGGTTCATCGTCTGGCGCTACGGCGCCTTCGCCGGTGTCGTGGCCGGGCTCTGGGGGCTGATGGCCGTGAGCCGAGTGCTCCGCGGCGACGAGGAGGTCGGCCGCACCGAGCTCGTCCTCTCCGGGGACGTCGGGGCCACAAGGCTGCTGCTCACCCAACTCGGGGCGTTCGGCCTCGGCGTCGCGGTCATCGCGGCCGGCACGCTGCTCGGCTGCCTGGCCTCCGGCCTGCGGCTGGGCGGCTCCGCGCTGTTCTCGATCAGCATCGCCGGGGACGCACTCGTATTCGGGATGATCGCCGCGCTCACGAGTCAACTGTTCGACGCCCGGCGGCGGGCCGCGGGGTGGGCCGGCGCCACCCTCGGCGTGGCGTACCTGCTGCGGGCGCTGGGTGACGGCGCGCCGGAGCGATCGTGGGTGAGCTGGCTGTCGCCGATCGGATGGACCGGCCGCATCTCGGCGTTCACCGACCCGTCACTGGCCCCGATCGCCCTGATCGCGTCGGTCACGGCCGTGCTCCTCGGCGGCTGCGTGGTGCTGATGCACCGGCGCGACATCGGCGCCGGCCTTATCGGCGCCCGAACCCGGGCGGGCGTGCACCTGCGGCGGGTGCGCTCGCCCCTCGCCCTCGACTGGCTGCTCGCTCGCGGTGCGGCCATCGCCTGGGCGGTTGGCGTGATCGTCTATGGATACGTCCTCGGCTTTCTGGCCGCGGACATGATCGACTACCTCCGCAATGACAAGAACCTGCTCGACATGTTCAGTCGGATCGGCGGCAACTCGATCGTCACCGTGAAGGGCTTCCTCGGCCTGACGTTCACCATCGTCGGCATCGTGCTCGCCGTCTATGCCGGCTCGATGGTGTCGGCGGCACGTACGGAGGAAGCTGAGGGACGCGTCGAGGGCCTGGTCACGAGCGGCGTGGGGCGCGGCCGGTGGCTCGGGGCACGCGTGCTCGTCGGGGGTGGCGGCGTGGTGGCGCTCGCCCTCGTGGGCGCGTTCGGCGCCTGGGTCGGAACCGTCTCGAACGGGAGCTCCGTGGGACTCGGGGAGACGCTGCTCGGGGGGTTGAACGCGGTACCGGTCGCGCTCGTGTTCGGCGGGCTGTCGCTGCTCGCGTTCGGCCTCCTGCCTCGGACCACGGCCTTCGTGGCCTACGGAGCCGTGGCCGTCGCCTATGTGATCCAGATGATCGGCGCGCTGGCCGGGGCGCCGTCCTGGGTGACCGACCTCTCGCCGTTCGCCCACGTGGCGGCAGTGCCCGCCGTGCCCGTCAACGTCACCGCCACCGTCGTGATGCTCGCGGTCGCGGCCGCGCTGGGGCTCGGCGGACTCATCGCGTTCCGGCGCCGCGACATCACCGCGGAGTGAACCGGGGGCCGGGCGCCCTGGTCAGTGCGTCACGGCTGGGTCGATCACCGCATCGAGCGTGGTGGCGATGATCTGGTAGCCGGTCGCGTTGGGGTGGATGTTGGCGCCGGGGCACATCAGCGTCCAGTTGCAGATGTTGGCCACGTTCTGCGGCACCGTCGCGCCGGCCCACGTACCGGTGAGAGCGAAGTTGTTCGTGTCGAACGCACTGGCCACATCGGCGACGAGCGCACCGGACGCCTGGTAGGTCGATGCCAAAGCGGCGTTGAAGCCGACGAGCGCCCGTTGCGACTGCTGGGCGCCGGTGGTGTTACCGGCCACCCAGGCGGCCAGGAAGGGGTCGTACAGGGTGTGGCCGACGATCGGCACCGCCCCACCCGCGGTGCGGAGCCGACTGAGGATCGTGGCCACGTTGGTCTTGGCCGTCGCCGAGTGCTGCTGCGCACAGGTCTGGTCGATCGTGCCGCCGACGAAGCACGGCGTGGCGTCGTTGCCGCCGATCGAGATCGTCACGAACGCCACCTGCCCCGGATGACTGGTCAGGAACGCCTCGGCCGCCGCGAGCTGCGAGCCCTGCACATAGGTGCAGCCACCCCCGTTGATCAACGAGGTCGTGGTGGCCCCGCCACAACCGAGACGCACGGCGGACAGGTTGGCGATGCGGGCCTGTTGATGGACCAGCACCAGGTCGACGTACCCCTGCCCACTCGGCACACCCGTGCCGGTGGACAGCGAGTCACCCAGTGACAGGTAGTACCGCGGACCCGACGAGGTCACCATGACCGTCGTCGGATCGCTGGTACCGCCCCACCACCCCGACCCGCCGCTGTACGAGGCTGTGAGCTGGTGCGTGCCGACCGACAGCGTCGACACCGTCAGGCTCGCCACCCCGTTCGACAGCGGGCCCGCGCCGAGCGCGACGGCACCCTCGATGAAGGTGACGGATCCGGTGGGCGTTCCGGTGACGCCGGCAACCGCCGGCCCGACGCGGGCGGTGAGCGTGACGGGTGTCCCGACGGCGACCGAGTTGGCACTGGCCGACAGCGTGGTGGTCGTGGGCTGAGCCACCTGACACGAGACCGCGACGAGCATCGCCATCGCAACCCCGAGTGCCGCGGCAACTCCGCCCCTCCGGAGACGTCTCGCCGTCATCACGATCAGACCCCTTTCGGCGTGAACGCGCACGGCATCCGTTTGATGCCGTTGACGAACGCCGACTGCAGGTAGTCGGGCTCTCCGGTGATCTCCAGATCGGGCAGGCCGCGGAAGATCTCGCGGAACATCACCGTGATCTCGCGGCGCGCCAGGTTGGCACCGAGGCAGAAGTGGGGCCCACCACCTCCGAACCCGACGTGCTCGTTGGGTGTACGACGCACGTCGAAGCGATACGGATGCTCGAACACGGCCTCGTCACGGTTGGCCGACGTGTACCACATGACCACCTTCTGGCCGGCCGCGATCTCCTGCCCACCGATCACCGTGTCCTCGGCCGCGGTGCGGCGGAAGTGGATGACCGGCGTGGCCCAGCGCACGATCTCCTCGACCGCCGTGGGGATCACCGCCTCGAAGTCGTCGGCGAGGATGCGCCGCTGCTCGGGATGCGTGCTCAACGCGTACATGCCGTGGGCGATGGCGGTGCGCGTGGTCTCGTTGCCCGCCGCGACGAGCAGGATGAAGAACGAGGCGAGCTCCTCGGGCGTGAGTCGGAGCACCGTGCCGTCGTCGTCGGCCACCTCCGCCTGCATCAGCGCAGTGGTGAGGTCATCGGCGGGGTGAGCGACGCGGTGACGGGCCAGCTCCTGGGCCATCTGCGACAGCTCCACCGCGGCATTCATCAGTGTGAGGAAGTCGGGGGTGCACTCGGGGTCGCCCGCGCCGAGGATGATGTTCGTCAGCTCGAGCGCCCGCAGACGGTTCGAGGCGGGGATACCCATCAGGTCGCAGATGATCTCGAGGGGCAGGGCGGCCGCGATCTCGCTCACGAAGTCGCACTCCCCGAGTGGAGCCACCCGGGCGATGATCGCCTCGGCCTTCGCCTGCACCTGGTCGTCGATGCGGGAGACCTGCTTGGGCGTGAACGATCGGTTGACGATCTTGCGCAGCCGCGTGTGGCGGGGGTCGTCCATGTTGACCATCGAACCGAAGAACTCGGCGACCTCGATCGGCATGTCCTGGATGTTCGTGCCCTGCCCCGAGATGAACCGCTGCGGGTTGCGGCTCACCTCCACCACGTCGGCGTGCCGGCTGAGCGACCAGTACCCGGGGCCCCGGGGGAACGGAGGGATCTCGGGCTCCTCGCACCACAGCACCGGTCGCTCCGCGCGCATCGCCGCGAACACGGCGTCCCGATCGAGGTCGACCCAGGCATCGAGGTCGTCCCACGCGAGCGTGGCCAGGTCGACCGACCCCACGTCGGGCATCTCGTCCTCGGGATGGGCGGCGACAGGCGTCACGCTCACGGTTGCTCCTCATCGGTCGACCGGCGCGGGGTTCGTCCCCCGGCCACCATTCTGGCCACCCGACCACCAGCGTGCCCGGCTGCACCCACCGAGCAAGCCATCGCCGTGCGCCGGTGGCTGTCAACCAGGAGTCGCCAGGTGCTCGACGAACCACGCACCGGCCAGCTTGGCTACCTGCTCCAGGGCACCCGTCTCCTCGAACAGGTGGGTCGCGCCGGGCACGATCTCGAGCCGGTGCTCGCAGGTGAGGGCCCGGGCGGCATGACGATTGAGCTCGAGCACCACCTCGTCGGCACCGCCGACGATCAAGAGGGTGGGTGCGGTCACCGCGGGCAGGAGGCCCTCGGCCAGATCGGGGCGGCCGCCCCGTGACACGACGGCGCCGATCGGGGCGTCGGCCCGGGCGGCCGCCGCGATCGCCGCCGCTGCGCCCGTGCTCGCACCGAAGTAGCCGATCGCCAATGCGCCCGCGACCGGGTGCGTCCGCACCCACCGCGTGGCGCCGAGTAGGCGCTCGGCCAGGAGGCCGATGTCGAACACCCGAGCCCGGTCGAGCGCCTCGTCGGGCTCGAGCAGGTCGAACAGCATGGTCGCGAGACGCTGATCGTTCAACGCCGTGGCAACCGTACGGTTGCGGGGGCTGTGGCGGCTGCTGCCGCTGCCGTGAGCAAAGAGCACGAGCCCGAGCGGTTGCTCCGGCACGAGCAGGTGGCCGGGGAGCCGGAGCGATCCGTCGCTGATCTCCACCTCGGCGTCGACGAGGGGCGGGTCGTCTCCGCCCGCGGCCCGTCGGACCCGCGGCGACGGAGACCCGATCGCCGATCGGAGGGCGGCGATCACCTCCTCGTCGCTCGTCGCCGAGAAATCCTCGTAGAACAACCCGACGGCCCCGAACGGCGACGGGGTCTCGAGACAGACGACCTCGTCAGCGTCCTCGGAGAGGGCCTCGAGCGTCTTCGTCGGCGCTACCGGCACGGCGAGAACCACCCGCGACGCACCGTGAGCGCGCGCGACCTGCAACGCAGCCCTCGCCGTCGATCCGGTGGCGATCCCGTCGTCCACGACGACGACCGTTCGACCTGCGAGCGGCACAGGATCGCGTCCACCTCGGTAGAGCACGATCCGACGCTCGAGCTCGATCCGCTCCCGCGCCTCGACGGCCGCGATCTCGTCGTCGGTCACCTGGCCCACCTGCACGATCTCGGGAGCCAGGACCCGAACCCCGTCCTCACCGATGGCCCCGAACCCGAGCTCCGGCTGGAAGGGCACGCCCAGCTTGCGGACGAGGATGACGTCGAGGGGCGCGTCGAGCACCCGCGCCACCTCGGCCGCGACCGGAACACCGCCGCGCGGGAGCCCGACCACCACGGGGTCCGCGCCGCGGAGGTGCACGAGCCGCTTTGCCAGCTGCACACCGGCGTCATGACGATCGACGAAACGCATGCTCACCGCCTTCATCCCGTGCAACCGCGCCCCACGACACCAGTCTGCGACCGTCAGGACCGGGCCGACAGAGCCGTTCGTCCCCGTACCCGGCGATCACCGGCCGGAACCATGGCCGGGATCTGACCTTCGACCCTGGGGCCTCACCGCAGCGAGGGGTAGCGTCCGCGCGAGAAGGGTCGTGGAGGAACCGAGGCGCCCGTCGTGAGCATCGACCGATCCGACGTGGAGGAGCTGGCGCAGGTCCGGGCCGATCCGGCCGTTTCCATCCTGCTCCCCGTCCGTCGGGCCGTCCCCGTGCACGTCGGAGACCGGCTGCGACTGCGCGAGCTCGTCAAACAGGCCGTAACCATGACCGAGCACCTCTACGGCAGCGAGGTCGCCTCGACGATCGGCGAGAGCCTCGACGCGCTCGCCGATCAGGTCGACCTGGCCCACGTCGGTGACGGACTGGCCCTCTTCGCGACGGCCGACAGCGCCGGACGCGTCTACCCACTTCCGTTCACCGTCTCCGAGCAGGTGGCGATCGACAACACCTTCGCGACGCGCCAGTTGCTGGCGGGCCTGGCCCGTCACCCCCGCCACCGGGTGCTGGTCCTCAGCCGGCACGAGAACCGCCTGTTCCTCAGTCGCGGTGACCAGCTGATCGAGGTCACGACCGACGGCTTCCCCGTCACCGTGCAGCCGCCCCATGAGTGGGACACCCCCCACCGCGATCAGCCCATCCACGAGTCACTCGAGGACGAGGAACACCGCTTCGTGCTCCGGGCCGTCGACCAGGCGCTTGGTCGGGTCGTGGCCAAGGAACCCCTGCCCCTCGTGGTCACCGGAACGCCGCGCGAGCTCGCCTTCTACGACGAGGTCACCCGGCAGGGGATGACGATCATCGGCCGCGTCGAGGGCGATTACACCAAGGCCGGGCCCGCCGACCTCGCCGTACGTGTCCGCCCGGTGATCGATCAGCACCTCGCGGACCGTCGACACCAGGCCGTCGCCTCCTTGTCCGACGCGGTAGGTCGTGGCCACGCGGTCATCGGGCCGGACGAGGTACACCGCGCCGCGCTCGCGGGGCGCGGCCACGTGCTCGTCGTCGAAGAGGACTTCGAGTTCCCGACGCACATGATCGACGGCTTCACCGCCGGCACCGAGCCCGAACCCCCACTCGTCATCGACGATCTGGTCGACGAGATCGTCGATGAGGTCCTCCTCGCTCGCGGCGACGTGGTCTTCGTGGCACCCGGCGCCCTCGAGGAGTTCGACCGGATCGGCTTGATCACCCGGTACTGATCGTTTCGAGGCCCGAACCCGACGCGCGGACAGGGAGCCGAGGCCGGACCGGACCGGCTCACTCGGGACGTCGAGCTGCAGGCGGAGAGGTGCGGATCACTGCGGATCGCACGACACCGGGCAGCATCCGCTGCAGAACGGTGGTTGCCCGCAGCAGCGCCGGGAGGAAGATCTCGTGTCGGTCGTGACGGACGCCGCGTTCGATCGCAGCGGCGACATCTTCGGGCGTGAGGGTTCGATACAGGCGGCCGATCTTCGGAGTGCGCTCCCGAGACCCCGGGTTGTGCGCCCAGTAGCCCGACTCGACGGTGGAGGGAACGACGAGCATGCTCTGGACACCCGTGCCGTGCAGATCGGCGCGAAGGGCCTCGTGGAACCCGCGCATGGCCCAACGCGCCGCGCTGTAGGCCACCGAGCCTGGCCATGGAGCGAACGCGGCAGGCGAGGTGAGGTTCACCACCGTCCCGCGGCCGCGCTCGAGCATCGCGGGCAGAAGCCCTCGCGTGACGTTGAACGCCGCGAAGAACGGCACCGCCATCATGGCCTCCAACTCTTCGGGCTTCGTCTCGTCGATCCGCAGCCAGCGACCTGCTCCCGCGTTGTTGACCACGATGTCCGGGACCCCGACCCGTTCGAGAACGGCGGACGTCACCAGGTCGACGACATCGGCGTCGGAGAGGTCTCCGGGAACGATGTCGGCAACTCCGCCGGTCGCCCGGACGCGTTCGGCGACCTCCTCGAGCGCATCGACGGTACGGGCGACGAGAACGACCCGGGAACCGGCACGACCCAATCTGGCCGCCGTCGCGGCGCCTATCCCACTCGAGGCGCCGGTGATGACCGCTGTCGTTCCCTCGATGTCCATGGCTTCTCCGTTCAGAACAGAGGGATCGTGAACGGGCCGGGGCTCTGGGTCGCGCGAATCGGACGATGCCAGCTCGGCCACCAACCCGGAAGAGTCGAAGGTCCCCGGAATCGGGTGTCTACTCAGGTCATTGGTTCCAGACGGCGACCAGCTGCGAGCCGTTCACCACGACGACGGCGAGGTAGATGCCGGCCACGAGCCAGAGCAGGCACAGCGTGATCACCCGTGGCCCCCGGCGACGGAAGTCCACGAAGAGCAGGAGCACGATCACCAACTTGGCCGCCAGGGCTCCATTCGAGGCCAGGAGGAAGCGGGCGACGGGGTTCAGCTCGATGCCACCCCGTGCGAGCACCATCCGGGTGAGGGCGACGTCGGCGATGTTGAGCAGCACCAGCAGGGTCAGACCGGTGAATGCCGCTCGGCGGACCTCGGCAGGGCCGCTTCCGTTCTCGGTCTCCGAGTTCGCGGCCTCGGCTCCACTCATGCGCCACCGTACGCGCTGGGTTGCAGAGCCGCGCGGCGGCGGAGGGCGCTCGCCCCTGAGACCTCGCCGCCGCCGACCGACTGCCCACCCGCCCCCTCAGGAGAGCGCTCGGGGCTCGGGGCCGGAGGGTGAGGTGGGCTCGGAGCGGGAACGTTCGGCTCGGCGACGTGCGATCCAGAACGGTGCATCGAGGAGCGCTAGCAGCGCGAGGGCGACGATCGCTGCGCTCGCGAGGTACCAGGGCCAAGGCCCGAGCGGCCGCAGCACGCTCCACTCGTCCGGAGGCCGGCGCAGGAACATGTAGTTCGCGCCGGTGACCAGATCCACCAGGCCGACGAACGCGGTGTAGCCGACGGTGATGAGGAACACCCGCCACACGGCGCCTCGGCGCGGTCGGATCCGCAGCCCGATGACGAGGTACGCGGCGGCGAGGACGACGGCGACGTGACCACCCACGTACTGGAAGAACTCGGGGTCCGGGAACCCGACGGTGAGATCAGGGGTCAGAAGCGCCTGTGTGGCGCCGGCCATCCCCCAGAAGTAGGTCAACTCGACCAGCAGCGGCGTCCGCCACCAGCACGCGGCGGCGGTGACGAAGACCGCGATGTTGCAAAGCGCCAAGGGCAACCCGCTCTCGATCGACCAGTCACCCCGTCCGAGCTTCACGAGAGTCCACCAGGAGACCGCGTCGACCGCGAGCATGAGTCCGAGTACACGGGCGACGGTG
>Ga0209048_10005023_pt1 | contig 12561 bp, 6 predicted proteins | sample FrelakmetCRP12CR_FD_187146 | JGI IMG/M metagenome (GOLD analysis project Ga0209048, IMG submission 187146) | Freshwater lake sediment microbial communities from the University of Notre Dame, USA, for methane emissions studies - CRP12 CR (SPAdes)... | ecosystem: Environmental > Aquatic >... | reverse complement strand
AGAAACGCGCAGGTGAACCCGACGTCCATGATGTCGACCAGCTCGCCGATCGGCGCGCGCTGCTCGGCTTCGTTGAGCAGCAGGTCGAAGTCCTTGAGGCCGGACGCGGCGCGCGTCTTGAGCGGACCGGGCGATATCGCGTGCACGCGGATGCCCTTGCCGCCCAGCTCGTACGCGAGGTAGCGGCAGCACGCTTCGAGCGCGGCTTTCACGGGACCCATGACGCTGTACGTGGGAATCACCTTGTTCGCGCCGTGATAGCTCATGGCAAGCATCGTCCCGCCGCTCGTCATCAGCGGCGCCGCGAGCCGTGCCATCCGCACGAACGAGTGGCACGAGACGTCCATTGCCTTGGCGAATCCCTCCGCCGAGCAGTTGAGGAGCCCGCCCTGCAGGTCCTCCTTCGGCGCGAATGCGATCGAGTGCACGAGAATGTCCAGCTTGCCCCACTTGGCCCCGATCGCCTCGAAGGCGGCTTCGAGCTGTCCAGGTACGGCAACGTCGAGCGGCAGGAACAGCGGCGCCTCGACCGAGCGCGCCAGCGGCTCGACGTACGGTCGCGCCTTCTCGTTCAGGTACGTGATCGCGAGATCGGCCCCGAGCTCGCGGAAGGCCTTGGCGCAGCCCCAGGCGATCGAGTGCTCGTTCGCGATGCCCGCGACCAGGGCCTTGCTGCCCTTGAGCACCGGACGCGGGATTTCGACCGTCATCTGCATCTCTCCTTCAGCGTTCCTCGAGCACGCGCCGCGTGTGGCGCGCGATCATCAGTTCCTCGTTGGTCGGGATTACCAAGACCGAAACGCGGCTCGCCACGGTGCTGATCCGCGGGCCGCCGGCCGCATTGGCGGAGGCGTCGAGCTCGACCCCGACCCAATGCGCGTCGCGGCACACGCGCTCGCGCAAACCGGGGCTGTTCTCGCCGATGCCGGCGGTGAACACGACGGCATCCAGCCCGCCGAGCGCCGCCGCGAGCGATCCCAGCTCGCGGCCGATCCGATAGACGAAGAGGTCGATCGCCGCTTTCGCGCCGGGCTCGCCGCTCGCCTCGAGCGTGCGCATGTCGCTGGAAATGCCGGACACACCCAGCAGGCCGGACTGCTGGTAGATCAGCTTCTCGATGGCGCGCGCGTCCATCTTGAGCTCGTCCAGCAGATAAAGGATCACGCCCGGATCGAGGTTGCCGCAGCGCGTGCCCATCGGCAGCCCGTCGGCGGCCGTGAACCCCATCGTGCTCCCGACACTGTGGCCATTGGCCATCGCGCACATGCTGGAACCGTTGCCGAGGTGCAGCACGACGGTCTTACCCTGCGCGGCCGGCGCGTCGTGCCGCGGCAGAACGCTCGCGATGTACTCGTACGAGAGCCCGTGAAAACCGTACCGGCGCACGCCGCGATCGGTGATGGCCTTCGGCAGCGCGAACGCCTGCGCCACGGCCGGCGCGCCGCTGTGGAACGCCGTGTCGAAGCACGCCACCTGCGGCAGCGGCGGCGAGCGCTCGAGGAGCGCCCTGATCGGCGCCAGGTTGTGCGGCTGGTGCAGCGGCGCGAGCGGTATGTACTTCTCCAGCGCCGCCAGCACGGCCGCGTCGACGCGGATGGGGTGCGTGTATTCGAGGCCCCCGTGCACGACGCGATGGCCGATGCCGACGAGGCGATGGTCGGCAAACTCGGCACGCAGGAAGGCGACCAGGTGATCGAGCGCGCCGTCGTGCCCGAGTTTCACGCCCTCGCTCCAGGATTTCTCGCCGAGCACCTTTCCGGCGCCATTCTTGGCCACGAACCGCGGTGCCGTATAAAGGCCTTCCGCCTGGCCGCGCGCGGCGAGCTCCAGCGCGTCGCCGCGTTCGACGAACAACGAGAACTTGAGGCTCGACGAGCCCGCGTTCAGGACAGCGATGGCATCGACCACGTCAGGCCACCGCCTTGACGCCGGCGTCGCGCCGGGCCTGCGCCACGAGCGCGGCGACCGCGCACGACGCGAGCCGTGTCGTCACCGAGTCGGCGCGGCTCGTAAGGATGATCGGCACCCGCGCGCCGAGCACGATGCCGGCGGCATCGGCCTGCGCGAGGAACGACAGGCTCTTCGCCAGCATGTTGCCGGCCTCGAGGTCGGGGACGATCAGCACGTTGGCGCGCCCGGCCACCGGCGAATCGATCTTCTTGATTGCCTTCGACTCGAGACTGATCGCGTTGTCGAGCGCGAGCGGACCGTCGAGGATCGCGCCGGTGATCTGCCCGCGGTCGGCCATCTTGCACAGCGCGCCGGCCTCGACCGTCGACGGCACCTTGGGATTGACCGTTTCCATCGCCGACAGGATCGCCACGCGCACCTCGGGGAAGCGCAGCGCGTGCGCGAGGTCGATCGCGTTCTGGATGATGTCGACCTTGTCTTCCATGGTCGGCGCGATATTGACCGCGGCGTCGCTGACGATCAGCGTCTCCGCGTAGGTCGGGACGTCCATCACGAAGCAGTGGCTCACCCGGCGCGCCGTGCGCAGCCCGGTCTCGCGCCTGACCACCGCGCCCATCAGCTCGTCGGTGTGCAGGCTGCCCTTCATCAGCGCTTCCGCCTTGCCTTCGCGCACCAGCGCAACGGCCTTCTCGGCGGACGCCTGGCTGTGCTCGGCGTCGACGATCGGCAGTCCCGCGATGTCGATGCCGAACTGCTTCGCCACCGCCTCGATCCGCGCCCGCGGGCCGACGAGGATCGGCGCGATCAGGCCGAGCTTCGCGGCGTCGACGGCGCCGCGCAGTGAGCTCTCATCGCAGGGATGGGCGACCGCGGTCGGCGTCGGCGGGAGCGTCTTGCAGAAGTCGAGCAGCCGCTGGTACTTCTCGTGCTTGCGTTCCATGCGTGTCTCCGTCAGCTCTTGCGAGCGTTACCCGCTCTTGCGTCGTTTCGCAGCCGGCTTGCGTGCCGGCTTTCGCGCCGGTGCCCTGCCCCGCCGTCGTGCCGGCTCCACGTCGAGGGTCTCACCGAGGTTCCGGATCATCGCGAGCTGCTCGGTCGTCGGCTCGAAGCGCCGCATCCGCTCGTCTGCGAGCAGTCGGCGGACCAGCGTCACCAGCCGTTCGCGATCGCCGTGCCTGGCGAGCAGCTTGGGCAGCGCCGCGATCGCCTTCTCGGGCTCGTACCGGACGATGATGTCCTGCTCGCCCCGGATGCGCCGCCACTCGTCGGGGGCAAAGTCGGGCAGCAGGTCGCGATACTCATTGGTGAGCTCCTGCTTCAGCGCAAGTCGGGCGAGCGGCAGCGGCGCCCCCCGCCGTGCGAGCAGCGACCCGACGCGCGCCAGCGCCTCGGCGAACCCCCCTTCCTCGATCGACGCCAGCGCCTCCTTGACGAACGGCAGTTCGCGCGGCTCGGCCGCGCTTTCCGCGGCGCGCTCCAGCGCCTCGTGCTTGTCCGCGAGGTAGAGCGAGAACACGTTGCCGTACGTCTGAAAGAACGCCGCCTCGCTGGTCGCGTCGCGGATCTCGCGGTAGTAGTCGAGCGACGCGCTGATGCCGTCGGACACCATCTTCTCGATCTTCGCGTTGGGGTTGTCGGCGGCGGCCTGCTGGCGCTGCGCCTTGACCGCCTGCGCGGCCGGGCCGAGCCACGCCAGCCAGGGATTCAGGTCCGAAAATGCCCAACGCTGGAAGCGCAGCGAATGGAACTGCCGCAATAGCTTCGCGGTGACCTCGTTGCCCAGCGACTGGACTAACGGCTGCACGAAGAGCTCGTAGGCGCGTTGGTTGAATTCGGACATCGCGGCCACGGCTTCGAACGGCTTCTCGTCGGCGCGCTCGAGGCGGTTCAACTGTTTGGTGATGTCCTCGAGCCGACGCTCGTGAAAATCAACCTCGTATCCGGTCTTGCCGTCGCGCCCCCTGACCTCGTGGATCTGCATTCCGTACAAACCGGGCGGCAGCGCCTCGATCGACTTCAGCACCGAGACGATCTGCGCGTGCTCCTTCTTCGCCACCTTGCCGGAGACGAAGATGCCGAGGTGGCCGATGTCCTGGTGCAGCAGCCCGACGATCACCTGCCCGCGCGCCTTGATCTCGTCGGTCGAGCCGTAGACGTCGGCCACCCAGTTGAACGCCTGCTGCGGCGGCGTGATGTTGTCGCCCATCGACGCGAACAGGATGATCGGCGCCTTGATGTCGCGCAGGTCGAAGGCCTTGCCGCCCGTTCCCTTGGTGCCGGACCAGAGCTTGTTGCCGACGAACAGATTGCGGGTGATCCACTCGATCTCCTCGCGGTTCATCAGGTAGAAGCCGCCCCACCAGCGTTCGAATTCGAGGAAACGCGGGGGCTCCGTGTCGATGTTCGCGAACAGGTTGTAATACTTGTCCCAGAACGTGTTCGCGGGGTTGAGGTTCTCGAAGTTCTCGACCAGGTACGCGCCGTCGAAGACGCCGTCGCCGAGGTCCGCCGAGAACGACGCCAACCACGTTCCGCCCAGCATGCCGCCCGCGTAGCGCATCGGGTTGTCCCCTGCGCCCTCCTGAAATGCGCCGCCCCAGTACGACATCGGCGCACCGTTGATCACGATCGGCCCGGTGTCGTCCGGATCCGACGCGGCGAGCATCATCGCCGCCCAGCCGCCCTGGCAGTTGCCGACGATCACCGGCTTCGCGCTCGCCGGGTGCAGCTCGCGCACCTTCTTCACGAACTGCTGCTCGGCGTCGCAGACGTCGAGCAATGTCTGCCCGGGCTCGGGGTCGCGGAAGAAGATCACGAAGTAGACCGGATGGCCCTCGCGCAGCGCAACGCCCACCTGCGAGTCGTCCTTGAACCCGCCGATGCCGGGACCGTGGCCGGCGCGGGGGTCGATGATGACGTACGGGCGCCGCTTCGGATCAACGTTCACTCCCTCGGGCGGGACGATGCGCACCAGCGCATAGTTGACCGGGCGGGCGAGCTTCCTGCCGTCGACGATCATCTCGTAGTCGAAGTGCAGGACCGGCTTCAATCCCTGCCGGTTGTGCTCGACGAAGTTGTTGCCGCGCTCGCGCAGCGTGTCCCAGAACAGGATCGAGCGCTGCGCGAAATCGGTCGAATACTGATACCAGTGCGACCAGACGTCCGTCGGCGCCAGCGGCTTGTCGGCGAGGCCGGCCACGTTGTCGCTGTAGGCCTTGCTCAAGCGCTCCGTGAAGTGCTCCTGTGCGAGCTTCGCCCGCTTCTGGAAAAGCTGCGTGACCTTGGTCGAGATGTCGTAGCTGCGTGCGAGCTGCTGGGTGGCATTCATGGCTGGACCTCGGGTTTCGATGCTGGGCGCCGCCGGAACCTCTTGCGCCAAATTTAATTGTCACTCCCGCAGCATGACACCCCGTTGACGTCGATCAACCCGGGCGCCGGTGCGCCGGCATCGCAGTCCCCAGGCTTCAGGTTGCCCGCGGGCGGGCGGCGCGGGCACGCGTCCTGACCGGCGCGGTCTTCACGACCTCGCGGCGCACCGCCTTCAGCATCCGTGCGAATTCGCGGTTGAAGCCGAGGGTGATCGCCTCGGGATCGGGCACGAGGTGCGCGTCGGCGATCACGGCCAGCGTCGCACGGCCCTGGTAGCTCAGGATGCTGATCCCCATCCCGAGCTGGCGGCCGGGATGCGGCACCCAGAACGTGAAGCGGTCGATGGGCGCACCGGCGAGATACAAAGTTTCCTGAGGCCCGACGACGTTGGTCATCACGACGCTCGCCTTGCTGCCGAAGACATCGATGGCGAAATCCTCGACGGCCTTGGGTGCGCGGCCGAGCAGGCCGAAGAGCGCGATGACCGCCACAGGCTCGGGCGAGCGCTTCAGCGCATCCATCCGCGCCTTGGTCAGGCGCAGTCGCTCGAAGGCGTACCTGCTCTGCACGGCAAGTTCCAGCAGGACGACGCCGAACTCGTTGCCCAGCTCGAGCCCGCGTCCGGGCGGGCGCAGGTCGACGGGAACCATCGCCCGCACCGTCGTGCGGTTGACGTCGACGCCGCGCGTGCGGAGGTAGGCTCGCAGCGCCCCGGTCATGCCGGCGACGAGCACGTCGTTGATCTTGGCGCCCGAAGGCGCGCCGATGGCCCTGATGTCGTCCAGCGCGACGGGCGCCGACCACGCGACGCGCTTCTGCAGCCCGAACTCCCCCTTGAGCGGGGACGGCGGGTCGGACGGCTTGAGCAGCTCGGCGACCAGCATGCCCGCGCCGCCTACGACGAGCGCGGCCTTGTCGAGCAGCGGCTGCGGATGGGCGACCGAATTCAGCGCGGCTTCGACGGTCGCGAAAGCGGCCCGAGCCGATTTCTCGACTGCCGCCAGGGCCGGGGCGAACAGGCTGCCGGCCGCCTCCGGGCTGCGCTGCGTCCCGCGCGCCGCCGCCGGCGGTGCCGCCGCGATCGGGGCGTCGCACGTCGTGTCGAACAGCTCGCGGGATATCGCCATCGCCGCCGTGCCGTCACCGATGCAGTGATGAATGCGCATGATGAGCGCGCTGCCGCCGTCGACGCCATCGACGACGTGGGCCTGCCACAACGGGCGTTCGCGATCGAGCGGCGTGCTGGCGAGGTCGCTGATCAGCTCCACGAGCGCCGCCCGGTCGCGCGGCTCCGGCAGCGCGACGTGATGCACGTGCTGGCCGACGTCGAAGTCGGGCATGTCCTCCCAGTGCGGCGTCGCGACGGCAAGGCCCTTCTCGACGACGCGCCTGCGGAAGCGGTCGAAGCGCGCGAGACGATTCCGATAGACAGCTTTCACCCGGTCGAAGTCGAGCGGCTTTCCGGTCAGCACGATGCCCGTAACCATCGCGAGATTGGCGGGCCCGTCCATGTGGTACCAGGCGGCGTCCACGGGCGCCATCGGGTGGGTGGCCATCGCGAATCTCCTCTTCCCGAAAGACCGTTAGCGGCTCCTGCGCCGCGGGCTCTTCGGCAGGATCTGGCGGAGGATCTCTTCGCAGGTCCCCTGCGACATGTAGCGCGGCACGGGATAGTTGGTGTCCGCCTCCCAGCAGGCGGCTTTGGCCAGCTCGGGAATGTCCGCCTCGCGCAGCGCGTCGAGATGGCGCGGGATCCCGAGATCCCGGTTGAGCGCTTCGACCGAGGCCAGGAACTTCTTCGCCAGGACGGCCGGCCGCTCTCCCTTCTTTCCGGCCTTCGCCCGAACCGCCAGCATCGCCAGCTTGCGGGTGATGGCCGGGCTCAGGAACTGCAGCACGTGCGGCAACACGATCGCATTGGCCAGGCCGTGCGGCGTGTGGTACCTGCCGCCCAGCTGGTGCGCGATGGCGTGGACATACCCGACGTTGGCCCGCGTGAACGCGATGCCGGCGTAGGTGGCGGCCAGCGCCATCTGCTCGCGCGCCTCGAGGTTCCTGCCGTTCCCGTAGGCGACGCGCAGGTTGTCGTAGATCATGCCGACCGCCGCGAGCGCCATGCGATCCGTGTGACCGGTCGACCAGTTCCCGACGAACGCTTCGATCGCGTGCGTCAGGGCGTCCATGCCGGTCGATGCCGTGACATGCCGGGGCAACCCGGTCATCAGCAACGGGTCGAGCGCCGCCATCGTCGGCACGAGGCGCGTGTCGGCGACCACCAGCTTCCTGTTGGTCTGCGGGTCCGAAATCACGGCCGCCACGGTCACCTCGGACCCGGTTCCTGCGGTGGTCGGCACCGCGTAGATGGGCGCCGGCGACCGCAGACCCCGGAAGTACCCGACCAGCTTCAGCGGATGCTTCCTGTTGGCGACCGCCAGGGCAATCGTCTTCGCCGCATCCATCGGAGAGCCGCCGCCGAACGCCACGACGGCATCGCAGCGCTGCTTCTCGTAGAACGCGATGCCCTGCTCGATCAACGGGATCGGCGCGTCCGGCGTGACCGCGTCGAAGACGGCGTGCGCGGTGCCGCCTTCGGACAGGGCCTTGATCAGCGCATTCGGCAGGCCCATCTCCGACACGACAGGGTCCGTCACGATCAGGATCTTGCGGTGGCCGAAGCCGCAGAGCGCCTGCCCCAGCCGTCGACTCGACCCCGGCCCGACCAGAAGCATCGGCTGCGGGATCGGCAGCAATCCCGTAACCACGCCGGCGGCACGCATCGCCGTCGACAGCCCGACCGACCGCACGAGGTCGGTCACGACACCCGGAATCTCGATCATCTTCCCGCCCGCGTCATCGCCTTCGGATCGGTCAGCTTGCACCAAACCCCTCTGGCGGACCACATTTCCGAGCACTTTCTTCGACTAAGGTCAAAGCGCGACGGGTTTCGCAGCGGGGGTTGGCCGTACAATTTCCATTGGCGCCAGCGGGTCTGCGACGTGCCGGGCGCGCCCGGCGCGGGACGCCCGCTCCCGGGCGACACCCGCGCGACACGGCGGGTCGACCCGCATCGCCAGCGAGTTGCGTCCTTTCCGCGAGGATGGAATGAAAAAAGTGGTCGGCATCAGCCTGGGGGCAGGCGACCAGGATTTCGAGTTCGGCGCCCGGTTCCTGGGCCAGCGCTTCAACATCCGGCGGCTGGGCACGAACGGCAGCACGGCAAAGGCCATGAAGCTCCTGAAGCAGTGGGAGCCGCATGCGGACGCCATCGGGCTCGCCGTGGTCAAGGACAGCTACACCGTCGGCGCGCGGCGATACGTCGAGAAGGACAGCACGCGGATGAAGGGCGCGGTGACGCGCATTCCCGTCACAACCGGGGGCCGGCTCTCCGACATCCTGCAGGAATGGGCGCTGCGCCACGTCCAGGTCAAGCTGGGCGACTATTTCAACAACGCGAAGGTACTGTTCTTCTCGGGCATGACCAACTACAAGCTCGCGCTGGCCATGTCGGAGTACACGCAGAACCTCGAGTTCGCCGATCCGCTGCTGCAGCTCGGTGTGCCCAAGATGCTGACCTCGCTCGACGCGCTGGAGCTCTACGCGAGCGGCGCGCACTACGTGATGGACTGGGCGCCGACGAGCGTGATGTCTTCGGCCCCGGTCAGGGAATGGACGAAGTTCGTGCTGCGCAGGGCGATGCGGGACGCGACCGTCATCGTGGCGCCGGTGCACGAGCTGGACGGCTTCGGCGAAGAGGAGCTCTCGGGCAAGACGATCATCACGTCGACGGTCAACGACACGCGCGTCGCGCAGTTCAGGAAGAAGGGCGTCACCATGGTGATCGACGGCGCGCCCGCGATGTTCGACCACGTGCTGGGCCCCAGCCTGCTGGACGCGATGATCATCGCCGCCAACGGCAAGGCGCCGGACGACATTCTCGAGGACGACTACCTGGAGATCATCACCAACCTGCAGCTCGAGCCCCGGATCATCTATCCGAACGGCTTCCGGCGCGTCAACCGCTTCGCGTTCGTCATCCATCCGCTGTCGCAGGAGTATTTCAAGAACGTGAAGCCCATCGAACTGCTTTCCCAGGTGTCGCCGCCCGTCTTCATGGACACGCTGGAGAAGGTGATGGCCTATGCGCCTCCCTTCGTCTATTCGAAGGTCACCGGCATCAAGTCGCCCACCGGCGTGGAGGCCGAAGGCTGGCTCATCTCGGTGGGCGGAACGCCCCGGGAGATCATGAGCCACAGCCCCGAGTTCACCTACCGCCGCCTGCTGGACGCGGCGCGAATCGCCAAGAGCCTGGGCGCGCAGATCATGGGCCTCGGCGCGTTCACCAAGGTGGTCGGCGATGCGGGGCTCACGGTGGCGCGGCGCGCGCCGCTGCCCATCACCACGGGCAACAGCTACAGCGCGTCCGGGGCGCTCTGGGCCGCGCACGACGCGGTGCTGCGCCTGGGTCTCGTTCCCGCGCCGCCGCACGGCGAGAAGGTCCGGTTCAAGGCGATGGTGGTGGGCGCCACCGGGGCCATCGGCTCCGTCTGCGCGCGCATGCTGGCCTTTGTCGCCGAAGAGCTCTACCTGGTATCGCCGGAGACCGCCAAGCTGCTCTCGCTCAAGGGTTCGATCCTGAAGGAGACGCCCGACGCCCGGCTGTTCCTGTCCTCGCGCGCCGACAAGGACATCGCCGACATGGACATGATCGTGACCGCGACGTCCGGGGCCGGCAAGAAGATCCTCGACATCATGAAGGTCAAGCCCGGGTGCGTCATCACGGACGTCGCGCGGCCGCTCGACCTGCCGCCCGAAGAAGTCGCCAAGCGCCCCGATGTGCTCGTGATCGAGTCCGGCGAGATTCAGCTGCCCGGCAGCGTGTCGATGGGGAACATCGGGCTGCCGAAGAACGTCGCCTACGCGTGCCTGGCCGAGACCATCGTGCTGGCGCTGGAAGGGAAGTTCGAGAATTTCACGGTCGGCCGCAACATCGAATGGGAGAAGGTGCGCGAGATCTACCGGCTCGGCCGGAAGCACGGCATGACGCTCGCGGCCATTTCCGGCGTCAACGGGCCGTTCTCCGACGCGGACATTCGCCGGGTGCGCCGGCTGGCGCTCGCCGCGCGCGCCAAGGCCGCGGCGGCCGCGGGCGTGGAGAAGGCGAGCCGAGCGAAGCGGGCAGCCGCCCGGCGCAGGAAAGCAGCTGCGCTGTCGGAAAGACCCGTGGCGACCCGCCGGACCGCCGCGGGGCGGCGCGTCCAGCCGGGCATCGCCGCGCGCTGACGTTCTCCGGCCGCCCGCTGCCGGTCAGGCGGGCGGCGGCGGCGCGTGGTCGACAGCGACGCGCCGGATCGCCAGCACGGCGTCCGCCGGGAGCAGCCGCTCGACGCTGCGCTTCCACGTGCGGGAGCGCTCGTCGAGGTGCAGCCGTCCGTCGGCGTCCTCGTCCACCATGCCCGTCTCGATCAGGTTGTCGATGTAGGACGCGAAGGTCGAGCGCTCGTAGAAGTCCGGCGGCGCGAACTCGAACAGCAGCGACAGCCGCTGCGTGAGCATCTGCATCAGCTCCTCCAAGCGTGCCCGCTTCAGCTGTCCGGATCCGACCTGGCTCAGCAGGGCGATCGTCAGGTAGTTGCGGCGCAGAAGGTGCCGCAGCGACCGGGCGAGCAGCTCGAGGCCGGCATGCTCCGGGCTGTAGCGATCCGCGGTACGGATCGCGCCATCGGGGCCCGGCCGCGCGAGGCCGATCTCGACGAACAGCTGGGCGATACCCTTCGCCTCCGCGACCGCCTCCTCGCGGGAGTAGTGCAGCATCAGCTCGGCGCGCAGGAACGGCTGCGCGGCCTCGGCGAATGCGGCCACGCTGTCCAGCGTGACTTCGCGGGTGCCGGCGAGCAGGCTCGCGACCAGTGCCGGCAGCGCATAGGCGTGCAGCACGTTGTTGCGCAGGTAGTTGAGCGTGGAGATCTGCTTTTCCGGGACCGTGATGACGTCTCCGAGCGGGTGCGCGACGCGCGCGGCGAAGCCGAGCTTCAGCGCCTCGGCGACGACCGCCGCCGGTTCGTGCGCGGTGAGCACGGCGTCCTGCGAATAGCGTCGGCGGGACGCGATCGTCTTCAGCCATTCGATCTGCTGCGCGAGCGCGCGCTCGTCGAGTGCGTAGCGCGGACTGCCGACGATGGCCATCGCGAACAGGTTGATCGGGTTGATGACGACCGCGGAGTTGATGCGCTGGGCCATCTCGTGCGCGAGCGGAACGGTGAGCCGCCTCGTCGCATCCCGCCGCTCGTCGCCCTGCAGCGCCTGCCAGCCGGGCGCCTCCCGGTCCAGGAAATCGTCGACCGACAGGGGCTCGCCGAAGTTCACGTGCACGCTGCCGTAGTCGCGGCGAAGCTGGCGCACGACCCCGACGAGCTCCCCGAGCGATTCGCGCCGCTTGGGCTGCCCCTCGAGCTCGGCGATCAGCGCCGGCCCCTCGAGCAGCTTCTCGTAGCTGAAGTAGATGGGCACCAGCAGCAGGGGTCGCGGATGCTCGCGCATGAAGCTTTCGAGGGTCATGCCGAGCATTCCGACCTTGGGCGAGAGCGTCCGCCCGCTGCGGCTGCGGCCACCCTCGATGAAATAGGCGATCGGGAAGCCTTTCGCGAGCATCGCGTGCAGGTACTCGCGAAACACCGCCGCGTAGAGCGGCTCGCCCTTGAAGCTGCGGCGCAGGAAGAACGCGCCGCCGCGCCGCAGCACCGGCCCGACGAGCGGCAAGTTCAGATTGGCGCCGGCCGCGATGTGCGGCGGCGCGAGCCCCTGCGCATTGATGAAGTACGACAGGAGCAGGTAATCGACGTGACTGCGATGATTGGGCAGGTAGACGAGCCCCTTGCCGGGCGCGGCCTTTGCCAGCTCCTTGCCGTGATGGACCACGACCTCGTCGAAGAGGCGGTTCCACAGCCGTGCGAGCAGCAGCTCCAGCGCGCGCACGACCGGATAGCTGAAGTCAGACGCGATCTCCCACGCAAACTTCCGCGCACGCTCCTCGGCCGCTACCGGGCTCACCGCGAGCCGCCGGGACTCCTCGCCGATCGCCTCCTGCAGCGCGTCCGACGCGATCATCGCTTCGATCAGGTTGCGCCGGTGCGACAGGTCCGGGCCGATCGCCGACTCGCGCTGGCGGCGGAAGTGGAAGCGCAGGAACCGATTGGCCTTGCGCGTGCCGGTCGGCACGTCCTTCTCGTCGTCGATCAGCCGGCGCAGCGAGATCGGCTCGGTGAAGGTCACGCGCGTCTGCCG
>Ga0209048_10005022_pt1 | contig 12562 bp, 8 predicted proteins | sample FrelakmetCRP12CR_FD_187146 | JGI IMG/M metagenome (GOLD analysis project Ga0209048, IMG submission 187146) | Freshwater lake sediment microbial communities from the University of Notre Dame, USA, for methane emissions studies - CRP12 CR (SPAdes)... | ecosystem: Environmental > Aquatic >... | reverse complement strand
TTCGGCCCCTTGTAGAAGCGGATCCCCGTCACGGTCCCGGCCACGTCGGCGCGGAACTTCATCCCGAGCTCGACCGCGCTGGGGTCGTTGTCGGTGACGCTCTTGGGCGTCGCCCCCGACCCGAAGATCTCACAGGGGCAGCTCACGTTGAGGGTGATGCCGGGTCCGGGCGTCTCGAGCTGGCCGCTGTCGTCGACCGCACGGCTCTTGATGACCGCGGACGGGGTCGTGGTGGCGGTCCACGCGTAGGTCCACGCCGTGGTCCCCGTGGCCGGGTGCCAGGTGGTTCCCCCGTCGGTGGACACCTCCACGCCGGCCACCGCCCCGCCGCTGGCCGCTGCGGCGGTGCCCGAGATGGTGACGGGCGTGCCGTTGGGGAAGGCGGCGCCGTTGGCAGGCGAGGTGATGGTCGATGTCGGGGGGGCGGCGGGCTTCGGTGGGCTCGTGACCACCAGTCCGGTCAACACGGTCGCCGGCGTGACGCCCATGTCGGCGAAGAGGTTGATCGTCGCCTGGCGCATGTCCTTGTTGGCGGTGGCCTCGCCGTACAGGTTCGGCTCGAGGCCCCATGACCACTGCACCGTCCCCGACCCGAACACGAGGGCCCCGCTCTTGGCCCGGTAGAGCGAGAGGTGGTGGGTGGCCACACCGGGCGCCACGGTGGATCCGTAGTCCTGGAGGAGCTGGCCGACGTTGTGGGTGGTGCTCGACATCTCGAGCAGGCCCGCCGGGCGGAACCCGTTGTCGAGATCCTCGTCCCACTCGTAGCCGAGTGTGTTGGGCCCCAGGGTGGCCGTCTGGCCGGCAGCCAGGCCGGCGATCGAGGTGTTCCGCCAGAAGCGGAGACCGCTGTACGCGCTCGGCACCTGGATGGCGAAGCTGTTGGGGGGGTCGACCATGTAGGCCTGTCCGCTCATGGCGTTCTCCGGCCGTCCCCCGTCGGCCGGAGGGCTCCACCGCGGGTCCCGCCACGTTCCCGTCCAGGTCGGCGGGTCCTGCGGGTCGACCGGGGCGGAGAAGTGCGTCTCCTTGTAGGTCACCATGGTGCGATAGGGGGTCTTGGTGGCGTCCGTGCCGTTCTCCCAGCGGGTCTTCCAGAAGCTCTCGTTGCCGCTGAAGAAGGCCAGGTTGACCTTCGCGTCACGCGCCGCCTCGACGTTGTTGCGCTGGGCGCCCGACCAGTACTCGTCGTGGCCCGACGACAGGAAGACCGTGTGGGTCTCGAGCGCGGCAGCACCGAGGCGATCGGTGTCGACGCCCGACTGATAGCTCACGTCGAACCCGTTGGCTTCCAGGAACTGCACCATCGGGAACTCGGAGTCGAAGAACGAGTACTGCGTGCCCCCGGCCGCTGCCTGGTCCGGCCGGTTCAGGCTGACCTTGTAGGCGGCCTTGTACTCGAGTGGGTTCCCGGGGGGGCAGGCGACCGTGCAGCCGTAGAGGCTGTTCCCGCCGTAGTGGTTGTAGGCGGCGCGCTGCAGGTCCGACGTCTGGTAGATGATCGCCGAGGCGCCCGTGTCGTTGCGGACGTCGAAGAAGATCAGCGAGCCGCGGACGCCGCTGCTGCTCCCCCCGCCGTCATCTCGGACGAGGTGGGCGACGTAGACCCCCGAGACGGCCGTCGCGGGCACGGTCCAGGACGCGGACTCCGCCCAGTTCCCGCAGTCGATCAGGCCGGTCGTGTTGGAGGTGTCCACCAGGCACGCGGGCTGCTTCTGCGGGAGGCCGACGGTGGGGCTGACGGTCGCCAGCTTGCGGGCCCCGCTCCCCCCGTACCAGCCGAGCCGCAGGATGTCGAGGTGGTAGGCCGTCGCCGCGGTGTTGACCTTGAAGTGCACGGTGCCGCCGAGGTTGACGCTCTGGTCGGTCGAGAACCCCTGGATCGACAGGTCGCCCGGGACGGTCACCTGCCAGTCGGCGGGCGCGTCGCCCGCCTTGGTGTTCTCGCAGGCGACCGGGTTCACCACCGGGCTGCAGGGAGTCGCAGCGGCCCCGGCCGGGGTGACACCCAGCACGGCCGGCAGCGTGAGGAGCGCGCCCAGCCCGGCGATCACACCCGCGAGGACCCGCCGCACCGGTGCTCCTGCCGTCATGGGCCTACCCCCTCCCGGCCAGCGGGTCGACCTTCGGCCGGGCGGCGACCCTACCGGGTCCCGCCGCTCCGCTCCGGCACCCTGGCCCGGTCCGCGCCTGACCTCATCCTGCCCGTCTCCGTTCGACATCCTGCCCGTCCCCGTTTCGACGTGAAGCTCACGCCCTGCGCGCGACGTCCCACTGGTCGTCACCGCAGCTGGGACACACAGTTGCCGGGCCGCCGGGACCGGCGCAAGGGGTGAATCGTCCCACCGGGACCCGGATCGGCCGGTTCGGGGCCTCGTGGACGCCCGTTCGCCCGTCGGCGCTCGCCCGGCCCGGGCGTCGGGGTGAGGGTGGTCAGGCGGGGCGGACGTCGACCCGGAGCACGGGGCTCACGTCCGCCGGAAGCCAGGCCGCGCCGGTCGCGGTCTCGGCCAGGCGCGAGCCGAGCCCCGGGGTCACGGCGAGCAGGCTTCCGTCGGCCTCCACCTCGACCGGGAGCTGCATCCGCCACCGTCGGCTGACGGCGAAGTCGGGCGAGGTCGACGCCTCGACGATGAGCACCACCGGGGTCACGGTCCCGGGCCCGCCATCGAGGGCGATGTCGCCGGCCGCGCGGGCGGGCCCGGGGGCGACCACCCACGCCCCGGAGGACCGGGCCCGACCGTCCGTGATCGCCGGCGGCAGCTCGAGCGCCGTGCCGCCGATCGTGGCGGACACCCGGACCCAGGCCCCCGCGGGCAGATCGCCCACCGAGGCGCCGATCCGCAGGCGCGGGCCCTGGACCACCGCCAGCCGCTCGAACCCGCCCGTCGGGTGGCCGACGGGGTCGCCCGGCCGCAGCGCCGGGCGGAGGCGGTAGGGGATCCGTCCGGGCATCTGGGCCAGCAGCGCGGCGTCGCGCGGTCCCCGATCCAGGGCGTAGACGATCCGGCCGGACAGATCCGGCGCGTTCTGGAGGAACGGCTGGTCCCACAACAGGTAGGGCCGTGTCGCCGCCAGGAACACCAGTGCGTGGTCGAGGTGCGGGGGGACCAGCGTCTGCGCGACCCGGTAGTCGTGCGTGACCTTCCGGGCATCGGCGAGCTTGTCGGGGATGGCCCATGCCGTCGCGCCAACGAGCGCGGCGGCCAGCACGACGGCGAATGCGGGTCTCGTGGCCAGCCGTACCGCGCCGGCGGCAGCGAGGACGAGGAGCGCCACGATGCTCGGAAGGTAGTAGTGGGGTCCGATCCCGTTGGTGGCGTGCAGGCCGGACAACGCGGTGGCGTACCAGAAGAAGTAGCCGACCGGGAAGGCGAGCGCGATCGCGAGGAGGGTCAGGCGCTCGGCCCGCCGATCCCGCGGCCAGAGGCCCACGGCGGCCAGCAGGAGGACAAGGGGACCGCCGAGGAGCCATGACGGCACCGCCCGGACATTGGCCCACAGCGACGACACGGCCATCCCGACGTCGTAGCGGAACGGGCCATCGGTGAGGATCAGACGACGAAGCCCGAACCCGAAGGTGTTGAGCGGGTCCGCGGTCGTGTTGGGGAAGTCGAGCGCGGACCCGGTGGTGCGGGCGTTGTACCAGAGGGTGACGGCGATCGCGATCACCACACCGACCGCCCCGGCGGGGACGGCGCGGCGAAGGGTGTCGAGTCGCCCGACACGGTGGAGGCGGATCACGAGGAGCACAACCAGGGGGAGTCCGACGAGGATCGCGTCCTCGGGCCGGGTCAGCACGACTGCGCCCATCGCGAGGCCGCTGGTGAGGAGCAACGGGGTGGAGCCCAGCCGGGCTCCCCGGAGCGCGGCCCAGCCGGCGGTGAGCGCTGCCAGGATCGTGAGGCCGTAGGTGAGGACCAGACCGCTGTGGAGCAGGAAGATGGGCGAGAGCGTGAGGAACGCTGCCGCGGCGAGGGCGACCCGCTTGTCGTCGAGGAGCTCGTCGGCGAACCCGTAGCCGGCCGGCACGGTCAGCGCCGCGACGAGGGCCAGGCCGAGGTGGACGGACCCGAGCACGAGGAGGAAGCCGGCGAGCGCGGCGGGGAAGCCGAGCTGGTACTCGGTGAACAGACGACCGTTGCGCTCGCCGGTCAGCCACGGCCGGAAGAACGCTCCGTAGCGGCCCGCCGGGAGGGTCAGACGGCCGTGCAGGAGCAGCCTGGCCTGGTACAGGTACACCCCCTCATCGCGGTTGCCCGACAGCCGGGGCAGCAGGTACCGGTGGACCGCCAGGCTGGCGAGGAAGGCCACCAGGGCCAGCCCGGCGAGTGCCAACCCACGGCGGTGTCGGACAGCCCGGTCCGGCGACGGCGAGGACGGCGAGGACGGCGACGACGACGGAACCCCGGCATCCGAGGTGCCGAGCACGGGCGCGGCGGGCTGCACGACCGTACGGTAGGTCCATGCCCTCCGACGGTCGGCGCGCCCCGACCCCGTCGGCGCCGACGTCCGGCGCCAAGATCGGGACGATCGGCCCTGTCGCCGGCCCCGACGCCGACCCAGACTGGTGGCTGTGAGCGTGGACGGCGGCGGGGATGGGGCGGAGGTGCTCGGCGGGTCGGCGTCGGTCCCCGAGCAGACGCCGCCGGGCGAGCCGTCCGAGCCGTCGGAGCCGTCCGAGGGGCTCCCGATCGAGGAGATCCACCACGTGACCGTGCCCGTCACCGACGCCGTGCGGAGCAGCGACTGGTACACCGCGGTCCTGGACTTCGAGCCGATCCTGCTCTACGAGGACGAGGACCGGGTGGTCGACGTCGTCGTGGTCCATCCGGGCGGGGTCTCGCTCCGGCTGCTCGAGGATCGTGACCGGGCCCGGGCCATGGCGGGCTTCGACCTGTTCAGCCTCGGCGTGGACGGCCGGGGGGGCCTCGAGCGCTGGGCCCGGCGCTTCGACGGCGAGGGCGTGGACTGCACGCCGATCCGCCCGGCCCACCTGGGCTGGGCGTTGACGGTGACCGATCCCGACGGGATCGGCATCGTGCTCCAGACGACCGACAGCCCGAGCGCCGACGAGGGATGAGCGGCACGACCCGGCCCTGGGCGGGGCGCCACCGGTGACGATGGCCGCCGCCGGGCCCGAGCCGATGGGCTACTTCCGGGCGGTGGCCATCGACTTCGACGGCACCCTGGGCACGGACGGTCACGTCTCGTCGGACGCCCTGGCGGCCGTCGCCGAAGCCCGTGCCCGTGGTGTGCGCGTCCTGCTCGTCACCGGGCGGACGCTGGGTGACCTGCAGGCGGCCTTCCCGGGGGCGGAGGCCCATCTCGACGCCGTCGTGGCGGAGAACGGTGCCGTCATCTGGTCGACCGCCGGCGTCCGCCTGCTCCACGAGCCGGTCGACGAGCGTCTGGTCGAGGCCCTCGCGGCCGAGGGTGTGACGTTCCGGCGGGGCGAGGTGCTGGTGGCCTGCGCCGGCGTGGACGAGCTCGCCGTGCTCGGCGCCCTCCGCCGCCTCGGCCTCGACTGCCAGCTGGTGCGGAACCGGGCCGAGCTGATGGTGCTGCCCGCCGGCGCGACCAAGGGGAGCGGCCTCCTCGAGGCGCTCGGCGATCTCGGCCTGTCCCGCCACAACACGATCGGGGTCGGTGACGCCGAGAACGACCACTCGCTCCTCTCGGCCTGCGAGGTCGGGGTGGCCGTGGCCAATGCCGTCGAGGCCCTCCGCCGTCACGCGGACCTCGTCCTTGCCGAGGACGACGGGGAGGGCGTGGCCCACCTCCTGCGCGGCGACCTGCTCGCGGGACGGGCGCATCTCCATCCCCGCCGCTGGCGCATCGCCGTCGGCACCACCGCCGACGGTCGGCCCGTCCGCCTGCCGGCGTCCCAGCTGAACCTCCTGGTGGCCGGCGGGACCGGGGAGGGGAAGTCCTACCTGGCCGGCGTGATCGCCGAGCAGCTGATCCGGCTGGGCTACGCCCTGCTCGTCGTCGACCCCGAGGGCGACCACGTCGGCCTCGGGATGCTCCGCGGGGTCCTCGTGGTCGGGGGAGGCCACCCGCTGCCCCCACCGGACGAGATCGCCCGTCTCATCCGCAACCGCTACACGAGCGTCGTCCTCGACCTCTCCGGGCTCGACGGCCCCGGCCAGGCCTCGTATCTGGCCGGACTCCCGGCCGAGATCGAGGCGCTGCGGCGGGCGAGCGGCCTCCCCCAGTGGGTGGTGGTGGACGAGGCCCACCACGCCATCGGGCCGCACGGCGCGGTGATGCCGGTCTACGACTCCTCGGCGAAGGGGTACCTGTTGGTCACCTGGCAACCCCAGGAGCTCTCGGCCGATGCCATCGCCGGGCTCGACGCCGTGGTGGCCCTGGGGAGCCCCGAGCCCGGTCCCGACCTCGTCGACATCACCGCGGCGGTCGCCGACATGCCCCGGTCGATCGTGGCCCAGCAGCTGTCCGGGCCCAGGGGGCGCGGCGTTCTGGCCTGGCGGGCCCACCCGCGCCGCGCGGTCCCGTTCATCCTGCCGATGCGCCGCACCCCCCATCTGCGTCACGAGCACAAGTACGGCCTCGCGGGCGTGGCCCCCGAACGGCGGTTCAACTTCCGCTCGTCGGTCGACGAGCTCACGGGGGCCGTCGCCGGCAACCTCGGCGAGCTCGAGGCCGAGATCGGCCGCTGCGACGAGGCGGTGCTGCGCCACCACTGCCCACGTCGGGACTTCTCCCGGTGGATCGCCGGCGTCTTCCACGACCCGTCGCTCGCCACCTCGGTCGGCGCCGTGGAGCGCACGGTGACCGCGGCCTCGCCGTCGGCCGTCGTGGAGGCGGCCCGGGTCGGGTTGGTGGGTGTGCTCCAGGTCCGGACGGTCACCGTCGCCACCTAGCTAGGGTCCCACCGGGACCGGCTGGTTCCCCCGCCCCTCGCCCGGCCTATCCTTCGCCCGGCGTCGCAGAACGGCGGGGGAGGGCGGGATGGCCGGGTTGACATCGTCGGAGGGCGCGGGACCCGGGCCCGGTGCCGGCCGGCCCTTTCCGGCGAACCGGGTGACCGCGCTCCTGGGCGTCGACATCCCCATCGTCCAGGCGCCGATGGGGTGGATCGCCCGGAGCCAGCTCGCGTCGGCGGTGTCCAACGCCGGGGCCCTCGGCATCATCGAGACCTCCTCCGGCGAGCTCGACGTGGTCCGCGGCGAGATCCGCCGGATGCGCGAGCTCACCGATCGCCCGTTCGGCGTCAACATCGCCCAGGCGTTCGTCCGCGACCCCGCCATCGTCGAGTTCGTGGTGGAGCAGGGCGTGCGGTTCGTGACCACCAGCGCGGGCGATCCCACCCGCTACACCGGCCGCCTGAAGGATGCCGGGCTCACCGTGTTCCACGTCGTCCCCCACCTGGCTGGGGCCCTCAAGGCGGTCGATGCCGGGGTCGACGGCCTCGTCGTCGAGGGCGGCGAGGGCGGGGGCTTCAAGAACCCCCGCGACGTGTCCACCATGGTCCTGCTCCCGCTCGTGCGATCGAAGGTCGACGTGCCGATCATCGCCGCGGGCGGGATCGCCGACGGGCCCACCATGGCCGCTGCCTTCGCCCTCGGTGCCGAGGGCGTGCAGATGGGAACCCGCATGGTCTCGTCGGCCGAATCGCCGGTCCACCAGAACTGGAAGGACGCCATCGTGGCGGCTGCCGAGACCGACACCGTGTTCCTCAACCGCTTCTCCCGACCCGGGCTGCGGGCGCTGCGCACCGGGCGCACCGAACGCCTCGAGCGCCTCGAGGACATCGGGCCGGACGGGTTCGGCGCCGTGATGGACCTCTACTTCGGTGGGGACATGGAGGCGGCCGTCCCGCTGTCCGGCCAGGTCGCCGGCCGGATCGACGACGTCAGGGCGGTGCGGCGGATCATCGGGGACACGGTTGCGGGCTTCTTCGCCACGATCGACGGGCTGGCCGCCCGGTACGGGTCCTCCGGGGGGGCGCCCGGCGGCCCGGTCTGAACGCCGTCGGGCGCCGGGCCGGACTCGGCCGCCGACCCGACCCTCAGGTGACCCGCCCGGGGCTCGGGTCGTAGCGGCGCCACGCCTGCTCCTCCGCCAGGCGGCGGATCCGGTCCATGCCCTCCCACACCTCGGCGTAGCGGGTCGAGAGCGGGGCCAGGCCGATGCGGAGGAGGTCCGGGGGCCGGTGGTCGGGCACGACGTCGGCCTCCCGCAGGGCCCGGCCGAGGCGGTAGGCCTCTTGGTGGTGCAGCGCGAGGTGGCTCCCGCGTCGGGCGGGATCGGCCGGGGACCCGACGTGGAAGCCGAGCGGCACGAGCCATGCCTCGGCCAGCGTCGCGGCGTAGCTCGTGAGGGCCAGGCCCTTGGCCCGCACCCGGGCCATCCCCGCGTCGCGCAGCAGCGCCACCCCGTGGTCGACCGCGACGAGGCCGAGCACCGGGGGCGTCCCCGCCAGCCAGCGCCGGATCCCGGGCGCCGGCCGGTAGGTGGGGCCCATGGCGAACTGGTCGGTCTGGCCGAACCATCCCCAGACGGGCGGGACCAGCCCGTCCTGGAGCGCCCGGCCCACGTAGAGCCACGCCGGGGCACCCGGTCCCCCGTTCAGGTACTTGTAGCCGCACCCCACCGCGAGATCGACCCCCCAGCCGTCCAGGGTGGCGGGCACGGCGCCGGCACCGTGGCTCAGGTCCCAGAGGGTCAGGGCTCCGGCCCGGTGGGCGATCGCGGTCAGGGTCTCCACGTCCGCGACGGCGCCGGAGCGGTAGTCCACGTGGGAGAACGTGGCCAGCCCCACGTCGGCGTCCATCGCCGCGCTCACCGCCTCGGGGTCGATGCCGTGGACGGGATCGGTGGCCACCATGCGCACGGTCAGCCCCCGGGTCCGGGCGAGCCCCTCGAGGACGTAGCGGTCCGTCGGGAAGTTGGCGTCGTCGGTCACGACGACGCCGCGACCCGCGCGGGCGTCCAGTGCGGCCGCGGCCAGCTTGAACAGGTTCACGGTCGTCGAGTCGCACACCACGACCTGACCGGGTCCCGCGCCGAGGACGGCGGCGCCGAGGCGGTCGCCCACGGCGGTGGGGAGGTCGATCCAGTGGTCCCACCCCCGGACGAGCTCGCCGCCCCACTCCTCGTGGACCACCCGGGCGAGGGCATCGACCGTGCGGCGTGGGAGGCGCCCGAGCGAGTTCCCGTCGAAGTAGACGAGGTGGGGGTCGTCGGCGACGAACGCGCCGACGAAGGCGCCGAGAGGGTCGCCGCCGTCGAGCGCGGTGGCGTGGTCGAGGCGGGTCGAGGCGGTCACGGGTGGCCCTGGCACCCGCCCATTAAAGGGGCACCAGGGAGGGCTCGGCCTCCCCGGGCCCTAGTCGACGATGCGGAGCTGGACCCGCTTCTCGACCCGCTCGATCAGCTCGAGGGGGTCGCAGGGCTTGGTGAGGTAGTCGTCCGCCCCGGCGGCCAGCCCGGCCTCCACGTCGCCGGCGAGGGCCCGCGCCGAGCAGCACACGATCGGGATGTCCGCGGTCGCCTCGCTGTCGCGGAGCCGGCGGATGAGCTCCAGCCCGTCCATCTCCGGCATCATCACGTCGACGACCATGGCCGCGGGGTGGATCTCGCGGGCCAGCTCCAGGGCCTCGGGCCCGCTGGCCGCCGTCATCACGACGTGGCCCTCGAGCTCGAAGCTCATCTTCAGCAGCGTCGTGATGGCGGGGTCGTCATCGACGATCAAGATCATGCGCGACCACCTTCCTGGGCCTGGTCCGTCACACCTCCCCGATCGGCGAGAATCTCGCTCAGTGTAGTCGACAGTGGACAATCTGTCGCCTATTGGGGGGTTCTCGACCACGATGCGTGGTAGGTGGAGGGGGCCGGCGCCGGACCGCCGCCGGGTGGGGGCGGCTGGGAGGCCGAGGTCGCGCCCCGATAGCGTGACAGCCCATGGCCGGCCCTCGCTTGCGGCGCCGTCCCCTGATCCTCGTGCTCGCGGCCGTCGTGGTGACGATGATCGTGCTGATCGCCCAGGGTGCGGCCTCCAACCGCCCGAGCGCGCCGGAGGCGGTGCAGGCCTATCTCGACCAGGTGCGCCCGGGGGTCCAGCGCTCGTCCGGGGACGGGGCGGACTTCGCCGACATCCGGGCCAACGCGTCAAAGCTCGGTCGCGACGGCGCCGACCGCCGCCTCGACCGGCTGGAGAGCTCGGTCTCGGCGACCCTCACCAGCGTGGACTCCCTGACACCGCCACCGTCGCTCCGGGTTCCCCACGCCTACCTGGTTGCCGCCCTCGGCGTTCGGGCGAAGGCGGTGAAGGAGGCCCGGGGCGCCTTCGACGCCGCCCTCACGCTGGGCCCCGGCGCGGATCAGGGGCTCCAGACGGCGGTCGACGCCCTGGGGGCCGTCGGGCAGGACACCGGGCTCGGGGACCGGGCCCTCGGCCTGTTCACGGGCGCCCTGCCGCCGAACGTCGAGGTGCCCTCGACCACGCCCTGGGTGGCCAGTGCGGGCGACTGGACGCCCGCCGAGCTCACCGTCTTCGTCACCGCCCTGCGCTCCTCGGCGACTCCCACCCCGGTCCACGACCTGGCCATGGTCGCGTTCCAGACCGACCCGGCAGCCGTTGCGGTGCAGGACGGGGCCGAGGTCATCCCGTCGGTGCGGGCCACGACCGTGTCGATGGTGATCGAGAACGTGGGCAACCAGGCTGAGCACGGGGTCGAGGTCGATGCCGTGCTCACCCTCGCCAACGGGGGATCGCAGAGGCTGCGGGACTTCGTCGACCTCGCGCCCGGTCAGCGGCGTGCGATCGGTCCGCTCGTCAGCTTCCACCCGGCCGCCGGCACGTCCGGGACCCTGACCGTGACCGTCCAGCCCGTTCCGAACGAGGCCAACCTCAAGAACAACGGCATCTCGACGCCGGTCGTGTTCCGCTGATCCCGACCGTCGGTCAGGAGGCGTCGTCCCCGCCGCCGGCTCCCGGCCCCGTAACCGGCGGCCCGCCCTGTGCGAGGTGCCAGGCCTCCTCGGCCCGGCGGGCGACCTCCCGGACCGGCCGGCCGGTGCGGGCCGCCACCCGTGCGGCGTCGTCGTGCTCGGCCTTGACGCGGCCGGGGCTCACCTTGACCCGGACGGGGAGACCGTCGACCTCCACGTCGACGAGCTCCCGGGGGGCGATCCATCGCGCGACCTGACGGCTCCGGATGCCGAGGCTGCCGGTCTCGGCCATCAGGACCCGGGCCACCTGGGCGGCCAGGGCCGGGTCGGCGAGGGCGTTGACGCGATGGCCCGGCCGGCCCTTCTTCATGAGGATCGGCGTCACCCAGGCGTCGAGGGCGCCCGCGTCGAGCAGGGCGGCCACCGCGTGGGCCAGCGTCTCCCCGGTGGCGTCGTCGACGTTGGCGGCGAGCTCGACGGCGGGCTGACCGGCGCCGTCGTCGAGCGAGGGAGCGGTCTCCGCCACGGTGCCCAGCACCACCTGCGTGCAGTTCGGCAGCTCCTCCAGCACCCGCTGACCGGCACCGAAGCCGGTGGCGGTGATGGTCATCGCCGGCAGGGGACCCCAGGCGGAGACCATGGCGGCGAGGAGGGCGGCCCCGGTCGGGGTGGTCAGCTCGACGGGCAGGTCCACGCCGTAGGTCGGCGCCCCACGGAGGAGCTCGACGACGGCCGGCGGGGGGTTGGGCAGGAGGCCGTGGGCCGTGCGGATCATCCCGGTGCCGGTGGCCACCGGGCTGGCCCCGACCGTGTCCACCCCGAGGACCTCGAGGGCTGCGCACGTTCCCACCACGTCGATGATGGCGTCGAGGCCGCCCACCTCGTGGAAGTGGACCTGCTCCGGCGAGCGGCGGTGGAGGCGTCCCTCGACCCGGGCCAGCCGGTCGAAGGTGGCGAGGGAGCGGCCGAGGACCCGGGTCGGCAGGCGGGCCTCCTCGAGCAGGCCCCGGATGTGGGCGTGGGTGCGCACGATGCCGCTCTCCCGTGCCCGGACGACGAGGCGGGTGGCGGCGATCCCGTTGCGGAGGACCGCCTCGGGCTCGACCGACCACCCGTCGACCGGCACGCGGCGCACGACGTTGAGCACATCGTCGAGGTCGGCGCCGGCGTCGACGAGCGAGCCGAAGGCCATGTCACCGGCGATCCCGGCGAAGCAGTGGAACCAGGCGGCCGTGCTCACGGCAGGAGCCGTGCCACCGCGCAGGCGGCCCCGAACCCGTTGTCGATGCCGACGACGGTGATGCCGGCGGCGCACGACGACAGCATGGCGAGCAGCGCGGTCACCCCCTCGAGGGCGGCGCCGTACCCGACGCTCGTCGGCACGGCGACCACGGGCGAGCCGGTGATCCCGCCGACCACGCTGGCGAGGGCTCCCTCCATGCCCGCCACCACCACGACGGCCTCCGCCCCCTCGAGCTCCTCGACCGTGGCCAGGATGCGGTGGACGCCGGCCACCCCGCAGTCCGGGCTGAAGGTCGGCCGGAACCCGAGCGCGGTCAGGGCCGCAAGGCACTCGGTGGCCACCGGGATGTCGGCGGTGCCGGCGGTGACGACGAGAACCCGCCCCGCGCGGGGCTCGGCG
>Ga0209048_10005020_pt1 | contig 12563 bp, 14 predicted proteins | sample FrelakmetCRP12CR_FD_187146 | JGI IMG/M metagenome (GOLD analysis project Ga0209048, IMG submission 187146) | Freshwater lake sediment microbial communities from the University of Notre Dame, USA, for methane emissions studies - CRP12 CR (SPAdes)... | ecosystem: Environmental > Aquatic >... | reverse complement strand
CAAGTCACACGGTCTGGTCATCACCAATGAGTGAACATACTTCCGTTAGTGTGCCTCAGGGTATATTGCAACCGGGTGTTTCGTATCAATGGAATATCATTGCAAATGACAGTACCTATTTGTATGGTTCCAACAGGTCTTTTTCGGCTCTTAAAGACCTTGTTATCGATAATTCAAAGCCCTTTTTTGCAGATGCCCAGGCGTGCGACGCAAACGCCCCCGGCGGCCACTTCACCAGTCTTGATGTCGTGGTTGGTGATCCGGACGGCACCATTCCAGGCAGTATAGCGTTCCTGACCGTAACCGGCCCGGCAGGCTTCAGCTACTCATTTCAGCCGAGCGATTATGACCCGGGCGGCAACGACTATTTCCATCTCTACCCCAACCCTCCTCCAGCCGGCCTGTACACTTTCACGGTGACGGACAGCGGCGGGCATTCCGCCGTCACCCACAGCTACCACAGGAATAGGGCAGGAACGGTTCCCGTTTTCGATGGAAACAGTTTTCAGGTTTCCGGGGATTCTCTGGCACCGGTCATAAGCTGGAGCGCCATCACCGGCTACCCCTATCATCTCTACTATAGTGTGCAGATTCTCGATAATCAGGGCAATCGGGTGTATGAATCGGATTCTTCACCAAGCTCCTTCGTGGGGGTTCCATCTGGGGTGCTCACCTCGGGAAACAGTTACCAATATATGGTGACGGCTATGGATTATCCAGTCTCTCCCCTCTTCGATAACCTTGCCGCTTCCGATCCGGTCCCGATGCCTACCGTGGTGGAACTTGTTTCTTTCAAGGCCAAAGGCTCCAGCAATTCCGTGCTCCTCCAGTGGGCGACGGGCTCCGAGCTGGACAATGCCGGATTCCACCTATGGCGCACTCGAGCCGGCAGCGATCGGTTCACCCGCATCACGGAGGCGCTCATCCCCGCCAAAGGCAGCGCAGCCATGGGAGCAGAATACAGCTATGAAGATTCTGCCGTTGTGCGGGGGAGAAGCTATCGCTACAAGCTTGAAGATATCGACACATCGGGCAAGAGTACCTTCCACGGGCCGGTTGTTGCCGCCGTGGGAACGGTGGCGCTGGTTTCGCCGGAGAACGGCACTTCGATGCCGGCAAGCAAGCCTCCCCATTTCGTCTGGGAAGCTGGACTCTACGACCGGTTCAAACTGCAGATTTCCCCGACGGCTGACTTCACTAAAAAGGTCATAACCGCTAGCGGTCCCGGGGGAGTGGGGAAGGGCGGATGGATGAAGGCGCATTCCTATATCCCGACGGCCGCGGAGTGGAGAAACGTCAAACACGTTCTGGGAAAGAACAGCACTCTCTACTGGCGAGTCCTGGGCAAGGGCCGCTCCGGCAGCACCACCACCTCCGTGGCAGGCAGGTTCACCATCGTGAAGAAGTGATCAGTGCAAAACCGACGTGTTTCGGCGCCAATCAGAACCGTTTTTGCAGGCGGGCGCGAAAGAAGATGGCGATGAGGTTGGTGCTGAGGACCACTGCGATGAGCACCAGGGCTGTGCCGTATTGAAGCGGGCGGGTGAGCTCGATCTGTGTTCCGGCCGTGGCCAGGACATAGATGTGATAGGGCAAAGCCATCACCGGATCGAACAGGGAGGAGGGCAACTGGCGTGTATAGAAGACCGCGGCCGTGAACATGATTGCCGCTGTTTCGCCGGCCGCTCTGCTGACTCCAAGAATGCAGCCGGTTAACATCCCGGGAAAAGCAGCCGGCAAAACCACCCGGTAGATGGTTTGCCACTTCGTGGCTCCCAGTGCCAGAGACGCTTCCCTGTAGGTTGCCGGTACGGCCCTCAAGGCCTCCTCCGCCGTGCCGATGATGACGGGTAAGATAAGCGCTCCCAGAGTCAAGGCCCCGGACAGCATGCTTACCCTCAAATCGCACCAGATGACGAAAAAGGCCAACCCAAAAAGGCCAAAAACGATGGACGGGACGCCGGCGAGATTATTGATCCCAAGGCGAATCACACGCAGTATGGCACCGGGTCGTGCATATTCGTGGAGATAGATCGCCGATGCCACTCCCCATGGAAACGCCACCAGCATAGCCCCGAAGCTCAGCAAGAAAGTCCCCACGATGCAGGGAAAGATGCCTCCTTTGGTCATGGAATCGGTTGGGGCCTGCGTCAGAAAGGTCCAGTTGATAGCATGCCAGCCATTCAGAAGAAGAAAGGCAACGATGATGAGGAGCGCTATTCCATTGATCAGAGCTGCCATGCGGAATAGGCTGAAGACTCCGAGTTGCATCAAGCGGCGAGAACGGGCAAGGGAGTGATCCTGTTGCACAGCCGAAAAGCGATTGCCGGGTTTTCCCTGATAAACCGCGGGCTCGCTTCCAATCAAAAGGTCGGTTTGAGCGCTGCTGCTGCGCGAATTCATGAGCGCCATTCTGTTAAGCCTTGCTAAAGAGTAGCCGCTCCCACCTGCTTATGCTTTTGAGCAATGTGGTCCGCTACCAGGTTGAAACAGAGGGTAAAAAGGAAAAGGACAATGCCGATTGCAAACAACGCGTGATAGTGGTCTCCGCGAAATGGGGCCTCGGCCATCTCTGCTGCGATACTTGCCGGCATGGGCCGCACCGGCTTGAAAATCGACGTCGGGATCATGGCGGCCCCACCTGCCACCATCAATACGACCATGGTTTCCCCGATAGCACGAGACATTCCCAGGATGATAGACGTGCTGATTCCGGACAGGGAGGCAGGTATCATCACACGGCGGATGGTCTCCCAGTGGGTGGCCCCCAGAGCCATGGATGCTTCCTTCAGTTCCCGCGGCACACTGTAGATCGCATCTTCCGATATGGTGCAGATGGTGGGCACTGACATAAAAGCCAGCATCATCGATGCGTTAAAGAGGTTTAGCCCGGTCGCAAGATCAAGTGTGTCCTGCAGGAACGGCGCAACCACGACCATGCCAAAAAAGCCGATAACGACTGACGGCAGGGCCGCCAGCAACTCAACGACCGGCTTGATGATTTCCCGAATCCTGCCGGATGCGATTTCAGCGAGATAAATGGCGGTCATAACTCCAAGGGGTATGGCCATGAATGCAGACAGAACGGTGACGGCGATGGAAGCAACAAGCAGTGGAAGGATGCCGAAGTCGGGAGGTGAAGAGGTAGGGTACCATTCCTTGCCGAAAATGAAGTGGACTAAGGAAACCTTCTTAAGAATGGGGATTCCTTCGATAAAGAGAAATACGAGGATCATGAAAAGCACCAGAATCGAAATGGATGCTGCGACAAAAAAGCATAGCCGAATGAGCTGTTCTCTTCTTCGTCGAGTCTTCATGATTCCTCGCTTTTTGAATTGAATCCGCCATCCCCTCGGTGGGAAAGAATAGGAGCAAGCATGCATGAACTAATACAGCGGAACAAATCCTGCCTCTCGCACGAATTTCTGACCCTTTTGGGGATTGAGAACGTAGTTGATAAAATTGAGGATGTCTCCCGTGGGCCAGCCCCGCGTGAACATAAAAAGGGCTCGTGAGACGGGAAACTTGCCGCTGAGTGCGGTTTCTTCATTCCCGGTGATGCCGTTTATCGTAAGCGCCTTCACACTCTTATCCACATAGCCGATGCCTAGATACCCAATCGCAACCTTGTTCTTGGAAACGGTCTGAGCCACCGCACCGTTGGAAGCCTGAAGGAGAGCCCCCGCATAGACGCGCTCCTTTTTCATCACCTTCTCCTCCCACACCTCATAGGTCCCGGACGAGGTGTCCCGGGAAACGACTACAATTTCCTTGTCCGGACCACCCACTTCCTTCCAGTTCTTGATTTCACCCATGTAGATGGACTTGAGCTGAGCCATGGATATATCGGCGATGGGGTTGTCCGGATGCACCACGGGAACAATGCAGTCATAGGCAATGGCGAAAGGCACCGGATAAACGCCTTTTTCGAACGCCAGTTTCACCTCTTCATCTTTCATGAAACGTGAACTGTTGGCAATATCGGTCGTCCCATCGATGAGGGCTTTGATGCCATTCCCGGATCCGCCTCCGGAAACACTGATGGACACATCAGGACGTTCTTTCATGTATGCCTCGACCACTTTTTGGGCAATGGGAAGCACCGTAGTCGACCCATCCATCCGGATCGAGCCGGCAGAAGCCGTGCCTGAGACAAGAAACAAAAGGGATGCTGCAATCAATACCATCCACCTGGATTTCATCGTGCTACTCCTTTATCGGTTATCGGTTTTCATTCTGTTGCTCACCTATTCATTCTCCCGGACCATCATGTAATATCCGGAGCACCATTACCCAACCATCTATCTTAAGAGGCAATTGTTACAATCCTGTTACGGTAACAGCAAAATTGAGTGACGCGAAAGTTTCTTCCAAAATCGGGGACCCGGATTCTGCGACAAGCTCGTGACAAGCCTTTTAGACCCTGCAGAAATGGATGCCATCACCGGTGACGTGGCCACCATGTACGAGAATGGATCAAGAAGGACTAGGGAAGCATTTTTACCGATATCCACTCCTCCCTGGGACGCCACAGAAGTATTTGACATTTCTTCACCTGGCGACTATTTCTCACACTGAGTCCCCATGCGGCAGCACCCTGGCATCCGGCAAAGCTCCTTATGTGTAAAAAACCCAGTTGGAAAGGTACTTGTCATGGCGAAAAGAAAGCTCAGAGTCTTGATTGCCAAGTTTGGAGAGGGCTACGAGAAAGCTATGTTTAAGCTCGCTTCAGCATGCAGCGAGGCCGGCTTTGAGGTTGTCTATACTGATATCGATGATCCTCAAGCCATCGTTGCGGCTGCTATCCAGGAGGCAGTGGATCACATCGGCATCACCACGCTTCCCGGGGCTACCGTTGAAGACTTCTCCCGGCTTTTTGAATTGCTCCAAAAGGAAGGAGTCCCTCATATTCGTGTGACAGCCGGAGGCTTCTTTCCCGAGCAGGACGTGATCCTCGTTAAAGAGATGGGAGTCGTTGATTTTTACCCCAAAGGATCAATCTACGATAAGATTGAACAGTGGAACAAAGCATACGGAGAATCAACCGAACCCTAGGAGGTCGTTCAAAAATCGTCTTCCTGTCATTTCGAACGAAGCGTAGCGAAGTGAGAAATCTCAAGAATGAGCCAAATTCGAACGGCTGGATTTCTCGCTTTCGACAGGAAATGACAATTGTCGGGAAGGTTTCTAGGGATTTTGCAGGGATCGAGCGGATAGGCAGGCAGGCGCCTTATGGTGAAGAGACTATTCCCCACGCTGAAGCGACTCTGGTCCAGTGATACCGGCCTAACAGCCCTGACGATTTTGGTTTTCCTCCATGTCTTTGTGATCTCCCTGGATGCTTTTCTAGTCTTTCTTTTTACCGGCTTGCTCTCGGCGATTATTCTCATTCAGGTTTTCCGAGAGGGCCCGATAACCGTACCTCGCATTATGGGGGCAGTTACTGTCTATCTACTCATTGGCCAACTCTTATATGAATCGGCTCAAGAATAAGACCCCCGTGAAAGGCCCCTACTTTGCTTCTGCATGGAGTGATCCCGGTGGCGGCTATACTACCTTGCCTCCAATCTGGCGCGAAGGCATTCAGAGCGTTGGTCGGAGACTGGGGTGCAAATTAGCAACTTGATACCGTTATCTTACCGCGAAATCCACGAGATGACACGAAGGTACACCAAGTATCTGTGGTTATCTATGCCTGTTGTTTCTTCGTGTTGATTCGTGGATGAAAAAGGTTTCGGGTGCCTTGGTGGATAATTTGTTCCGTGCCTCTCAGAGCGTTAGTTGGAGACCGGCGTCTCTGAATCGCGTTGTCTTTCAAACCTGCTGAACCCAATAGGGCTCTCAGAAAATGGACTATCGACAAAACCGAAAAGATGGCTATTGTGTAATACGTCGGGATTAGGGGTGAAAAGAAGGGTAAGAGGTGCGGTCTAAAAGGTTCTGGAGAGATCACGGATGAAAGAATTCGAGCTGGAAGCCCTGTCCGAATACGAAGGTAAAGACGGAAAGCCCATGTACATCGTGCACCAGGGGAGGGTTTTCGATGTCAGTCAAAGCAAGCTGTGGAAAGGCGGGGTCCACATGAAACGCCACCACGCCGGAAGGGACCTCACTGTGGACTTTGGGGGGGCTCCTCACGGCACCGAGGTATTTGAAAGATATCCCCAGGTGGGTGTCGTAAAGAAGCAAGAGGCTCCCGAGAGGGAAATGCCAGAAGTTCTTTCCAATCTCCTGCAACGATTTCCCATGCTGAGGCGGCATCCTCATCCCATGACCGTGCATTTTCCCATTGTTTTCATGCTGTCTGCCACCATGTTCAACTTTTTGTCTCTGATCACCGGTGTTGAGTCCTTTGAGACAACAGCACTGCATTGTCTAGGAGCCGGTGTATTCTTTACACCTATCGTTATGGCAACGGGGCTGTATACCTGGTGGTTGAACTATATGGCCAAGCCCATAATGCCGGTGAAAATCAAGATCGTCGTCTCTATCGCGCTCTTCATTATCTCGGTGATAGCCTTCACGTGGCGTATTGCAGTTCCGGATGTTTTGCATTCCATCACACCGTTGAGCGCCGTGTATTTTCTCCTGATCCTCGCGTTGACTCCCCTTGTTGTCATTATCGGCTGGTTTGGCGCTAACCTGACATTTCCCATTGAAAGGGAATAATATTTCCTCCCATGGCTGTGGCGCCTTTTTCAAATACTTTGAAGCTGAAGGGAGTTGAGCTGGTTCGTGCAGTGACGCATACGCTGCAGATCAACGTCGGTTTGCTCTGCAATCAGGCGTGCCGCCACTGCCATCTCGAAGCGGGTCCGGAGTGTCGGGAAATCATGAGCGCAGATACGATGAAGCAGGTGGTCGATTTTGCCCGACGTGGTCGCTTCAAAACCGTCGATATTACGGGTGGAGCACCGGAGCTGAATCCACACCTCAAGGATTTGATTTCGAGACTGTCATCCTTTGCCCCCAGGATCATGCTCCGCTCCAACCTCACGGCCTTGGCTGGCGGTAAACTGAACTATTTACTGGAGCTCTGCAAAGAACACAGGGTCATTCTTGTTGCTTCTCTGCCATCGCTCAACGAAGCACAAACGGAAGCGCAGCGGGGGGAAGGCGTTCTTGGGAGGAGCATCGACGCTCTGAGAAAGTTCAATGCCATCGGCTATGGCCAGGCTGGGTCCGGTTTGGAGATTCACCTGGCATCGAATCCCACGGGGGCTTTCTTGCCGATTTCTCAAGCTCAAGCGGAGAAAAAATTTCGGCAGGACCTTCTGAAGAAATACGAGGTGGTTTTCAATGATCTCTATACCTTGACTAATGTGCCGCTGGGAAGATTCCGCCAGTGGCTTGTGGCATCAGGCAATATGGAAGACTACATGAAGAAGCTTGCTGAGAGGTTCAATCCCTGCGTTTTCGACGGCCTTATGTGTCGTACGCTTGTCTCCGTTTCGTGGGATGGATTCCTCTATGACTGCGATTTCAATCTGGCAGCCGGGCTCTTTCTGGGTGGACGGAAAATGCATGTTTCCGAGGCGGAGGGGCCGCCGCCGCCGGGTTCGCCCATCGCAGTGTCGGATCATTGCTACGCGTGTACCGCTGGGTCTGGTTTTACCTGAGGTGGGGCGATCAACGCCTAGGTTTGGGCTGCAAAAAGACAAAAGCCATCCACGAAGTCACACGAAGGAAAACGAAGACACACGAAAGAAACCATAGTCAACCACTGGTGCACAGTAAGGAATCAAGGATCGCGATCTGAGGAAGACCAAGAGGATTGTAAAGACTATTAAACCTTCGTGTGAGTTCGTATATCTTTGTGTGACTTCGTGGATAAAGGTTTTTTATGACTTAATGGACAAAGGAGAAAGACCGACATGAAGCGATTTGAATATCAGATTACACTGCATGCATCTGAATCCTTTAGAGAGGTTGTCTACTTCTGTTCCGAAGATGGCAGCTGCAAGGTGGAGGAAGTCTCCTCGGACCAGATCGGCAAGCTCGAGAGCATCCTGAACGAGCATGGCAAGAAGGGTTGGGAACTTGCACAAGCCTCATTCGGAAAAGACGGTGTGCTGATGTTCTGGAAAAAAATCGTTAGTGATTAAGGGAGCGTCCTGGGGAGATCTCATTGAGGCAGGCGCAGTGCGGAGGAGATTGAGAATATGAGAACCCTGAAGATCAAGGGAATGTCTTGCCAGCATTGTGTTAAGGCAGTCACGAAGGTTTTGGGTGAGATCGAAGGAATTGAGGACGTTAACGTTGATCTTGCCAAGGGTGAAGCCACCTTTGCTGAAGTAAAGCCGGTCGATTTGGAACTCTTGCGGGAACGTCTCGGGAAGGCTGGCTACGAGCTTGGCTAAGACGGTCCTCAATATTGCAGGGATGAGCTGTGCGGCATGCGTCCACCGGGTGGAACAGGGCATCAAAACCCTTGAAGGGGTGCAGGATGCAGCGGTGAACCTTGCCACATCCCAGGCGGTGGTGGAATTTGACTCAAACGTGGTGGACGAGAAAGCAATTACTCGAAGAATCGAGGAAATTGGATATGAGCCGATCGTCACTACTGAAGAGACGCTTGGGGACCCCATAGAAGCTGCCAGAGAGAAGGAAATCAGGGACCTTAAGAACAAGGTTTTGATTGGAGCAGTCTTGAGCGTCCTGATCATGCTGGGAAGCATGAAAGACTGGTTTCCTTTGCTTCGTGATGTGCCACTCCAGCCGGTCCGCTACGTTCTCTTTCTCCTCACTACTCCGGTGGTCTTTTGGGTAGGGGGTCGATTCACATCCGGTGCGGTTAAGGCCGCCCGCCAGAAGACCGCGGACATGAATACCCTGGTGGCCATGGGCTCCCTGTCTGCCTACCTCTACTCGACCATGGCCACCATTCGGCCGGCCTTTTTCACCGGTTCCGGCCACGAAGGCCACGTTTACTATGACGGCGCGGCGATGATCATTACCCTGGTGCTGCTCGGGCGGTTGCTTGAGACCAAGGCGCGCGGAAGGACTTCTCTGGCCATTAAGCGGCTCATGAAGCTGGCTCCGGCAACGGCACACGTGATACGCGGAGGCAGCGAGGTCGAAGTACCCATAACGCAGGTGATTCATGGTGACGTGATTTTGATTCGCCCCGGCGAAAGAATTCCCACGGATGGCATGGTGGAAAACGGCCATTCCTCGGTGGATGAGTCCATGCTTACCGGGGAAAGTCTCCCCATAAGCAAGGAAGCCGGCAGCGAAGTGTATGCGGGGACGATCAACGTCAGCGGCAGTTTTACCTTTAGAGCAACCAGGGTCGGCTCAGAAACTGCCCTGGCCCAGATCATCCGTCTCGTGGAGGAGGCCCAGGGCTCCAAAGCTCCGATCCAGCGGTTTGCCGATAAGGTGGCGTCCATCTTTGTCCCGGTGGTGATGGCTGTTGCCGTGATCTCTTTTGCTATCTGGTATTTTGCCGTTCCCAATCCGAGCTTCAGCCGTGCCCTGTTGAACTTTGTGTCCGTTTTGATCATTGCCTGTCCGTGCGCCATGGGACTGGCAACGCCGACGGCGGTTATGGTTGGGACAGGCCTTGGGGCCGAGCATGGGATTTTGATTAAGGGCGGCGAGAGCCTGGAGAGAGCCTGCGCGCTCACCACCGTAGTCTTTGACAAGACCGGCACCCTCACCAGGGGAACGCCGGAAGTGACCGATGTGCTGGAAGTGTCGGCGATGGACCGCGACGAAATCCTGAAAATGGCTGCTTCTATTGAAAGCCTCTCGGAACATCCCCTGGCGAGAGCTATTGTGGCAAAGGCGGGGCAAGCAGGGATTCCGCTGGAGAAGGTTGAGGGGTTTGGAGCTGAGCCCGGCCTTGGGGCCTCCGGGACTGTCGATGGAAAAGAGGTGATCGTCGGGAACATGAGACTGCTGGAACTGCGGGGTATTGCCGCTGCGGCAGTGGATGAGACAATCAGAAAACAGTTTTATTTCGGGAAGACATGTGTTTATGTTGTTGTGGAGAATGAGCTTACGGGCGTAATAGTCCTTGCTGATGTTATAAAGGATTCCGCCGTAGAAGCCATTTCCCAATTGCGAGCCATGAACCTGGAAATAGGCATGATCACGGGGGATCGTAGCGAGACCGCCCGGACCATAGCCGATGAGCTGGGAATCGACCGGATCATGGCGGAGGTGCTTCCTAATGAGAAGTCCAGTGCCATCAAACTGTTGCAGGATCAGGGCAAAGTCGTAGCCATGGTGGGGGATGGAATCAATGATGCTCCGGCCTTGACAACAGCCGATGTGGGCGTGGCTATCGGCGCTGGGACCGATGTGGCGATGGAGGCAAGTGATATTACACTCATCCGTGATGACTTGCGGTTGGTGGCATCGTCCATCCGGCTTTCGGCCCTGACAATGAGAGTTATCAAGCAGAACCTCTTCTGGGCGTTCTTCTATAACACTCTTGGAATTCCTGTTGCGGCCGGGGCGCTTTATCCGTTTTTTGGCATTCTCCTTAATCCGATGTTTGCAGCGGCCGCCATGGCCATGAGTTCGGTGTCGGTGGTGAGCAATTCGCTTCGCCTCAAACGTCTTTGGGCAAAGCAGGAAAAGCCTTGAAGAAAGGCTGTGTAACAAGGAGTGGTTTGGAGATTGAGAAGGTCAAATTGAACGATTAACGTTGGCACTAAAAAGAGGAGACGACTAAATGGATCGGTACGTATGTCAGATTTGCGGTTATGTCTATGATCCCCAGAACGGTGACCCCGACAATGGGATTGCTCCAGGGACTGCATTTGAAGATCTGCCTGATGACTGGGTTTGCCCGGTTTGTGGGGCATCGAAGGATGATTTTGAGAAAGAATAAGCCTGGAGATCAGGAAGGAGTTGCTGAATGATTTTTAATTTTAATGCCGGTGAAGTGTTTGATATTGCAATAAAAATTGAGGAAAATGGGAAACTGTTCTATGACCGGGGGCGGGAGATCATCAAGGATCCCAAGGTGCAGAAGCTTTTTGAAGAGCTGGGCCAAGAAGAGATTAAGCACAAGGAGAAGTTTGAAACACTCAAGAGCCAGCTTCCATCGAGTGCCACTGCCAGCACCGTCTTTGACCCCAACCTTGAACTCAATCTGTACCTCAAGATGATGGCCGATCAGCATGTTTTCATTTCCAGTGCGGGCACTCAGGCGCAGGTCGATCAGATTAAGGACGCCAAGGATGCTCTAAGAATGGCCATCGCGTTCGAAAAGGATTCGGTGATCTTCTTCTTGAGCATGCAGGAGGCAACCGAAGGAACGAAAGGCAAGGAGCTTATCGGCACCCTGGTCAAGGAAGAACTGGACCATCTGCGGCGGCTTTCGCTGGAGTTGAGGAAGATAGGCGGTAAGTAAATCGCCGCGGATGCTTGTTACTCTTTCTTGAGACTCCATTGCAGAGATCATAAATAATCTGCCGGCCCAGCTGTCAGGGTGGGCCGGCAGCTTATTCCAGGAAGGCAAGGATTATGGAAAAGACGGTGAAGATCTTCACCACACCCACATGTCACTACTGTTTCCAGGCCAAGGAATACTTTGCCGAAAAAGGAATTGAGTTTCAGACCTTTGATGTTTCCAAGGATGCAGAAGCGATGAAGGAAATGAGGAAGCTTACCGGGGGGGCGCGAAGTGTCCCGGTCATTGCGATCTCCGATCAGGTGATCATCGGCTTTGATCGCGATGCAGTGGAGAAAGCATTGAAATCTGGTGAGTAGGCATGGATGCAGTCCTGTACAGCAGTGAAGGATGTCTCCTGTATGATGTGATCATTCTCGGCGCCGGTCCGGCTGGTTTGAGTGCAGCGATTTATACCATCCGAAAACTGCTCAAGACCCTGATTATCAGCAAGGACGTCGGGGGCCAGCTCGCCTGGACGAGCGATGTTGAAAATTACCTTGGTTTTAGCCAAGTCAATGCGGCGGAGCTGGTGGCTAAGTTCGAAAGCCATGTGAAGCAGTTTGATATCGAAAAGATCATTGGAGTGGAAGTCAGTGCTGTCGATCTGGTAGGGCGAAGCAAACGGGTCACCACCAATGACGGCAAGAGCTACTTCGGAAGAACGGTGATCATTGCTTCCGGAGGCCGGCATCGGCCGCTTGATATCCCTGGGGAAAGGGAGCTCATTGGCAGGGGAGTGTCGTATTGTTCGACCTGTGATGCCCCCCTGTTCGGGGGTGCGGACGTGGCCGTGGTCGGTGGCGGGAATTCGGCACTGGGTGCGGCTCTAGATCTCATCAACATCGCCAACAGAATTTATCTCATTTCTCTTACCCCCCTTACCGCTGATCCTGTCTACCGGGATAAGGTTTTAAAATCAGATAAGGTGGAGATCTTCATCGAACATCAACCCACCAAGGTGATCGGCGAAACCATGGTGGAGGGCCTGGAATTCAAGTCAATAATCACGGGCGAAATCAAGACACTTCCCGTGGAAGGAGTGTTTGTGGAGATCGGTATTCAACCGAGCACGAGCTTGTTCATCGATATTCTGGCTACCAACGGGAAAGGTGAGATTTTGGTCGATACCGAATGCCGAACCGGACTGGCGGGA
>Ga0209048_10005019_pt1 | contig 12567 bp, 11 predicted proteins | sample FrelakmetCRP12CR_FD_187146 | JGI IMG/M metagenome (GOLD analysis project Ga0209048, IMG submission 187146) | Freshwater lake sediment microbial communities from the University of Notre Dame, USA, for methane emissions studies - CRP12 CR (SPAdes)... | ecosystem: Environmental > Aquatic >... | reverse complement strand
GTTGCGTGAGGCTCCGGCTTGTTCCCCGGTAGCTCAGTGGTAGAGCAACCGGCTGTTAACCGGTTGGTCGCTGGTTCGAATCCGGCCCGGGGAGCCAACGTTTTCAATGACTTATTCGCTTGACCACCGTGAGCCGCTTGCGAGTTTGGGAAAAGTGTGGGATTCGGCCCGACTTTCTAACTGATTTTCGCGCACTGCCTCAGCGAGCTTGATCGCTCAGGCAACGTCCTTCTATACATGCCGAAATATTTCCGTGGTCTTGGACGAGGCATGGACTAACAATTCCTGCACCGCGCCCAGTCTCGCGCGCTTTCCGTCCGCCGCAAGTTTGATCAAAAGTTCTGCCGCGAGATCGGGAAGATGACAACCGGCAGTGTACCGGATTACAAACGCCCAAAATCGCAGTATCGTACAAACGTTCATGCGAAAGCCTGCCGACAAGCTGCGCAGCGGGTCGTCGCGTGGCGCTATGGGCTGCCACCGGCAGATTTTGGTGAGGAAAGATGAGTAGTGATCCAGCTGCAATATTAAATCGCGCCCTCGACATTGCAGCGCAGAATCTTCGGGTCGAAAAGCTATTTATCCAGCTTGGTCTTGACCCCGCCCACATCACTTACGATGCGATATTCAACCGCCTGGTGGACATCACACTGGCGAATATTAATTTTGCAAATATGCTGGCGCTATTTGGCTCGATATTTTTCGTCACCACATTGATGGTGCGCACCATTGTGCCGCTTCGCGTGATCGGCATCATAAGCAGCTTGTTTTTCATCGCCTATGGCTTGGCGGCCGGAGCGGTTACGACATTCTTACTCTATCTTCTTTCGCTGCCGATGAACGTCATCCGTCTCCGTCAGATGCTCAACCTGGTAAAGAAGGCGCGGATTTCCGCACAAGGCGATTTGTCGATGGACTGGCTCAGGCCGTTCATGACCCCTCGAAAGTACCGCAAGGGTGAAGTGCTGTTTCACAAGGGCGACGTGGCCAAAGAAATGTTCTTGACGGTAACCGGAAAATTCCTCGTAACCGAAATTGATGTCGAGCTGCCGCCCGGCCGTATCATGGGCGAACTTGGTTTTGTTGCGCCTAAAAATCGGCGGACACAGACGATCAAATGCATCGAGAAAGGCGATGTCCTGACCATTACGTATGAAAAGCTACTTGAGCTTTACTTCCAGAATCCGGAATTCGGCTATTACTTACTGTGCCTGATCAGCGAGCGCCTTATGCAAAATAATTCGCGGCTCGAAGGGATCATCGAGAAGTATAAGGCGAAGCTGTAGCTGCTCAAAGCAAATCACCGGAGTCGCTGCCGGCTGTCGATTCTCAAACAAACGCGTCGACCTGATCGCGAGTGACAACGGGCTCGACCCGCTCTCAAATAAAGAAGCCGCCAACTGAAGTGGCCTCGGGCCCGGTTTATTTGCCTACATCGGGTCCTTAACTTGCTGCAGCGGGAGACCATTCCTATTCGGATGGTCCGTGTACAATTGAAGCACGTTTATGCGGGGATGATCCTTGAGAGCCTCTATGACGCAATTGTTGACAAATTTCCGGCTCGCGAGCCACCCGACCCTCTTGCCCTTCGCCTCCGCCTTACATGCAACGGTCGCCTTTTTTAGGGCAACCGTATCGGCCTTGGACATCTTCGCAGCCTCGGCGGGCGTGGGCATGAATGCAATACCGCTAACAAGCACCGTGGCGATAATGCCGGCAATTAATGCTGTGGCGAAATGAGTCATGATATGCTCCCCTGAATTGCTTCTGCACTATCCAACTGCAGCCAAAACAAATCAAGCATTGTGCAGTTCTACTGCAGTGCATGACTTTTTTCGTTTCATTCCGTATAAAGGCCACCGTTGGGCCGTCTAGAAGTTATACCTTTTCATTAACTTAATTGAGCTCAGACCGTCTCCAGATCCCTTCGGTATAATAAAGTCGTGGATGGGATCGACGCACTTTCAGATAAAACATCAAGCACGCCGACGTGATCGGCTTTCCTTCGCTTCGTGGCGGCTCGCTAGACGCCGCGTCAGACAATGTAAGGGGCGGTGACTAACGGATCGGTGGCGCATACAAAATACCGCCGGCATTCCACAATTGATTCAGTCCGCGCGGAATGCCGAGGTTCGAGCCAACGCCGACATTGCGATCATAGACTTCGCCATAATTTCCAACGCGACGAATAATCCGCACAGCCCAGTCTTTGGTGAGGCCAAGTCCCTCGCCATACTCACCTTCGGTGCCGACAAAGCGCATGACATCCGGTTTCTTGGATTTGAGCGCAGAATCGATATTTTTCGAGGTAATTCCAAGTTCTTCGGCGTTCAGCATTGCAAAGAGAGTCCACTTCACGATCAGAAGCCAGTCGTCGTCCTTTTGCCGCACCACTGGCGCGAGCGGTTCCTTCGAAATGACGTCCGGCAAGATCACGTGTTCGCCCGGCTTTGAAAGTTTCAGGCGCAGCGCATAGAGTTGCGACACATCGGAGGTCAAAACGTCGCATTTACCGGATTCGTAAGCCTTGAAGACGTCGTCTACTTTAGCGAATTTGATGTCCTGATACTTGATGTTGTTAGCGCGGAAATAGTCATCAAGATTGAGTTCCGTGGTGGTGTCGAGCTGGACGCAGACCTTGCTTCCGTCGAGCTCTAGCGCGGAATCGATCTTGCGCGCCTTGGGTACCATGAAGCCCTGGCCATCATAGTACGACACCGCAGCAAAATGCAGAGCGTAGTCTGTTTCGCGTGAAATGGTCCAAGTCGAATTGCGCGCCAGCACATCGACCTTGCGTTTTTGCAGCTCGGTAAACCGTTCTTTCGCATCGAGCGGAATGAATTTGACTTTGCCCGGATCGTCGAAAATTGCCGCCGCGATTGCGCGGCAGAATTCGACGTCGAATCCCGACCAGTTTCCTTTTTCGTCAGCGCTTGAGAACCCCGGCAGCCCGGTGTTGACGCCGCAGTACACCGCGTCTCTGCGAATCGTCCTCTGGAGCGTTTTAGTATCGTAGCGATCGTAAGCGAAAGCCGCCGCTGCAACCGCAATCGCAATCGCGCACCCAATCAACAGGCCGGATCGAAAATTTAGCGCGAATAGTTTCGGCATTCTCTTGCTCCAACGCCCGACATCGAAACGCGTCGTCTCATCAATGGCCCGACAGCAGGATCACAATTCTGGCTGCTGTCGGACAATCACTTTGGTCCCGACTGGAATGCGATCGTAAAGATCCACGACATCGGCATTGACCAGGCGGAAACATCCGGACGACACCGCCGTTCCGATGGTCTGCGGCTGGTTGGTGCCGTGAATGCGATAGACGGTGTTTCCGAGATAGAGAGCGCGCGCGCCTAGTGGATTGCCTGGCCCACCGGCCATGAAGCGGGGCAGATAAGGCTGGCGCTCGATCATTTCGGGCGGCGGTGTCCAGTCTGGCCATTCTTGCTTGCGGGTGATACGCAGCAGCCCTTGCCATTGAAAGCCGTCGCGGCCAACGCCGATCCCATAACGGACCGCGCGCCCATTCGGCTGCACGACATAGAGAAATCGCTCAGACGTGTGAACAATAATCGTGCCCGGGACTTCGCTGGTGCGATAGGAGACCATCTGGCGCTGCAGCTCGGGCGACAGCTCTTCATCGGCCGCGTCGGGAACCATTCCCGGCTGGTCGCCAAGGGACAAGTTATCACTCCGGGCAAGCGCGTGCGGCATCGGCACGGCAAGCGATGCCATGAGGATGATCTGGATGCAGAAGCCGAGACGAATCAGCAGCATTTGGGAATTCCCCATTCGAATTGAAGAAGAAACCAATCAAATCTTACTCATGTGAGGGCTGTTCGACAAGGGAAGGAGCAAAATATTGGCCGAAGGCCAGGCGGATACGGCGGCGCTGTATCTGCTCGCGGAAATAATTGATGAAAGTCGGCACCAAATAAATGAGGAGCGTAGATACGCGCGGATAGGTAGCGTCGAGCGAAATCCGCTGCTCGCTGCAGGGTTCGCGCACAAACCGCAAAATCTGCGTTCCAAAGCTCATCGGCCAAAACTTCAGTCAACCAATCCGCGACTATTTCATCTGTAAGGCATAAACGCCATCCCAATCGTCAGGAGGCGGGCTTACTTGGAAGCCTTGAATGCGCGCTACGTACAAATCGAATAATATCGCTAACTTGGAGTCTGCATCAGCAACGCGGCCTTCCTCGATCGCCGCCAGTGCCGCCGTCCAGTCGCGGCGACGGTAGCAAGACAACATTCTCATGTTCAGTTCGAGCAAGCGTTGGAAGCGATCGGATTTTGCCAGTTCGTCACGCCCGAAAATGGCATAAACGACTTCCGGCTCTTTCTTTCCTTTCACCGTGATGAAATCGATCTCGAGCTTGGCGAATTTGTCTTTGACAGCCATCGCGGTTTGCGAACCAACGATGATCGGAACGCCATAGGACTTGCATTGCCCTTCCAGTCGCGAAGCAAGATTGACGCAATCGCCCAACACCGAATAATCGAAGCGCAGATCTGAGCCCATGTTCCCGACGACGCATGTTCCGGTGTTGATGCCAACACCTATGTTAATTGGGATGAATGGTTTGCCGCTATTGTCTACCTCCTGCTGGCGATCACGGTTGAGATCACGAATGCGATCCAGCATGTCGAGGGCAGCCGTGCAGGCATTGATTTCGTGAGACGGGTCATTCAACGGCGCGTTCCAGAACGCCATGATCGCGTCGCCCATGTATTTGTCGATGGTGCCCTTGCGTTCAATAATAGCGTTGGTCAGTGGCGTGAGAAAGCGATTCATCAGCGAAGTCAAACCTTGCGGGTCGTCCTTATAAATTTCCGAGATTGTGGTGAAACCGCGCACGTCGCTAAACATAATCGTCATGTTGCGTTGTTCGCCCCCGAGCACTAACTTTTCTGGCGATTGCGCAAGTTGTTCGACCAGGGCCGGCGACAGGTATTGGCCGAATGCCGATCGAATTTGACGCCGCTGAGCTTGCTCGCTGAAATAATTGGCGAATACTAGGGTCAAATAGATAAGCGCGCTCGACAACAGCGGGAACGTGGAATCGATCAGCAACTGGTCATGTGCGTAAAAATACCAAGACGTCCCCACAAGAGCGACCACGATCAAGGCACCGAATGCCAAAAGCAGGAGCGCACCGAGAATTGGCGCCAACCAGATGAAAGCGGCCGCAATCAAGACCGCCACAATTAATTCCAACCCAATCGTATAGTTTGGCGACGACAGTACCTCTCCACTCAGCATGCTCTCCAGAATTTGCGCATGCACCTCCACTCCGGGCATGACGGGATCGATCGGCGTGGTCTTAATGTCAAGCAAGCCAACGGCCGAGGTGCCGATGAGAACCAATTTGCCGGTTATCGTATTCGAACTCACACGCCCATTCAGAACGTCGGCGGCGGACACGTAAATTGATGGATCATGGGGGGCAAAATGTACCCAGATTTGGCCATTGCGATCGGTCGGCGCCTTGAAGCCCGGAATTGCCACGCTGTCGATTCCGGCCGGGGTTGATCTGATCAAAATGGTGCTTGCGCCGGTCGCCACCCGCAGCATCTCAATTGTCAATGCCGGCTGGATCTCGTCCTGCGCCACTATGACCATGGGTACGCGTCGTATAATTCCATCACGCTCTGGCCGAATCGTGAATACACCTCGACCTGCAGCCGCGTTCTCAAGAACAGCAAGGTTACGCAGCAGGCCCGGATACGAAAATAGGAAGGGCTTGGCATCGCCACCTAATGTCGCCACTCCAATGGGGGGGCTCTGAACATTGGATTGCGCCGGCGACGGCAGCGCAGATTCGCCGAGTACGACCCGCGATCGGCGCACGGCATCCGCAAATATTTGGTCATTGCTCGGCAAATTGCGCAATTTTTCCCGGGTGCCATCGTCTAGGCCGCGAAATGTTTCAGCCGCCAGCATCGGCGACAGATGATCCGGCTCGGCAAAGATGACGTCGAACGCGATGACGGCGGCACCGAGCTCGGTCAGACGCGTGATAAGATCAGCCAGACGCGTTCGCGGCCACGGCCATTGGCCGATCGTACTTAGACTTTTTTCATCGATATCGATAATTACGACAGGTTTTTGCGTCGGCGCGCGTGGCAGGATAGTTTGGTAAAGATCGAAAACCCGGACGCGAAGTTCTGCCAGCGGGTACGGATCGGAGATACGAAAGAACACCAATGCCGCCATGAGCCCGGTGCATAATGTGCGGGCAATACCAAACCGCCGCGCCAGGCGAAGAAGCCATTTCATGTCGACGCACCAGCCTTTATTTTTTTCTGCTCGTCGCTAATGACGACCAGCCCTGCGAGGCAAGCGAGCGTTGGCGTATTTTGGACGATCCGGCAAAACTCTCTCGGCGGCAGGGCGGGCTCATTTTTCGCGGAACGCCCTCATAAACTGGTCATGAAGCGGTTTCATAAGATAGGAGATAGCAGTCTGGTCGCCAGTATGCAGGAATGCTTCGACTGGCATGCCGGGCAGCAATTTGACGTCGCCGAGCCGCGCTACCTCCTGTGGTGGCAGTAAAACGCGGACGAGATAATAAGTTTGGCCGGTGCGTTGATCGGTCGACGTGTCGGCCGAAATGCGTGACACCGTTCCGTTTATTTCCGGAGTGGTGCGGACATTGAAGGCGGAGAAGCGCAGCGCTACTGACTGGCCGACCTGTACCTGATCGATGTCTTGCGGATTCACTTTGGTCTCTGCCTGCAGATTGTCGTTGTCAGGAACGATCAACATGATGGGATCGCTTGCCGTGATCACGCCGCCAACAGTGTGAACCGCCGATTGGAAAACGGTACCGGTCTGCGGGGCGCGGATGGCGGTGCGTTTCAACTGGTCCTCGGCGGTCACCTTGCGCTCGACGAATTCGCCAATTTTGGAGTCAATATCGGGCAACTCCTTGGCCACGTCGCTGCTGATATCCTGATCTATCTGGATAATCTGCAGGCGAATTTCCGTGATCTTCCCCTTCAACTGCGCTACCGCTGCTATCAACTGCGCGCGTTCGCCGTCGACCCGCGTCGTTTCGCGTTCAAGCTGGGTCAGGCGAGTAAGCGGCACGAGATTCTTAGTGTAGAGGTCACGCACCCCGGCGAGCTCGCGCTGTATCAGGGTGACTTCTTGCGCTTTGGCAGCATGTTGCGCCTCGAGGCCGCCGATTTGATCTTCCAATTGCAAGATCTGTTGCTGCAGCTGGGCCTTCTTTCCTAGCCGCGCCGTACGCCGCAACGTGAATAGCTTTTGTTCGCCGGCGACGGATGACACGGCGTCCGAATCATTCGTAAGCGCGAGCAATTCAGCCGGAAATTTGATCGAGTCGGCGCCGTCGCGCTCGGCTTCCAATCGTGCTTTGCGCGCCGCGAGTTCGTTGAGGCCCTTAGTGACGATCGCCAGGTTGGCGCGCATCACCGTTTCATCAAGCCGGACGAGGATATCTCCTATTTCTACGTGATCGCCGTCGCGCGCCCGCAACTCGCCGACGATACCGCCAGTCGGATGCTGCACCTTCTTCACATTCGAATCGACTACGATCGAACCTTGCGCGACGAGAGCTCCAGAAAGTTTAGTGGTGGAAGCCCAGCCGCCGACTCCGCCGCCAAGCAGCAGCACGATCAGAAGGCCAGCCAGAAGATGACGACGGATAGAGGCATGGGACCCCCCCACCTTCAGGGCGGGTGTCGCTTTATCGAACTGCCCGACGGTCCAATTTTTTATCTTATCGAGCTGTCCGACGGTCCAATTTTTTATCGGTAGCCCTTCGATTTTGCTCATGAGCCTTTTCACCCGCAGTATTCCCTGATCAGCTTTGCCGCGCTAGGCGGCAGGCCTCATTCTCATTATGCCATGCAGACACCATTTTGTCGCCGGGGCGGCGGCAGGGTTAATGTTAGGCTCCCGCCCTCCAAAGCGATCCAACGGTCACGAGCACGAATGCTTTTTGCCCTAAGGTGTCACGATCAACTCCCATTGATCCACAGCTAGCGTTTTACCTTCGATTCAACATCGGGGGCATTGGCAGCCAGCCCCCAAGTTGGATTTAAAAATCCACAAGGCGGCTATGGGCAAGGTTCGTAGAAATAATCTCCGCCTGAATGTCCGCCTTGCGCTTCTCAACTGCTTCAATTTCGCGCTGAAGGTTAGATGCCCGATCCTGCCCACGCGTTGCTAATTCAACGGCTATTCATGATTTGCGCATCTATCGGGTCCGCGAATATCGCAAAGTTTGATAGGGTAGCCGCCTGACGGGGACCGCCTAAGGCGCAAGATTTTCAGGAAGTTGGTGTCATTAAATAAAGTCCCCGACGCACACAGAATCATGGTGTTTTTAATGACCTGCTGCTGTTAAGCGTAAATTGGATAAGATTATTATGTAAACCCTCCCCCCGGGACCGCAAGTCTAGATTGTGCCAGTTTTAAACATTCGTCATGTCAAAACGCCGCATCGAAGATCTGTTTTCCCGATTTGGCCCGTTTAGAAGCGGCGCTTATCGAGTTTTGCAATATTTCGTTCTAGCGGCGGGGCTGGCGGCAATGATGGCGATGACGGTCCCTGACCTTCGCGCCGACGTGCGGAGCTGGCTCCAAATCGGCCTTTGGTGTTGCCTCGGCTTTTTCACTTTTGAGCTGGTAATCCGGTCCTGGCCGAGACCAGGTTCCGAACGCCACTCGAATTACCTGCTCTCAGCCGCTGGCCTGATCGATGTACTAGCCCTGTTGCCGATTCCGGTCGCCTTGCTCGTTGGAGTTCCGCCCGAAACTGCCTGGTTGCTGGCGTCACTGTGGCTGCTCAAGCTCACCAACTTTGCGCCCGGGTTGTCACTGCTCGGGCGCGTCATCTCTCTGGAAGCCAAGTCGCTTGAGAGTGTGCTGGTCATCTTTTTAATAGTTCTGCTGCTGGCTGGCATGGCCCTGCATGTGCTCGAGCGCGCGGGTCAGCCGGCAAAGTTTGGTAGCCTGCCGCTTTCGCTGTGGTGGGCGGTAACGACACTTACCACCACCGGCTACGGCGATGCGGTTCCGGAAACCTTCCTGGGCCGCGTGATCGCAGCCATGGTGATGATCTGCGGGCTCGGCGTGTTCGGGCTGTTGACCGGCATTCTAGCCACTGGCTTCACCGCCGAGCATCGTCGCCGCGATTTCATCCGCAACTGGGATCTTGTGACGCGCGTGCCGTTTCTCCGTAATCTCAATCCTGCCGCCATCGTCGAGCTAACGCGCATGCTACGACGACTTGACCTGGCAGAGAGAACCGTTGTGGTGCGGCGCGGAAGGCCCGGCGATTGCATGTATTTCATTGTTTCCGGCGAGGTCGAAGTGCAGCTTGAGCCGCGGCCCATTCGTCTCGGCCCAGGATCATTCTTTGGCGAAATCGCGTTGCTCGAAGGTGGCCCGCGCACGGCAACCGTTGTAACGACCATTCCCTCGACGTTTCTAATTCTGGAGGTTTCCGACTTTCGCGCCTTCACGGCGCTTAACCCAGATCTTGCGCGGGCGGTCGAAGCGGAGGCTACACGCCGTGCGAGCGCTACCATGGGCAAAACACCCGAGGGGCAGTGATCGACCGATCCGTAGCTGTGGAAAACCATTCGGATGTATGGGTCCTCATGTTGAAGGGATCTTTGGTGATGACGACGCCCTATTGCTTTGGGCGATAACTGCGCTGATATTGGGCGCCTTTATCGAGCATTCTGAATGGAATGCCCGGCGTGAGTAGTTTTGTGAGCGCAAAACATGTTGCAAACCTCCATGCGGGTTCGGTTCTGGGGAGTCCGAGGAAGCATCGCTTGTCCCGGAGCAGAAACAATCCGCTATGGCGGCAATACCCCTTGCATAGAAGTGCGCTGCGGCGGACGTGTCCTCATCTTTGATGCGGGAACCGGACTACGAGCGCTCGGCAATGCGCTTATCAAGGACAAAAAATTACTCGATATCAATATTTTTCTTACGCACTGTCATCTCGATCATGTCACCGGGCTGCCATTCTTCGCACCATTTTTCTCCGAAGATCGTCAAATCCGAATCTGGGCGGGGAACCTCTCGTCCTCGAGTGGCGTCGAACAAGTTATGCGCAAGTTGATGAGCTCACCGTTATTCCCCGTGCAGGTCGAGATTTTCAAGGCAGCGATCGAGTATCACGATTTTCGCTCCGGTGACATTTTGCGCCCGTATGATGATGTGGTGCTGCGGACCGCGCCGCTCGATCACCCGGATGGCGCCAGCGGCTATCGCCTGGAATATGGCGGGCGCACGTTCGCTTTGGTCAGTGACACCGAAGGGTTTCCTGGTAAGTGCGACCGCGACCTTGTATCGCTCGCCCGAGGGGCCGATCTAGTCGTTTATGATGCCACGTTTACAGAGACGGAAATTGCCTCCCGGGCCGGATGGGGCCATTCCACTTGGGAACGCGGCGTTCGCCTGGCGAATGAAGCGGGCGCCAAACAACTCTGCCTATTTCATCACGAGCCCTCGCATGATGACGATTTTATGGATGCCCTCGCTGCTGACGCTAATGATGCGCGTCCCGGCACGATAACGGCACGCGAGGGTCAAATCATCGATCTTTGAACCGATCGATCTTCCAATTCCGATTTCCACATCGGTCAGCAATCGTGGACGATTTTGTCATCCAGCCCTGAATGACACCAGTTTTTGCCGAGTTCCAGCGCGTCGCAGTCTCCTGCAAGCGCGCAATGTTACCCGCCGTTCAGCGGCGAGCGACCGCGGTTACGAATGTCCGGACGCCCCGATGATTTAGCGCGAACAAAGGATAATAATGTCGAGCCTCCTCGGCATTGACCATGACCAATGTCCGGTTATCCAATATCAGCCATTTTTCTTCGTACCGGACTGCAAGCACTGCATGAGTTGTCTGATCCTTGATGTCGCGGACGATCACAAGTCGCAGATTATCAGGAACGATCCCCGACTCGCGCAGCGCGACGTATTTTGCGATTGCGTAGTCTTCACAATCACCAGCTCCATTGCCCAGTGTCGCAAGTGGCGTTGCCCAGTAATCCTCAACGCCGTACTGAGCCCAATCGCTCATAGGCCTTATGCTGAGGTTCACCGCGCGATTGATCCGGCCCAGCAAGGCACGGCCTTGGTGCTGCCGACCGAGCTCGACGATGGACAAAAACCGTTGCGCACCTTCAGGACAGAAGCCATCGCCAGAGCGGCATGCTGCGAGCGTCCTCTCTTCGGTAAGCATTCGGGACTGAAGCTCTGCCCACTTTGCCGACACTTCGCTTGGCAAAGCCGTCATTGTAGGCATGCCAAATGGCTCCGCAAATGTCGTGGCGTGCTCTGGACCGCGTTCTGTCTGGTCAGGTATGAGCAAGCCAGATCTCGACAAATCATGATCTTCTGATTTATTTTCAAACGTGACTTGATCGCCGGGTGTCGCGCGCCCGTAAGCTTCGGCTGCTGCAGACAATCCGTTAGGGAAAGCTTTTGCCGACGGAGCATGGCAAAAAATCGCTACGACAAACAAAATAATCTGCACTATCTGCACAAAAACGGACATGATTGAACGCCCCTGCGTTCGGAATGTCGGTCGGCGTAGCCGATCCCATTTCCGAAACTTTGCTGGATGTTTGGCGCTCAACCCTTTGCAACTGAGTTAAAATCCAGGTCGTCACGGTTTTTTGAGAAAGTTGCAGTGAATCAATTCTGAAGGAAATTAGGCTATTTCTTATCATTGATTTAACGGCAAACACGGCCTGAGACTGCGGCAAAATCTATCGGCCGCGGGCTCGTGCCCGGCCAAAGCAACTATCCGGCAGATTGTTCCAAGTGTGCTTCGCCAAGAGTTACTCTTGCCACTCTCGACAATATTTCGGGTTGTGGCTGGTGATTAAACGTGACGAATCCGCAGAGGGAAACGTGTGCGTCCCTCAGAACAAGTCTGCGCGGATGTGAATGAAGCCCGCAGTTCTACTCTGAGACGTTCTTACTTACTGCACGCCATAGCGCGCGAAATCTTCGCCGACTTTCGCTTCAATTGATTTTGCGGCAGCAAGGTCGGCATTGCCGCCCTTTGTATCGGCCTTCTTGAGCTTGGCAAGCCCGCGTCCATAGAGCGCACTCGCCAGCTTCGGTTCGTATTGTAGCGCCGAATTATAATCATTGATGGCTAAATCGAGTTGGCCCATCTTCAGGTAAATCAATCCACGCGAGTCATACGTTGCTGCATCGTTCGGTTTCAACCGAAGCGCCTCATTGCAGTCCTCCAGTGCCGCCGGCAACTCCCCCAGGATGGCGCGGGTCCAACAGCGTCCATTCCGCACGCCTTCCAGATTCGGTTCAAGGCGAATCGCCTCATCATAGTCCCGGGCTGCCCGGTTAAACTCGTTTGCTTTCTGATAGGTTTCGGCCCGATTAACGAAGGCGATAGCGTAATTGGGATCGAGTTTGATCGCCTCATCGAGATCTTTGATCGCTCGATCGTACTCACGCTTTTTCTGATAAACTACGCCGCGATTGTTGAAGGGCTTGGCGTAAGTAGGATTGAGCTTGATCGATTGATCAAAATC
>Ga0209048_10005018_pt1 | contig 12570 bp, 13 predicted proteins | sample FrelakmetCRP12CR_FD_187146 | JGI IMG/M metagenome (GOLD analysis project Ga0209048, IMG submission 187146) | Freshwater lake sediment microbial communities from the University of Notre Dame, USA, for methane emissions studies - CRP12 CR (SPAdes)... | ecosystem: Environmental > Aquatic >... | reverse complement strand
CCGACGAGGAAGCCATGGCCGCGGCCCGGATGCTGGCCCGGGACGAAGGGATATTCGCCGGCTTCTCGTCCGGCGCCAATATTGCCGCCGCGCTGCAGTTGCTGCGCGGTCCGCTCGCGTGCGGGACGGTCGTCGTGCTCCTCAACGATTCGGGCCTCAAATACCTCAGCACCGACCTTTGGGGCTCGGCGTGAACCGTCGGCGGGCCGTGCCCCGACCCGGGGCTGGGCCCTGCAACTTCGCCTGAAGATTCTCGCTGCGCGCCCAGCGTTCGGGCGTGCGCGGCCGTCAGGGCGCGGCCGGAGGAACCACCAGCACCGGCACGTCGACCACGCGCAGCGTCTTCGCCGTGGTCGAGCCGAGGATCAGGTTGCGCACCGCGCCCATTCCCCTGGTCCCCATGCAGACGAGATCGCAGCGCTCCGCCACCACGGCAGCGCGGATCGCGGCGGCCGGCGGGCCGACCGCGGTGTGCTCGACGACCGGGAGCGCGCGGCCGGAGAGCGCGTCGCGCGCCGGCGCCAGCGCGGCCTCGAACCGGCGGCGCTGGTGCTCGTGCAGCGCGCCGGCGTCCAGCATGCTGGCGATCTCCACGTCGATCGGCGTCCCGTCGTAGACCGCAAGCAGGTGGATCTCGGGAGCATCCCGGAACCACGACCCGACGCGCAACGCCTCAGTCACCGCCGCTGTCGCACCCGCGGAGCCGTCCACCGGCACGAGGATCCTGCCGGCGCGTTGCGGGGGTGCGTGCGCGAACCCCGCCAGCAGCTGCCCCGACGGGATCACGAGGACCGGCCGGGTCCCGATGTGGATCACCTTCGTCGTCACCGATCCCGTCAGCAGGCTGCCGACGGCGCCGGCCCCATGCGAGCCCATCGCGATCATCGCGCAGTCGAACGCCTCCGCGGCGCGGGCGATGGTCGTCGCGGGATCGCCGAACTCCACCCGCGAAACCACCCGCGCCGCTGCGTCCCGCAGCAACGCATCGGCCATCGCCAGCGCGCGCTCCCCCTCTTCCCGGGCGCGGCCCTCGGCGCGCTCGTGCAGGGCGCGGAAGATCGCCTCGCTCATGACGAAGGGCTCCGGCTGCACGTTGAGGGCGAGCAGATCGGTGGCCTTCGACCACTTCAGGATCCCGGCCAGCCCGCGGGTCGCGCGCAGCGACGCCTCCGAGCCGTCCACGGCAAACAGGACCTTCTGCATGCTCCCTCCCCATCGGATGCGCTTTCGGCGCCGGCCGCATCCCGACCACCGGATGCAACTGGCGTTACCTGCGCAACAGCGTATACCCGCCGCGAGCGGACGCGTTGACGAAGGTCACAGCCCCGCAATTTCGTCCCGCCTGCGCGGGGCGGGGAGCCGTCGCGGCTTCCCGACTGCCCGCTGCGAGGCCGGTGCGCCACGATCCGCCGGCGCCGTCCTGTTGCGCCATCACTTGCGCCAAGTCAAAGGGCGGGGGGCGGCGCATCCTACAATTTCCCCCAATCATCGGTTCCCCTGCGCAACCTGGAGCGAACATGGCGATGTCCAAGGCCCATCTGGCGAAACTCGAGGCGGCGCTCGTGCGACGGCACGGCGAGCTGCTGGAGGAGGTGCGCGACGCGCTGGAGAAGAGCGAGAACCAGCAGTATGTGGAACTGATCGATCACGCTCCTGCGGACATAGGCGACCAGTCGATCGGCGACACGCTGGCCGACCTGAGCCTCGCGCTCATCGACCGGCACATCCACGAAATCCGGGAGATCGAAGCGGCCCGCGAGCGCATGAAGGCCGGCAAGTTCGGGACCTGCGATGACTGCGGCGAGCAGATCAGCGTCGAGCGTCTGCTCGCGTACCCCACGGCGCAGCGCTGCGTCGTCTGCCAGCAGCAGCACGAGCGGACCTACGCGCACGAGGGCATGCCCACACTCTGACCGCGCCGCGGCCCGCCGGGTGCGCAGCAACGCGGCAGCGTGGCCGGCCCTCGTGGGCGGGGCGCTGCTCTGTCTCGTTCTGCAATGCGCCGCGTGGGCGGATCCCGCAGCGGGTGCGCCGCCGGCGATCGCGACGCCGGGCCCCGCGAGCGCCGGCCGTGGGCTCACCGGGTCACCGATCAGCGCCGCCTGGCTCGACGAGGTGTATGCGCCCGCGCGTCCGGGGCCCGTCTGGTTCACCGGCGACGGGCCGCGGGCGGCGGTGGGCGTGGCGCTGCAGGCGCTGGCGAGTGCCGACGCCCGGGGGTTGACGACGGACGACTACGACGTTGGCGCGCTCGAGCGGGAGATCGACGCGGCGCGCACGGGCAATCTTGCGCCGGACGTCGTGGCTCGCGCGGACCGGGCGCTGACGATCGCGATGCTGCGTTTCCTGTCCGACCTCCGCTACGGCCGCGTGCGTCCGCAGGAAGCCGAACCGCACTATCGCGCCGCGCCGAAGGACGCGGGGTTCGTCGCGGAGCTGCGCGAGGCCGTCGCCCGTGATCGGCTGGCGGCCCTGATCGACGCGGCGGAGCCCGGATTTCCGTCCTATGCGCGCCTCACGCGCCTGCTGGCGGAGTACAAGACGCTCGCCGCCCAACCGCCCGTCGTGCTGCCGCCGCTCGCGTCGCCGCGCCACAAGGTCGTCGTCGGGGACGTCTATCCGGGCGTGCCCGCATTGCATGCGCAGCTCGTGCGGCTGGGCGATCTGGCCGCGGATGCCTCGGCGCCGACCGACAGCATCTTCACTGCTGCGCTGGCCGAGGCGGTGCGGCGATTCCAGTCCCGGCACGGCCTGGAGCCGGACGGGGTCCTGGGTCGGGACACGCTTGCCGCGCTCAACGTGCCGCTCGCGGCGCGCGTCGTCCAGATCACGCTGTCGCTCGAGCGGCTGCGCTGGCTGCCGCCGGCATCACCGGGTCCGCTGATCGGCATCAACATTCCCTCGTTCGAGCTCTGGGCGTTCGCTGACGCGTCCGCGCCGGAGCCCGCCACGCTGACGATGCCGGTGGTGGTGGGCAGGGCGATGCGCAGCGAGACGCCGGTGTTCATCGGCGAGATGCGCTTCGTCGAGTTCAGCCCGTACTGGAACGTGCCGCCGTCGATCCTGGAGAACGAGCTCCTGCCCCGGCTGGAGAAGGAGCCGTCGTACGCCGATCGCGAGGACATGGAGGCGGTGGGCACGGACCGCGTCGGGCGCGTGCGCCCGGCAAGCGACGCCGCGGGCGTCGCCGCGCTGCGCGCGGGCGAGGCGCGCCTGCGCCAGCGGCCGGGGCCGCGCAACGCACTGGGCGGCGTCAAGTTCGTGCTGCCGAACACGATGGACATCTACCTGCACGCGACGCCGGCGCGCGACCTGTTCGAGCGCTCGCGGCGCGATTTCAGCCACGGCTGCATCCGCGTGCGCGAGCCGGAGGCGCTCGCGCAGTTCGTGCTGCGCGGCCAGCCGGAATGGACCCCCGCGGCGATCGAGGCCGCGATGGGCTCAGGCGTCAACCGCACCGTGGCGCTTGCGCGGCCCGTTCCGGTGATCGTCTTCTACACCACCGCGATCGTCGACGCCGAGGGGCGCGCGCGGTTCCTCGCCGACATCTACGGCCACGACCGCACGCTGCAGCGGGCGCTTGCGGGAGACTCCCGCGCCGCCCGGTGATGCCGCCGTGGCCGGCGGGCGCCGGACTACCAGCGGCGCACGCGCCCGGTGTCGAGGTGCACGAACGAGGACTGCGGATAGAACCCGACGCCGCCCGCGCGGAGCGAGGCGGCCGCATCGCGCAGATCGCCGAGCGCAACGTCGGCGAGCCGGACGTCGATCGCCCGCCCTTCGAGGTGCAGGCTGTGCGTGGCGACACCGCCGCCGCGTCGCTGCAGCGCTTCGTTGGTGGCGGGGGATCGGTAGCCGGATATGACGTCGAACGGTGCGCCGGTCCGGGTGAGCTCGGCCAGCGTGTGCAGCTGGTCGAGCAGCTGCGGATCGATTGCCCGCGACTCGCCGTTGCGGAAGTCGCGCAGGAACCAGCTCACGCGCGCGAGGCCGTCGGCGAGGTAGCTGTCGCCGTCGGCGTAGGCCAGCGACAGGGACTCGCCGGTGTGCGTGTGGCGAAACGCCAGCGTGCGCAGCGTCGCGGCGCTCGCGCCGGAAGGGCGGGCGCGGGCGAGGAGCGGCGAGGCGAGAAACACCGCCCCCGCGGCGAGCAGGCGCCGGCGCGCGGCGCCGGCGGGCGGTGACGAATCGGGAGTGGCGCGACGACGAGGCGAGATGCGCATGCGGGCGGGCCGAACCGTTCCGGGATCCCGCGGGATCATACACGCAAGCGCGCCGCCGCAGCGCGCCCCGGCCGTCTTCCCGCGCCGCGGGAAGACGTGCCTGCTTCAGGCGGACGCCGCGACTAGAGCGTCAGGATCCACTTGCCGATCGCCTTCAGATCGTCGTCCGACGCCTTGGACGAGGCGTGCGGCTTCGCTGCCTTGACCGCGGCGACGAGGTCGGCATCCGACTTGCCCTTGAACTTGGCGGCCAGGTCCTTGAACGACGGCCCCATCTTCTTCGTGTCCACCGCGTGGCACGTCATGCAGCCGCTCTTCTGCGCCAGCGCTGCGCCGTCCTGCGCCTGCGCCACACCGGCCCCGACGAGCCCAATTGCCGTCACCATCGCGATCATCATCAGCTTCATGTCCGCTCCTGATTTGAAAGTGTCCGCGTCCCGGCCGGGCGGCATAAACCACCGCCCTGCAGCAACACCCCGTCATTGTCCGACGTGCCGCGCGGGCGGAGGTTGACGTAACGCAAAGGCATTTCGAGGTCCCGGACGCCCCGAGGCCGGGGCGGCCGACGGAGCAGGTCAGGCGAGACCGTAGCGCTTCCTGACGGCGGCGATGAAAGCGGGGGTCTGCTCCTGCCGTATCTTCTCCAGCGTGACGACGTGCGGCCGCGTCTGCATCAGCGCGAGGTATTCCGGGATGCCCGGGATCTCGGCGAGCCGGTCTTCGCCGTAGGTCTTCTTGATGGCCAGCGACGCGAGCGGCAGGTGGAACACCGCGGCGGCGTCGGCGTACGTCAGGTGCGCGCCGCAGGCGTACGGCGCGAAGTGCAGGCGCCGTTTCAGCGCGCCGATGCCGAGCTTGAGATCGGCGGCGACCTGGTCCTTCAGCCCGTCCGCGAGCGGCAGGCCGAACAGCGCCGACGGAAAGAGGCGCCGGGCGACCAATTCGACATGCAGCTCCAGGATCTGGATCAGCTCCCGGCAGCGCGCGCGCTCCAGCGGATCGGCCGGGTAGAGCGGATGGGCGGGATACGCATCTTCCAGGTACTCGACGATCACCTGCGACTCGCACAGCGTCCGGCCGCCGACCTTGAGATAGGGAACCTTGCCGCGCGGCGAGACGTCGAGGAACGCCGGATCCTGCGACGGCATCGCCAGTTCCTCGGCGAACGGGATCTCCTTTTCGAGGAGTGCCAGCTTGACCTTGTTGTAGTAGTTGCTGGTGGCGAAGCCACCGAGAATGAGCGACATGCGGGGCACTCCTCGTTGAAATGGTCAGCGCGTCTTCTTCCAGGCGACGACCTTCTGCTTCTGCTCGCCCAGCCCGGCAATGCCCAGCGTGACGACGTCGCCGGCCTTCAGGTACTCGGGGCTGGGCTTCATGCCCATGCCCACGCCGGGCGGCGTGCCCGTGGTGATCAGGTCGCCGGGCAGCAGCGTCATGTACCGGGAGACGTCGGCGACCAGCTCGGCGACGCCGAAGATCATGGTGCGCGTGTTGCCGGTCTGCTTGCGCACGCCGTTGACGTCGAGCCACATGTCGAGGCTCTGCGGATCCGTGATCTCGTCCGGCGTGACCATCCACGGACCGATCGGGCCGAAGGTGTCGCAGCCCTTGCCCTTGCCCCATTGCGACGCGCCGTGCTTCAGCTGGTACTCGCGCTCGGACACGTCGTTGACGAGGCAATAGCCGGCGACGTACCTGAGCGCGTCCTTCTTCTCGACGTAGCGCGCGGTCCGGCCGATCACGATGCCGAGCTCGACCTCCCAGTCGGTGCAGGTCGAGTCCTTCGGCAGCATGATCGAGTCGTTGGGGCCGACGATGCAGGTCTCCGACTTGAAGAAGACGATCGGGTGCGCGGGGATCGGGGACCCCGTCTCCTTGGCGTGGTCGACGTAGTTCAGGCCGATCGCGACGAATTTCGAGACGCCGGTGACGCAGGGCCCGAGGCGCGGCCTGCCCTTGACCAGCGGCAGGCGCTTGACGTCGAGCTTCGCGAGCTCCTTCAGCTTCGCCGGGGCCAGCGTGTCGGGGCCGATGTCCTTCACCTTGCGCGAGAGGTCGCGCAGCTTGCCGTCGGCGTCGATGAGACCGGGCTTTTCCTTGCCTGCGGGACCGTAGCGTACGAGCTTCATGGGTGTTCTCCTGTGCCGGGGAAGAGCTTGCCGTGGTGGATCAGATCGTCATGCCGCCGTCGACCGAGTAGACGTTGCCGGTCGCGAACGCGGATTCGTCGGAGGCGAGGAACACGACCACCGGCGCGAGCTCCTCGGGCTTGGCGAGCCGGCCCATCGGCTGGCGGGCGATGAACATCCTGCGCGCCTCCGCCGGATCGGGGAACGCGTTGATTCGCTCCTGCAGCGACGGCGTGTCGACGGTGCCCGGCGCGATCGCGTTGCAGCGGATGCCCTTCTGCACGTAGTCGGCGGCCACCGCCTTCGTCAGGCCGACGACGGCGGCCTTGCTCGCGCCGTAGGCGAAGCGGTTGGGCAGCCCCTTGATCGAGCCGGCGATCGAGGCCATGTTGATGATGCTGGCGCCGCGCCCGCTCTTCTCGAATTCGGCGAGCATCCGCGGCAGCGCGCAGCGGATCGTCACGTACATCGCGCGGACGTTGAGGTTGAAGCTCACGTCCCAGTCCTGCGGCGTGCAGTCGAGGATGGTGCCGTGGTGGACGTAGCCGGCGCAGTTGAACAGGATGTCGAGCGTCGGGAGCTCGTCGATCGTGCGGGCGATGGCGGCGTCGTCCAGCACGTCGAGCACGCGCGCCGTCACGTTGGGCAGGCCCGCGAGGCCCGCGACCAGCGCCGGGTTGACGTCGGTCGCGTAGACCTGCGCGCCCTCGGCGGCCATTGCCACCGCGGTCGCGCGGCCGATGCCCTGTCCTGCGGCGGTGACCAGCGCCGTCTTGCCTGCCAGGCGTCCACTCATCGGGGTTCTCCTTGTGCGCGCAGCGTGCCGACCGGTCAGCGCCGCAATTTGAGATCGGGCTTGGCCGGCCGCGTCGGGTCCGCCCAGTCGTGGTTCGGGATGAGCGGATACCAGCCGGGGCGCCCGGGATCGCGGTCGTACGGATAGCTGCCCAGCTCGCGGAACAGCTCATGGTACTGGCGGAGCTTGGCGCGGTCGAGCGTGACGCCCAGCCCGTTGCCGTCGGGAACGCGGATCGCGCCGGCTTCGTAGGTCATCCGCCCGCCGGTGATCACGTCGTCGGTCAGGTGGTGGTAGTGGGCGTCGGCCGCGTAGCCGAGGTTGGGCAGGACGGCGCCGAGGTGCAGCATGGTCGCGAGCTGGATGCCGAGCTCGCCCGAGCTGTGGACGGCCACGCCGAGGCCCATCGTCTCGCACACGCCGGCCGCCTTGATGCAGGGCCGGATGCCGCCCCAGAACGTCGTGTCGAGCAGGATCACGTCGACCGCGCGCATCCCGACATTGGCGGCCAGCTGCTCGAAGTTGACGACCACGGTGTTGGTCGCCGTCGGGATCGGCACGAACTCCTTCAGCCGCGCGAGCTGCGGCATGCCCCAGACCGGGTCCTCGAAATAATCGTTGGCGAGGTCCCCGATGCCGCGGCCGAAGCCGATGGCGTCCGCCAGCGACAGCGCGCTGTTGGGGTCGTAACGGAAGCGGTCGCCGGGGAACGCCGCGGCCAGCGCGCGGTAGCATGCGAGCTCGTGCGCCGGCGGATACACGCCGCCCTTCAACTTGTGCACCTTGAACCCGTGCTTCTTCTTCAGGGCGCGGGCGTGCGCGACGAGCTGCGCCGCCGAGCGCACCTCGCCGCGACCGGTGGCGGGGTTGGCGTAGCGGAAGAACAGGTAGCTCGCGAAGGGCACGGCATCGCGCAGCTTGCCGCCGAGCAGCGCGTGCACGGGCGCGCCGAGCTTCTGGCCCATGATGTCGAGGCAGGCGAACTCGATGGCGGCGTGGAGCTGCGTCCGGTTGTTGTAGAGGCTCGCGGTCGGGTTGCAGATGGCGAAGCGCATCGCTTCCAGGCGGAAGACGTCGTGCCCGCGCAGGTAATCGGCGAGTGCGGCGAACGCGCGCGACGCGTCTTCGCCGCCGCCGCCCATCTCGCCCAGCCCGACGTAGCCGTCGGCGGTCTCGACCTCGACGATCGTGCGCACGAAGCGGCCCCAGTGCGCGCCGTTGCTGTGCAGCAGCGGCGCCTCGAGCGGAACCGTCACGGGCGTGGCGCGGATGCTGGCGATGGTGGTGGCGGGCATGGCAGGAAGGTCGGTGCGAATCGGGACGGCCCCGGGCAACCTCGTCGTCGCCGGCGGCAATTGTAGCAGCAGGCGGTCCGGAATTGGTAATACCACTTGACCAGTTGGTGCGCCGGGGTTAGCCTTGCGGCCCAGTCCCCACGTGGAGCCGACGCGGCACCGCCGTCGCCACCGTCCCATGCCGTTCCAGAGCATCGAGCCGCGCCGGCTGTACCGGCAGATCGCCGACCAGATCCGCGAGCTTATCCGTTCGGGCGAATTCGTCGCGGGCTCGCGGCTGCCGCCCGAACGCGACCTGGCGAAGCAGCTCGGCGTGTCGCGGCCGTCGGTGCGCGAGGCGCTGATCGCGCTCGAGGTCGAGGGGCTGGTCGAAGTCCGGATCGGCTCGGGCATCTACGTGCTGGGGCCGGGGGTCAAGGCGGAGAGCGACGAGAGCCCGTCCGACACGGCGAGGGCCACCGAGGTGCACGCGGCGGCAGGCCCGTTCGAGCTGATGCGCGCGCGGTACACGATCGAAAGCGAATGCGCGGCGCTGGCGGCGAAATCGGCGAAGAAGGCGCAGGTCGCCGCCATCGAGGAAGCGCTCGAGGTGATGCAGCGCGAATTCGAGCACGAGAAGCAGCCGCTGGGCGGCGACCGCCTGTTCCACCTGCGGATCGCCGAGGCGACCGGCAACGGCGCGCTCGTGGCGGTGGTGAAGATGCTGTGGGACGAGCGCACGGGCCCGCTCTACCAGCGGCTGGAGCATCATTACGACACGCCGGGGCTGTGGACCGCCGCGATCGCGGAGCACCGCGCGGTGCTGAAGTCGATCGCCGAGCACGACGTGGCGGGCGCGCGCGCCGCGATGCAGCGCCACCTCAACAAGGCGTACAAGCGGTTCAGCAAGGGCTGGAATACATTGCACTGAGATTCCGGGCCCGTACTGGGCCGGCAAGGCGGCCGCGCTTGCGCGACGGCCGCGACCAGGAGGATCACCATGCTCGCCTGTCGCATCCACGCCAAGGAAGACCTGCGCATCGAGCCGTTCGACACGCCGGACGTCGGTCCGGGACAGGTGCTGCTGCGGCTGGGCGCCGGCGGCATCTGCGGGTCGGACCTGCACTACTACTACGAGGGCAGGAACGGCAGCTTCGTCGTCCGCGAGCCGTTGATCCCGGGGCACGAGGCGTCGGCCACCGTCGCCGCGACCGGGCCGGGCGTCAGCCGGGTCAAGGTCGGCGACAAGGTCGCGGTGAGCCCCTCGCACGCCTGCGGGCAGTGCGACTACTGCCGCCAGGGGCGCGAGCAGCTCTGCCGCAAGATGCGCTTCCTCGGCAGCGCCAGCCTGTTCCCGCACGTGCAGGGGATGTTCCAGGAATATTTCGTGATGGGCGAGCGGCAGTGCTATCCGGTCGCCGGCGACGTCACGCTGGGCGAGCTGGCGTTCGCCGAGCCGCTCGCGGTCGCGCTGCACGCCGTCAACCGCGGCGTGCCTCTCGTCGGCAAGTCGGTGCTCGTCACCGGCGCCGGCACCATCGGTTGCCTGACGGTGATCGCGGCGCGGCTCGCCGGGGCGAAGTCGATCACGGCGGTGGACGTCCTCGACCGGCCGCTCGCGCAGGCGAGGGCCGTGGGGGCCGACCGCACCTTCCGGGCCGACGGCGAGCCCGAGGCGCTCGCGGCGCCGCAGTTCGACGTCTGCTTCGAGGTCTCCGGCAGCTTCCGGGCGTTGCAGTCCTGCGTCGCCGCCGCCGCGCGCGGGGCCACGATCGTGCAGGTCGGCACGCTGCCGCACGAACCGCTGCCGTTCGTGATCAACGAGTTGATGGTGAAGGAGCTCGACCTCAAGACGGCATTCCGCTGGGGCATCGAATTCGACTGGGCGGTTGACTACCTGTCGTCGCGCCGCGTCGACGTGCGACCGCTGCTGTCGGGACAGTTTCCGCTGCGCGACGCCGTTGCGGCGTTCGCGCTGGCGAAGGACAAGTCGCGCAGCACCAAGGTTCAGGTAGTGGCTTGAACGCGCAGCCCGGGTCGAGCGCGAGCGAAACCCCGGGGGAAAAACCACCGTTGCACAAAGGAGGAATGATGCGTTTGCTTTCCAAGCTGGTCTTCACGGCGGCGACGGCCGTCCTGCTGGTCGCGGGCGGCCCCGCCGCCGCGCAACAGAAGCTCAAGTGGGCGCACGTCTACGAGACGAGCGAGCCGTACCACAAGTGGTCGGTGTGGGCGGCGGCGGAGATCGAGAAACGCACCAACGGGCGCTATCACATCGACGTGTTCCCGGCCTCGACGCTCGGCAAGGAGAGCGACCTCAACCAGGGGCTGACGCTCGGCACCGTGGATATGATCATCTCCGGCCTGTCGTTCGCCGCCCGGACGATGCCGCGCATCGGCGTCGGCTACTACCCGTACACGTTCCGCGACGGCGACCACCTGATCGCCTGGGCCAAGAGCCCGGCGTTCAAGGAGATGACCGACGAGTACCGCAACAAGACGGGCATCCAGATCACGGCGATGACCTACTACGGCGCCCGCCACGCGACGTCGAACAGGGACTTCACGGACTGCGCCGGCATGAAGGGCCTCAAGATGCGCGTGCCCGACGTCCCGGCCTACCTCGCGCTGCCGAAGTCCTGCGGCGCCAACCCGACGCCGATCGCGTTCGCCGAGGTCTACCTCGCGCTGCAGAACGGCACCGTCGACGCGCAGGAGAATCCGCTGACGACGATCGAGGCGAAGAAGTTCTACGAGGTGCAGAAGAACATCATCCTCACCGGCCACATCGTCGATTCGCTCGCCACGCAGGTCGCGCCGCACGTGTGGAACAAGCTCTCCGACGCCGACAAGAAGGTCTTCGCCGACGTGACGCAGGAAGCCGCGGCCAGCGCCACCGCCGACATCAAGAAGCGCGAGGGGGAACTCGCCGACGAGTTCCGGAAGAAGGGCGTCAACGTCCACGCCGTCGACAAGAAGAGCTTCCAGGACGCGATCATGAAGACCGTCACGTTCGAGTCGATGGGCTACAGCAAGGCCGACTGGGACAGGATCCAGGCGATCAAGTGACGCGTGCGTCCGCCGGCACGGGCCGCGGTCCGTGCCGGAGGGCGCGCAGAGGCGCCTGCGACGCCGGCGCCGGGACGGGAGGACGATGACGATGCCGATGCCGCCCGCAGGGCACACGATGACGACGCCGGTCGCGGACGGCCGCGAGCACGTGCTCGACGAGTCGGGGCACTTCAACGTCCACGACGAGCCGATCGACCTCGGCCACTACCATTTCGAAGGCTGGATCGCGTTCGGCTTCTTCTGGGTGCTGGCGGTCACGATCTTCTACCAGTTCTTCACCCGCTATGCGCTGAACGATTCCGCCGCGTGGACCGAGGAGATCGCGCGGTACCTGCTGATCTGCACGGTGTTCATCGGGATCGCGGCGTCGGTGCGGACCAACCGCCACATCCACGTCGATCTCCTCTACCGCTACCTGCCGGCGCCGCTGTGCCGGCTGATGTCGACGCTGGTCGACGTCGTGCGCACCGTCTTCTTCGCCTACATGGTCGTGCTCACCTGGCAGATGATGCAGAAGATGGGCAGCTACAAGATGACGATCGTCGACCTGCCGATGAACATCGTCTACGGCGTGTGCATGGTGGGCTTCGCCCTCTGCGCGTTCCGTGCGGTCCAGGTGACGGTCGAGCACTGGCGGCGAGGCTACAGCGTGCTGGAGCGCCCCGAGATCGCGATCGAGGAGACGCTCGACGAGGAGGCAGTGTGATGGTCCGCGGTCCTGAAGAGCGGGCATGACGTCCGCGCTGCTCGGCTCCTTCCTGGCGGCGATGGCGACGGGCATCCCCGTCGCGATCGCCATGGCCGGCTCGGCGCTCGTCTACATCCTGCTGTCCGGCGACCTGCCCCCGTTCGTCGTCGTCCACCGGATGATCAGCGGCATCGACAGCTTTCCGCTGCTCGCCGTGCCGTTCTTCATCATGGCCGGCAACCTGATGAACCACGCCGGCATCACCAACCGGATCTACAACTTCGCGCTGTCGCTGGTGGGCTGGATGAAGGGCGGCCTCGGCCACGTCAACATCATCGGCTCCGTGATCTTCGCCGGCATGTCGGGCACCGCGATCGCGGATGCC
>Ga0209048_10005017_pt1 | contig 12572 bp, 14 predicted proteins | sample FrelakmetCRP12CR_FD_187146 | JGI IMG/M metagenome (GOLD analysis project Ga0209048, IMG submission 187146) | Freshwater lake sediment microbial communities from the University of Notre Dame, USA, for methane emissions studies - CRP12 CR (SPAdes)... | ecosystem: Environmental > Aquatic >... | reverse complement strand
CGCGCCCACCTGATGCGCCTCCGGGACGCCACCCGGGAGACGGCCAACCTCATCGTCCTCGACGGCGACCACGCCATCTACGTCGACCAGGTGGAGAGCCCCTACGCCCTGCGGCACAGCGGGTGGGTGGGGCGGCGCGTGCCGCTCGCGGGTACGGCCACCGGCGCCGCCTTCGAAGACCCCGGCACAGCGCACACGATGGCCGACGCGGTGGAGACCGGCGTGACGGCCATCGCCTGCACGATCGACATCCCCGACTACGATGCGGCGGTGGGCATCACGGCGCCGAGCTGGCGCATCGAGGAGTTCGGCCTGCCGCGCACCGAGGGCATGGTCGAGGCGATCTCGCGCGAGATCGCCCTTCGCCTGCGCGCGTAGCTCCGCGGCCGTCATTTGCGTCCGTAATCCCGGAAACCCGGCTCGCCCACTGTGAAACCCGGAGGGGCTGGCCTAAAGTCCTGCCTGCGAAACGCGTCGTTTCGGCCGTTGGCGTACGCCCCGGCTCCGCCGACGCTCGATTCATCTTGAGAGGAGACACCTGTGACCATCATCCTGGACGGCGGGTCGCTGACCGTCGCGAAGCTCGTGCGCATCGCCCGCGAGGACGAGAAGGTCGAGCTCGACCCCGCAGCCGTGGAGCGCATCCGGGTCTGTCGCGCCATGCTCGAAGACAAGATCAAGGCGCGCGAGATCATGTACGGCACCAACACCGGCATCGGCGAGTTCTCGGAGATGGTGCTCGACGACGACCAGGTCACCCAGTTCCAGCGCTTCCTCGTGTACAACCACGCCGCCGGGATCGGCCCGCCCGCGCCGCTCGACGTGGTGCGCGCCGCCATGGCCGGGCGCGTCAACGTGCACGCCCACGGCAACTCGGGCAACCGCCCCGAGATCACACTCACGCTGGTCGACATGCTGAACAAGGGCGTCACGCCGGTGATCTGCGAGAAGGGCTCGGTAGGCGCCTCCGGCGACCTCGCCCCCATGGCCCAGCTCGCCCTCCTGCTGATGGGCGAGGGGGAGGCGTTCTACGAAGGCGAACGCCTCCCCGGCGCTGTCGCGATGGAACGCGCCGGTATCCCCATCCCGGGGCTGGAGGCGCGCGACGGCCTCGCCACGATCAACGGCTCCAACGTGCTCACCGCCATGAGCGCCCTGCTCTGCTACGACAGCGACCGCTGGCTGCGCCAGGCCGAGATCGCCTGCGCGATGTCGCTCGAGGCGCTGCTCGCCAACCTCAAGCCGTACAACGCCAAGCTGCACGAGCTCCGCGGCTTTGCCGGCGCCATCCGTAGCGCCGCGGCGATCAAGAAGTGCATCGAGGGCAGCGACCTGGCGAGCGGCAAGATCAAGACCAAGGTGCAGGACGCCTACTCCATGCGCTCGTCTCCGCAGGTGATCGGGGCCGCCCACGACGCCCTGGCCTGGGCCCAGTCGCAGGTCGAGATCGAGCTCAACGGCGTCGGCGACAACCCGGTCTTCGTGCCCGAGGACAAGCTCACGCTGACCGGCGCCAACTTCCAGGGCACGCCGGTCAGCCTGCCGATGGAGCTGATCGGGCAGGCGATCACGATGGTCAGCGTGCTCAGCGAGCGCCGGCTCAACCGCCTCGAGAACCCGGCGCTCAGCCAGGGCCTGCCCGACTTCCTCACGCCGGACCCCGGCTTCTACTCCGGGATGATGCTGAGCCAGTACGCCGCCGACATGCTCATCGTCGAGCAGCGCATCCTCGCGGCTCCGGCCTCCACGATGAGCATCCCGGCGGCGGCCGACCAGGAAGATTTCGTCTCGATGGGCATGAACACGGCCCTCAAGAACCGCCAGATCCTCGAGAACGCCTACGGCGTGCTGGGCATCGAGTTCATGGGGGCGGCGCAAGCCCTCGACTTCCGCGAGTTCACGCCCGGCACGGGCGTGCAGACCGCGCACGAGGTCATCCGCCGCCACGTCGTCCACCTCGACGTCGACCGCCCGCTGTACCCCGATCACAATGCCATGGCCGCCCTGGTCAACTCCGGCGAGATCCTCGACGCGGTAGAGGCCGCGGTCGGCCCGCTGGGCTGACGCCGAAAAGCCGCAGCCGGCCGGGCGCCGGGACGCGGGACTGCATGTCGCGCATCAACGCCGCGCCCGTGGACTTCACGCGCCGCGGCCGCCCGAGCCATTGGGAGCCGCCGAGGCGGGGTAGTGCTGCGAGGGAAGACAAGAAGAGTGGGCGAATCCTTGTCTTCCCCCTCAGCGGGCGAGCCTGCGGAGGCCCTGTACGACGGGGGAAGACAAGAAGAGGCGGTCGCTCCCTATCTTCCCCTTTCGCACTACCCCACGCCCGAGCCGCCGGGGTCACCGCGCCCGGCCGGGCGGCGGGACGCACGCGGGGTCGCCCGGCGAGCAAGCAGCTGCTTGGACGAGACGTGTCTTCCCAGCAGAAACACGCCGTTGTTCCATCTTGCCAATCTGCACTACGCCGCCCGCACGGCATCGTGCCGCCGGACCCGCGCGGCGGCGGAGGCGGCCGCGGACGGCCGTCATAACGGGGCAGACCGAGGGAAAGTGGCGGGAGCGACGGGACTCGAACCCGCGGCCTCCGGCGTGACAGGCCGGCGCTCTAACCAGCTGAGCTACGCCCCCGCGAAAGGACGATGACGGCCGGCGGAGGATCGGGCCGGCCGTGGTGCAGCGAATCGGCAGTCTAGCACACGCCGCAGGACGCGGCAAAACGGTTACTGGCGGCCGGCGCGGCCGCCAGTAAGGGTGTACTCGAGCAGAGCCCGGCCGAACCACGGCCTGCCCGGCAGGCCGTGGATGCCGGGCCGCTCGCCCACCGCCAGGGCATCCTCGTAGGCGGCGATGATCTCGTCGGTGACGCGGCTCCAGGAGAGCCTCTCGGCGACGACCAGGCCTGCCGCCGCGAGTCGCCGCCGCTCGTCCTCGTCGCGCAACAGGGCGTACAGCGCATCGGCGAGCAGCGCCGGCTCGCCCGGGGGCACGAGCCGGCCGGCCTCGCCGTCCCCCAGCACCGAACGATAGCCGGGCAGGTCGGAGGCCACCACCGGCACGCCGGCGGCCATGGCCTCGGCCAGCACGATACCGAAGCTCTCGGCGGCCAACGACGGCGCACACAGGACCTCGGCCCGCGCCAGCTGAGCGACCTTCTCGTCGTCGACCACCCAGCCCAGGGTCTCGACGCCTGCCAGATCGAGCGGCGGCCCAAAGCCGAGCCGCGACGCCTCCAGCGCCTGCCCGCGCGTCGCCCCAGCGATGACCAGCGTCGCGTGCGGGAGCCGCCTCCGCAGTCGCGCGAAGGCGTGCAGGAGCACGCCGAGCCCTTTGCGCTTCTCGGCGCGCCCGATGAAGAACACGCGACCCTTGACCTTTGTCGCGCCCACAGCGGGCGCGTACTTCTCCACCGCCACCCCGTTGGGGATGATGCGGTAGTCGCCGGGGAACATGAGCGACGGGAACTCGCGGGCGGCCTCCGAGACGGCGATGCGCACGTCGATACGGTCCATGCCCATGCGAGCCAGCCACGGGGCGTGCTCGTAGCCCCAGGAAGACTCCAGCGCGGCATGGAACGTCGCCACGACAGGGGACGTCGCGAGGAACACGGCCGCCAGGCTCACCGACGGCACGCCCGGTTCGTGGATGTGCAGCACGTCGAAGCGCCCGCGCCGCACGGCACGGTCCATGCGCACAACGACTCGAGGATTGACGCTGATGTAGGCACGCGAACCATTGGACGGCAGAGGGACGGCTGCGCCCATGGGGATGAAGCGCTCCGCAGCCTGCCGACGCCGGCTGTCCAGCGCGCGCCGGGTCGGCGAAAGGACGCCCACGGGGGCGATGATCCACGGCTCGTGACCGCGCGCCTCGAGCTCGGCGCCCAGATGCTCGATATGGTGGTTGACGCCGCTCGGCACGGTCCACGAGTACGGCGTCACGAGCCCGACGCGCATGCGCCCGCCGCCTTTCAGTCGTCCCTGTCCAGCCAGAAGCGCCGCCAGAGCGCGGCCGGCGAGGACGGCCATGCGGCCCCGGGCGAGCCTCTGAGGCGCGCGCCCAGCAGGATCGTGATGAGCACCAGCGGCCCCAGCGCGCGCTGCGGCCGCCGGTGCAGCGCGAGGCTGATGAGCGGCAGCGAGACGGCCGTGACGGCCACCGTCTGGGGGTTGCGGTGGAGAGCGAAGCCGCCGAGGAGCTCGGCGCTGCCGATCGCCATGGTCCCCGGATCCATGGCGTACATGGCGCCCAGAGCGGAGGCGGCGCCGCGCCCCTTGACGACGGCGATATGGCCGACCATGGCGCTGATCCCGATGGCGGCCACGGCGCCGTCGCCGGCGCCGGCCAGCCGCGCCGCCGTGGCCGGGATGTACGCCTTGCCGGTGTCCAAGGCGAGCACGGCGGCGCCGGACTTCCAGCCCACGCTGCGGGCGACGTTGGACGAGCCGGGCTTGCCGTCGCCGATCTCGTCCAGCGACTCACCGGTGAGCGCGCGGGTGAGCACCCGGCCGCTGGGGATGCAGCCGGCGGCAAAGGCGCCGCCCATCCATAGCATTGTGCGGCCGGCGCCCCAGCGGCGGCGTTCACGTGGCACGACGCGCCCCCCTCAGGCCCAGCGAGGCCGCCCCGACGGCGACCGGGACGACCCCCGTGAAGAACCTCCATAGCACGAGGCTCGAAATGTGGATGCTCTCGGGGGTGGAGGGGCCGATGAGCGCCAGATAGTTGAGCTCGGCCACGCCGGCGCCGCCGGGTAGCGGCAAGAGCGGCATGAGCACCTGCATCACCGCCTGGCACGTGATGATCGGCACGATGGAGCCGCGCCAGCCCAGCGCGTGCAGCACGCAGATGAGGATGGCGAACATCGCCATCCAGTAGACCAGCTGCAGGGCGAACAGCTCGGCGATGGTGCGGCGGCTGGCGCCGCCGAAGGCCCTGGCCGCCTCGACGAGCTCGTCGAGCTTGCCGTGCAGCTTCTTGGGCACGAAGGCGCGGCCCAGCGGACGCTGCACCCAGAGCCAGACGCCGACCCACACGAGGAGCAGCGCGCGGGTAGCGCCCAGGAGCCGGCTGGGGGCGCCCGCGCCCTCGGGCGCGATGCCGGGGATCGGCGGGATGGTGTCGAGCGGCATCGTCTCCGCTACTTCGATGGCGTCGCGCTCGCTCATCGGCCTGCGGCCCGCTGCAGGAGCGCGCGGTAGCGCTCGCCGACCACATCGGGCGTGTGCCGGGCCAGCGCCAGCGCGCGGCCGCGGGCGCCCATCTCGCGGCGGCGCTCGGGTGACATGCGCAGCAGCGCGGCGAGCGCGGCGGCCACCTGCTGGGCGGAGTCGCCGTCCACCACCAGGCCGGTCTCGCCCTCCACCACGGCTTCGGGGGCGCCGCCGGAGCGGCCGGCGATCACCGGCAGTCCGGTGAGCGCGGCCTCGGCGAAGACGATGCCGAAGCCCTCCACCTCGAAGCCGCCCCAGCGCGTGCGGCACGGCGAGGCGAAGAGGTCGGCGGCGCGCAGCCAGTCGGCGACGGCCGAATCGACGAGGGCGCCTGTGAGATGCACGCGCTCGCCGACCCCGCGCCGCTGGGCGCGGTCGTAGAGGCGCGTGGCGAGGCGCCCTTCGCCGATGAGCGCCAGATGCAGGCGCGGGAACTCCTGGCGGAGGATCGCCAGGGCGTCGATGAGCTTGTCCTGGCCCTTGCGCGGCACCAGGCGTCCGAGGCACACGACGAGCTCGCCGTCGATGCCGAGGCGCCGGCGCAGCTGCTGCGCCTCGTCAGCCGTGGCCGGCACGAACCCGGCCACGCTCAGCGGCGGCCGCAGCACTTCGGCCGGCACCATGCCGCCCACCTGCCGGGAGGCGGCGCGGGCCGTGTACTCGCTGACGGTCAGCAGCATCGACGCCTTGCCGAGGACGTGCCGCAGGAGGCTGTTGACGCCGGGGATCGCGCCGGGCAGCGTGACCTCGGCGCCCCCCAGAAACACGACGTAGGGAAGCCCGCAGCGGTCTCTGAGCTGCGGGCCGAGCAGGCCCGCCGGCAGCGGGTGGCCGAGCTGGACGAGCTCGGCGCCCACCTTGGCGGCGAGCCCCGCCACGGTGCGGAACATGGCCGCCGTGGGCCAGAGCACGGACGCGGATGCGCGCATCACGGTGTACGGGTGCGTAGCGTCGAAGGCCGCTGCGTCGACGTGCGCCGGCGCGAGGATGGTGACCTCGGAAGGATCGAGCGTGCGGATGGCGCCCCAGTAGTACGACTGAGCCCCGCCGATGCGCGGGGGGAAGTCGTTGGTGACGAAGAGCGTGCGCGGCGCCCGCTCAGCTGACGTGCTCCCTGCCAGGTCGCCCTCCTGCTGGCGTCGATGACCCACTCTACCATGCATTCCGGCGCCGCCGTCTGCCGCGCGCTGAGGTCGCTCACCCTGCGCGCCGGACGACGTGGAAGACGAGTCGCGCGGCAGGCCGCGCGGTTTAGGCCGGGTTCAGAGCGAGTCTCAGCGCCGCGACGAGTTCGTCGGCGTCGACCGGCTTAGTGAGATAGGCGACGGCGCCGGCCTTGAGTGCCGCTTCGCGGTAGGCGGCCGGGTCGCGGCCGCTGAGAAACAGCACGGGCACCCCGGCGAGCTGCGGCAACGCGTGCAGGCGCTGCATGACCGTGGCGCCGTCGCCTCCCGGCAGGCCGACATCGAGTACCACCGCCTGCGGCCTCTGCTTGACGGCCAATGAGACCGCCGAGACCGCATCGGCCGCAACGGCGACCTCGAACCCCCGCCGGCGCAGCGTGGCCGCCAGCAAGCTGAGCAGGTCGCGGTCGTCATCGACCAGCAGGACGAGCTGCCCCGCCCCGCCAGCGGACGGTCCCGGCGGTGCCTCCGCATCCGGCTGACCGGGCTCCTGCTCGTCGAGCGCCAGACGGAGCGCCGCGAGCAGGTCCTCGGACTGGATCGGCTTCGTGAGATAGGCGTCGGCGCCGGCCTTCAGCGCGGCCTCGCGATACTCGGCAGGGTCGCGGCCGCTGACGATCAACACAGGCACCCCGGCGAGCTGCGGCAATGCGTGCAGGTGCTGCATCACGGTAGTGCCGGCACCGCCGGGCAGCCCGATATCGAGCACCACGGCCTGCGGCCTCTGCTTCACGGCCACCGAGATGGCGGAGACGGCGTCGGTGGCGACCAGCACCTCGTACCCGCCGCGACGCAACAGCGCGGACGTGACCATGAGGAAATCCTGGTCGTCATCGACGAGCATCACCCGCTTGCCGAGCATACGCGAACTCCTTCTCCGTCCCGCCACATGCAGGCGCGCGTTCCTTTTCGCCGTCCATGCGCCGTTCCCCACCTCGGCCGACTCTGCCTAGGCGACCGTCCTCGCTGCCCGGAGCGTCACCGTGACCGTGGTACCGGCGCCGACCTCGCTGCGGATAGCGATGTTGCCCCCGCTGCGGCCCACCAGCTCGCGGCAGACCCAGAGGCCGATGCCGAGGCCCGGCAGCGCAGCCTCCCGGGCCGCGACGCCGCGGAAACCGAAGTCGAAGACGTGGGCGAGCTCGTCGGCGGGGATCCCGCGGCCCTCGTCCTGCACCGCGAAGGACACCGTCCGCGAGTCCCCCGAGGCGCCCACCCTGATGCGGATGGCGCCTTCACTGCCGGAGTACTGGGCCGCGTTGCCGAGCAGGTTGTCGACGATCTGGCGCACCTGCTCGCGGTCGGCCCAGGCGACCGCGCGCGGACCCGGAGCGCGCTCGACCTGGATGCGCGGCCCCTTCTGCCCGCCGAACCGCCGCACGGCGAGGACCTCTTCGAGCGCCTCGCCGAGCGGCACCGCGGCGGGCTCACGGGCCGCGCCGGCGCATTCCAGCCACCCGCTCTCGGTGGCGCCGGCGAGCCGGCGCTCCAGACGCTCCGCGTTACGCTCGAGGATCTCGAGGTACTCGCGCTGCTTGGGCGTGAGCTTCCCGGCGCTGCCGTCCAGAAGCAGGGACAGCGCCGGGTACATCACGGCGAGCGGCGCGCGCAGCTCGTGTCGCACGTAGGACTGCCGCTCGCGCGCGGCCTCACGCTCGCCAAGGTCCGACTCAGTCATAGGCATACCCTATCGCAGCCGGGCTTGGCCGGGGAGCGTCAGGGCTGCGCGGAGGCCGGTGCGGACGCGGCCGTGAAGAGCAGCGACTCGTTGCCGTTCTGGTCGGACAAGGTAAGCCCGCCGCCGTCCAGCTTGTACGATCTCGCCTGGGAGAGCAGCGTGAGATAGGCCTTCTCGGCCCGCATGTCGGGCTCCGGGCCGGCCATCATGGTGCTGCCGAGGTCGCCGACCGAGAACGCGTCGCCGGGGCCCGCAGTGTACGGTCCGCTGTAGTTGTTGACCGCGGACTTGCCTGAGATCTGACCGTTCGCGAACGTCGCGGTGATCGTGAAGCCGCTGGGGTCGAGCGAGCTCAGCGTCCACCCGCTGAGGCGCCAGGCGGTGCCGCCGAGCGCGGGCGCCTTGGTACCGGAGCCCCCACATCCGGCGGCGGCGAGTAGCGCCACCGGGAGGACCAGAGTCACGAACATAGCGGTCAGGCGCAGCCTCATGATGATCCCCTTTCGAGCTCTTCGGTGCTGCTCCGGGTGACGCCGGGTAGTGCCGCGCGGTTCATGTGGTGCAGGGACCTGGTGGGCGATGCTGGATTTGAACCAGCGACTCCCTGCTTGTAAGGCAGGTGCTCTACCCCTGAGCTAATCGCCCGTGGATGCGTAGTATACCGAGCGAAACGATCGACATAGCCATCCTCTTCCGTCCGGTTGCGCGCGTCGCCTGCGCTGCGCCCGCCGCCGCTGAAGACGGGCGCTTGTAGCAGGGTCGGCCGCCGCGACCGGGCCCAGCGGAAGTCCGCGTGCCAAAGTCCGCGTGCCAAAGTCCGCGCCTGCGGTAGTTGGCCGCTGAGACCCAGTCCTTTGGCGGCTACCTGACGCGCAAGGTCACATCTCGCTGAGAAGCTCAGCGGAGGTCGACCAAGCCGCGGTCAGCCGGGCCCTTCGCTACCGGGCAGCCTGCGGATGGGCAAGATGCGGACCCGCGCCGCGATCTCGTCGATCGTGATGATCGCACCGCTCTCCAGGGCATCGCTCTGCTCGAGCAGCACCCGGATGACCTGCGCTCCGAGCGACTCGGGAAAGACGTCCTGCGTGCGAACCTGAAGGACGCTGGGCCCGGCGGCGCCGCTTGTCGCCAGCATCGCCGAGAAGTCCAGGTCGCTGGTGAGCACGACGTAGCCTCCGTCGCGCGCCCACCTCATGATCGCCGCGTCGGTCGCTCTGAGATCACCCACCTGGGACCAGTGGACAGCCTCGATTCCGCGCGTGGTCAAGAACTCCACCCACTTCGGTGGGAGGTTCACATCCACGACAAGCTTCATGATGCCTTGAGCGGGAGCTCGATCTCCTCGGAGCGCCAAGCGGCGTAGGCCAAGGCGGCTTGGATGTCGTCCTTCTCGAGATACGGGTACTCGCGCAGGATCTCATCGACGCTGTGGCCGGCGCCCATCAGGCCCACGATGATGCCCACCGTGAGGCGCATGCCGCGTATGCACGGCCTCCCCCCCATCACGGCGGGGTCGTGAGTGATGCGGGCAAGGATGTCTGAAGCCCTCATGTACCCGAGTCTATCTCATGCGGTCCAGATACACCTTCGTGCCGCTCTACTGCGCCGGCACGCTGTTCGGCCAGACCGCAGGCCGCCGGATGGGGTCGTTATCAGCTGACCCAGTCCTCTGGGGGATCGACGAGCTGCGCGCCATGCCACACCGCCGCGATGACCCCGCGGAAGGGGGGGCAGGATACTCCGGCACGGTGCGTCCGGAATCCGGGAAGTCGTGCAACCTGGACAGCGTGTGCAGTGCCTTGTCCCTGAAGGCGACGGCCGCCGGGGGGCTGTCCGCGCTGATGTAGGTGATGGCAGCGAGGAGCTCGGCGTCCGCCGCCGGCGTGAACCTGACGCGCAAGTTCACATCTCGCTCAGAAGCTCGTCCGCGTCGGCGAACACCGCATCCATATCGCGAATACGCCCACGGGACTCGGGCTAACGTTTCCGCAGACCGCATAGTCTGTTTCGGCGGAATGCCTCCTCCGCCTGACCGCACACCACCCCTTGGGCGGAGGGGCCTTCCGCGGTCTGCAGAAGCCGCCGGCATGCTGTTGGCGCACGCTCGCTCCGTGAAGCGATCAACGCTCTCTTGGAGTCTGCTGCGTCAGCCGGCGCTCGACGTGGACGCCGGCCCTCAGGCCTGCCGGCCGGTCAGCGTGAGCTTGGCGTCGAGCGCCCGCGCGAGCATGGCGAGCGTGCGCGCCGTGGGGTTCGCGACGGCCTGCTCGATGCGGCTGACGACGCTCTGGCGCAGGCCCGAGGCAGCGGCGACCTGCTGCTGCGTGAGGTGGAGCAGGTCTTCGAAGTCCGTCATGTGCAGCCTCCGACTCGACGGCGTGCGGGCGCCGCCGCTCTTGGCAACGTCCACCCTCGTCACCCTCGCACGGTGGGCCTGCGGCTGCTACCGTCGGCCATCATGCCTTCCTCACCTTGTCAGAACTTAAGTGATGAGTTAACATGAAGCTCCACCTGATGGGCCGTGACCTTTGGACGGTGCTTGCCGTCTACGCCGATGAGGAGCGCTGCGACGTGCTCGATCTGGCCGAACAACTGCAGCGCGATGATCCCCGGGAGTATGCGCGTCTCATGCGCGCCTTCGACCGGCTGTCGGCTATCGGGCCGCCGCGCAACCTACGGCGCTCCCGCGCCTTGGCGCACGACATCTTCGAGCTGAAGACCTCGGGCGGCGTGCGCGTCCTCTACTTCTTCGACGAAGGCCGCGTGGTCGTCTGCAGCGAGGCCCTGCACAAGCCCAAGCAGCGGGGCCTCGCTCTGGCCATCGAGCGCGCCGCCCGCACACGGTGGCGCTATCTCAACGACAAGCGCCGCGGGGCCCTGCGGATCGTGGAGGACCAATGACCGAGCGCACGTTCACGCAGCTCTTCGCGGAGGCACGACGCATGCCCGAGTACTGGGAGGAAGGCGCCATCCTCGATTTCACCGAGGCGCTGTACATCGCTATGGAGGAGCAGGGGGTCACGCGTGCGGAGCTCGCCCGCCGGCTGGGGACCTCGCAGGCCTACATCACCCGCGTGCTCGGTGGCCACGCCAACTTCACGCTGAAGACCATGTCGAAGCTCGCCCTCGCACTTGGGCTGCAACTTGAGGTCGGGCTGGGGCCGCAGAGACTGCCGTCGGCCGCTGCGAAGGCCGAAGAAGAGGACGCGCGCTAGAGCCCGAGCACGGTGTCACACACACTGACACCGTGCCGACACGCGGAGACGCCCGCTGACGCCGAGCACGCCAGAGCAGTCTCCTGGCGATGAAGCCTACTGCCGGCTGTGGCTGCAGAAGCGCAACTCGGCCGAGGTCGACTACCTGGTCGCCGCTGGCAGCCGAACCGTCCCGGTCGAGGTGAAGAGTCGGTCGGCGGGTCGCCTGAGGAGCCTGCAGCTACGCCTGAGAGAACACCCGCAGTGTGCGCCTGGTCTGCGTGCCGCACTACTACGCCGGCGCGCGCTTCGGTCAGACCACGGGCCGCTGAGTATCTCGGCCTGCCCGCGGCTATCACCGCGCTACGCCGCCACGCCGTACGGGTCAGAAGGACCGGACGGCATGCACCCCTTGCAGGTCCCCCTTGACGTCGGTGCTCTGGTGGCCATTGGCGAAGTTCTGGAGCCACGCGCTCACAGGAGAGAGCTCGGACGAGCTCCAGTAGTAGAGCGCGGACCAAGAACCACCGATCGCGTCTTTGCTCAGGTACAGCTTGCGGAGCTCGTCCTTGCTGGGCAGATACCAGTCGGTATGGCCGCCACCGTTGTAGGCTCGTGCCAGACCGGCTGCATAGCTGATAGCGGGAGCTCCCTGTGCCGCAATGATCGCCGTCGTATTGGCGGCCCCCGTGCCCAGCGCTACTCCGGTGGCCCCGGTGGCCACGTAGCTGCCGCCGATGGACCACTGGATCCCCATGCTGCTTTGATCACCTGGGGACGCGATCAAGCCGTGCGTTTCTCCCGCTATGTAGCCAGGGTCGCCGACTTGAAGGACGTAGGCTATCTTGCCGCCGCCGTAGGTCTGGCCGATTTCTGCAGTGGCGACCGTCACCGTGACCGTGTAGGCCTGGGTGGAGGCATCGCCGGCGGTGACCGTGTAGGTGACCGGGTGCGTGAAGTCGTTGGCCGTCGTCCCGCTGGTCTGAGCCGCGCCAGCGACCTTGACTGACGCTCCGGTCTTGGTGAAGGTCGCCACCAGGGCGCTGACGTCGGTGCCGAAGGGGACGGTGAGGGCGATGGTGTGGTCGGCTTCCGTGACGACCCCGATGACGGGCGGGGACAGTGCCTGGAAGCTGAAAGCGGTGATCGCCTTGGCGGTCCCGCCGGTCACGATCTTGAACGTGAGGCTCTTGCTCCAGGCCCCAGTGCCGCCGGCGTTGCTGGCGCGGACCTTCCAGGTGAGGCTGGCGTTCTTGGGCAGCGCCGCGCTGCTCTTCCACGAGAGCTTGGTGAGGCCGGTCTTCTT